>Ga0194131_10000848_pt1 | contig 53025 bp, 43 predicted proteins | sample TA2KigO120mmetaG_FD_148631 | JGI IMG/M metagenome (GOLD analysis project Ga0194131, IMG submission 148631) | Freshwater microbial communities from Lake Tanganyika, Tanzania - TA2015053 Kigoma Offshore 120m | ecosystem: Environmental > Aquatic > Freshwater > Lake | place: Tanzania: Lake...
GCTCGCCGAAGGGGACCGCGTGGACGGTGGTTTGGGGGCGAACGCAGGACCCCGATCATGTGCAGACGCTGCTCGCGCGGTTGCATGCGAAGCTGTTTGTGGTGGGGCACTGCCTGGTGGAGATGGGCGCGGCGTCTCCCGCGGATGGTCTGGTGGTGCTCAACAGCGATCACGAACGTGGCGCGGTGGTGTTCATCGCCTTGGATCAGCCGCTACCAAGCGCAGACGAACTGGTGAAGCAGGCGATTCCGCTCGTGCTGCACAGACCGCTGCCATGACCGGCGCGCTGTTGGCGATCGAGAGCAGCCAACGTACGGTGTCGGTGGCGCTGCGGACAGGAAGTGGTGTGCGGAGGGACATCCTTGCCGAGGGCGATCCGCGTGAGCGTGATCTTCTGCTGCCGGCGATCGACCGAATCTGCCGTGATGCAGCGGTCGCGCCCCGTGACATCGGTGCGGTTGCTGTTTCGACCGGCCCTGGCGGGTTCACGGGGTTGCGTGTCGCGGTTGCCACCGCGAAGGGACTCTGCGAATCGCTTGGGATTCCCGCGATCGATGTGCGGAGTTGTCTGGTGGCCGCGGAAGCGCTCCGTGCGCAGTGGAGTATCCATGGGTCGTGTGTGGCGGTGGCACTTGCAAGCAAGGGCAGCGGGTGCTGGATGTCGGTGGTGCGCGCGGAGTCCGACGATTCGATCACAGTGGTCGAGGAGGGCTGGCTCGATGATGCACAACTGCCGCCGCAGGTGTGCGCGCTGATTGCGGATGTGCATGCGCCACCGCGGCTGCATTCAGCCGCGCATACTGCGGGTCTGGCGGTGATCGAGCCGCTGTTCACTGCACGCGCCTGCCTTGCGGTCGCAGAGCGGCAACTGCGGGCAGGGGATCTGTGCGATGGGATGTCGCTGCGGGTGCGTTATCCGCGCGAACCGGAGGCCGTCTTGAACTGGCGCGCCCGATATTCATCGCGTCCAGATGCGCCGACTGGCGAAGTTCGCTGAAGTTCTCGGTTTCGGTGAAGAGGGGGGGGGTGAGTGCCGACACATGGCGCGATGGAACGCGATGCGGGCATTCAAGGGAAGTGCGAGCGTCCAGTGCTGCTGCTTGTCGGCGCGCTGGAGGTCTCGGCGGAGTGGACCGCGTGCAGTGACTTTGGCGTGGTACCGCGGCTCGCACGCAGCGTTGATTTGGCGGAGGCGGCGGAGCGGATCGCGTCGCACTGGGCCGATGCGGTGGTGGTCGATGCCGCATGTCTTGGAGCGCAGGCGCAGGGGACCGCGTGGTTGACCGCGCTTCGAGAGATTCGTCCGCATGCCGGCGTGATTCTGGTTGGCAGCCCGAGCCCGAACTCTGCGGATGCGACCGGCATGGTGGCTGCACTCTTTGGCGCCGGGCTTGGTGATTGGCTTGAACGCGATCAGTGGCGCGTGGCGTGGTCATCGGGTCGCGTGGCGCGCTGGCTGTTGGAGAGTGTGCAGCGGCGCGGGCGTGACGAGCGTTCGCGTCTGGTGGAGGGTGCGTGTGCGCGTCTGACGCAGGAGCGGCGCGGCTTGGAGGAACGCCTCGGCAAAGCGTGCGCGGACTTGTCGAAGGCGCGTTCGGACGCGGAGGAGCGCGAGGCGGTCGCTTCGATGCGCAGCGAGTGCAGTGCGATCCTTTCGACGGAGGTGGAGCCCGCGCCGATCATCGAGTGGAGTCTGCAGTACTTCATCGGGCGCGTGGGGCCGACAAATGTGTCGCTGTTCATGCGCGAGGGCGAGCGATTTGTCGTGGGCGGATATGTGCGCGACGATCTGTCGCGGCGTGCCGCGGGCGGCATGCTCGAGCATCTGTCGACCGGTTGGTGCGAGAGCATCGCATCGCATCGCGCTGTCGTGCGGATCGCGGATGGGAACGCGGTCGCCCCGAGGTGGGTGGAACTGCAGGGCGTACTCCCTGGTCGGTCGGTGCTGGCGTTCCCCTGCGCCGAAGGTGAACTGGTGCAGGCGCCCGCCGTTGTGATCGCTTTCCGTGATGGTCGGCGGCCATTCGGTCCTGACTTGGAACGGGTCGGGCGCGCGCTCGGACCTGCGCTTGGCGGTGCGATCGCGCGCGCGCGGCGAATCCTTGGGCGCATGCAGCCGCAGTGGCCGCGCTCGCCGAAGGATCAGACCTCCGAGTGAATGGGATCAGGCGTGTGACGGAGCCCCATGAAGGGAGGCGAGCACTGTGACGCCGCCCACCACCCGCGCGCCCTTCTGGACTCGGACCGTTGATGCGTGCGTTGCAGGGATGATGAGTTCGGTCGTCGAACCGAACTTGATCATGCCGAAGCGCGCGGCGCGTTCAAATCGTTGGCCAGGAACCACGGGGCACACGATGCGTCGTGCGATGGCGCCCGACACCTGACGCACACCCAGACGCGTACCGCCTGCCGCTTCGAGCACAAGCAGATTGGATTCGTTGACTTTCGCACTCTCCTGCGAGCGCGCATCGAGGTACTGCCCTGGCGTGTGAACCACCGACACGATGCTGCAGGCGCATGGCATGCGGTTGATGTGCACATCGAGCACGCTGAGGAAGATGCGGACGATCACGGTTGGACCATTCGTGGCGGGATGGTGGTCGACCCTTTCGATCGCGGAGATCACGCCGTCGGCGGGACTGACGAGATCGCTTGGATTGTCCGTGGCTGGTCTTCGGAAGAGCGGATCACGGAAGAACGCCGCCACCGCGAACCACAGGATGCCCACGATGGTGATGAGCCACCACGAAGGTCCAATGAGAAGAATCGCGGCGATGGCGGCGAGCGTGGCGAGCCCCCATTCGCGCATCCCGAAGCCGCTGAGGATCATCCGTCGATGGACTTTCCAACGAAGAAGCCGATGCCGCCGAACAGCAGTGTGCCGCCGGCGAGTCCGCCGAGCCAGAGCATCATGTTGTCCCCTGTGATCTCGCCAGCAAGGGCGGAGCCACCCGAGGAGCGCGTGCCAACCACGATGAGTGCGGTGACAATGATGGATGCAAGTGCGCCGACCATCAGACCGATGCCGAGCCCACTCGATGCGCCATCGACCGTCTCCGTAGCAATCATGACGGGCGCCGCGCTGCGTACCGCCGGAGTCGCCGCCATCACGGGCGCCACCGCATCGGCATCCGCGAAGGCTTCGGCATCGCCTTCATCGCTCGGCGCGAAGAGGTCTGTGTCCGCCGAGAGCGATCCACCGCCATCGAAGGACTCTGCGCCGTCATCCAGAAGTGCGGCGCTGATGCTTGACGCATCGGCATCGGCAGAGTCATCGAGACCACTAGGGGCAGGTTCGAGTGAGAGGTCGTCGCCAACTATCGAACTGCCATCCGCCGCGGCGGGACGCTTTGGCTGCGGGCGGGTCGGCGCGGCCATCGATCCACTCATTTCGTTGAGTGCAATCCCTGATCCAGAGTCGCTCACTGGTGTGGGCGCAGCGGGAGACGTTGGCTTCGCGGTGGAGTCTTCGAGTCCGAGTTCAAGTTCCAGGCCGAGATCAGATCCGCCTGCAGATTCGGAGGCGGCAGATCCGCCCTTCCCTGCGGATGGCGCGGGTGTGATCAGGTCAGAGTCGGCGAGATCGAGCGCAATGCGGCTCCCCGATCCGCCAGCGCTCGCAGCCGTCGGCGGGGGAACTTGGGCGGGCGCGATGCCTGAGTCAGCGAGGTCGAGGTCGAGCAGATCAGGCGCGGCGCCAGTACCGCTGCCGCCTGCGTTTGGTGCAGCGGGTGCGGGCTCGTCATCGAACTGGAGATCATCGACGACGGCACTGCCCGAGTTCCCGTTCAGGTCGAGGTTCAGTTCGATGGGCTGCGCGGGAGCTGGGTTGTCATCCTCGATGGAGAGTTCGATTTGGCCGAGGTCGTCCATCACAAGTTGGTCGATGACGGCCTTCTTGAAGTGGGTCACCTCGTGCATCCTGAACTCTTCCAACTGCCCCGAATCGACCATGGCGCGCAGCTCCGACTCCGACCTCTGGAGTTTCGCTGCAGCCTCGTCGATTGTGTAGAAGAGCTTGGCCATGGAAGCCCGCCGGACCTCGTACGCTACGGGTGAAATGCCTTACGCGCAAGTTGCTTTGTGCGCTGCGAATGGGAGCGAGAAACTTGCGCTGCGGATCGAGCAGTGGTTCAAGGGCAACGCCCGTGATCTGCCGTGGCGGAGGCAGCGAACGGCATATGGGACTGTCGTCAGCGAATTCATGCTGCAGCAGACACAAGTCGTGCGCGTTTGTGATGCCTGGAGGCGATTTTTGCGCCAATTTCCCTCTGTCGCGAGCCTTGCGCGGGCCCGCGAGCGGGATGTCCTTGCTGCATGGGCTGGGCTTGGGTACTACCGCCGCGCGCGACATCTGCACGCCGCTGCGAAGGCCATGGTGCTGCGCCACCGCGGGCAAGTTCCGCGGGCGCGGTACGAGTTGGAGGCGCTGCCTGGAATCGGTCCGTACTGTGCAGGGGCGATCGCATCGATTGCGTTCGGTGCTCGCGAGGCGATTGTCGATGGGAACGTCGCGCGCGTGATCATGCGTGTGCATGGTCGCGCGGTGGATCTCACCAAGAGCACGGGCAAACGTTGGGTATGGGAACGCGCGCAGCAGTATGTCGATGCGGCGCGCGATGCAGGGTGTGCGAACGAGGGGATCATGGAGTTGGGCGCGACGATTTGCACGCCGCGCCTGCCGCGGTGCGAGGAGTGCCCGCTGAACGCTTCGTGCAGGGCACGGCGCATGCAAAGTCAGCATCGCATCCCCAAGGCGAAGTCCACTCCGAAGCGCGCGCGCGTTCACCGTGCAGCGATCCTGGCGGAGTCCGCGGGGTGGATGGCGCAGCGGGTTCTGCCTGCGCGCGGATTGTGGGCCGGACTGCCGTTCCCGCCGATGGAGGAGAGCGGTCGGCGCCTCTCGGCAGCGATGCTTGCGGAACGAATCGGCATCGATGCGAGCGCTCTTCAGCGGTGCGGATCGTTCGTGTTTCAGACCTCGCACCGTGAAGTGCACTTTGTGGTGTGGCGTGTGGATGCGCAGGTCGCACGGCATCTGCGCCATGTGGGACGCGACGGGTGGTTCTGGCGGCGAGTGCGTTCTGTCAGGAACGCCCCATCGACTGGCGCGGTCCGTCAGATCCTGCAATGCGCGGGTACCCTGCTGCCCCCTGTATGAGCGCGCTCCGCCAACAACGCAGATCACGCGGTCGTTTCCCGCTGTGTGCGGTCCTGTGCGCTTCGTCGTTCGTCGCGGCGGGTTGTCAGCCGAAGGAGAATCCTGTGCTGTCAAACACAAAGTTCGGTGGCGAGAAGTATCCGCCGAATGCGCTGTACTCACCCGAGCAGGAGGCGCAAATGGTGCAGGCGATGCAGGCAACGGCGGTGGGCATGCCTGTGGAGCCAGTGACCAGTGCACCCGATGCGGTGCGCTGGTCGGATGTGCCTGCGGCTGCGAACGAAGCGATTGGGCGCGCAGAGATGGGACTTGTCAGTTCTTCGCTCGCTGGCGACACATGGACTTTCACCATTCGAACGCAGGGCGGTGGCCCCGGAACGCTGACGGTCACGAAGCGCCCGGCGCCTGCCATGTATCTCGCCACGGCGAAGATCGGCACCTTTGGTGAGCGCGAAGTGGAGGCGGAGCGCGTTGTACGCGAGTTCCGCATGGCGATGCGCCGATTCGGTTCGCTGAAGCGTCCGTCCTGACCAGATTCGTTCGCTCTCCGACGCCGAGCCGCCGCGTCACGCGGGATGTTCGCGCCCGCCGTGGGTGCGTTCAAATGCATGCGCGATCTGCAGCAGGCGCGAATCGGCGAAGGCGGGGGCTTGGAGTTGGATGCCGATCGGCAGGCGCGTGCCTGTGCTGTCGTCGAATCCTGCGGGAAGCGAAATGCCGCAGATGCCCGCGATGTTTGTGTTCACCGTGTAGACATCGCACAGGTACATCGAGAGCGGATCCGTCACGCCGCCGATCGGGAAGGCGGCCGTTGGTGCGGTGGGTCCGAGGATCGCATCGCACTGCGCGAAGGCCGCATCGAATTCGTTCTTGATGAGTCGGCGCACCTGCAGCGCGCGCCGGTAATAGGCGTCGTAGTAGCCGGCGCTGAGGACATAGGTGCCGAGCATGATTCGCCGCTGCACTTCCGCACCGAAGCCCTCCGCGCGGCTGGCAGAAAGGAGCGCGTTCACGTCGGCAAAGTTGCCGCTGGCTCGGTGGCCGTAGCGGATGCCGTCGAAGCGCGCGAGATTGCTCGATGCCTCGGCGGGCGCGATCACGTAGTAGGTGGAGATGCCGACATCCGTGAGCGGGAGATCGACATCGACAAGTTGCGCGCCGATCGCGCGGAACGATTCGCTCGCGCGTGCGAGCGCAGCATCCACGGCGGGGCTGTTGCCCTTGCGGTACTGCGCCGGAATGCCGATGCGAAGTCCCTGCATGGGCTGTTCAAGCAGAGGCAGTGGATCTTCAACGGTCTCTGGCGCGCAAGTGGAGTCCAACGGGTCGTCGCCCGCCATGACGCGGTAGAGCAGCGCCGCATCTCGAACAGTGTGCGTGATCGGTCCGATCTGATCGAGGCTGCTGCCGAACGCCACCAGTCCGTGGCGTGAGATGCGACCGTAACTGGGCTTGAATCCGACGACGCCGCAGAGTGCAGCGGGTTGTCGGATGGATCCGCCCGTGTCCGAGCCGAGCGCAGCCGCACAGAGATTTGCAGCGACCGCAGCCGCACTGCCGCCTGAACTGCCGCCTGGAATGCGGTCGGTATCCCATGGATTGCGCACGGCGCCCCACGCGCAGGTCTCGCACGATGATCCCATCGCAAACTCATCCATGTTGGTCTTGCCGATGATGATCGCGCCCGCGCGCTCGAGGCGTTCGACCGCCGTCGCATCGAAGGGCGATCGGTAGGTCTCGAGCATGCGCGAGGAGCAGGTGGTGCGCCCTGCGCGCGTCGCGATATTGTCCTTCACCGCGATGGGAACGCCCGCGAGCTCGCCGATGGTTCGCCCAGCCGCGATGTCGGCATCGACGCGATCCGCCGATGCGAGCGCGGCGTCGGCGAGCACTTCGTGGAAACTGTTGAGCGTCCGATCCACGGATGCGATGCGATCGAGCGTGGACTGCACGACGGCGCGCGCGGTCGTCTCGCGGCGCGCGATCTTGTTGCGAATGTCGACGAGATCGCCGCTCATGCCGAGTCTCCGCCGAGCACCTTGGGGACGGCGATGAAATCGCCCTCGGTTTTGGGGGCGTTGGCGAGCACGTCTGCCGTGGAAAGGGTCGCGCCCGGTTCGTCGGCGCGCAGACGGTTCCGCATGGGAAGCGGCTGCGCCATGGGTTCAAGATCCTTCGTGTCGACAGCCTGCAACTGGGCGATATGTCCGAGAATCGAAACGAGCGAATCGCGCATCGCTGGCAGGTGATCCTCCGCCATTGCGAGGCGTGCGAGCCGCGCCACATGGCGGACATCGTTCACCGTCAGTGACTCGGCAGGATTCGACATGGTCGCGGAGTCTAGGGGCATGATGCGAGGCGTTCGGCGGGAACGGGGTGGGTGGAATACCATCGTGGGTTCCCCATGGACTCGCCACGACCGAGCACTGCAGTCCGTCTGACCCGAGCGCTTCTGGCGCTCGGATTTCTCGGTGGTTCGATCGGACTGCTCATTGTCTTTGCGTTGACGCGCCCGCTTCCTGATCTGGCGGACAGGTCTGGTGTCGAGCAGCCCGTCGCGGTGTTCCGTGTGCGTTCCGTCCAAGTGCCGCGTCAGTGGATGGGGTACGGCATCGTGCGCGCGTCGGACTCGGCTGATGTTCCCGCACGCGTGGGAGGCGTCGTCTTGGAAGTGAATCAAGCGATCCGGGAAGGAGTTGCGGTGGAGGCGGGTGCGTTCCTGCTGCAACTGGATGATCAGGACTTTCGCCGCGCGCAGCAGGCGGCCGAGCAACAACTCGCTGCGATCGATGCGCAGATGCAGTCGCTTGCGGTCGAGGAGGCTGCGCTTCGGGATCGGGTTCGTCTCGCACAGGAGGAGACGGATCTCGTTCGTGCGGATGAGCAGCGCGTTCGCGATGCGGTGAAATCGGGTGCTGCGGTGCAGCGTGAATTGGACCGTGCGCGTCAGGCGGTGATCGTTGTGGAGCGGGCGCTGTTGTTGCTGCGAGAGGCGGCGGATCAGGTCCTTCCGCGCCGCGCGGCGCTCCTTGCGCAGGACGAGATGCAGCGGACGATGCGCGATACGGCGAAGACGAATGTTGAACGCTGCCGCATCACATCGCCCATCGCGGGCTCCGTGCAGCGATTCGATCTTGAGGTTGGGGAGAATGTGCTGCCGGGGCAGGTCGTGGCGCGCATCGTGGATCCTCGTCGGCTGGAGATTCCGATCCGCCTTCCATCGTCCGCGCGCGGCTTCGTCGCTGTGGATGATCCCGTGCGATTGGAGACGGTGGGGCAAGTGCCGCGACATGTGGCCGCGACGATTGCACGAATCGAGCCTGAGGACAATCCACTGGATCGCACCATGATTGTTCATGTGGATGTTCCGCCGGGCGGTGACGCGGTCGGATTGGCGCCAGGTGAGTTCGTGGAGGCGGCGGTGAACGCCGTGGATTCGAAGTCCCACTCGGTCGTCCCGCGGCGGTCCGTGCGGAGTGACCGTGTGATGGCTGTTCGAGATGGCAAGTTGGTGGGAACGCCCATCGTGGTGTCGCACTCGTTCGTCGGTCCACTTGCTGGGAGCGGAGTCAGCGACACGGAGTGGGTGGTGTTGCAGGAACCGCTGCCTGATGGTCTCGTGATCTCGCTCGAGGGCGGTCGGAGCGTTGCACCTGGAACGCGTGTGCGCGCCGTGGACGCGGGCAGCGCATCGGCCGCAGTTGTGCAGCCAGCGGGGACATCGGTCGATGGCGAGGCAGAGGCACGATGATCGGCATCGTTCGCTTCTTCATCCGAAATCCCGTGCCGTCGAATCTGATCACGATCGGAGTGATCGTGGGTGGCATCTTTGCCGCCGGGCACATCCGCCGCGAGTTCTTTCCCGATATTGAGCCCGACATGGCGCGGGTGGTGCTGTCGTTCCCTGGCGCCTCGCCCGCTGAGGTCGAGGAGTCGCTCGCGCGCCGTGTGGAGGATGTTGCAGTCGAGGTTGAAGGCGTCTCGAGGCTTGAAACGGTCATCTTCGAGGGTGGTGGGTCGATCGTCGTGAAGTTTGACGATGGTGTCGATGTCCGCAAGCGGACCGATGACCTGCGCGACCGTGTCGAGGCACTGACGGATCTGCCGCCCGAGGCAGATCGCATTCGCGTGGTGGAGTTCGAGCCGAATCTGCCCGTGATTCAGATCACGGTGGCGGGCGACGTTGATCCGCAGACGCTGAAGCAGACGATTCGGCAAGTGTCCGACGACCTCAAGACCTATTCGGGGATGGGGCAAGTGGTCGTGAGCGGGACGCGCGATGACGAACTTCGTGTGGAGGTGAACTTTGATGAAGCCGTGCGGCATGGCATCTCGGTGACACGCGTCGCCGATTCGATCACGGCGTGGATGCGCGAAGTGCCGGGGGGCACCGTGCGCGGTATCGATGGCGAGGTGAAGGTTCGTACGCTCGGGGTGGAGGAGCGAAGCGACCGAGTCCGCGGGATCGTGGTCAAGGGAAGTGATGAGGGCGCGATCGTGAAGGTGGGCGACATTGCCACGGTGCGCGAAGGCTTCGTGGAGGATGACATCTCGCGGCGTTTCAACGGGCAGCCATCGTCCAACTGCACGGTGTTTCGGAAGTCTGGGCAGGATGCGGTCGATATGGCGCAGTTCGCGCGCGGCTATGTGGCCGCGCGGCGTGGTGAGCCGCTCGAACCCACATTCAAGGAGCGGCTTCTCGGATCGCCGCGCTTGAAGGGTTATGAACTCGGTGCGACACGCGGTCCGCCCGGCGTGCAGATTCAGGCGCACAACGACCTCGCGCGATTGATCGAGGGACGACTCGACTTGCTGACGCGCAATGGACTGCAGGGTGGGATTCTTGTGTTCTTCGTGCTGCTGCTGGGACTTCACTGGCGCGCCGCGTGCTTCGTCACGCTTGGCATCGTGGTTGCGGTGCTCGGCACGGTGCTAATGATGGATGCCTCGGGAGTATCGCTCAATCTGCTGACCATGTTCGCACTCCTGATGGCGCTTGGCATGCTGGCAGATGATGCGATCGTGTTCTCGGAGAGCATCGAGACGGAAGCTGCGGGTGGCGGCAGCGTGGAGGATGGCGTCGTCCGTGGAGTGAGGCGAGTGATGTGGCCAGTGTTCGCGAGCGTGACCACGACCGTGGTGGCGTTCGTGCCTCTGCTGCTTGTGCGCGGACGGGTCGGCGACATCATCGGCGAGTTGCCGATCGTTGTCTCGCTTGCCCTCCTGTGCAGTCTTGCGGAGGCGATCTTTCTGCTGCCAGGGCACATGGCGGGGGGGATTGCGCGTGAACGCCGCGGCGATCCGACATGGCTTGATCGGAACATGCGCTGGTTCGACCGCTGGCGCGAGAGTGTCCTCTGGCCGCGGCTCGAGGGGGCGTTTGAACGCCTTGCTCGCTGGTCGATCGATCGCCGCTATCTGACGGTGTCCCTGGGAATCTCGCTATTCATCCTGTCGGCTGCGTTTGTCGTCGGTGGTCGGCTGCCATTCACATTCCTTCCCAACGACGATGCGGAGACTGCGGTCGTCGACATTCGCATGCCGCTTGGGGTTCCGGCAAGCTTGACCAAGGAGATCGGTGCTCGCGTGGAACGCGCGGCGCGTGAGCAGCCGGAAGTTCGTGCGATCACATCGATCTATGGAGTTCGGCTGAACTACGAGACGGGAGCGGCCGACAGCGCGGCGAGCAATGTGGCGCAGATCTTCATCGAACTGGCGCCCATTGAGGACCGCGAGCGCAGGTCTGGAGCGGTGATCGATTCGATCATTCGCGGGGTGGGACCGCTCCATGAGGTCGAGTCGCTGAATGTTCAGGAGATTTCTGGCGGTCCGTCTGGTGCGGACATCACCTACGAAGTGGCGGGCGAGAATGTCGATGATCTCCGCGAGGTCGTGGAGGGGATCAAGTCCCTGCTGATCGCGGTCGATGGCGTGCTCAGTGTGGCCGACAACGACTTTGATGCGCAGCCCGAGTTGCAGGTGGAGCCTCACCCTGGAGCGGCAGCACTCGGTCTGTCGGCAGTGGAGATCGCGCGCCAAGTGCGCGGCGCACTCTTTGGCATCGACGCGCACATCTACAGCGACAATCGTGAGGACATCGATGTCCGAGTACGCATGGACAGCGGAATGCGTTCCGCCACGAACTTCGGCGAACGGCTGTGGATCATCACGCCCACGGGCGCTGCGGTGCCGCTGCAGGAAGTGGCGAAGGTTCGCGAGCGAACATCGCCGAGTTCCATCTCCCGCATCGATCGGCTGCGCACCATCGTGGTGACCGCCGACACGGCGCAGGGCACGCGACCAGAAGGTGTCGTGGAACGCGTTGGTGCGGACGTGCGGGGACTTGTGGCGAAGTATCCGAGTGTCGTGATTCGCGAGGGGGGCAGACAGAAGGATCTGAACGAGGCGTTCGCCGCGCTGCCCTACGCGGCGGGTGCGGCGCTCCTGATGATCTATGCCATTCTCGCCTGGCTCTTCGGCAGTTATCTGCAGCCTCTTGGCGTGATGATCTCGATCCCGTTCGGCATCATCGGCATGGTGTTTGGGCATGTGCTGTTCGGGACGGATCTCACATTCCTCAGCATCATCGGGCTCGTGGCGCTCGCGGGAATCGTGGTGAACAACGCACTCGTACTGATCGATTTCGTGAATGCGGGTGTCGCGGCGGGCAGCGATCTGCACGATGCCCTCATCGAGGCGGGCGCGCGTCGCCTCCGCGCCATCCTGCTCACATCCGTCACGACCATCTTTGGTCTTGGTCCTCTCATCCTTGAACCGTCGTTTCAGGCAAAGTTCCTTGCGCCGATGGCCATCACGATTGCAGGCGGTCTTGCGAGTGCAACCGCGTTGACACTGCTGCTTCTGCCTGCGGTAATCCTCATCATCGACGATGCGAAGAGGCTGATGGGCTGGAGGACTATGCCTGCCTCTTTGGCGTCCACGGACGGAAGGCAGCCGCCGCACGAGGCACTCGACCATGGCTCGACGACGTAAGCGAAGCGGTCTTGTGGCGGGGGTTGATCTTGGTGGCACCAAGGTCACATTTGGCATCGTGAATGAGGATGGCAAGATCCTCGCGATGGACAAGCGCAAGACCAAGGCGACGACGGGCATCGAGGGTGTGCTCGACCGCGTGGTGGAGGGGCTTGAGCGCGCTTGCACGGAGGCTGAGAGTGAGTTGGGCGATCTCGATGCGGTCGGCATCGGTGCGCCGAGCGCCGTGGACTTTGAAGAGGGGGTGGTCATTCATGCGGGCAATCTTGGGTGGAAGAATGTTCCGCTGCGTAGGCTGCTGGAGGATCGTCTCGATCTTCCCGTGCTGGTCGACAACGATGTGAATGTCGCGGCGTGGGGCGAGTTCACCGCGGGTGCCGCGCGCGGTTGGCCTGATGCGCTTGGCGTGTGGGTTGGGACGGGGATCGGCAGCGGTCTCATTCTGGGCGGCAATGTGTGGCGCGGCGCGTTCCACACGGCGGGGGAGTTGGGGCAGATGGTGCTGCAACCGCGGGGCGGCCTTGGTCGGCGCACGGTCGAAGAGCACTGCAGCCGACTGGCGATGATTCGCTCCATGGAGACATTGATCGGCAGCCATCCGCAGAGCCGTATGCGCACGGCATTGTCACGAACGCCAGAGGCTGGTCCGATCGGCAGTTCGGTGATCGCTGATGCGTATCGCGCTGGGGACGAGCTCGTGCTGCGTGTCGTCGATGATGCGGCTGATCTGCTTGGGCTTGCGATCGCCAACGCGGTGACGCTGCTGTCCGTCCGTGGCGTGGTGCTGGGTGGTGGCGTGACCGATGCTCTCGGCAAGCCCTTTGTGGAACGTGTCCGTGAGTCATTTGAGTGGCATGTGTTCCCTGCAACGCTTCGGAAGTGTCGCATTGTGGCGGCAGACCTCGGCGATTCCGCTGGGATCGTGGGTGCCGCTGCACTCGCACGCGCGCACATTGTTGGCAGGGGCTGATCGCGGTTGTCAGGCTTCGACGAGGGGGTGGCGATCCGCCTTTGACAGGGTGAAGGATGTGCCCACTGTTTCACGCGCAAGACGCTCGGCGAGCCGCGGCAGATAGCCGCGTTCGCTGACGGTGTGCCCGCTCAGCAGCAGCGAGCATCCCTGGCGCACGGCGGCGAGCTGCTCGTGATGTCTCGCTTCACCCGTGAAGAACAGTGTGGCGCCTGCTTCGATCGCACTTCGCATCAGACCCATGCCTGCGCCCGCGCACACCGCGACCACTTCATGCCGTTGACTTTCGCTGCCCGGAACGATCGCCGCTTCGAGTCGGCGCGCGGGGAGATGGCGGCGCAGGCGCTGCGCGATCTCCGCCGTGGTCTGCGGTTCGCTCAGGTGCACGGCACGACCCTGACCCTGAAAGGCGTTGGGCTGCTGAGTGAGCGTGTGCACTTCGATTGCCGGGGTTTCGTAGGGATGCGCCGAACGCGCCGCTTCGAGCGCTGCGGGCAACGCCTTCGCACCGCACACCATCTCAAGGCGAAGTTCCGGAACGCGCTCAAGCCGCCCGCGCCGACCGACCCGCGGTCGTGTGGATGCGCTGCCGAAGAAGGTGCCTTCCACGACCATCGTGGTCGAGCACTGCGAGTATGCGCCAATGCGTCCCGCGCCCGCGATCGACATGGCGCCGCGGATGCGTTCCACCGCATCGCCTGGTGCAAACACGACGATCTTGAACGCCTCGTGCCCCGACAGTGAACTGCTCGGCTGCAGCGGTCGGATCAGTCCATCGCCGATGCCTTCGATCAGCCAATCGTTGATGCCGCCCGTGACCGCATCGAGAGCGGTATGGGGCGAGAGCAGCGCGATCCCTTTGAGCACGAGCGCGGCAACGGCCCCCGTGGTCGGATCCTGCCGCACCAGACGTTTGATCGGATCGAAGATGGGAGGGTGGTATGCCACGACCGCGTGCACGCCAAGGTCGATCGCTTCCATCGCGACCTGCTCGGTGAGATCGATCGTCAGCAGGACGCGTTCACAGCGAGAATTGGCGTCGCCTGCGAGGAGACCGACATTGTCCCAGTCCGCGGCAAGCGAGGGCGGAGCCACCTGCGCGAGTGCGCGGGCGAGGTCTCCAACGCTGCAAGCCGTCCGTGGCATGTCGGGACGGTACCCGCCGTCAGGATTTCATGCATCGGAAGGTGACTTTGGGCTCGGGAAACCTAGAATGTGGGTACATGGTTCACCGCACGCAGGCGGGTTCGGTTCCCGAACAGTCCAAGCGATCGAAGGATTCCAGTTCGAGCGATGCGCAAGTGCGCAAGCATTTCGTGCTCGACACGAATGTGCTGCTTCACAATCCGCAGTCGCTGTTCAAGTTTGAGGAGCACGAAGTGGTGATTCCGCTGGCCGTGCTGGAGGAGTTGGACACCTTCAAGAAGAACAATGATGAGAAGGGGCGGAACGCACGGCAGGTGATCCGATCACTCGATCGCTTTCGTGGCATGGGGCATCTGTTCGATGGCGTTGTCTGGAATGAGCAGGGTGGTTCGGTGAAGGTGGTTCGACTGAAGCCTGCCGAGTCGTTCGATCTCGACCTCGCCATCGCGGACAATCGGATCATCGCGGTCGCCCATGCGTTGAACGCATCGGGACTGCGAACCATCTTCGTGTCGAAGGACATCAACGCGCGCGTGAAGTGCGATGCCATTGGCGTCACAGCGGAGGATTATGAGGCGGATCGCGTGGATGCCGATTGGCTCGACACGGGGTTCTTCATCAGTCGTGTGCCGCGTGATCTGATTGACGATCTGTATTCGGAGCGGCAGTTGCCCATCAGTCGGTTGGAGGCGGTTCCCAACGCGATTCCGATTGTGGAGGGGGAGCAGCAGGGCGTCTTGCCGAACCACTTCGTTTCGCTGATCGATGAGAGCGATCCTTCGCACACTGGACTGGCGCGGCGACTCGGCGATACGGGGCATCTGATCCCCGTTACTGGTCCGCGCAAGCCGATCTACGGTGTGATCGCGCGCAATGTGCAGCAGACGATGGCGCTCGATCTGCTGCTCGATGACGAGGTGAAGTTGGTCACGCTGATCGGACCCGCCGGCACAGGCAAGACACTGCTGGCGATCGCGTCTGGCATGCACAAGGTGTTCAAAGAGGAGCGCTTCGACAAGCTGCTTGTCGCGCGCCCCATCATGCCGCTTGGGCGTGACATCGGCTACTTGCCGGGCGACAAGGATGAGAAGCTGTCGATGTGGATGCAGCCGATCTTCGACAACATCGCATACCTGCTCTCGACGCGCGGCGGGCACACGAGCGGCGAGCCTGACAGCAAGTCGACGGAGCAGCGCATTGACCAGCTGGTGGCATCGCGCAAGTTGGTGTTGGAGCCGATCACCTACATCCGCGGACGAAGCATTCCGCACCAGTTCATCATTGTGGATGAGGCGCAGAACCTCTCGCCGCACGAGGTGAAGACGATCGTGTCACGCGTCGGCGACGGCACGAAGATCGTGTTGTGCGGCGACATCGGGCAGATCGACAATCCCTACCTCGACGCTTCCAGCAATGGTCTTTCGCATCTCATCGAGCGCATGAAGGGTCATCGGATCGCAGGCCATGTCACTCTTTCCAAGACGGAGCGGAGCGAACTGGCCAGCATCGCCGCCGAAATGCTCTGATCCATGATCGGATCCACGCGGGGATGCGCTCGCGAGTGCATCCATGAACACTTGCGTCTTTGCGATGCACTCGAGGTGTTCATCTGCTGGGTTGCTGTCCGCCACGATGCCGCAGCCCGCGTGGTAGTCAACGTCCCAGCGATCGCCGACATCGCGCGTCAGTCGCGCCGTGCGGATCGCCACGGCGAAGTGTGAACTGCCACAGCGGCTCGCCATGCCGATCGCACCGCAGTACGCGCTGCGTGGACCTGCCTCAAGCGCATCGATCACCTGCATCGCACGCACCTTTGGCGCGCCCGTCACCGATCCTGGTGGGAAGCAGGCAGCAAAGGCGCGTGAAACCGGCATCTGTTCGGGCAGCGTTCCCGAGACCTCAGCCACCGCCTGCCACACCGTGGCGTGATGCTCGATGGTGCGCTGCTCGGAGACGCCCACCGATCCGATCTCGCAGATGCGTCCAAGATCGTTGCGCATGAGGTCGACGATCATGTGGAGTTCCGCCGCGTCCTTGCTGCTCGTGCGAAGTGCTTCGGGGTCCTCCCCTGCGGGGCGCGTGCCCTTCATTGGGCGGGTGGAGATGCGGCGCGATGCGCCATCGATGGACAGGAAGAGCTCGGGGCTCAGTGACAGCAGTGCCGTATGAGCGTCGAGTTCGAGGAACGCGCCGTGGCGCGGGGCCGTTGTCGCGAGAGCGTGCAGTGCGAGCGCACGCGGCGAGCCTGCGATTCCCGCACTGAAGCCGCGAGTGATGTTTGCCTGAAAGATGTCGCCCGCGAGAATGAGTTCACGGGTGCGTTCAACCATGGCCTCGAAGGTCGCGCGTCCTGCGGCACTGCCGCGGTCGAGCGAACGGCGCAACTTGAAGCGCTGCGGCTGCAGGACAGTGGATGTGTCGATCCACTCTTCGGGGCCCTCCCCGGTCGCCTCGCCAACATCGAACCAACGTCCCGTCGTATGGCAGTGCACGGCAGCCCGCGGAACATCGCAGAGCACGGCATCGGGCCAGAGCTGACCAGCCGAAAGCGATCCTGCCCCATCGCGCAGGCGCGCGGAGGGTTCAAACATCGCGCCGCACTCGTAGCCGACGAAGCCGATCCAGCCGCCTGCAAATGGCAGTGTGATCTCTCCACATCGAATCGGCCTGCATGGTGCGCCGACCTGATCGAGGGCCGCCTCAAGTTGTGAACGATCGTGCTGTTGCCGATTCACGCGAACGCAGGCTCGGCGTGGGGCGAACACGCTGAAACGCGAGTGCTTGGTCGGTGGACCGCCGCTCACGAGCGACAGCAGGGGCAGATCTGTTCGCCAGAAACGCATCACGTGCAGTGGAGAGCAATTCCAGGGCAGTGGGCGAACGAGGTGCGCTTCAGGCATGCGCGCATGGTAGGAACCGATGCGTGGATTTCTGGCATTCCGCCGCATCCTTCGGATTGCGAACCATCCCTCGCTAGACTTCGCAACTTCCCGCAGGAATTCAGATATGCCAGCAATGACCACCCGACGCACCAAATCCTCTCGCACTCAAGCCGCGCGCAAGAGCGGCACGAAGAAGACGCGGACTGCTGCAGATGCGCGCGGCCGCGCGACGAAGCGCGTCTACTACTTCGGTGCGTCAAAGACGGAGGGGCGCATAGATCAGAAGATGCTGCTCGGTGGCAAGGGAGCAAATCTTGCGGACATGACGTCGATCGGTCTGCCGGTGCCGCCCGGGTTCACGATCACCACGGAGACCTGCGCGGAGTATTCGCGTGGCGGGAACCGTCTGCCGAGTGGGCTCATGGATGAGGTGCGCCGCAACATCACGCTGCTCGAGCGCGAACTTGGCAAGAAGTTCGGTGATCGTCGCAATCCGCTGTTGGTGTCCGTGCGATCGGGTGCGGCGGTCAGCATGCCGGGCATGATGGACACGGTTCTGAACCTCGGTCTGACGGATGAGGTGGTCGCTGGGCTCGCCGCAACGACGGGCAATCCGCGGTTCGCCTACGACGCCTATCGACGGCTCATCAACATGTTCGGTGATGTGGTGATGGGTGTCGATCACCATCACTTTGAGCATGCGTTCAATGCGATCAAGTCGCGTTACGGCGTGAAGGAAGACACGGCGGTTCCGGAGGATGGACTGAAGGAACTGTGCATCGCGTATCAGTCGGTGTATCGGCAGCATGTGGGTGAGCCGTTCCCGCAGGATCCGCTGCGGCAACTCGAGCAGGCGGTCCAGGCCGTGTTCCGCAGTTGGAACGGCGAGCGCGCCGTGGCGTACCGCCGCATCAACGAGATCAAGGGATTGGTCGGCACGGCGGTGAATGTGCAGGCGATGGCATATGGCAACATGGGCGAGGATTCGGGAACAGGTGTGGCATTCACTCGTGATCCATCCACGGGTGAGAATGTCTTTTACGGTGAGTTTCTTGTGAACGCGCAGGGCGAGGATGTGGTGGCTGGCATCCGAACGCCGCGACCCATCAGCGAGATGGAGGCGTGGAACGCGACGGTGTGGAAGCAGTTGCTCGCAGTGCGCAAGAAACTGGAGCGACACTACCGCGACATGCAGGACATCGAGTTCACGGTCGAGCGTGGTCGACTGTTCATGCTGCAGACGCGCACGGGCAAGCGAAACGGTGTGGCGTCCGTGCGGACGGCAGTTGAGATGGTGAAGGAGCGGCTGATCGATGAACGCACCGCACTCAAGCGGATTCCCGCCGGCGATCTTGTGCAGTTGCTGCTCCCATATTTCTCCGAACAGGACAAGCGCGGCGCCGAGGTCCTGACGCGCGGCATTGCCGCGAGCCCGGGAGCCGCGTCCGGCACGTTGGCATTCTCGGCATCGGAGGCGGTCGAACGCACCAACGCGGGCGAGTCGGTGCTGCTGATCCGCCGCGAGACATCGCCCGAGGATGTTGCGGGCATGCACAAGGCTGTCGGCATCCTGACTTCAACGGGAGGCAAGACGAGCCACGCGGCTGTGGTCGCGGTGGGTTGGGGCAAGTGCTGCGTGGTCGGCGCAGGAGATTTGTCGATCGATGCGGATGCGGGGACTGTGACGATCCATGGACGAACCTTCGGACGCTCCGACACGCTGTCGATCGACGGCTCCACGGGCGAGGTGATCGTGGGCGCGCTCCCGCGCACCGTGCCGCAGTCGATCTCAGGAGACTTTGCGCAGGTGATGAAGTGGTCGCAGAAGTACGCGACGATGGGCGTTCGAGCGAATGCCGATACGCCTGCCGATGCGCGTCGCGCACGCGAGTTCGGCGCGATCGGCATCGGGCTATGCCGGACCGAGCACATGTTCTTCGAAGCGGATCGCATTCAGGCCGTGCGTCAGATGATCCTTTCGGAACGCCTGAGCGACCGAGAGACCGCGCTCGCACGGCTCCTGCCATTCCAGCGCGCGGACTTCGTGGGGATCTTCACCGCGATGGAGGGACTGCCGGTCACCGTGCGGCTTCTCGATCCGCCGCTGCATGAGTTCGTTCCGCATGAGGAAGCGGCGCAGCAGTCGCTCGCGGACGCGGCAGGTGTCACGCTTGCCGACGTGCAGCGACGCGTGGCGCAGCTCCATGAGGCGAATCCGATGCTCGGTCATCGCGGCTGTCGTCTTGCCGTGACCTATCCGGAGATCCTCGTGATGCAAGTGCGCGCGATTGTCGAGGCAGCGGCGGATTGCCATGCCGATGGAGTCGATGCACGCCCCGAGATCATGATCCCGCTTGTGGGCACGCGCCGTGAGTTGGCGATCCTCCGTGAACTGACTGAAAGGACTGTGACGGAGGTGCTCTCGCAGCGCAACCTTCGCAAGCTGCAGATTCCGATCGGCACCATGATCGAGATTCCGCGCGCAGCGGTGACGGCGGATGAGATCGCCGAGGTGGCGGAGTTCTTCTCCTTCGGCACGAATGACCTGACGCAGATGACGTTCGGTTTCAGTCGCGATGACATCGGCTCGTTCATGCCCGCGTATCTCGAGAAGGGCATCGTGGAGAAGGATCCGTTCCAATCCATCGATGTCCATGGGGTGGGATCACTGGTGTCGATGGCATGTGCGAAGGGACGCGCCAAGCGCGCCAAGCTGAAGCTTGGAGTGTGCGGCGAGCACGGAGGCGATCCCGCATCGATCCGGTTCTTCCAGAAGTGCGGGCTCGACTACGTGTCATGTTCTCCCTTCCGCGTTCCTGTCGCGCGGCTCTCGGCGGCACAGGCGGCGCTCGGTTGAACGCAACCTTTCGGGACGCCGCATCGATCGCCGTGCGTCTCGCGGCAGTCGCTGTCGCGTGGCTCGGCACGGTCGGATGCTCTGAACCCCGCACCATTCGGGCGCCGTTCGCATCGATCGCCCCGGTGCTCGACGGTCGTGGCGACGATGCAGTATGGCAGAGTGCCGTTTGGAGCGCTGATTTTGTCGACATCGAGGGACCTGCGCGCCGTGCGCCGCTGCAGCGCACGCGGGTGAAGGTGGCGTGGAGCGATGCTGCGCTGTTCATCCTGGCCGAGTTGGAGGAGACCGATCTCTGGGCGACGCTGCGCACACACGACGAGATTGTGTTTCACGACAATGACTTTGAGGTCTTCATTGATCCCGATGGTGATGGACGGGAGTACTACGAGATCGAAGTGAATGCGCACGGGACGGTGTTTGATCTCTATCTGCCGGTGCCGTATCGAGCCGGCGGGATTGCGAACCATGGATGGACCGCTCGCGGAATGCAACTCGCGATCGCACTGGACGGCACGTTGAACGACAACCGTGACCGCGATCGTGGATGGACGGTGGAGATCGCACTGCCCTGGTCTGTATTCGAGCCGGTGAGTGTCGATGGGAGTGGTGCAAGTGTGATCACCTTTCAGCGCTGCCAGCGCCCGCCGAATCCGGGCGACGCTTGGCGCATCAACTTCTCGCGTGTGCAGTGGCAGTTGGAGCGTGTCGGCAGCGGCTACCGCAAGGTGTCGGGGCGCGCCGAAGACAACTGGGTTTGGACTCCGCAGTGGATGATCGACATGCATGTGCCTCAGTGGTGGGGGCGTCTGGTGTTCGAGGCACCCGTGAAGCCCCGGTAGTCCGAGCGCAGTCGCCCGAGCGCAGTAGCCTTTGCCGCATGCCGAGCATCTTCACGCGAATCATTCGCCACGAGATCCCAGCGCACTTCGTTCTTGAGGAGCCTCATGTGGTGGCGTTTCTCGACATCGCGCCGCTCTCGCGCGGGCATGTGCTGGTCGTTCCAGTGGAGGAGAGGGAGTTCCTCCATCAGTTGAGTCCCGCTTCGGCGGAGGCGGTGGGTCGTGCGCTGCAGCGGGTGGCTGCTGCAGTGGTCGATGCCACAGGAACGCCCGACTACAACATTCTGCAGAACAACGGTGCGGCTGCGCATCAAGCGGTCCCACATGTGCACTTCCATGTGATCCCGCGGCAGAAGAATGGCGCGGGGCTCGGCATCCAGTGGCGCTCAGGTGGGCTCGACTCGGCGGACGCGGCAGTGCTGGTCGCAGCCATTCGTCAACGTCTGAGTGCGTGAGCGCGATGACTCGTCCGCTGGATGCGTGGCCCGATGTGCTCGAGGCGTTGTGCGCGTCGAATGCGCACTTCACGCGCGTCCAAGTGATCCGAAGCACGGCGTCCACGCAGGACATCGCGCGGGATGCGGATGTGGGCTGTGTGATCGTTGCGGGCAGGCAGACCGCGGGTCGTGGTCGGCAGGGGAGAGCGTGGGTCGATACGGGTGATGCGGGGCTTGCGGTGAGTTTCACGGCGCCGCGCGATGCGCATGCGTGGGTTTCGCTTGCGGTCGCCATTGCCGCTGCAGAGGCGAGCGAGGACGTCTGCATCGACACATGCGGTGCAGCGCCGATCGTTCAACTGAAGTTCCCGAATGACCTCGTGGTGGCGGGGCGCAAGTTGGGCGGCATCTTGGTGGAACGCACCGGCGGCAAGACCATCATCGGGGTTGGGATCAACTGTGCGCAGCGTGCGTTTCCAGCGGCGCTGATGCAGCAAGCGACGAGTCTTTCGCTGCAGGGCTTCGTGGTGGATCGCTGCGATCTGGCGTGTCGTCTGATTGCCCGCGTGGACCAGTGGCTGCATGCGGGCGCAGACAGCGTGGCAAGCGCCTTTCGTGGGCGCGACGCGCTTCGCGGGCGGGCGATGCGCTTCGTCACGGCGGCTGGGATGGTCGAGGGAGTGGTGATCGACGTCGATCCGATGCGCGGCATTGTGGTGCGAACCAGTCGCGGGGATCGGGTGCTGCCACCGGAGCAGACCAGCGTTTTTGTGGAAGAAGATCGGTATGGGAGCGCGCAGACCCCGTGAACTTCACAGGAAACCGCTGCGATGATTGAGAACGCTGCCGCAAACTGCCGATGCAGGCGTATTCTGATCTGTCCGATGCGCCCGTTTTCCGTGAACGCTCTCGCCATGCCGCTCACCCTGTGCGTGGCGCTGTCCGTTCATGCACAGCGGAATGCTCCGATGCAGCAGAACCATTCGACGCGCGATGTCGACACATCGATGAACTATCCCGCGGAGCAGCGGGTTGCCGACCGCGGCGGACTGTGCACGTCGCCGCGTCAGATGCCGATGGAGTTGGCGGAGCCGCAGGGCTTCGATCGCCTCTACGAAGTGCCGGGAAAGTCAGGGATGTTCTACCGAGCGAACGGCGGACTGTTCCTCGTGTTTGAGCGTGGTACCTACGCGCAGGTTCAGGACAAGCAGAAGCGCATTTGGACGATTCCGACCGTTCCTCCGGGTGGGCAGTACTACATCGGCAAGCCAGACTGGTCTTCGATTCGGCGGATCGGTGTGCTGCCTGCTGGCAGTGTTGGCGTTCAAAGGGATGCGCGCCTTGAGCGCAGTCAGTCAGCGGGCGAGCCGACGCAAGTCGATGTGCGCGAGGTCGATCTTCGTGTTGAGTCCCGCGTGGATACGGAAGTCGTTCCCGCACGCGCGGGTGCAGTGCTCAGCCAGCGCGGAACAGACGCGACGACCGACGGTGCAACCGCGCCGCGCTTCACGGCGAAGCCATCCTCGACTGCGCAATCAGAAGTCGCTTCGGAAAGGCCAGCGGCAGACACACCCGAAGAGGTGGCGGCAGCACCTGTGTTTGCCAGCAAGGCGCCCGATGCAGCTGCGTGGGCCCGAACCCTGCCGCAGGGGGTTGATCGTTCATTCCTGATCGAGCGCGGTGATGATGTGCAGCCGCGGATGGCGGCGGATTTCCTTTACCGCCAGCGCAGGCTGGACGGCATGTTCGGGCGGGCATTGGAATCCGGGGGCTCGTGATGCGCGGGCGCGCACTGCGCGCATGGCCGCTGCTCTTGCCGATGGTGTGGACAGCCGCCGCATGGGGATTCACATGCCCGCAGGATGTGGTCACACAGCAGAGCACGCACTTCCCAGAGACCCAGCGGATTGTCGCGCGTGACACGCAGCCCGTCGCGGTGCGTGGTGGCGTGTTGATGGTGCCACTTGCGCTGCAGGGGGGGAGCGGAGTCTGGCCCGCCGCGGTGACAATTCGCATGCAGGATGGGAGGACGATCGCGGCGCGCACGGCAAGCATCGAGCCGCGTGTGGGTTCCAGCTCGGGTTGGACCGCTATCCAGAACGGCACAGGAACGACTGCGCCCGAGAGCGCCAAGCCCGTGGTCCTTCTCGCGCCGCTGCCAAGTGATGGCGATGGACCGCTTTGGATCGGTGATCAGCGACTTGATCCCTTCTGGCTTGATCCGTGGCGTGCGCCAGAGCGTGCTGCAGGGGAGTGGTCGCTTCGCGCGGACGATCTGGCCGACGGCTCGCTTCCTGATCAGCACTTTCGAACGGCATTGATGGCGCAGTGGTTCGGCAGCGAGGTGCCTGAGTGGATCGGTGGGGATGTGGATCGGCTCTATGCGCGAGCCATTGCGGGATTGTGGTCAGCTGCCATCGCTCGACTTCACGAGAATGAGCCACGACTTGCCGAGTGCGTGGTCGCTTCGGTGGGTGGTCGCTGCCACGGGCTGCTCGACGGCGAGGACACAACCCTTGGAGCGTGGGAAACGCGCGCCGATCGGCTCAACGAGTTGCTGCGGACTTTGCTCGATCCGCGGGCGAATGGTCTGGTCTTGGTCGAGGGTGCACGGCTTTGGCTCGATGCACGAGCGGATCCGCTGTGCTGGCTTGAGCATGACGATGGCGAGCATGTTCATGTCTTGGTCGCGAACCCTCGCGCCGAGCCGCTGGCAGTGGCGTTTCGTTGGCCGAACATCCGAACGCCCTCTCTGGAGGCGGAGATTGCGCCAGAGTCCTTCCAGTCATTCTCAGTTCCACGCGAGCGGGCGGAGATGGAGCAGCTGACACTGATGGATCCAACATTGCGTGAAGCGATTGAGGCGCATGGGCTCGCGGCGCTCTTGCCGCCTGGTGAGCGCAGTGAGGCATCGGGCGCACGAACGTCGATGGAGCAGCAGGTGCGGAGCATGCCCGTCTTGCTCGTTGATTGCGCGCAGACAACGGCATTGCTGCCCGTTGGATTCGGCAGGGCTGCCGCGCGTCCGCCGGGCATCGACTTTGGTGCACTGCTGCCAGCCGTCACGCTCGATGAGATGCGTGCTGGTGCATCAGCGCCGCTGCCAACGGAATGGATCACATCCGCCGTACTGCGACGGCGACCAAGTGGATGGGAACTTCTCGTCGAGGCGCGCCTCGATCCTGCCGTTGTCGTTCAATCGGATCGGATCACTGTGACAGTCGAGAGCGACACGGTTCGGTCGCTGACCTGCTCGCGCGATGGCAGCGTTCGTTCAAGCGGCGGCGACTACACCGAGGAGATCGGCGTTCACCGATCTGCGGATCGGTGGCGCGTTCGAATCCCACTGCCGGTGACGTGGGTTTCGCGCGGCGGGCAAGCACCTGCGAAGATCGGGCTCGCACTGGAACGGACGCTCGAGTGCCAAGGCAGCGCCATTCCCCTTCGGGCGCGCCGCCAATTCGCCGGAGTTTCGCCGCCGTGGGCGCGCCCCGTGGCGAGGCGGATCCCGATTGACCTCTCGAGTTGGGACCTGACGAGCGTTACACTTGCGCCATGAGTCGTGCCAAGGGCGCCAAGGTCGGGGCCTCAGCAGTGGCGGCGAATGATTCGCCCAAGCCGCGTGCTCGGGTCATCGCGATTCTCAATCAGAAGGGCGGCGTGGGGAAGACCACATCCACCGCGAATCTCGGCGCAGCATTTGCGCTCGAGGGGCTTCGGACACTTGTCGTCGACCTCGATCCACAGTCGAACCTCTCGCTGCACTTCGGACACGAGCCGGCGCCTGATCAGCCGACGGTTCGCGATCTGTTCATGGATGTGAACGCGCCTGCGCGCTCGCTCGTTCATGAGGCGCGTTCCAATCTTTGGTTCATCCCGAGCGACACGGAATTGGCGCTCGTGGAGGGTGAACTCGCGCTGCAGCCTGACATGCAGCATCTGCTGTCGAAGCGGCTGGAGGAGGTCATCGATTCCTTCGATGTGATTCTGCTCGATTGCCCTCCGAGCCTTGGCGTGTTGACGGTCAACGCGCTGACATTCGCCGATGAGGTGGTCGTGCCGATGCAGGCCCAGTACCTCGCGCTGCGCGGACTGGAGAAGTTGCTCGAGACCGTGTTGCTGGTGCAGCGTGCGCTGAACCCGCGGCTGCAGGTTGCCGGTGTGCTGCTGTGCATGCATGAGTCGCAGTCAAGCCACGGGCGCGCGGTGGTCGAGGAGATGGACGGATATTTCGAACGGTTCCGCGCGAGCGGACTGCCGTGGCAGGATGCGCGTGTGCTGCGCCCCGCGGTGCGGCGCAACATCAAGTTGGCGGAGGCACCGAGCTTCGGCAAGACCATCTTTGACTACGCGCCGCAGTGCGCGGGCGCTGCGGATTACAAGGCGCTCGCAGCTGCGCTGCGCGGGCGGTGGCCATCGGCGGTCGAGGCGATCGCAACTGCTGCGGTTCCAGCCGCGTGATCGTCTGTGCAGTGCGATGAATGCCCGCACCACTCAGTTGCGGATGGGTGATCGCGGGATGCGCGTATGGCGCACACTTGCCCTTGGGGGTGTGCTTGTGACGCTTGTGGCGACACATTGGCCACGCCTGCGGCTGACTCCCGAGGCGCCGAGCGACAAGGTTCTTCACGCGGTCACTTACGGAGTGCTGACTCTCCTTGTCTGGAGGACGGCATGGTTCGCCCGACGGTGGCATCTCGTTGCTGCGATGGTCTTGTTTGCATCGCTCGATGAGTCGACGCAATCGCTGCCACCGTTCCATCGGCACACTTCATGGAACGATTGGACTGCGGACCTCGTGGGGATTGCCGTGTGCGCCATTTTCCTTGTGTGTTCACTCCCAGCGCGTGGAGATTCGAGTGAACTCCGCACCGCCCTTCGTCTCGCGGCGGAACGCCGTCTCTATGACCGTCCCTTCACTTGGCTCGCGATGGCATCGTCAGGTGTGCTCGGCGCTCTTGTTGGTGGCACGGTCACCATGACACTCTCGCGGCTGCTGCTGGAAGATGCAAAACCGTTTCAGACGCTCTTTCTTGGAGCGATCTTCTTCGCGGCAGCGGGTGTGGACTGGACCATACGCGCCGGTCTTCGTGCCATGACGAAGCAGATCATCGAAGCGCGCGCATGCCTGCACTGCGGGCAATCGATTGCAGCGTCTGGTGCGGCGGGGCAGTGCACGGCATGTGGAGCGCCATGGCTTCGCGCCCAGTGGGTTGCGCTTCCGCCGCTGTGGAGTCGCGACCGCGGACGCTTGCGCCGCTTCCTGCTGTTGCACGGCATGCGTGCAGCGGCTGTGGCGGCAGTCGCCATCGGCACGCTCGGTGTGGTCGCCTGGGCTGGACTGATGCTGTTTGATGTGTGGCGCGGCGAGCGTCTGGCGGTGCCCGCAGACATGCGCGATCTCTTTGCCTATGCGTATGCACTGGCATGGATCGCTCTCACGGTCCGTCTGGTGCGCTCGGCGGTTGCACGCGCCCAGGCACGCGAAGGTCAGTACTGTCTGGCGTGCGGGCACACACTCCGCGGCGTTCATGCGATCGACGGAGTGGGGCGATGCCCCGAGTGTGGAACCGACTTCGTGGCGCAGGCGCACGCGCCGCACGCGACCGCTTCGCCATCGACTGCCTAGGATCGCGACATGGTTCGTCCGCAAGTGCTGATCATCGGTGGGGGAGTTGCGGGTCTGTGTGCCGCGATCGTGTGTGAACGTGCCCGAGTGAGTTGGCGACTGCTTGAGGCGGGTGAGCGGGTGGGTGGGCGCGTGTCGAGCCGAACCGTGGATGGCTGCACGATTGATCATGGTTTCGCAGTGCTGCTGTCGTCGTACTCCGAGATCGCGCGGTTCATCGACTGGGATGCGCTTGATGTACGCGCCCTCCGTGCGAGCGCTCGCGTGTGGACCGGTGAACGCTTCCGCAGCATCGCGCATCCACTTGCGCATCCCGCGGGTGGCGCGGCGGGGCTCTTCAGTGGTCTGCTGTCGATGCGTGATGTCGCCGCCCTGCTGCCGATGGCACTCGGCGCTGCGTGGGGCGTTCAGATCCCCGATCCGAATGCGCGGCGCGGCATCAGTACGGAGCAGTTGCTCCTGAAGCGTGGCGTATCGCGTGAACTGATGGACTCGTTCTTTCGCCCCTTCTTTGGCGGCGTCTTTCTCGATCCGACACTCGGCTACGACGCGGCGTCGTTCGCGTGGCGACTCTCCATGTTTGCGCGCGGGCGCGCAACGCTGCCGCGGCGCGGGATGGGAGCGATTTCCGAGCACCTGCAGCGAGCACTGCCGCAGGAGTCGCAGTCCTGCCTCTTGCTGCGGCGTGGAGCACAGTCGATCGAGTCGGATCCGACTGGCGCTGGCTGGGCGGTCATGGACTCTGCGGGGCAGAACCATGCGGTGCGGCAGGTGATCGTCGCATGCGACGCGCACTCCGCGCGAAAGCTCTTGCCATCACTTCCTGCGCGTCGCTGGTGCCGCACGGTGACGATGACATGGAGAACAAAGGCATCGAGTTGCCCGGCCGCACTGCGACGACCTGAGTTGCTGCTTGATGGGACTGGGCGCGGTCCAGTCAATCATGCCGTATCGCCGACAAGCGTCTGGCCCGATCATGCGCCGCACGGCGAGTCGCTCGTGAGCGGCAGCGTGATTGATAGGGAACTGTGTGAACTTTCCGAAGCGGAGTTGGAATCACGCTGTCGCACACAACTGGAGGGGTGGTTCGGTTCGACCGTTCGTGAATGGACGCATGTGGCGACTGAGCGGATCGCGCACGCGCTTCCTCGGCAGCATCCCGAGGATCTTGCACTTCGCCCATCGATGTGTCACGCTTCGGGAGTGTGGATCGCGGGCGATCATGTGTCCGATGGATCGATCGAGGGCGCGATGCGTTCAGGCAGGCTGGCGGCAGAGTCCGCATGCGCAGCGCTGCGTGGCGCGTGAGGCGGCAAAGTGGTGGGTTCAACGAGTGGGTGGCGCGAAGCCCTCGACCGGAGCCCCCGTTGATGGCGCGGCGTCACTGGGCGCTGGCGTGCCGAATGAGACTGCCGGCGGTTGGGGTGGCGTTGGGAACACCTGCAAGTGCGCTGGGCTCGTCATCGGATCGAGTTGGTTCATCGCAATCTCAACGCGAGCGGATCGGCTGTCCTTGCGGAAGTTCAGAATGGTGGTAGCACCTCGCGCCTGCTTGGAGACGAGGGTCCAGCCTTGCGCGCTGAAGCGCGACTGCGTGTCGTTCACCTGCCGAACCGGGTCGTCGATGTCGCCGCGGTAGAGCACCTCGACTCCCGAAATCCGCCCATCTTCGCGCTGCAGGTTCCGCGTGACAAGCGGCTCATAGCCAGCCACATTTGGGACATCGCTCTCCAGAACCACCTCAGGGGGTCCCTTGCATCCCGTGAGCAGAAGTCCTGGAAGCAGGAGCACCGAGAGCAGGATGATTCGCGCCGCGTGCCGATTCATGCCGATGAGGAGAATCTACCGTGGCAATGGCGCGAGGTTTCGAAACACACGCCCGCACGGTCTCCGTGCTCACCCTGCTTAGCCGAGTGACCGGCTTGGCTCGCGATGCGGCACTCAGCCGTGTCTTTGGTGTTGGCGCGGTGACCGATGCGTTCGCATTCGCGTTCATGGTGCCGAATCTCTTTCGCCGACTGTTCGGCGAGGGTGCGCTGACATCCAGTTTCCTGCCCGTGTATTCGAAGCTGCAAGACTCCGACCCCGCGGTCGCAGCGCAGGTCGCCCGGCTCGTGCTTTCAAGGACCGTCATCTTTCTCTCGGTGGTCTGTCTGATCGGCGAGGGCGTGTTGATCGCGGCATGGCCCGACAGCGGAGTCGCATCGGCGCTGCTTTCCGCAAAGCTCGTCGCCGTTCTGCTTCCCTACATGCCACTCGTCTGTCTCGTGGCACTGATCGGTGCAGTCCTGCAAGTGCATGGCAGATTCGGTCCCACAGCAGCCGCGCCCGTGATCCTCAATGTGGCGATCGTCGTCAGTGCGGTTGGACTCGCACCACCGGCGGCACGGTGGATTGGGCTGACGGAACTGGAGCCGTCCTCGCACATCATGTGGGTCGCGTCGAGCGTGCTGGTGGCTGGCGTTCTGCAACTCGTCTGGAGCATGCACTCGCTGCGCGCGATTCGTGTGGGTGGACCTGCGGCGCTGCCGCTTGGCGGCGACGAGTCGGCGCGGATGAACTTCCGCACGGTGATCGTGCAGGCTGTTCCAATGGCGATCGGGCTCGGTGTGCTGCAAGTGAACACCTTCATCGACGGACTGATCGCCAGCTATCCGACGATCATCGGACCGACGATTGCAGGCGTTGCCTACCCGCTCGATGAGGGTGCCATGGCATCGCTCTCCTTCGCGCAGCGCCTCTATGAGTTTCCGCTCGGCGTGTTCGGTATCTCGGTCGCGACGGCGATCTTTCCACAACTTGCGCGCGAGGCAAACGACCTCGCTGCGTTTCGAGTATCGGTGGCGCGCGCATTGCGGCTTGTGGTGTTCATCGGACTCCCCGCAAGCGTTGGGCTCATGCTCGTCCGCACGCCACTCACTGCCGTCGTCTTTCAGGGTGAATCGTTCACTGCAGAAGACACCGCACGCGTGGCGACGATCCTGCTGGCGTATTCCCCCGCGATCTGGGCGTACAGCGCCAACCACCTCCTGACGCGCGCGTTCTATGCGCGCGGCGAATCGATGACGCCAGTCAAGGTCGCGGCTGCGATGGTGGCGCTCAACTTCGTGCTGAACATCACGCTCATCTGGACGCCACTGCGTACCGCTGGGCTGGCCTTGTCGACCGCTGTCTGTGCGGCGATACAGATGGCGATCTTGATGCACATGCTCTCGCGCCGAACGGGCACTGTGCTCACACCTGAGGTGCGCGGAAGTTGGCTGCGTACTGCGCTCGCTGCCGCGATCATGGCGGTGACGCTCGCCCTCACGCTTCGGCTTTGGCCGCAGCCGAGTTCGTGGAGCGGTCACGCAATGCTGCTTGGCGTCAGCGTGGTGGCAGGTGGTGGCGTCTTCCTGATCGCCGCGCGGATCATGCGCATGCCCGAGTTGACTTGGTCGCTCGGACAGCGCGATCAGTCAACCGACGCGTCGCAACCGTGAAGAAGCGACTCGCGCGGCGTTCAGCTCCCTTGCGAAGCGGACTTGCTTGGTGCGGAACTGGCTGACGATGGTGCGACCGGCTTGAGCGAGATCGGATCGCGGTCGGGAAGGCGCGTGGCAGGACCGAACAGATCCATGCGCGCACGGCCTTGCGCGTCTCCCTTGGCGATGTCGTCCCAAGAGCCCACCACAAGGATCGTCAGTTTCGACGGATCGAGGTGCTTGCGCGCCACGCGCTGAATGTCCTCGGGTGTGACGGCGCGGATCTTGTCGCGGTAGGTCTCCCAGAATCCCGCAGGGCGCTTTGTCCACTCATCGCTCACGAACACGCCAAGCGTGCCCGCCTTCGATGCAAAGGTGTTTGGGAACGTTTCGACGAAGGAGTTCTTGGCTGTCTCCAGCTCCGATGCGCTGACGAGCGTGTCGCGCATCCTGTTGATCTCGTCGATGATCAGCTTCGTGGCAAGAGCGCAGGTGGGGCTCTTGCTCTCGAACGCCGCGCGGAACACGCCTGGATAGAACGGCCCAGCGCTGAAGCGCGAGCCCGCGCTGTACGCGAGACCTTCGTCGCTGCGCACCCGCTGCATGATGCGGCTGGAGAAGCCGCCGCCACCAAGAATCTCGTTCATCACGAGGTATGGGAAGTAATCGGGATCGTCGCGGTTGATCGACCGCATGCCGATGGACACCTTGCCCTGGGGGATGTCCTTCTGCGAGTAGAAGACGCCAGGCTTCATCTCAAAGGTGGGTGCCTCAGGCGCAGCGTTTCGTGGGCCCGAAGTCCAGCCGGCGAACGCCTTCTCCAGCATCGCCTTCATCGCATCTGGCTCGAAGTCTCCAGTGACGGCGATGATCATGTTGCCTGGATGGAAGATGCGAGCAGCCATGGCACGCATCTCATCCTGCGTGATCGCCGCAAGACTCTCGCCTGTCAACTGGCGCGATTCAAAGTGGTTCTCGCCATACACCAGATAGCCCCACTCGCGTCCGCTGATTGACGACGCATCATCATTGCGCTGCTTCAGACCTTCGAGTGCGTCGGCTCGCGCGACGGCGAACTTCTCCTCATCGAATGCCGGGTTACGCAGCATGTCAACCAGAATGCCGAGTCCATCCTCGAAGTTGGACTTGAGCGCATCGACCGACGCGGTCGAACGCCAATCACCGCTCGCAACACCGATGTTCGCGGCCATGAACTCGATCTTCTCGTCGACCTCGTCTGCTTCCATGGAGGTGGTTCCGCCGCGACGGATCATCGCCGCCGTCATCGATGCCAAGCCCACCCGATCGGCCGGGTCGAGATTGCTTCCACCCATGCAGGTCATGCTCAGGTTGATGAGCGGAAACTCGTGGCTCGGCAGCATGTACACGGGAGTGCCGTTGGACAGCGTCGTGCGATAGGTCGCGGCCTTTGGCGGCTCGAAGCGCAGCGGCGGGAAAGTCAGCTTCTCAGGACGCTTGGGGAGATCACCCGCGGCGGACGCGTTCGCCGCAGGGAGCATGGCCACAGAACTGGCGGCAAGGGCGAGGCAGGCAATCGTGCAGCCGGTCAGCATGGAGTTGTTCATTGGATTCTTCTTTCTTCGGTGTGGCATGGAATGCATCTTCCGTTGCCCGATCAGTCGTTCTGCTTCTCAAGTTGTGCGATGCGTTCCTGCATCTTCTTCATCATCAGATCCATCATTGGCTTCATCGCAGGCGGCATCTTGTCTGCCTGAGAACTCATCTGTTCGATCGCAGTCCGGAGCGAAGCCACATCCGACTCCTTCATGATCTGTGCGACCATCTGGCGAGCACGAGCCTGCATCGGCGCAGGCAGCGCCGCAATGTCAGGATCCTCCGCGCCGCTGCTGCCTGCGCTTGCCTTGCGCAGGTATGTCGCGACGGAGCGGTTGTTGGGATCGAAGTACTTGCGCGCCACCCGCTGGATGTCGGCTGGGGTCACAGCCTGCAACTTGCGTGGCTGTTCGTTGATCTCCTCCCAGCCGCCGAGCGCTTCCGCATACGCCAGTCCGATCATCAGGCGGAAGTTGGACTGGAGACCGCGGTAGGAATCCGCGGCGACGTTGTTCTTCACCTTCTGCAGTTCGTCGTCGCCCACGGGCTCATCCTGCAGTCGCTTCAGTTCGCGGTACCACGCCTCCTCAAGTTGCGCGGGAGTGGCATCGCCCTTGGTCTCTGCGGAGAATGAGAACGCGCCCGCCATTCGGCGCGAGTCCTGCTGTGCGCTGGCGCTCGATGCGATCTTCGATCCGTCGACCATCGTCTTGTAGAGACGGCCCGTGCGTCCATTGAGAATGCCCGCAAGCATCTCGAGTGGGTAGGAATCGGCATGGCGGAATGGCACGGTGTGGTACCGCGCCTCGACTTGCGGCTGACACTCCGCTTCGGCGTTCATGCGCTGCTCCGCCATTTGCTTGTGTTCAAGCGTGACGATCGGTGGAACCGGCGTGTTGCTGTTTTGCAGCCGCGCGAAGTACGACGCGATGAGTGGCTTGACTTCCTTTGGGTCGAAGTCGCCCACGATCACACCCACAAGATTGTTCGGGCGGTAGTAGATGTTCCAGTAGCGCATCGCCTCGTCCATCGTGTACGAGTTCAGATCGCTGCTCCAGCCGATGACGGGCCACGAATAGGGGCTCGACATCCAGAACATCGCCTCGAACTGTTCCTGAAAGATGCCCGTCGGCGTGCTTTCGGTACGGAGCCGGCGTTCTTCATGCACCACATCGCGCTCGCTGTAGAACTCGCGGAAGACGCTGTCATTCAGCCGATCGCTCTCCATCCAGCACCACAGTTCGAACTTGTTGCTCGGCACTGTGATGAAGTAGAAGGTCAGGTCGTATGAGGTGAACGCATTCATGCGGCTTCCACCGCTCTTCGTATAGACCTGATCGAACTCGTCCTTCACGATCGATGCCGAGGCGCGCTGCTGCGCCTCGAGTTCACTGATCTTGGCTTCGAGTGCCGTCGCTTCCTTCGCGCCCTCGGGCGTGGAGCGGTTCATCTTCGACAGATCCGTCTTCATGGTCGAGATCGCCGAGGCATTGGCGCGCCCTTGCTGCGTCTCCATCGATCGCTTCAGCTGCGCACGCAGTTCCGCGAGTTCTGGCGTGTCGTTCGCCGCGTTCCATGGATCATCGATCTCGCCGCGGAAGTAGCGCTGATACTGCGTCGTCCACACCGCCTTGTTGATCGCATCCCGCAGTCGCTTCTGCTCGGCGCGGAAGTCCGCGTCCTTCTTCGCGTCGCCCGTGCCGATGGTGTTCGTTCCCTTGAACATCATGTGCTCGAAGAAGTGCGAGATGCCGGTGATGCCTGGTCGCTCATTCGAGCTGCCCACCTTGGCGAGCCAGCCCGCGCAGATGGTGTTTGGTTCATCTGTTCGCGGGATGAGCAGGAACTCCATTCCGTTGTCAAGGGTCACGATTTCAGGTGTGACCTGCTGTGCCTGAACCGGCGTGGCGAGGCAGCAGAAAGCGAGGAAACTCAGGGTGGTGATTCGCATGCGGTTCTCCATTTTGTGGGGCGGGAGGGATATTTCTAGCCGAAAGTGGCCAGTTGCCGTAGCCGCGGGCGGCATCTGGGGCTATGTTGCCATCGTGCGAATCGATGCACTGTTCGCCGCAGCCTTGGCAGCGGCCGCTGTCGTTTCCACCGCGTCCTCGCAGGTGCGGGTGATGAATTACAACATCGCGAGGCAGCAGGGGGCCGGAAATGCACTGATCGCGGTCATTGCCACGGCGCATTCCGATAACAGGGCAGGGTGGGCGCAGCCTGTCGATCTCATGTTTTTCCAAGAGGTGCCGTCGACTCAGGTCGCTGCCCTGCAGAATCTCGTGAACGCGGCTGCACCGAGCGGTGCGACCTATGCGCGCGCCACGTACACCTCCAACTCGCAGGAGGACTCCGCCAGCGGAGCGCAGTGTGCCTTCTACCGAGTCGAGACGATCAGCGAGATCACTTCAGGGCACGCGGACATCTACACGGGTGCAAGTCGTGCGTGCGACCGCTGGCTCTTTTCGCTGAACGGTTACTCGTCGTCGGCCGCGCGCCTCTACGCGTACAGCATGCATCTTGCGGCGGGTTCGGGCGCGGCGGCGACCCGCGAGAGCGGCGCACTGGCCGTACGAAGCAACGCGGACGGGCTCGGCGCGGGAGTGCGTGCGTTCTATGTCGGCGACTTCAATGTTTACAGCAACACCGAAGGGGCGTATCTGGCGTTCTTGGCGAACGGCAATGGTCAAGCGTTCGATCCGCTCGGTACGGGGGGATGGGGCGGGTCCTCGAACGCCATCAAGCACACACAGAGTCCCCGTGACATTCAGACTGGATTGGTGGGCGGCGGTATGGATGATCGCTTCGATCTGCACCTTGCCACGGCGCAGTTGCTGGACAATGAGGGGCTCAGCATGATCTCTGGCACTTACCGCGCATTCGGGAATGACGGGCAGCATTACAACGTGGCGATCAGCGCGGGCGGCAACAACTACTTCGTCGGCGAGTCGGCCCGCTCGAATTCGCTTGCGCAGGCGCTCTTCGATGCATCGGATCACGTTCCCGTGCTGGTGGACTATCAGGTTCCGGCGGTCATGTCGGCGACCATGACACCCATTCCGTCTCGAGTCATCCAGGGAGCGGCAGTGCCCGTGACGGTTCGAGTGAAGAATGTGGCGGCAGTGGTCACGTCGGTCGGGGCTGATGAACTGGACTTCAATGTCACAAGTGTTTCGGGTCTGTTCGGCTCCGGCAGTGGCATTGCGCCGCTTGCGCCTGCGGAAGCGGTGACAACGCTTCAGTTGAACACAGGTTCCGTTGGACTTGCCGAAGCACAGGCATCTGCATGGACCATCTCTGAGGCTGCGCAGAATGCATCGGTCGATCTCATCGGCGAGTACGCGGTCATCGCACGCGCGCGGCCCTCTTGGGCAGCGGGCAGCATCGTGACGACAACGACGATTCCCGTGTCCGTACCGCAGGGCGGTGCTACGCAGGATGTGGATGTTCCGCTTCACAATGTCGCATGGACCACGCTTCAGTCGCGGCTGGACGCGGACTTCGTTTCGCTGCCACCAGGCGCACCCGTGTCGGTGGTGGCGCCGCTCCCAACCATGATCGCGCAGTTCCCCGGAGTGCTGCGGCTGCGTATCAATCCAGCGGGACTTCCTGTCGGACTCACAACGGTGAATGGGACGCTGCTCGTGACGGATGAGGATGTCCCAGGTGAGGGCGACGGAACGCTCCTTTTCACGGTCGCGATCACCGTGGGCGGGTCATCCAATCCTGCGGATCTCAATGGTGATCAGATCGTCAACGCGCTTGACCTGGCGATCCTGCTCTCGCAGTGGGGCAACCCGGGTAGCGCGGATCTCGACAATTCAGGGTCCGTGGATGGACCGGATCTCGCTCAGCTGCTCGGAGCGTGGGGGTAAACTCACGCGAGCCAGTCTTCGGCGCACTTTGGAGAGAAGATGCCAACACCCCAAGCAAGTCCGTTCAGCACATGGCTCTTGGTGGCGTCTTGGTGCTTGAACGCCTCTGCAGGATCTCCTCGGTTCATCCAGGCAGTGGCGTGTGTCGTCGCTTTGACGGGAGCTCCGCTTTTTGCGGGTGATCTGGCCGTTTCGAGCGTCGAGTTGCAGCAGGGGTATCAAAGCAGCGGCGGCACGACCACGCTCGTTGCGGGCAGACCGACCGCCGTGCGGGTCAAGATCGCTGTCACAGGGCAGACCACTTCGCAAGCGAATGTGGACGCTGTGCTTCGTGTGAAGGTGAACGGGACGCCGATGGTTGGTTCGCCATTCTTCTCGCGCAATGGTCCGATCACGGCGCCAATCTCTCCAAACTCCGCCAATCTGAACGACACCCTGAACTTCACGATCGTGGCTCCCGTGAGCACCGATGTGGACTTCGAGGTGCTGGTCGATCCGCGCAATCTGGTCGCCGAGTCGAATGAATCAAACAACCTGTATTCGTTGTCCAACAAGACCTTTGCCTGCCGCAAGACGCTTGACATTGCGTACGTCTCCGTGAACTACACCCCTGGTGGTGGGCAACCCGCGGCGGCGACGATCGAGCCCGGTGTTGGCGATGGTTTCTACAGGGGTATTTATCCGCATGCAGAACTCAACTATCACCGCACGCCTACCGGTCCACTCACTTGGTCGCAGGACATCAACTCATCCAACAATGCGCTGCTGAGCGCGCTGCAAACGCTGCGGCTGACCACGATTCCTGCGGCTGGCTACGCGCGCCCTGAGTTTGTCTATGGATGGTTGCCTGGGAATCCCTTCAGCGGGAATGGGCAAGCAATCGGCATTCCCGGCGATGCGGCGTTCGGCAACTCCGAGTCGTCGCGGTTCCAGCGCACATGTGCGCATGAAATCGGGCACTGTTGGGGGCTCAGTCACACGAACAGCACGCTTGGCACCGTCGGTTTCGATGTCGAGCACCATCTTGCGACTCCGCTGAATCTGGCGCAGACGCACGCGTCGTCAAAGAGCGATGTCATGGTCGCGGGCCTGCTCACCAATCAGGCGTGGGTCAACACCACGACCTACGCGGATTGCCTGACCGACACGCGCAACGCATGCGGCGCATTCGACGCTCCGGGCGGCGGCGAGACACCATCGCAGGATTGGGTTCGTGCCATTCATCTCACTGGGTCATTCGAGCACTCCTCGGGTCTGATTCGACTGGATGTTCCATCGACGCTTGATGCGGTGACGATCACGCCGGACGATCCCCGTGGCGATGTCCTGATCCAGTCAATCGCCGACGATGGCACGCTGCTCCACAGCATCCGATGGCGCTCGGCGACGACTCGCGAATCATGCGCAGGCTGCACGAAGGGCGCAGGCTGCATGCATGCCACCTCGCCCGTCTCCATTCTTGTTCCCGCCGATCGCCGTGGGCGCGCGCCCGCGCGAGTCGAGTTGCGTGACATTCGCTCAGGGCGCGTCTTGGCAGAGCAGGTTCGATCCTCCCACGTGCCTGAAATCGTCACGGTTGGCAGCATTCCACGCATGGATGGCAGAGACGGATCGGGCGAAGGTGCACCAAGCCTGTGCGGACATGGTCCCTACGTGGAGCTCCGCTGGAGCGCGACGGATGCGGATGGGGACTCGCTGCGCGCGAACATTCTCTACAGCCGCGACGGTGGCGAGTCATGGACACCGCTTGCCGTTCACCAGACTGCAGAGTCGTTCACGTTTTCACTCGCAGACATCCCCGCGCCGGATGTTGGAGTTGGCCGTGGGCTGGTGCATGTGCGGGTGAACGACGGACTGAACTTTGCGGACACGCTCATCCCCGCGGCATTCGGTTTCTTTGATCCGTCCGGCTCGCCTGAGGGTGGGCTCGCCGGTGCCGATTGGTCGGGATCATGGCTCGTGAATCCTCCTGACATTCATCTGCTGACTCCAAACAGTGGAAACTCGTTTCCGCAAGGAGCAGCGATCCTGCTGCATGCGTCCGGATGGGATCTTGAAAATCAGTTCCTTTCGGACAGCGCATTCACGTGGCGTTCGTCCATTGCTGGCCCGATCGGGACAGGGCGGCAGATTCTCGTTGCATCACTCGCGCCTGGCGCGCACACCATTACGCTTCGAGGAACGGATTCAAGCGGTCTCTTCACGGAGCGCACGGTGAACATCACAGTGACTGCTCGTACGCTCTACTCCATCGACATCGACAGCTCTGGCGCGGTGGACGGCAGTGATCTTGCCGCGCTGCTGAGCAATTGGCTCGGAACGGGCGTTGGCGACATCAACTTTGATGGCGTGGTGGATGGCAGTGACCTCACGCTGTTGCTCTCAGCCTGGACAAACTGAAGTACAGAGATGTGTCTCGCGTGGTAAAACCAATCCGTGGACGACACGCCTGCCTTGATCGAGGCTCGGGGACTGTGCAAGCGTTTCGGCATTGTTGAAGCGGTGCGTGGCGTTGATTTGACGCTGCAGCGCGGTGAGGTGCTCGGCTTTCTTGGGCCCAACGGCGCCGGCAAGACCACGACGATGCGGATGCTGAGCGGCTACCTGCTTCCTGATGCAGGGTCGGTTCGGATTGGCGGGGTCGATCTCGCGGAGCAACCGCTCGAGGCGAAGCGGCACCTCGGCTATCTCCCTGAGGGGGCACCCGCGTACGGCGAGATGCGCGTCGAGGACTTCCTTGCATTCGTGGCACGGGCACGTGGTTTCGCAGGGCGTGCCGTTCGGCAGCGCGTGGCAGATGCGATGGACAAGGTTCACCTTGGCTCCTACGCGGGGCAGCGGATCGAGACCCTGTCGAAGGGATATCGGCGGCGCACGGGAATCGCGCAGGCACTCTTGCACGACCCGCCTGTGCTCATCATGGACGAGCCCACGGATGGTCTCGACCCGAATCAGAAGTTCGAGGTGCGTCACTTGGTTCGGTCACTTGGGCGCGACCGAGCAGTGCTGCTGTCAACGCACATTCTCGAGGAGGTCGAGGCAGTGTGCACACGCGCGGTCATCCTGCATCGCGGCGCGACAGTGTTCGATGGGACGCCGAAGGAACTTGACGCGCTTGCGCCACAGTCGATCATGCATGGTCGGCTCGACCATGTGTTTCGAACGCTCACCGCCACGCGTGCGGGCACGCCATCCACCGCACGGAGGCGTTCATGAGCACTTCGGCCGATCTGAAGTGTGCGCCGCCACCGACTCCTGCGCGCCTGCGGCGTGTGGGAAGCGTGGTTCGCCGAGAGTTCGGCGCGTACTTCGCGACCCCAGTCGCCGCCGTGTTTCTGGTGATGTTCGTTGCGCTCTCGGCGCTGCTGGCATTCCAGGCGGGCGGGCTGTACCAGCGCGGGCAAGCGGACTTGCGTCCATTCTTCCAGTGGCAACCTTGGTTGGCGCTCTTCTTCATGCCGGTACTCGGCATGCGGCTCTGGTCCGATGAACGCCGCTCGGGTTCGATCGAACTGCTGCTCACGCTGCCGCTCACCATCGGCGACATCGTGATCGGCAAGTTCATCGCAGCGTGGGCGTTCGCATGCTTCGCCTTGCTGCTGACCGTGCCGATCTGGATTACGGTGGCGTGGCTTGGAGGTCCCGACCACGGAGCGATTCTCTCGGGCTACATCGCCACTGCGCTGCTCTTCGCCACGCTTCTCTCGGTCAGCGCCTGCGCCTCAGCATGCACGCGAAACTCAGTGGTGGCCTTCGTGCTTGGGCTTTCGATCGGATTCCTGCTGTTGGCATCAGGGCTGCCTCTCGTGCTGGACTTCCTGGGACGCCAATCGCCCACCTGGGCCGTGGACGCGGTCGCGTCCATGAGCGCGCTCAGCCACTTTGATGGGGCAGTCCGCGGTGTTCTCGATGCGCGCGATGTGCTGTACCCCGTCTCCGTCTCGGTCTGCGCTCTGTGGATGAACGCACGCATCGTGTCCTGGCGAGGTGCGACATGAAGCGCGGTTCGACGCGTCCGTCCAGTGGGCATGTTGGTGCCCTCGCGTTGGCGGTGTTGCTCGTTGTCGCATTGAACGCACTCGCAGGTCGCTGGCTGACCGGTGTTCGCATCGATCTGACGCGCGATGGGCTCAACAGCTTTTCTGAAGGCACGCGCGCCGTGCTTGCATCACTCGATGAGCCGGTCCGCGTCGATCTGTACGCGTCGACCGAATCGATCGCGGACATTCCCGACCTCCGTGCGCATGCGATACGCCTGGAGGAGTATGTCCGCGAGTTGGCGGATCGATCGAACGGGCAGATTGACCTGCGTGTGATCCATCCAGAGCCGTTCAGTTCTGCCGAGGATGATGCGCGAGTCGCGGGGCTGCTCGTGCAGCCTGTCAACAATGCGGGTGGAACGCTGATTCTTGGTCTCGTGGCGACAGGGTCGACGGGCCTGACCAAGACCGTTCCATTCTTCGCGCCCGATCGCGATTCGTTCATGGAGTACGACATCACGAAGGCTGTCGCGACGGTCGGACGAGGATCGAAGCCGCGCGTTGGGTTGCTTTCATGCATGCCGCTTGATGACGCCGCGATCCGCAATCCAGATGGCTCGACGACGGCGAGTGGTCGTCCGCGGTTCGTGGTGGAGCAGATGCGCGATTTGTTCGACCTTCGCGAGGTGTCGCGCGATGCCAGCGCCTTGCCGACGGACATCGATGCACTCCTGATCGTGCAGCCGAGAAAGTTGTCTGATCCACTGTTGCGTTCAATCGACGCCTGGGCGCTCGCGGGCAAGCCGATTGTGGCACTGATCGATCCGTTCGCGGAGACCGATTCGCATCCGGACTCAAGGCTGCTGGAGATGAAGGTGCCGGCCACTTCGCATGACTTTCCGCTGCTCCGAGCGTGGGGGATCCGTATCCCGACGGACATGGCTGTGGGGGACGTTCAGTATGCCACGCCGATCCGAACGCCCGGACCTGGAGGAACACTGCGCGAACTGAACTATGTGGCGTGGCTCAGTCTGACGCGCGATGCGATGAGCCAATCCGATCCGTTGCTCGCTGGGATCGAATCGCTGAACATCAAGAGTTGCGGTTTCATCGAACGCGCGGCGGATGCGCCCGCTGGCGTTCAGCCGACGATCGATCCGCTTGTGGTGTCATCGGAGCGCGCACAACTGATCCAGACGCTCAAGTTGGGCTGGTTCGGTGAAGCAGAGCAACTTCTGCGCGACAGTAAGGCGGATGGTGTGCAGCGGGTCCTCGCTGCACGCATCACCGGGCGCATAGGCAGTTCGTTCAGTCCCACGCTCGGTGAGGGCAACATTGTGGTGATTGCAGATGCGGATCTGCTTTCGGACGATGTGTGGGTGCAGATGGACCAGCGGTCTGGTGTGCGGCGCGCATTCGCGGACAACGGTCCGCTCATCATCGGACTGCTTGAGCGAATGGCGGGGAATCCTGCGATCGCCACCCTGCGCTCACGCGGTGCGTTCCGCCGCCCCTTCGCACGCGTTGAAGCACTGCGGACTGCGGCACAGGAGCGGTACATCGCGCGTGAGAAGGATTTGCAATTGGAGGTCCGAAAGGTTGAGATCGAGATCGCACAGCTGCAGGGCGCAGCAGGTGGAGCGGAGTCTGGAGAGATGCTGCTGTCGCCGCAGCAGCAGGCACAGCTCGCTCAACTGCAGCAGACGGTCAATGAGTACCGCAAGGAACTTCGCGGCGTGCAGTATGGGCTGCGCAGTGATGTGGAAGAACTCGGTTCCCGCCTGCTCGTGTTCAATGTGATCGCATGGCCGGTGATCGTTGCGCTCGCGGCTGGACTCTGGTGCTGGCTTGCCGCGCGCCGCATCGACCGCACGCCCGTGGTCGAACGGTCGGAGTGAGCCGAAGAAACGCCGCTTTCGCTGCGCTGAGGGGGAAAGGCCGAGGTGGGATTCGAACCCACGAATAACGGATTTGCAATCCGTCCCCTTGGACCACTTGGGTACTCGGCCAGAGGGGGAGGGATATGGTGGCACCTTTCCTGCCTCGCGTCAAACGCTTGTGAATTGTCTTTCGCATGGGGGGGTTCCAATGGCATGGGCTGCGGGTTACCATTTTGTCATGAGTCAAGGCGCAGTCGCATCCCCCGAAGTCCAGAATGTCCCCAAGCCAATGACCAAAGGTCCGATGGGGCCCTGGGCGGTCGTGGTGCACAACGACGACATCAACACCTTTGATTTCGTGATCCGATGCCTTCGCGAGATTGCGCGGCTCGATTCATCGATTGCCGTCGCGAAGACGATGGAGATTCATCAGGAGGGTGCATCTGCGGTCGCGCATTCGCACCGAGAGCATGCCGAACTCATCTGTGAACGCCTCCAGAGTCGCGGACTGACCGCCACTTGCGAGCCGGCCTGAACACTCTTGGATGCGCGATGAGTGGCGCTTGGAGGAGTGTGGTGGGAAACCGCAATCGAAGTGGCGGGGGGAACTTGAACATTGTCTTGGTGGCGCACTTCGCTGCGTCATTGCTCCCGGTGTTTGCCAGCCTTGGTCCGCTGATGTCGAGCAGTGGAGCTTTCGCGGCGAGTCAAGACGCGGCAAAGTCGTCTGTCACTGACCTGGAGCCGCCTGCGGCCGCGCAGTCCGGACCATCGATCACGCCCGCGCAAGAGGCAGCGGAGATCAAGGCGTCTGGGCGGTTTCTGCCGCCGCTCATCCCAGAGGGTGGCATGTTGCTTCGAGCGAACGCCACGCTCAACCGCGATGACTTCCTCGGCGTGTGGACGATCGTCCTTCAGGACCGCGTCGATGGCGCTTCCGACCGATCCCTGATCCTGCTTCCTGCCGGACCGATGAGTGACATGATCGCGCGGCATCGTCGTGCCGTTCGTGATGGAAGTTCGGCACCTCTGTTTGAAGTGAGCGGCAAGGTGCTTGCCTTCGGTCGAACCAACTTCTTCCTGCCATCGTTCGCTGCACCTGTCACTCGAGTGATCGAGCCGTCGCAGCCGAGCGCACTTGATGCGCCAGGCTCGAGGAACGCCATTGCGTCCATGACTCGGGCGGTCGCAGCGCCGACGAGTGTTGGTCCGGGGAGTGCGAACGCGGCGGGCGCCGATCCAGCGCCGCCCGTTGATCCCGAGGTCTTCGCGCAGCAACTTGAGCAGAAGTTGATGGCGCAAACGCCCGCCGTTCCCGCGAATGTCGATCCGGATCCTGCTGCAGTGCAGGCTGCGGCAGGCGCGGAACAGCCATCGCGCGCGACGGATCCGAACGAGTTGCCGATGCCGGAGATACCGATGCCTGCCGTTGAAAGGTCGGCCGCAGAGGCGGCGGCGACTGCGACCGCGAGCGCGGACAGCGAGCGTCCATTCGTGTTGCCGATTCCACGCGATCCACCGACAGTGTCTGCGCAGCAGCAGGGCGGGACGAAGTCCGTGGCGTTGCCGTCCATGGGGTCCGCCGAGCAACTGCCGAGCAGAGTTGCCCCGCTGCTCCCACCGATGCGTATCCACAGTCGACGTGGTGTCATCACCCGCGATGCGGTGACGGGCACCTGGCGTTTCGTCCTTGCATCGGGCTCACGTGATGATGGCGATCACTCGATCGAAATTCTGCCGTGCGAGGAACTGAAATCGCTGATCACGATGGCACGTTCAAGTCCGATGCCTGTCCATGTGCTGCTGACGGGCGATGTGACAGTCAGCGATGGACGCAACTACATCCTGCCGATTCGCTCGAAGCCGATCTATGGCGGTCGCTGGATCGGACCCTGATGATCGCGGCACTCGTGCCGCTGTGGTTGCACACATCGCACGCGCTGAAGACCTATCCTGTGCAGTCCAATGGCAGAAACGCTCCCGAAGCGATTTGTGCTGACCACTTCGCTTGGCGAGATAGAGATTGCCGCGTGGGGCGACGTGGCGCCGCAGCATGTCGCGAACTTCGCGCAGCTCTCCGCAAGCGGGTTCTATGAGGGGCTCGTGTTTCACCGCGTGATTCCCCGCTTCGTCGTGCAGGCAGGGTGCCCAAAGGGCGATGGAACGGGTGGACCAGGCTGGAGTGTTCCTGCGGAATTCAGTGGTCGTTCGCATGAGCTTGGCGTGCTCTCGATGGCAAGGTCCATCGATGCGGAGAGTGCAGGGAGCCAGTTTGTCATCTGCCTCTCGCGCGAGAACTGCGCGCATATGGACGGCGTGTACTCCGCGTTCGGCAAGGTGACGCGGGGAACGGATGTTCTTGAACAACTCGCCGCGGTGGAGTGCGAGCGATCGGGACGACCCGTGGATCCGCCGCGCATCCTCAAACTGGAGGCGTTCGCATCATGAGCAACCCCGAAGTCCATGACCGATTCGCGAGGGTGCGCGATGCCATGCTCGCGTTCCGCGATGCGCGCGAATGGAAGCCCTTCCACGATCCGAAGAATCTGGCGGAGGGTCTTTCCATCGAGGCAGGCGAACTGCTTGAGGTGTTTCTCTGGAAGACGACGGAGGAGTGCCGGCGCGTTCAAGATGACCCGATGGCGATCGCCAAGATCCGCGAGGAACTGGCAGACTGCTTCCTCTTCTGCGTCCTTCTGGCGGATGCGTGCAACATCGACCTGATTGATGCGGCGCATGACAAGATCGAAGGGAACGCACGGAAGTATCCAGTCGATCGCGCCAAGGGTCGACGCGACAAGTACGACGCGCTCTGATCCGCCGCGTGGGGTAGACGTCTGCGAGCCACCCCTATCGCACAGTTTGTGGAACGCTGCCTGCTTCGGTCGTTGGCTTCACGCGCTCGCTGCTGCGATCGGTGCCGGGCATTCTGGCTGGCGCAGGCACCAACTGCATCGACAGAATCACGGGGATCTCCTGTGGACGACCTGTCGGCGCATCGGCAATCGGCGTCGCGGCAATCGAATCGATGGTGCGCGCCCCTGAGACCACAAAGCCGAATGCGCAGTATTGCCCATCGAGACGCGCCGTGGCTGCGCGCCCGAGCGCGATGAAGAACTGAGAGCCCGCCGAATGCGGCTCGTCCGCGCGCGCCATCGAGAGCACGCCGTAGTCGTGGGGAAGTCGGCTCGGCTCAAGCGCCAGCACATGGCCAGGGCCACCATTGCCTGACAGCGTCGGATCGCCTCCCTGAATCACGAATGGACGACCCTCGCGGTCCGCAGGCACGATTCGGTGAAACCCGCCGCGGTCATAGAAGCCCTCGCGCACCAGCGTTCGAAAGTTCCACACGGTCGCGGGAGCCTCGTGCGGAGCGAGCGCGATCCGCATCTCCCCATGATCGGTGCGGACGAGCACATCCATGTCGGGGTAGATGCGGTAGCCAGAAAGTACGGGCGGATCACCATCAATCCATGTGCGCTTGATCTCGTCGATCGTCGTGTCATCAGGGTCAAGCGCCTCGCTTCCCCAGCCGACGACCTTCGTGAACTCGGTCGTTCCATCGGGTCGCTTGCTGCGCACCGTGCGCACGGGCGGCGGTTCCCGCAGCGGTTGAACGACGAGCGGAGACCCGACTGCCTCATCGCTCGCCGCGAGTTGCAGCCAGGCGGCACGTTGCAGGCCTTGAACACCTGGCAACACCGACAGAAGATCAATCTTGCCGCTGGAAAGTTCCTTCGCCATGCCGAGAACTTCGCCCGCAGAGTCGATGAGCAGCAGGGTGTACTTCGTCTCTGGGTCGGCGCCGCGGACGATGACCTCGACGGGTCCGTTGGGTGGCGCAAACAAGCGGGCTGCGCGCACTGCTGTCACATCGCGCCCACTCCGCGATGAACGTTGGTCGCTGTCCCGTGGCTCCGTGTGGCGGGGCAGTGGAGCCTTGCGCGGCGCGATCGTGGGATCGCGGAGCGTCTGCGGACGCAGTGTTGGCGCAACGGTCGGAGTCGTCGTCGGCGTTCCAACGGGCGCACTCGGAGGTGGCGGATCCGTTGGCGGCGCCTGCACCGCAAGAACGCACGCCAATGCCATGGTCGAGGTTGCAACGAGGATTGCCACGCGTTCACGCTATCACGGATCGCACGCTGCGCGGTGCGGTGCTGATCGCCGTGGGGCAAACTCTTATCATCCGAAACATGGCGCAGACCGTTCGACCAGCCATCGTCCAAAGGCGGCTCATCATCGGGCTGGAGATTCATGTCGAACTGGCAACTCGAACAAAGATGTTCACGAGCGCGCCGAGTGTGGCGCATCCCGATCACTTTGATGCCGCCCCGAACACGCTTGTCACGCCAGTGGTCGCGGCGCTGCCCGGCACACTGCCCGTGATGAATCGCCGAGCAATCGAGATGTCGATGATGGTCGGTTTGGCGCTTCAGTGCACCATCGCGAAACAGTCGAAGTGGGACCGCAAGAATTACTTCTATCCGGACCTGCCCAAGGGCTATCAGATCAGTCAGTACGACCAACCGCTGTGTACGGATGGGAGTGTGGAACTCACGCTCGCGAGCGGGGAGGCACTCCGCATCGGGATCATTCGAGCGCACCTCGAGGAAGACACGGGCAAGTTGGGTCACGAGTTGCCGGGCGGCGCGCCGTACGACGGCTCGCTCGTCGATCTCAACCGTGCTGGGACGCCACTGCTGGAGATCGTCACCGCGCCCGACTTCCGTACCGCTGATGAGGTCGTTCTCTTTGCGCAGGAATTGCGGTCGATCTGTCGCTTCCTCGGCGTGACCGAGGGGATCATGCAGAAGGGACACATGCGCTTCGAGCCCAATGTCAACATGGCACTGACGCTTGCCGATGGGCGCGAGGTGCGCACGCCGATCGTGGAGGTGAAGAATCTGAATTCATTCCGCGCGCTCAAGGGTGCGATCGATCATGAGGCGGAACGCCAGCCGCGCGAGTGGGAAGAGACTGGGCGCGAGCAGGGGCGAGGCATGAAGTCCACGCGTGGCTGGGATGATGTTGCAATGGCCACGGTGTTGCAGCGAGAGAAGGAAGACGCGCATGACTATCGCTACTTTCCCGATCCGGATCTCGTGCCCGTGGAAGTTTCGGACGCATGGATCGCACAGGTTCGCAGTGAAATGCGGGAACTGCCGCAGGCCAAGCGGAAGCGTTACACGGCTGCGGGGATCGGCGAGAAGGACCTTCGCCAGTTGATGGATGCGCCGGCGCTGTGTGGGTTCTTTGATGCGGCTGTGGACGCGGCGGGTGGCATGAAGGCCGCCGGAGCAGTGGCGAAGGTCGTGCTCAATGCGGGTGCGCGCCGTGCGAACGAGACGGGTGTCGCGGTGCATGAGCTGGGTATCTCGCCCCGCGCGGTGGCGCGCATCGTTGCGCTGCGCGAGTCTGGTCGCGTGTCGGCGCAGGGCGCAGATCAGTTGTTTGGCATGGCGTGTACCGATGGCGATGATGTCGACACAATGGCGGAGAAGAACGGACTGCTCGTGAGCAACGACACAGGTCAGCTCGATGCATGGGTCGATGCCGCGATTGCCGCACACGCGCAGGCCGCGGCAGATGTCCGCGCGGGAAAGATGGCTGCGATCGGACGAATCGTCGGCGCCGTCGTCAAACAGTCGGGCGGCAGCGTCGATGGCAAGGCGGTGCAGGCGGCGATCCTGAAGCGGCTTGGGGGCGCCGGCTGATGTACGCGCCGCTCGTTCCGCGGTACTGGGCAGATCAAGGAGTCGATCGTGTGTTGATCGATGAGGGTTCGATCAACCGCCGCGTAGAGGAACTTGGACGCGAACTCGCCACGCAGTTTCATGACGGTCGGGAGGTCGTGCTGATCGCCGTACTGACAGGTGCGGTTGTCTTCGTTGCAGATTTGATGCGTGCAATCCCGACGCGCGTGAAGATCTCGATGGTCAGTGTCGCTTCCTACGGTGCTTCAACGCAAAGCCAAGGTGCGGTTCTGGGGTCAGCGCTCCCAGCGAACATCGGCGGCAAGCATGTCATCATCGTCGATGAGATCCTCGACTCAGGGGGAACCATCCGCCTGCTTCGAGAGCGGCTGATTGCGCAGGGCGCCGCATCGGTGCAGGCGTGTGTCCTGCTTCGCAAGCAGCGACCGCAGGCTCTCGAAACACCCTGTGAACTCATCGGCTTCGACATCCCCGATGTGTTCGTTGTCGGCTACGGACTCGACTTCAACGATGAGTTTCGCAACATGCCGTTTGTCGGCGTGCTCGGTGAGGCAGGGATTCGTGCGCGGAGTACGGCATGAGCGACACCATGGCTGCGGGCGCTTCGGTGCGCGAACTCGCTGCTGTGGTCGATGAAGACGAGACGATCCTGTTGGTCGTGCGTCCTGCGCCATGGTTCATTGTGGCAACGAGCGCTCGAGCTCTGCCGGCAGCCGCGGCGGCGGGGGGCGTGCTTGCGCTTGCGTCGCTCGACCCATCGATCCCATGGGACTTGAGCGGCTCTCTGCTCGCGTTCGCCGCCATCATGGCGGCGCGCGCCATGTGGCAGAGCGCAGACTGGTTCTCGCGTGTCTATGTGCTGACCGATCGCCGCATCGTGGTTCGCAGGGGTGTTCTGCCCGAAGTGTCTGAGTGCCCACTCGCAGAGGTCGCAGGAATCGGGCAGCCACAGCGTTGGATCGAGCGATTCGGCAAGACGGGTTCGCTTGCTGTGCTCTGTGGGCCATCGCGCCGCACTCGGCGCGCATGGCGACTCAAGCAGGCGAAGTCGGTGGACAACGTACTGCCCGCGCGCCCAAGTCAGACAGCGCCATCATCCGCCGCCAGCAAGACGCCATTGCAACACCGAGTTCGCGTGGCGACGGAACTGGAGTGGAGCGTGATTCGCACGCCCGAGTCGGTGCGCCAGACGATCTTGCAGGCGGTCACTCGTTACCGCTGAACGCCTCCGAGTGAGGAACGCCTCGCGCGCTACCACAGTCCTTCGCGGGGATTCGGCAGCCGTTCGCCTATTTCTCGCAGTGCGCTCTGATCCTGATCACTCAGCGATGGTGGGGCAACGATCTGTATGACTGCGTAGAAGTCGCCGGGTGACTTGTTCGGTGGCGCAACTCCCTTGCCAGGCACACGAACCCGCTTGCCACTCGATGTTCCCGCAGGCACCCGCACATCAACCGTTCCCTTCAGCAGCGGGACGCTGACCTTCGTGCCGAGGCTTGCCTCCGCGATCGTGATCGGCACATCAATGAGGATGTCGAGCCCATCGCGACGAAAGTGCGGATGCGGCGCGACCTGAATGTGCAGTACGAGATCGCCTGCAGGTCCGCCACCAATTCCATGACTGCCGCGTCCTGCGATCCGCAGCAGTGACCCCGTGGCAACACCAGGCGGGATCCGAACATCGAATGTGGTCGGCTTGCCATCCTCGCTGTTGCGGAGCGTGACGCTGCGGACACCGCCAACCGCCGCCGTTGTGAAGTCCACAGTGGTTTCGAGTTCCACATTGCTGCCTGCACGCGCAGCAGATCGACCTGTCCGGCCAGTTCTCCCCCGGCTTCCAACGCCACCACTGCCGCGCAGAAAGTCGCCGATCCCACCAAGACCCCCGAGCATGTCCTCAAGATCCTCTGGATTCACATTCTGCCACGGACCACCAGCACCCGATGGGCCGCCACCGAATGGACTGCCCGCCGTGCCTGCGTGTCCGAATCTGTCGTATGCCTTCCGCTTCTGCGGATCAGAGAGCGTGTCGTACGCCTCCTGCACCTCGCTGAACCGCTTCCCCGCCTCGGGAGACTTGTTCCGGTCGGGATGGAAATCTTTGGCAAGCCGCCGATGTGCTTTACGGATGTCGTCGTCGCTCGCGCCTCGCGTCACACCGAGCACTTCGTAGTAGTCGCGCGCCATCGTGCAGTGCCAGTATAGAAGTTCGGCATGCACGATTGCATCGTGCCGCCGATGGCGTGCACGCACAGCCGATCGAGCGACACGGCGTAGCATCTCGCTCCATGAAGCCAGTGTCCGTTTCGCTGCCGATTGTCACGCAGCCGCAGGCTTCCGGGAGCGAGTGCGCATCGCATCGGCACAAGCCGATTCGATCATCTCGCATGTCTGCGAAGCGCTTTGCCGTGCTTCTTGCTGTGCAGGTGTTCATTTTGGTGCATATCGCCCAGTGGATTGTGGTCGGCACCACGCTCGCGCCGATCGAACCGAGCGAGTCGATGGAGACGCTCAAGCATGGAACGGTCACAGTCGGCGCGATCTTCTTCCTGATCGCGCTCGCATCGACCGCAATCCTTGGACGTTGGTTCTGCGGCTGGGGGTGCCATGTGCTGCTGCTGCAGGATGGCTGCGCAGCGCTTCTGAAGCGGGTCGGTCTTCGTCCGCGCGAGTTCCGCTCGCGACTGCTTCGCTGGATCCCGCTCGCGCTCGCCTTGTACATGTTCGCTTGGCCCGTGGTGTACCGATTTGGTATCGCGCCATTCGTGCAGCCCGATCTTCAGCCGATGCAACTGTCGTGGAAACTGACGCTCGATGACTATTGGGCGACGTTTCCCGGTTGGCTTGTCGGCATCCCGTTCCTGCTCGTGTGCGGTGGTCTGACCGTTTGGTTTCTCGGTCACAAGGGCTACTGCACCTACGCATGTCCCTACGGCGGCTTCTTCGCGCCCGTGGATGAACTTGCGGTCGGTCGGATCCGTGTGAACGACGCCTGTGAGGGCTGCGGTCACTGCACGGCGGTCTGCACATCGAATGTGCGCGTGCATGAGGAGGTGGCACTGCACAAGATGGTGGTCGACCCAGGCTGCATGAAGTGCATGGACTGCGTGTCGGTCTGCCCGAACAACGCGCTCTCGTTCGGTTTTGGGAAGGCAGCGGTTGCGATCGCATCCCAGACGCGTGCAGCGCGCAAATGGGATCTGACTTGGACAGGTGAGTGGGCGCTGCTTGCGGCCGCTCTGCTCGGGTTCTACGCGGTGTACTTCCCGTTCGGTGACGGCATCGGCAAAGTCACGCTGCCGCTGCTCTTCGCCTCCGGCCTCGCTGCGTGCTTCGCATTCATGGCGTGGAAGTCCGCGCAGATTGTGCGCCGCGTACCGAGTGGGTTCCACCGAGTCAACTTCGTGCGGCAGGGGCGCATCGCCGCGGCGGGGATCGCGTGGATGGCTCTGACGGTTGTTCTTGGCGCAGGTCTCTGTGCGAACCTCGTGACAAACATCAGCGCGCTCATGGCGTTCCGAAGTGACGTGAAGGTTCAAGTGCCTGAGGCGCTGGTGTTCTCGTCGGACCGAAGTCCGGTCGATCCGCGCACGATCGTGTTCGCGGATTCTGCGATCGTGTGGTATCGACGGGCGCTGCCTGTGGCATCGGGCGGACTGGCGTTGCTGCAGCCGTCGCAGGATCAGATTCTGCTTCGGATGGTGTTCCTGCACGGCGTGCTTGCGCAGTGGGACGAAGCCGAGGCGCTCGTGCGGGCGCGATTGGGCGCGTCGGACAATGAGGTCTTCGTGCTTCTGCTCGCGCGGATTTGGCATTCCACTGGGCAGACGGATCGCGCAGTCGAGTGGCTGACGGACCAGTCGCGGCGACATCCCACATGGATGGGGATTCCCGAGGAGCTCATTGGGCTGCTCGTGCGGGATGGGCGAAACGCCGAGGCGATCCTGTCGGCGCGTGAGGCGTCCAGCCGCCCTGATGCCCCTGCGATGCTGAGCAACCGTCTTGCCGCGCTTCTCATCCGTCGGGGGTCGGTGGACGAGGTCGAGGAGGGGCTTCGCATCGCGCGTGCGACGCAGCTCCGTGAGCCCAACAATCCGTCGCTGCTTGGCGTGGTTGGTCTTGGGGAGATTCGACTTGGTCGTGTGGATGCGGCGATGCCCCTGATCGAACGGGCGATTGAACTGGCACCTGACGATCCTGCCCTTCACGAGATCATGGCGGAGGCATGCGAGATGCGTGGTGAACTTGAGCGTGCGCAGTATCACCGCGACCGCTCTGGTGAGTTGCGGTTCGGCGTTCGCGCAGAGTGAAGAGCCGCTTCAAACGCAGAGTGGGCAACGATGCCCCTTTCCACCGAAGTTGGAACCGCCCCGCGCCATGGCAGACGCTATGCTCGCCCCTTCGATGTTGGCGTCGCTTGCGATTCGTGAACTGCTTGATTCGCGCGCAGTGCTTGTGCCGCTCAAGGCTGTTGATCGGCAGGGCGTGCTCGATGAACTCTGCGATGCGCTCGGCGGAACGGGTGCGGTATCAGATGCGGCGCAACTGAAGAAGGCGGTGTGGGAACGGGAGCAGCAGCGTTCGACGGGTATCGGCGAAGGACTCGCATTTCCGCATGGAAAGTGCAGTAGTGTGGCGCGGCTGGCCATCGCCGTCGGGCGTCCTGCAGTACCGATGGACTTTGGGGCGATTGACCGCCGCCCGATACGACTGATCGTGCTGCTTGCATCACCGCCCGATCGAATCACAGATCACATTCAGGTGCTCCACCTGATCAGTCGCATCTTTTCTGACGCGGCGACTCGTGAACGCATCTGCCTCGCGCCTGACTCAGCCACGCTGCGCACAGAGCTCCTTGCCGCGGAATCCGCGCTTGCGGCTCGAGGCGTCTGACTCCCGACAGCCCACTCGCGGTCAGTTCCACCGCGCGGTGGAGGCACGGATCGGCGCACGGCTGAACCAAACGAGCATGAAGATCGGCAGCGCCCACTGCCAAATGAGATTGAGGGCGATTCCAAAGAAAGCAGCCACACGCATAGTGGTGGTTGAGGCGCCTGACGGCTGCAGTTCAGCTTCAATCATTTCAAGCTGCGAGGTAAAGATCAGAAAGCCGTAGCCCGCAAGCAGCAGCGCAAGCACCAATTTTGCCGCAGCCCATGCACGGAGGAGCGCCAGGCTCGATGCGCGGCGACGGAGCAATTGGATACCGCCGACAAGCAGCATGACTGCCACGAGCGTTGCCAGCAGTGAGAGTCCAACGTTCAACCACAGATAGCGTTCACTGGCTGCGTTCTGGGCAGCAAACGAATCTGCAGCCGCCGGTAGGGCATCTGCAAACATCGAGTAAATCTGTCTTTGAAAAAGGGAACTGACCGTCCCGCAGCCGTTCTGGAGAGTTCCGGCAGCACCGAAAATGATGGCGAAGGTTCCAAGGATGCCGGGCCATCGGTCCGTATCAGGCGCACGCACACTCTCAAACTGAGGTGGCACAGACGGGGGCATTCCAGTCATGGAAGTCATTGCAGGATCTCCTTCAGGCACTCAAGTGCACGATCGAATGATAACTGCCATCGGTGAGAAGGTCCGCGGCATCGCCGATCGATCCGCGCGGCAGCCACTC
>Ga0194131_10000849_pt1 | contig 53023 bp, 51 predicted proteins | sample TA2KigO120mmetaG_FD_148631 | JGI IMG/M metagenome (GOLD analysis project Ga0194131, IMG submission 148631) | Freshwater microbial communities from Lake Tanganyika, Tanzania - TA2015053 Kigoma Offshore 120m | ecosystem: Environmental > Aquatic > Freshwater > Lake | place: Tanzania: Lake...
GGGGCGCCAGGAGCGCGGCGGCTGGGGCGCGCGCGCCCAGGCTGGCCCCGATGGGCGGGCCCAGGCGGATGACATCCCACCGCCGGACGCCTACGCGGACGAGGGCGAGGGGGAGGCCGCGGTGGCCCGCCCGAGGCCGCACGAGAGCTCGGCGGAGCGCGAGCTCGTGCGCGTCATGCTGCTGCATCCGGAGCAGGTGGAGCGCGTGGTGGAGGAAGTGGGACGGCTGGACGCCGAACTGGATGAACGGCCGGCGATCGAAACCATGGATGAGGCCGGGGTGCAGCCCGCCCTGCGCGATCCTGTGTATGCGAGCATTTTTCGGGCACTCGCCGATGGCGCCGTGGACGCGGAGGGGCTGGGCGAGCGATTGACCTTACTCGAAAACAGGGAAGTGGAAGCGCTTCGCTCCGAGCCAGCGGTGGTCGCCGATCCCGGGCGCACGATCGCGGACGCGGTGGCGATGTTGCGCGAACGATTGTTGCGCGAACGCCTGGACGAACATGCGCGGATGCTTCCGCTCGCCGCGGAGCAGGACAAGGATGCGCTGCTGCGCCTTGGCGTGACGCTGCAAAAGGAGCTGCGGGCGGTGGGGAAGCGAGAATGGCGGAGCGTGCGACGTCGCGACTGGTGACGACCACGACGGATGACCCGGTCGCGAACCGTGCGGCCATGGAAAACTTGTGAACCAGGTCACCCCTGGTGGAGGCGGAGTGTCAACGGAACTTCAAGCGTTGTTGGTAGTGCAGGCGGACGACGTCATCATCCATGGCCTCGAGCAACGGATCGTCGCGCTCGAGCCCAGGATCCGGGAACTCGATGCACGGCGTAATCGCGTGGCGGAGGCCATCGCGCGGTCGACCCAGGCCGTGCAGGCCGAGGAGCAGCGACAGGCCTTCCTCCGCGACAAGATTGCCGAGCACAAGCAGTTGATCGAGAAGAACCAGGCGCAGATGGACGCCGTGAAGACCATGAAGCAGGCGACGGCTGCGGCGGCCCAGCTCGAGCAGGCGCGCCGGATCGTGCAGGTGGAAGAAGGCGACCTGCTGGCGCTCAACCGGCGACTCGACGAGCTCCGCGGGGCGCTGACGACGCAGAAGAAGGAACTTGACGCGATCGAGGCGGAGCAGGAAACGGCGCGGAGTGAGGTCGCTGCCGAACGCGCGGCGATTGACGGCGAGCTCTCGACGGCGCGTGAGAAACGCGCGACCAGCGCCAAGGCGGTGCCCGGGGGCCTGTTGTCGAAGTACGACCGCATCCGCGGCCGGAAGCGTGTCGAAGCCGTGGTCGCGATGCGCGGCATGGCGTGCGGCGCCTGCGACACGGCGATCCCGATGCAGCGCCGCCATGTGATGACGGCCACGGCGGCGATCGAGCTGTGCGAGGCCTGCGGCGTCCTGATGTACTTCGTCGCCGGTGACACTGCGGCGACCTGATCCGCGCTGGGTCACCAGCGCTACACCTGATGCGTCCGCCGCCGCGTCCCTCGCCACGCGGCTCCAGCTTCCCTCGGCGCTCGCGCGCCTGCTGGTCGTGCGCGGCATCACGGACGAGCGCGTCGCGCGCAGCTACCTCCGGCCGGCCGTCGAGGAACTCGGGGACCCGGCGCAAATGGCCGGCATGCAGGCGGCGGTCGAGCGGCTCGCCGACGCGATCCGCCGCGGCGAAACGATCCTGGTGCACGGCGACTACGACGTGGACGGCATCTGCTCGACGACGCTGCTCACGCGGTCCATCAGGGCACTCGGCGGCCGCGCGCTGCCGTTCATTCCCGATCGGCAACGCGATGGCTATGACTTGAGCAGCGCCGGTGTCGCGCAAGCGGTGCGGCAGCAGGCCTCGCTCGTCGTGACCTGTGATTGCGGGACCACCGCGGTTGCACCGGCGCTCGAGCTGCAACGCGCCGGGATTGACCTCATCATCACCGACCACCACCTGCCGGGTGCCGCGCTGCCACCGGCGGTGGCGATCCTCAACCCGCGGCGGCCGGACGACACCTCGGCGGACAAGGACCTCGCCGCCGTTGGCGTGGCGTTCAAGCTTGCGCTCGCCCTGACCCGGCACCTGGGTGGGAACGACGCGGTCGTCTACAACCAGATGGACCTGGTCGCGCTCGCGACCGTGGCCGATGTCGCGCCGCTGCGCGGCGAGAACCGCATCTTCGTGCGCAAGGGACTCGCGCTCATGGCCGAGACGCGGAACGTCGGGCTCCGTGCGCTCATTCGCGCGGCCGGGCTCGACGGCAAGGAGATGACCGCCGGGAGAATCGGCTTCATCCTTGCGCCGCGGCTCAACGCGCTCGGCCGGATCGATCGCGCGCTGCGCGGCGTGGAACTCCTGCTCGCCGATGACGAAGCGACGGCGAACACCATCGCGCGCGAATGCGAGGAGAGGAACCGCGAGCGTCAGGACCTTGACCGCGCGACCCTCGAGCAGGTGATGCGCCGTGTGGATGCGCTCGAGGCCGACGCATCGTGGGGAATCGCGATCGCGGATCGCGCCTGGCACCCCGGGGTCATCGGGATCGTGGCGTCGCGCGTGGTGGAGACGACGGGACGGCCGACGTTCCTGATCGCCGTCCAGGATGGCGTCGGGAAGGGCTCCGGCCGTTCCGTTCCCGCGTTCGACCTGCACGCGGCGTTGGGGGCATGCGCCGACCTGCTCGACAAGCACGGCGGGCACCGGGCAGCCGCCGGCCTCACCATCCAGGAGGCGCGGGTCGAGGCGTTCGCGGAACGGTTCAATGCCGTGGCGCAGGCGCAGCTCACCACGGATGACCTGCGCCGGACGGTGCACCTGGACCTCGAACTTCCCCTTGGCGAGGCGACCGCGGAGCTCGAGCGCTTGCTGCGCCACGTCGAACCGTTCGGCGTCGCGAATCCGGCGCCCACGTTCGTCGCGCGCGGCTTGGCCGTGGGGACCGGGGCGAGGCGGATCGGGACCGACGGCGTGAAGTGCGTGCTGACGGATGGCGAGACATCGCTCGAGGCGGTGGGGTGGGGCATGGCCGGACGGTCGCAAGAGCTGGCGGCGGGGCGTCGCGTGGATGTCGCGTACAAACTCGAACGCAACGTGTTCCGCGGCGCCGAGTCGCTCCAGCTCGCCTTGGTGGACTTCAAGCCGGCGGCCTGACCCGTGCGGATCATCGCAGGTGAGTGGAAAGGGCGGCGCATCCTCGCGCCGCCGGGCCGCGAGGTCCGGCCGACCTCCGATCGCGCGCGTGAGGCGTGGATGAGCATCGTGCATCCGCGACTGCCGGGCGCTCGGGTCGTGGACCTGTTTGCCGGCACCGGGGCGCTGGGACTCGAAGCGCTGTCGCGCGGCGCGGCACACTGCGATTTCGTCGAGCACTCCGCGCGGGTCGCCAAGGTCCTCCGCGACAACATCGCGACGCTCGGCGCCGGTGAGCGTGCGACGGTTCACGTGATGGATTCGTTGAGCTTCGTCGCGCGCTGCACCGACGGGGCATTCGACATCGGGTTCGCCGACCCACCTTGGCGAAAAGGGTACGCCGAGCGCGTGGCGGAGCTGTGGCTGGAACGTCCGTTCGCCACCGTGTTGGGCGTGGAGCACGAGACGGCCGCGCCGATGCCCGATGGCGGGGAGACTCGCCGGTACGGGGACACCGGCATCACGATCTACCACCGCCAGACAGAAGGCCCGCCTTAGGGCCCCTCGCCGTCGTCCTGACCCTCGCCGTACTTTCCTCCCACCCTTACCCCTTCGCTGTGCTGGCCCTGTACGCCGGAAGCTTCGATCCAATCACGAACGGTCACACCGACCTGATCCGTCGCGCCCTCGGGTTCGCCGATCGGATCATCGTCGCGGTGGCGAACAACCCCGCCAAGAAGCCGCTGTTCACGCCCGACGAGCGGGTCGGACTGATCGCCAAGGCGCTGGAGGGCGAAACGCGGGTCGAAGTCCAGCAGTTTGAGGGTCTGCTGGTGGATTTTGCCCGGACCGCCGGCGTCGGCATGATCATCCGCGGCTTCAGGGCCGTGAGCGACTACGAGTATGAGTACCAGATGGCCCTGATGAACCGGCACCTCGCGCCCGAGATCGAGACCGTCTTCATGATTCCCTCGCTCGACACCACGCACATCAGCTCGAGCCTGGTCCGCGAGGTTGCCCGCTTTGGCGGCGACGTGGCGAGCCTGGTTCACCCAAGCGTGCACCAGGCGTTGCGCGCCAAGTTTGGCAAGTAGCCGGTACATCGGCGGCCCTGATTATCTTCCGTTTCGCGAACCCTGATTCCGGAGTCGTGAACCCATGAGCTTCACCGTTGCGCGCAAAGGCGACGTCACCATCGTGGATGTCGAAGGCCAGCTGATCGTCGGCAACCGTCAGGAGCTCAAGCAGAAGGTGCTCGACGAGGTCGAGAAAGGGGCGAAGAAGATCCTGATCGACTTCTCCCGCACCGGGTACATCGACAGCTCCGGGCTGGGCGTGCTCGTCTCGCTGGCCAAGCGCATTCGCGACGCCGGCGGCGAGCTCCGGCTCGCCAACCTCCACGACGAACTCCAGACGTTGTTCGAGCTGACCAAGCTCGATACGCTCTTCCAGATCTCCAAGACCCGGGACCACGCGCTCGAGAGTTTCTGATCGTGGGGGCGGCGGAGTCGCTGGACTTTCGCATTCCCAGCGACGTCCAGTACATCGAGGCGGTGGTGGTGCAGGTCGTGCGGCGCTGCGAGGCGCTCGACTTCTCGCGTCGGCACACGGCGCTGAACGTGCCGGTCGCGCTCACGGAGGCCATGTCGAACGCCATCCAGCGTGGCAACCGTGACGACGCGAGCCGCGACGTCGTCGTGCGGGTGGCGATAGACGAAACGCGACTGGTCGCCGAGGTGCGTGACGAGGGCGATGGGTTCGACCTCGAGGCGTGCACCGTGGATGCCACCAGCGACGACAACCTCCACCGGGAAGACGGGCGCGGCCTGTTCTTGATGCGAAAACTCATGGACCGCGTTGAGCGATTTCACGACGGCGGGAACGTCGTTCGCCTCGTCCTGCATCGCGTCTAGGCCGGTGGACGAGCTCGAACGGGCGCGACAAGAGGTGCGCCTCGCTTCGCAGGCGCTCGCCGAAAGCTGGGAGGAAATCAACCTCCTCTACTCGATCGGTGAGATCCTCGGACGCACGGTCCAGCTGGAGGATGCCGCGGGCACGATCCTGACCGAGATCGCCGAGACCGTCGGCGCAGACCTCGGGGCGATCTACCTCCACGATGCGAACCGTGGCTTGCTGGCGCCGATCGCAGCCCGGGGAGCCGCGCCGAAGGACCTGGACGCGATCCCGGTGGACGACGAGGTCACGGCGGCGGCGAACGTGTTCCGCGACGCGCAGCCCCGACGGTTCGGCCCCTCGGCGGTGCCGGCGCTCGAGGTTCCCGTGCGGCGTGAGGCGACACTCGCGGTCCCAATCGCCTGGTCGGGGCCGAAAGGCAGCACTGTCCTTGGCGTCGTGCTGCTCTCGGCGCCGCGCTACGATGCGCTCTTCACCGCCGGCGACGAAAAGCTCGTTGCCGCGATCGCCACGCAGATCGCCACGGCGATCCAGATCAACCGCCTCGTGCGCTTGTCGGTCGAGCAGGAACGCCTGGCGCACGAAATGCAGCTCGCGCACGACCTGCAGATGCGGCTCCTGCCGCCGCCGGCGGCGCTCGCGCCGGATGCGAGGTGCGCGGCGCGCGTGGAGTCGGCGCGGAGCGTGGGCGGTGACTTCTACCACCTGTTCCGGCTCGGCGGCGGACGGGTCGGTGTGCTGCTCGGTGACGTGTCGAGCCATGGCTACCAGGCCGCGCTGATCATGGCGCTCACGATGAGCGCGATGTCCATCCATGCGCAGAAGGGCCAGTCGCCGTCCGAGACGATCCGTTCGTTGCTCGCGACGATCGCCGATGAACTCGAGGACACGGAGATGTTCCTCGCCCTCTGTTATGCCGTGATCGACCCCGGTCAGGGCGAGATCTGCTGGGTGAACGCGGGCCAGCCGCACACGTTCGTCGTCGCCGGTGACGGTCGTCCGACCCGTCTCGAAGCGACCGACCCACCGCTCGGCATGGGGTCGGCCTCCCCGCACGAGATGCGCCGGCCGTGGAACCGCGCGACCGACATGCTGGTGTTGTTCACCGATGGCGTCTGCGATGCGCGCGATATTGACGGCAAGACGCTCGGGGAGTCGCGTGTGCTCGACGTCCTCGCCGCGCGGCGCGGCGACACCCCGGAACGCGTGGTGGACGGCGTGTTCGCGCTGCTCGAGGGGCACATGGGCGGCGGTATCGCGCCAGACGACCAGGCGGTGCTCGTCCTCCGCACCCCGCCGGCGTGACGTCGCGGGTCGGCGGTCACACGCCACGGAAACGCTTCGGTCAGCACTTCCTCAAGGACCGCGCGGTACTTGCCGCGATCGCGGATGCGGCCGCGTTGCAGCCGGGTGAGACCGCGGTGGAGATTGGACCCGGGCAGGGGGCCCTGACGGAGCTCCTGATTGAGCGGGTCCGCCCGACGGGGCGGCTGATCGCCGTCGAGATTGACCGGGACCTCGCCGCCGGCCTGCGGGCGCGCTACGCGCTGCGGCCGGAGTGCGAGATCATCGAAGGCGACTTCCTGAACGTCGCGCTTGGCCCGGTCGTGCGCGGGCCGTACACGCTCGTCGGCAACATTCCGTACAACATCACGACGCCGATCGTGTTCAAGGCGCTCGAATCGCCGCGCCCGCGGAGCATGGTGTTCCTGGTGCAACGCGAAGTCGCCGAGCGCGTGGCCGCCGCTCCGGGCACCGACTCGTACGGCGCACTCTCGGTGAACCTACAGGCACTGGCGACGGCCGAGACGTTGCGCGTGGTGCCCGCGCGGGCGTTCGCCCCGCCGCCCAAGGTGGACAGCGCGGTGTTGAAGATCGTCCCGCTCGCCGCGCCGCTGCTGCCCCGCGAAGACGAATCGTCCTTCCGCAAGCTCGTGACCGCGCTGTTCTCGAACAGGCGCAAGCAAATGCAGCGGGCGCTGCGGAGCGTACGCGGGCTGTCGGCACCTGAAGCCGCCGCGGCCCTCGAGGCGGCCGACATCGCGGCAACGGCCAGGCCCGAAGTGCTGGCGCCGGCGGATTTCGCGCGCCTGTTACGCGTGCTGCGCGGGCCGGAACGGGCCTGACCTGCCGCGGTCCGCCGGGAAGGCGCCTACTTCTTCCTTGCGTTGGTCAGGGCGTAGCTGAGGATCTCGAGTTCGAGCGCCATATCAACGTGTCGAACCTCAACGCCGGCCGGCGCGTGGATCTGGGCCGGGGCAAAGTTCAGGATGCCGCGGATTCCCGCCTTCGCCGCGCGCTCAACGAGCGTCTGGGCTGCGGTCGGCGGAACCGCGAGCAGGGCGATTTCCGGCTTCAGCCGTGCGGCATCGCCTTCGAGTTCCTTCTGGTCTCGCACGGTGATGCCATCCAGCGACACGCCGATCCGCGCCGGCGCGACGTCATAGATCCCGACGATCCGGTAGCCGCGATCCGCGAATCCACGGTACTGCGCGAGTGCGGCGCCGATCTTGCCCGCGCCGATGATGACGACCCGCCATTCCCGTTCGAGTCCGAGGATCTCGCGAATCCGCCGCGAGAGCGCCGACACCGAGTACCCCAGGCCGCGCGTGCCGAACGACCCGAAAAACGACAGGTCCTTTCGCACCTGCGCCGACGTCGTGCCGCCGAGCCCAGCGAGATCTCCGCTGGAAATCGTGTCCTTCCCCTCGCGCCGCGATTGCTCCAGGAATCGCAGGTAGAGGGACAGGCGGCGGACCGTGGATTCGGCGATGTGCTTCACAGTCAGGGCGGAGTGGGCTTGTGAATGATTTCACAAGTTACAAACGGGTTCGGCGGGGTGGGTAGTGGAGGAACTCCCGGCGGCGCCGACAACCGGCGACCTTGCGGCGGAATGAGTTCGCGCCCGCTTGCACTTCACGATGCCTGGACCGGCGACGGCACGCCGCACGCGACCGTGGATTTCGCGGTCGTGGATATCGAGACGACGGGGACGGGCGCGGTGGGCGCAGATCGAGTCACCGAAGTTGCCGCCGTGCGTGTGCGTGGGTCCGAGTGCCGCCTGTTGTTTCATTCGCTCGTCAATCCCGGGCGCCCGATCCCGGCGCACATCACGCGCCTGACGGGCATTCACGACGCCATGGTGTCCGGAGCGCCACGGTTCGCGGATATCGCGGGTGCGTTGGCCGCCGAGCTCGCCGGACGCGTGTTCGTCGCGCACAACGCGCGCTTCGACTGGCGGTTTCTCGACGCCGAGTTCCGTCGCCTTGGCGCGCCGGCGCTCGAGGGAGTCGTGGCCGGCCGCCTCTGCACGGTGCAGCTGGCCCGGCGCGTGCTTCGACACCTGCCGCGGCGAAACCTCGATGCCGTGTGCCACCACTACGGGATCGAGAATGACGGCCGCCACCGGGCGGCGGGTGATGCGCAGGCGACCGCGCAGGTGCTGGTGCGCCTGCTCCGCGATGCTGACCGCGCCGGGTGGTGGTCGCTCGAGTCGCTCGGTCGCGCGCTCGTGAATCCGCGCCGCCGCGCCCGCGGCCGCAGTGGCCTCCCGACGTCCAGCGAGGGGGCCGACGGGGCGTAGTGCTAGTTTCTTGCGCATGTCGAATCCGCTGGTCGAAACGCGACGCATAGGCCGATTCACGGTCCATGCCATACAGGCGGGCGCCCAGGCCCTCGATGGCGGCGCCATGTTCGGCGTTGTCCCCAAGACGCTCTGGTCGCGGCGCATCGCCCCGGATGAGAAGAACCGCATCCCGCTCGGGATGCGCTGCCTGCTTGTCGAGCATGATGACGGCCTGATCCTGCTTGACACCGGTGCGGGCAACAAGGAGGACGAGAAGTTCCGTTCGATCTACGGCCTGGAGAACAGCGCGCCGGATGCCGAGCCCGATGGTACGCGACGGACGGCGCTCGAAGCCGGACTTCGGGCCGCCGGCTACGGCCCCGCCGATGTGAAGCTGGTGATCAACACGCACCTGCACTTTGACCACGCCGGTGGAAACACCTACCTGGACGCGTCGGGAATCGTCCGGCCGAGCTTTCCCAACGCGCGGTACGTGGTGCAGATGGGCGAACACGAGTGGGCGACGCACACCAACGAACGGACGGCGGCGAGCTACTTCGGGAAGAACTGGGATCCGATCATCCAAGCGAACCGGTTCGATTTCATCGTCGGCGACCGAGAAGTTGTGCCGGGGATCAGCGTGACCGTGACCGCGGGCCACACTCCACACCATCAGAGCGTGCTCATTGACGGCGGGGACGGATTGGCGTGCTTCCTTGGGGACTTGTGCCCGACCTCGGCTCACCTACCGCTGCCCTGGATCATGGGCTACGACGTCGAGCCGCTCGTGACGCTGGAGTCGAAACGCCGGCTGCTGGGTCGAGCGGCCGCCGAAGGGTGGCTGCTGATCTTCGAGCATGACGCCAGCGTCCCGTGGGGCCGGGCCGTCCACGATGGCAAGGGGTACGCGCTCGCGACCTGACGCGGCGTTGCCAGTGAGGCGGGACTGCGCGCCCCGGTCCGGGAAGCGTTACCACGCGCGGCCGTTGGCGGCGCGGTGTAGCGGCTCCGGCTGACTTGCGCTAACCCCAATCCCTGCCTAGGTTTACCGGACATCGCAAAGTGGTTCGGCCTCACGCTACACCAGCCGAGCCCACCCTTTGGCCCTCGTCGGCGGCAACGACGTTGTGCTGCAGGTGTCCATGACTGACCGTCCGCACAGCGACTGTTCGCTGGGTGGCGTCGTGTTCGCGGGCCCTGAGAGGAATCCAAGGGTCCGCGATTTGTTTTTTCACCAGTTGGAGGAGCGCCTCGATTAACGAAACACCAGTAAAGCGGGGGCCGCGGGTCAACCGGCAAATCCGCATCAGCCCGGTCCGGGTCATCGGCGCCGATGGTTCGCAGCTGGGCATCATGGAGACCGAGGCGGCACTCGCATCGGCTGTTGAACAGGGATACGACCTCGTCGAAGTGGCAGCGATGGCGCGCCCCCCCGTGGTCCGGATCATGGACTACGGGAAGTACAAGTTCGAGATGGCGAAGCAGGCTCGACAGGCCAAGAAGAAGCAGCACGTGATCCAGATCAAGGAGGTGAAGTACCGCCCCGGGATCGAGGATCATGATTTCGAGACAAAGACGCGCCACGCCCGGCGGTTCCTGGGCGAGGGCAACAAGGTGAAGGTGACGTTGATGTTCCGCGGTCGGCAGATCACGCATCCGGAGTTGGGACGCGCGGTCGTGAACCGGGTGGCAGCCGCGCTGGCGGACGTGGCGAAGATCGAGACGGACGCGCGCCTTGAGGGCAAGGCGCTGACGATGATTCTGACGCCCAAGTAGGGCAGGGATACGCAATGCCAAAGATGAAGACGCACAAGGGAGCGAAGAAGCGCTTCTCTGTGACCGGGAAGGGAAAGGTGCGCCGCCTCAAGGCGTACAAGAGCCACATCCTCACCAAGAAGGACGCGAAGCGGAAACGCCGCCTCCGTCGGCCTGCGATCGTCGGCCCGGTGGGTGACACGAAGCGCATGCGCCGCCTCTTGCAGGCCTAGCACGCTAAGGAGACCAATCAATGCCACGCGTCAAATCCAACGTTGCGCGACTGAAGCGCAAGAAGCAGGTCATGAAGGCCGCTCGCGGCGCCTTCGGCGGTCGGAGCAAGCTCTGGAAGGCCGCCAAGGAGACGGTCGAGCGCGGTTGGGTGTATGCCTACCGCGATCGGAAGAACAAGAAGCGCGAGTTCCGCCGCCTGTGGATCGTCCGCATCAACGCGGCCGCCCACCAGAACGCCCTCAACTACAACGCGTTCATGAACGGGCTGCGGAAGGCCGGCATCGAGGTGGATCGCAAGATGCTCGCCGACATTGCCGTTCGTGATCCGGCCGCGTTTACCGCGCTCGCCGATCAGGCCAAGAAGGCGCTCGCCGCCGCGTAGTCCGTTTGCCAGCCAAGCACGGTTGGCGAGTTTGAAACGGAGGGCGGCGCGAAAGCGCCGCCCTCCGTTAGCGTTAACACCGCGCCGCGCGCGCACGTTTCGTCCCCCAAGCCCCAGGTTTACCCGCGTCATCGTGGCTGACTCGCTTACCCTCGACGAATTCCTCGCCCGCGTCGCCGCGTTTTCGGCCGAGGCCAGGCCGGCGATCGCCGCCGCGGACAGTGCGGACGCCCTGGAGGGCGTGCGTGCGAAGTACCTCGGGCGAAACCACGGCTGGCTCAAGGACCTGTCCGCCGCACTCGGCCAGCTCCCCAAGGAAGCGCGGGGCGCAGCCGGGAAGGCGTTCAACGACGCCCGCACCGACGTCGAGGGCGCTCTCGAAACTCGGCAGGCGTCGCTTGCCCCGTCGTCCGCCGGCGTCGCCCTCGCGGATCCCACCATGCCCGCGCGGCACGCGTGGCGCGGCGCGGTGCATCCCGTTTCGCAGGTCATTGATGAAGTCGTCGCGATCTTCCGCGAACTCGGGTTCACCGTCGCACTGGGGCCTGAGGCGGAGTCGCCGTGGTACAACTTCGGCTCGCTGAACTTCCCGGCGGATCACCCCGCGATGGACCTGCACGACACGCTGTACATCTCGGATGACGTCGTGCTGCGCACGCACACGTCTCCGGTGCAGGTGCGCACGCTGCAGTCCTACCCGCCGCCGATCCGCGTGCTGATTCCCGGCAACGTGCATCGCCGCGACCCGTTCGACCCGTCCCATGCGCCGACATTTGCGCAGATCGAGGGCCTCGTCGTGGACGAAGGCATCAGTTTCGCCGACCTCAAGGCGACGCTGACGCATTTCGCCAACCGGTTCTTCGGCTCGACGAAGACCCGGTTCCGGCCCTCGTACTTCCCGTTCACCGAACCGAGCGCCGAGATGGACGTGCTCTGCGGCGTGTGCAAGGGCAGTGGCTGCGGCGTCTGCAAGCAGTCGGGGTGGGTGGAGATCCTCGGGAGCGGACTTGTGCATCCCGCCGTGCTCGAAAGCGCGGGCGTGGACAGTGAGCGATACAGCGGGTGGGCGTTCGGGATGGGTCCGGCGCGTACCGCGCTCGCGCGGCACGGCATTCCGGACATCCGGCTCCTGTACGACTCGGATGTGCGCTTCCTCGACCAGTTCGCGCGATGAACGTCTCGCATGAATGGCTGGGCGCGTTCGTGCCGCACGGACTTCCGGCCGAACGCGTACGTGACCTGATCACCGCGCACGTCGCGACGGTCGAGGGGTTCGAGCGCACCCGTGCGGAGCTGGCGCCGTTCGTTGTCGGGCAGGTCGTCGCCTCGGAGCGGATCCCAGACACGCGCCTCTCGTTCAATAAGGTTGACGACGGCACCGGCACGTTGCTCGAGGTCGTCTGCGGCGCACCGAACGTCACGGTGGGCGCGAAGTACCCGTTCGCGCGCACCGGCACAACAATGCCCGCGGGCTTCGTAATCGAGAAAAAGAAGATTCGCGGGTTCACGTCCAACGGCATGCTCTGCTCGGCGCGCGAACTCGGACTCGGTGACGACCACGACGGGATCTACGCGCTGGACACCGAAGCACCCGTGGGCACGCCGCTCCTCTCGGTGCTGCCGCTCGCGGATACGCGCCTCGTGCTGGATGTGCTCCCGAACCGGCCAGACCTGCTGTCGCACCTGGGCGTCGCGCGCGAGCTTGCGGCGCTCACGGGGACCACCGTGCGCCTGCCGGAAGAGCTGCCTGCTGCAGCGGCGGTTACACCGGTTCGCGGCGCGGCGTCGGCGTCGGCGGGGGGCGTCCGGGTCACGCTCGCGGACTCCGCCGATTGCGGGCGCTACTGCGCGGTGATTATCCGCGGCCTGAAGGTCGGGCCGAGCCCTGATTGGCTGCGGCGCCGCGTCGAAAGCGTGGGTGGCCGCTCCATCAACAATGTGGTGGACGCGACCAACTACCTCCTGCACGGGTTTGGACAACCGGTCCACGCATTCGACCTCGCGACGCTCGGGGGCGGCGCGATCGGAGTCCGCCGGGCTGCGGCCGGGGAATCGCTCACCACGCTCGACGGTGCTGCGCGCACGCTCGATGCCTCGGTGCTGGTGATCGCCGACGCCTCCGTCCCGGTCGCCCTCGCCGGGTTGATGGGCGGCAAGGCGACGGAGGTGACCGAATGCACGACGGACGTGCTGCTGGAAGTCGCGACGTTCGCGCCGCGGGTCGTGCGCGGCGGTCGGCGCAAGCTGGGAATGTCCACCGACGCGAGCTACCGCTATGAGCGGGGCATTGATGACGCCGCGGTGGAGTCGAACGCGCGAATCGCGGCGGCGTTGATCGTGGCGGTGGCCGGAGGCGAAGTCGCCGCCATGGCGAGCGTCGGCACCGATCCGGCGGCGCGCGCGAGTGTCGCTGTCGCGGCGACCAAGGTGTCGCGGTTGCTCGGCGACGCGGTCGGGCCCGAGGAATCGGCGGCGCTCCTGCGCGCGATCGGTTTCGCGACAACGGTTGACGGCGACCGCGTGACGGCGACTCCACCAAGCTGGCGGCACGACGTCGCACGCGACGTGGATTTGGTGGAGGACATCGCCCGGCTGCGCGGCTTCGACCGGTTGCCGGACGCCCTCACGGCTGCGCGGCTGGGAACCGTCCCGGATCATCCGCTCTACACGCTGGGCGTTCGGGTGCGAAACGCGCTCGTCGCCGACGGGCTGCTCGAAGTCCGCCCGCTGCCGTATCGGGCCGGCGCGGAGCGGCCGCTCGTCCGTGTCCGGAATCCGCTTGGCGAGGACGAACCGTTCCTGCGCGACTCGATCCTGGACACGCTCGCGCGGCGTGCGGAACACAACCTCGCGCGGATGCAGGGGAACGTCCGGATCTTCGAGATCGGGACGGCGTTCCTGCCGGGCGACGGCGCCTCTGTGAAGGAAGCGATCCATGTCGGTGCGCTGGTCATGGGGGCACGCCGCCCGCCGCACTTCACGGAATCCGAGCCGCCCGCGTTCGACGCGTGGGACGCCAAGGCGCTCGCGGAGCGCATGGTGCATGCCGCGTGGCCGGCGTCGCGCGTGGAGCTGAAACCCGCCGAGGCGCCGGCGCTGTGGTCGGCCCTTGTTGATGGCACCGCGCGCGGCGTGGTTACGCCGGTCGCGCTGGACGCGCCGGTCTGGGCCAGCGCCGCGTTCGGTGTCGAACTGACGCTGGGCAAGATGCCGGCGCGCCCGCCCGCCGCCCGCGGCGCGCACGAATACGAGCGGACGGGCGGCGCTGACCGGAGCACGACGCCCGCGCGTTATGTGCCGCTTCCGACCACGCCGGCGGCGGAGTTCGACCTCGCGCTCGTCGTGCCCGACGCCGTCAGCGCCGCGGCGGTGGAGAAGACGCTCCGCGGCGTGAGCGGCGAGATGCTGGAGTCGCTCCTGCTGTTCGACGAATACCGCGGCGACAAGGTGCCCGCGGGCACCCGGTCGCTGGCCTGGCGGCTTACGTTCCGGCATCCCGAACGCACGCTCCGCGACAAGGAAATCGAAGGGCGTCGCGCGCAGTTGCTCAAGACTCTCGAGAAGGAGCTGAACGTCCGTGCCCGAACAACCTGACGCGGCCGCATTCGACGAGTTGTCCGCCCTCGTCCGAAACCTCGGCGAGGAGATCGCGACATTCCGCAAACGCGCGCATGCGGCGGAGGCGCGCCTTCAGGCGATCGCGACGCGCGGCGGTGGCGGAGACGCGGCGGCCGAAGAACGGGTGGGGCAGCTCGAGGCCGAGAACGCCGAGCTGCGGGCGCGGCTCGCCGCCGTCTCGGAGCGCACGGGCAAGGTGCTCGAGCGCGTGCGCTTCATGCGCCAGCAGCATCAGGGGGGCGTCTGATGAGCACCAAGCACAGCACGACCGTGATCGTCGCGGGCGAGTCGTACAACCTCAAGTCCGACATGACGCCCGAGCGAACGCACGAAGTGGCGGCGCGCGTGGATCGTGAGATCGCGGCCCTCGCGGCGCACCCGGGTGCCACGCTGTCACACCGCGTCGCCGTCCAGGCCGCGATGTCCATCGCGGGTGAGCTGTTTCGCGTCCAGGACGAGCGCGCCGCGCTCGCCACGGAGATGCGGGCGCTGTCGAGCGAGCTTCGGCGCTGGCTACCGCCCGCGAAGCGCGTGACCGGGGCGCAGGCCGCGCAGGAGTAGTCGCCGGCGCTCAGGCGCCGAGTACGCTCCGAACCACCATGGTCAGCTCGGCCGCCGTGAACGGCTTGAGGAGGATTGACACCGTGTCGGCCGTCGCGTGCTCGTCCGTGGTCGCCTCGGTTGCCCCGGTCACGAGCACGACGCGCAGGTCACTGCGCCGCGCGAGGAGCGCCGCCAGGATTTCGCCGCCGGAGGTGCCAGGCAGGTTCCAATCGAGCAGCACCAACTGGATGTCGGGGGCGTTGGCGTCGTAGAGTCGCAGCGCCTCGCTGCCGCCGGACGCCATCAGCGGCCGGCACCCGCACTGCGTGAGGATTTTTCCGATCAGGTGTCGGATGCTCGTGTCGTCCTCGACAACAAGGACCACGGGCCCGGATTCACCATGCGTTCGTGTCAGCGCCGGCCCCGTCCAGGGCGACGAATTCCTGGTCATCGACCGGCGCCGGCAATCACGCCCGAACCCGTGAACGAACGCGTCAGGTTCCACTGCGCCGCCCATGCGTAGAGCGCATGCTCGGTCATCGGCCGCGCCGTGAAATAGCCCTGCATCTCCTCGCAGCCGAGCGATTGCAGGAGGTCCCATTCCGGTCGTTGCTGGATGCCTTCGGCCACCGAGGTCATCTCGAGGTTGCGCGCGAGCGCGACGCTTGCCTCGACAACCGAGCGCTTGGTGGCGGACTCGGCCGCCCCATGCACGAACTGGCGGTCAATCTTCAGCTCGTTGAAGGGGAGTCGCCGCAGCTGGGCGAGGCCGGAGTGTCCCGTGCCGAAGTCGTCTATCGCGAGCCCGAATCCCTTCAGGCGGAGTCGCGTGGCTACATCGAGCATGCGCACGGCGTCCTTCGCCACGGACCGCTCCGTGATCTCCAGCGTGATGTACTGCGGCGGCACCCCGTGCCGTCGCGCGAGCGCCTCGACCCGCTCGGGCAGGTCCACCTGGTCGAACGCCCGCGCATGCACGTTGAGCGCAATGTTGAGGTCCGAGCCGCCCTCGCGCCAGCGTACGGAGAAGGCCATCGCCTCCTCGAGCGTGAAGTCAAGGAGCCAGCGGCCAAGCGAGTCCGACTCCTCGCACACGGCGACGAAGACATCGGGGCTGATCGCGCCGTATTCCGGGTGGTTCCAGCGCGCGAGCGCCTCGACCCCCGCGAATTGCCCGGTCGCCATCACGATCTTTGGCTGGTATACGAGGTGCAACGCGCCGCTCGTGAGTACCTGGCGAATGGTGTCACGCGCCAGGCCCGGGGCTTCCGCGGGCGGTGAACCCTGGCCCTCGAGAACCTTGTAGAGGATCGGTTCGAGCTTCTCGGTGGTCACCGGCTTTGGGATCGTGCCGAGAATCCGCAGGCCCTGTTCTTCCGCGAGCAGCCCCGAGGTTTCCAGTACGCGGGCGCTTTCCATGCTGACCAGCACGATCGCCGTCTGGATGCCAAGCGCGGCAAGCGCGCGGACGAGTTCGATGCCATCGCCCTTCGGCATCTTCAGGTCGCACAGCACTACGTCGTAGGCAGCCCCTGGAGCCGTCAGGAACGAGAGCCCGCTCCGGCCGTCCTCGGCCTCCGTGATGCGCTCCACACCGAGCTGGCGGAGCACGCGCCGGACCCATCGTCGAACATGTTCCTGGTCATCCACGACAAGCACGCGGAGGCTGGCGAGTCCGGACGGGGCATACGCGACGGAGGCGGACATGGGAGGTCGGGTGGGATGGGTCTGGCCTCCGGAGTATCGGGATCGCACGCGCAAGGTTGAGCGTACGACCGTCCGCCCGCGCGGCCGATACTGAACAGACCGTGACTACTGTCGCCGCTGACTGCTTCGAAGCTGCCCCCGGGTCGGGCTCATGGCGTTCGACGCGGTGAGCGGTCGCTGCTTGCACGCGAACGCGGCCGCCGAGGCGATCACGTTGGTCGCGCGCGACGACCTCCTGGCGTCGGATCTCTGGGCGCTCCCCGCGTGGTGCGATTCGGCGGTGGTACGCACGGCCGAACGCGCGCTGTTGTCCGGCGCGCCTCGAGGAACAAGTGCGCGTGGCGCAAAAACTCGAGGCGGTGGCGCAACTCGCGGGCGGCGTCGCCCACGACTTCAACAACCTGCTGACCGTCATCTCCACCTACACGACGTTGCTGCTCGAGACGGCGCCGGCCGACGATCCCGCGCGCGAGGACCTGGGCGAAATCGCAAGCGCCGCGGAACGCGCCACGACGCTCACGTCGCAGCTGCTGGCGTTCGGTCGCCGGCAACTGCTTGCCCCGCGACTGCTCGACTTGAACGTGGTGATTCGCGACATGTCGGAGGTGCTGCGCCGGTTCCTTCCGGCGGGGATCGACCTGGACTTCGCGTTCGACGATTCGCTCGACCGTGTGTGGGCGGATCGAGGGCAGGTGGAGCAGGTCCTGCTCAACCTGATCCTGAACGCCCGCGACGCGATGCCCAATGGGGGGCGGCTGAGCGTCGCCACGCGAAACGTGGCGCAGGCGGGGAGCGGCGAACGGTGGGTGCTGCTCGATGTGCGCGATTCCGGCATGGGAATGGACGCGACGACGCAGGCGCGGATCTTCGACCCGTTCTTCACGACCAAGCGCCCGGGCAAGGGAACCGGGCTTGGCCTCTCAACGGCGCTCGGAATCGTGCGTCAGAGCGGCGGCGACCTCGAGGTTGAAAGCGCCTTGGGCGCCGGTTGCCGCGTCACGATCCGACTCCCGGGTCTCGCCGCACCGGCGAACACCACGGGCCTGCGGAAACCCGCCGCGCCCATCGTGCACAGCGGGCGCGTCCTGCTCGCCGAGGACGACGACGCGGTCCGCCGGATCGTCGCCCGTACGCTCGAGGCGACCGGCTACAGTGTCATCGCGGCCGCGGACGGCGCCGCCGCGATCGCGGAAGCCAACGCCTGGCGTGAGGCGCCCCGCCTCCTCGTGACCGACTTGATCATGCCACGGGTTGGCGGCGCTGAACTTGCCTCAACACTGCGTCGGCGCTGGCCGGACTTACCGACGGTTTTCATTTCCGCGTATGCCTCGCCGGAGGCCTCCGGCGGGGCCGGCGACTTTCCCGGTGTGCTGCTCCACAAGCCATTTGTTCCCGCCGACATGATCCGCGCCGTCGAGGAGGCGCTGGCCGCCGCCTGAGCCCCCGCGTATCTTCCGCTTGCGTTCGCTGATCGTGACGTAGGTGCAAGCCGCATAGGGAGTTAGCCCACTCCACCGCGCGCCCTTCGACGGCGCCCGGCCGGGTGGTACACCGACCCTCCACGGTTTCGACTACGCCCGCATCGCAGCGTGCAGGTTCACTGATACGCGGGGCTGGTCACGTGGTCCTTCATTCGAGGCCCGCCGCCGCTGCGAGGCCATACGTATGACTGGACTGGAAATTCTCGCGATCGCGCTCGCCGGGTTTGGCGTGCTGGGAGCCACGATCGCCTTTGTGGTGGGACGGAAGACCGGACGGGACGCCGAACTGCGCGCCCGCAAGGCGGCCGGCGATACCGCCGAGGAACTGAGCCGCCGGATGCTGGCCGAGGCCTCGCGCGACGCGGACGGCCTTCGCAAGCAGGCCATCCTCACGGGGAAGGAAGAGGCCATGCGCCTGCGCGAGGAGTGGGAGGCCGACGCGCGGCGGCGTCGCGAGGAGATCGAGCGCGAGGAGAAGCGCCTGCAGGAACGCGAAGGCGTGCTCGACCGGAAGTTCGACGTCATCGAAACGCGCGACAAGGACATCGGGCGCCGCGCCAGCGACCTGGGCCGGAAGGAAAAGGCCGTCGAAGAAAGGCAGTCGGAACTGGACCGCATCGTCGCGGACGAGCGACGCCGGCTGGAGCAGATGGCCGGCATGTCGGCGACCGAGGCCAAGGCCGAGCTGATCCGTCGCATCGAGGAAGAGGCCCACGCCGACGCCGCGAACCGGATGCGCGAGATTCGCGAAGCGGCAAAGCGGAATGCCGACCGTGAAGCGCGGAAGATCGTCGCGCTCGCCGTACAGCGGATCGCGGCCGAGCACACGGCGGAAACCACGGTCAGCGCCGTGTCGCTCCCCAAGGATGACATGAAGGGACGGATCATCGGCCGCGAGGGCCGGAATATCCGCGCCTTCGAGTTGGCCACGGGCGTGGACGTCATCATTGACGACACGCCGGACACGGTGGTCGTCTCGTGTTTCGACCCGGTGCGCCGTGAGGTCGCGCGGCTGGCCCTCGAGAAACTCGTGGCCGATGGCCGGATCCACCCGGGCCGCATCGAGGAGGTCGTCGAGAAGTCCCGCAAGGAAGTGGAGGCGGGCATCATCGAATCCGGCGAGCGCGCGGCCTACGACGTAAACGTGCACGGCCTCCACCCCGAGCTCATCAAGCTGGTCGGCCGCATGAAGTGGCGCACCAGCTACGGCCAGAACATCCTGCAACATTCGAAGGAAGTGGCGTGGCTCGCCGGTATCATGGCCGAGGAGCTCGGGCTCGACGCCGCGCTGGCCCGCCGCGGTGCGCTGCTGCACGACGTCGGCAAGGTGCTGACGCACGAGCACGAGGGCACGCACGTGCAGCTGGGCGTCGAAGTGGCGACCAAGTACGGGGAGAACCCGCTCGTCGTCAACTGCATCGCCGCGCACCACGACGATGTCCCGCACGAGTCCGAGGTGAGCGTCCTGGTCCAGGCCTCGGATGCGATCTCAGGTTCCCGGCCCGGCGCGCGGCGCGAAGCGTTCGAGACCTACGTCAAGCGGCTCGAGGGACTCGAGAAGATCGCGTCGAGTTATCGCGGTGTGGACCGCGTGTTCGCGATCCAGGCGGGCCGCGAGATCCGCGTGATCGTGAATCCCGAGGACGTGGACGACGCGCGCATGCAGACGCTGACGGAGGAGATCGCGCGCCGCGTCGAGACCGAGTTGCAGTATCCGGGCCAGATCAAGGTGGTCGCGATCCGCGAAAAGAGGGCCATGGACATTGCACGCTGAACTGATTGACGGCGTCGCCGTCTCGAAGAAGATCCGCGACGAAGTCGCCGCCCGGTGCGCCGCGCTGGCCGCGCGCGGGGTGGTGCCCGGACTGACGGTCGTGCTCGTGGGTGATGATGCCGCGAGCGCCGTGTACGTACGGAACAAGGAGAAGCAGAGCGTCGAGGCCGGCATGAAGGGCGAGACCATTCGCCTCCCGGCCAGCACGTCCCAGGAGGAGCTGCTCGCCGTCGTGGATCGGCTCAATGCGGATCCCGCGGTCCACGGGATCCTCGTGCAGATGCCGCTCCCCAAGCAGATCGACCCGCAGACGGTGATCCGGCGACTCGCGCCGCACAAGGACGTGGATGGATTCCATCCGGTGAACGTCGGCAAGGTGCTGATCGGGGAAAAGGACGGGTTTGCGCCTTGCACACCCGCCGGCGTCCAGATGCTGCTGCAGGAATACGGTGTGGACACGGGCGGCAAGCACGTGGTGATCATCGGCCGGAGCAACATCGTCGGCAAGCCGATGGCGTCGCTCCTGATCCAGCCCGGCAAGGGTGGCGATGCGACGGTGACGATCTGCCATTCGCGGACGCCGGATCTCTCGTGGCACACCAAGCGGGCCGACATCGTGATCGCCGCGGTGGGCCGGCCGGGAACGGTGACCGGCGACATGCTGAAGCCGGGCGCGGTGGTCATTGACGTCGGGATCAACCGGATTGCCGACCCCACGACCAAGTCCGGGGCACGGCTCGTCGGCGACGTGGACTTCGAGTCGGCGCGCTTGACGGCCTCGAAGATCACGCCGGTGCCCGGTGGGGTCGGCCAGATGACGATCGCCCTGCTGCTCCGGAACACCGTTCGCGCCGCGGAACAGTCCATCCCAGCCGCGACGGTGGCGGGCTGATGCCGGCGAAGCAAGCGGCCGAGGCGGTGCCGGGTTCGTCGCAGGAGCATGCGCTGACGGTCAGCGCGCTCAACGCGGCGATCCGCGACACGGTGGAGGGATTCCTGCCTCCGGTCTGGCTTGCGGGGGAGGTGTCGTCGTTCAAGGTCCACCAGGGCGGGCACTGGTACTTCACCCTGAAGGATGTGGACGGCTCCTCGCTGGATTGCGTCATCTGGTCGAGCCAGACGGCGGCGTTTCCGGCGCAGCCGGAGATCGGGATGCGGGTCTTCGCGTTCGGGCAGCTCTCGGTCTGGGTCAAGACGAACCGCGTGCAGTTCAAGGTTCGCAAGCTCGAGGATCAGGGCGAAGGGATCTGGCGCAAGGCGTTCGAGAAGACGCGCGCGGCGCTGGAGCGCGACGGCTTGCTCGACCCGGCCCGCAAGCGTGCCATCCCGCGTTTCCCCCGCACGGTGGGCGTGATCACCAGCGCGAGTGGCGCGGCAGTCCACGACATCGTGTCCGTGATCAGGCGCCGGAATCGCGCGATCCACGTCGTCATCATCCCGGCGGCCGTGCAGGGCGACGGCGCCGCGGAATCGCTCGTGGCGGCGCTCGCGCGCGCGGCGCGGTGGCGCGAGGCCGATGTGCTGATCGTCGGCCGCGGCGGTGGGTCGAGGGAAGATCTCTGGTGCTTCAATGATGAACGCGTGGCGCGGGCGCTCGCGGCGTCGCCGATCCCGACCGTCAGCGCTGTCGGGCACGAGTCGGACGTGACAATCGCCGATTTCGTGGCGGATCTCCGCGCGCCGACGCCGAGCGCGGCGGCGGAACTCGTCGCGCCGCTGCTCGATGACCTCGCGCGCGAACTCGCGCGGCTGCACCGCTCGCTTATTCAGGGGCTCGAACGGCGCGCTTCGGACGGCCGCAAGCGACTCGCGCGCGCCGTGACCGGACTGGTCGGGCGCGGGGCGCTGATGATCGAACGCCGCCGCGCCCGCGTCGAGCGATCGGGCGATCTCCGACAGCGCGTTGCGCGACTCATCCAGCGCCGACGCGACCGCGTCGCGTCACTTTCGGCGACCCTCAATGCCCTGTCACCGCTGGCCGTGCTCGGCCGCGGCTACGCCGCGGCATTCCTGGCCGCGGGCGGGCCGCTCGTTTCGGTGGGCCAGGTGTCGGTCGGCGCCGCGCTCCGCCTCGTGGTGCGCGACGGCGACCTCGATGCGACGGTCGGCGCCGTGCGAGCGCAGCCGGGCCGCGAACACGCAACCGTACCCCGTTCGGGAGCACCGGCATGAAGCAAGCGACGTTTGAGCAACAGGTGACGCGGCTCGAGAAGATCGCCGAATCCCTCGAACGCGCCGACGTTCCGTTGGACGAGGCGATGAAGCTCTTTGAGGAAGGGATCGTACTGCTCCGGGCCGCCCAGGCCACGCTGGCCGATGCCGACGGACGCGTCAAGGAGCTCGTCGAGCGCGCCGACGGGGCGTTGGACACTGTGGAGCGCGGCGGGAACGCCGACGACTGATGGTCGCCGCCGTGGCATCTCCCTCGCCGATGTCGTTCGACACGGAGCGCGATGCGGTCGGTCGCGCCCTGGCGGCGCTGGGCGCGCATGCCGATCGCTGCCTCGAGCCTCGCGTGGGCGCGGCGGTGCGGTATGCGCTGTCGGGCGCGGGCAAGCGGCTGCGCGGTGTCCTGGTCGTGGCCGCGTATCGCGCCGTGGGCGGCCGATCCGACGTGAGCGCGCTCGGCGCCGCCGTCGAAGCCGTGCACGCGTACTCGCTTGTGCACGATGACCTGCCGTGCATGGACGATGACGATGTGCGCCGCGGACGGCCGACCGTCCACCGCGTGCATGGCGTTCGCACTGCCGCGGCCGCGGGGCTGGCCATGGTTCCGCTGGCGGCTCGCGCGGCCGCCGATGCGGCGCGGTCGTTGGGGCTCGACGTGGGAGTGCAGAGTGAGATCGTGCGCGTGCTCATGCAGGCCTCGGGTGCGGGCGGGATGATCGGCGGTCAGTTGCTCGACCTCCAGGCGGAAGGGCTGGTCCTCGATGCCGCCGGTCTTGAGCGGGTGCATCGGCTCAAGACGGGTGCGCTGATCGGCGCGGCGGTACGGCTCGGCGGGTTGGCGGCCAACGCGCCGGCCTCCACCATGGCTGCCCTCGCGGGCTACGGCGACGCGGTCGGGCTCGCGTTCCAGATCGCCGACGATGTGCTGGACATCACGGCGACCACGTCGCAGTTGGGCAAGACTGCGGGGAAGGACGTCGCCCATGGCAAGAACACCTATCCCTCGGTTTTCGGGCTGGATGGCGCTCGCGCGCGCGCGATCGCCCTCGCAGACCACGCCTGCGACGCCCTCCGCGCCGGCGGAATCCAGTCCGCCGAGCTCGAATACCTGGCCCGCTACGCGGTCGCGAGGCCGTCGTGACACCTTTGCCGCAACGAGGCGGTACCATTCTGCATGGCTGACCTGACGCACCTGAACCGCATCAATGGTCCCGTCGACCTGAAGTCGCTCCCAGTCGAGCAGCTGCAGGCGGTCGCGGACGACGTGCGCGCTTTCCTCATTGAGACATGCTCCAAAACCGGCGGTCATATCGGCGCCGGTCTCGGCGTTGTCGAGCTGACCGTGGCGCTCCACTACGTGTTCGACGCGCCCCGCGACCAGATCGTCTGGGACGTCGGGCATCAGGGGTACCCGCACAAGGTGCTCACCGGACGCGCGGGCCGAATGCACACGCTTCGGCAGGAGGGCGGGCTCTCCGGCTTCCTCAAGCGCTCGGAGAGCACCTACGATTCGTTTGGTGCCGGGCACGCGGCGACCTCGATTTCGGCCGCGTACGGCATGGCCGTCGGGCGCGACCTGCGCGGCGAGGACTTCAAGGTTGTCGCCGTGATCGGCGACGGCTCGCTTGGCTCCGGGCTCGCGTACGAAGGACTCAACAACGCCGGCGCATCGCACCGCGACATGATCGTCGTGCTGAACGACAATGAAATGTCCATCGCGCCAAACGTGGGTGCGATGCATAAGTACCTCACGTCCGTGCAGCGGAACTCCCTGTATAACCGCATACGGAACAAGATCGGCGAGCTTGCGCGCCAGGCGTCGGGACCGTTCGAGGGCGCCGAGCGCCTGCTCCACAAGTGGGAAGAGAGCCTTAAGGCGTTCCTGACGCCCGGCGTGCTCTTCGAGGAGCTCGGCTTCCGCTACTTCGGCCCTATTGACGGCCATGACATCCCGCAGATGGTGAGTACGCTGGCCGCGTTGCGCGACATGAAGGGAACGATCCTCTTCCATGTCATCACGCAGAAGGGGAAGGGGTTCCCGGCCGGCGAGCACGGTGAGAAGTGGCACGCGCTGCCGCCCGGGCATGACCCGGCCACGGGGCAGCAGCTGAAGGCCTCGACCGCAAATGCGAACTACACGGCGGTGTTCGGGAACGGGCTCGCCGAGCTGATGCGCGAGGATCCGCGCATCGCCGTGCTCACCGCCGCTATGCCCAGCGGCACGGGTACGTCGGTCGTGGCGAAGGCGCATCCGCAGCGGTTCTTCGATGTCGGCATTGCGGAAGGCCACGCCATCACGATGGCCGCCGGCATGGCGACATGCGGCGTGAAGCCGGTCGCGGTGATCTACTCGACATTCCTGCAGCGCGCCTACGACAACATCATCCACGATGTCGCCATCCAGCACCTGCCGGTCGTGATGTGCATGGACCGCGCGGGCCTGGTGGGCGAGGACGGCGAGACGCATGCGGGGCTGTACGACATCGCGTACATGCTCGCGGTGCCGGGCATGACCGTGATGGCGCCGAAGGACGGTCGTGAGATGCTCGGGCTGCTCCGGACGGCTGTCGCCCACGACAGCGGCCCGTCGTGCCTGCGATATCCGCGTGACGCCGCGCCCGACATCGTGCCGCCGATCGCCGAGATCCCAGCGGTACCGTACGCCAGTTGGGAGATGCTGCGGCAGGGAAGCGAGGTGGCGATCCTGGCGGTCGGCACGATGGTGTTGCCGTCGCTCGAGGCGGCGACCGCGCTTGCGGCCGACGGATTCGACGTGTCGGTCGTCAACTGCCGGTTCGTGAAGCCCTACGACGCGGCTATGCTCGCGACGCTGGTGGCGACGCACAAGGCGCTGCTCGTTGTCGAGGAGGGAACGGTGGTCAACGGCTTTGGCGCGATGATTGCCGCTGAGGTCGGGCGGCTCGACGCCACGGTGCGTGTGGGTGTGCACGGCGTCCCGGACCGGATCATCTACGCGGCGGCCAGGGCGCGACAACTCGCCGAGTGCGGGCTGAACCCTGCGGGAATTGCCGACCGCGTGCGCGCGCTCCACGGCACGGAAGCGGCCGTCGGCTGATGCGACTCGGCGTCTTCGGCCACCGGGAGTATCAGGGACTCGCCGATGTCGTCGGGATGCTCGAGCGCGAGGCGCCGCGCCTTGGGATCGAACTGCTGGTCGAGCCGGACCTTAAGTCGGTGTTGCCGTCGGCGCGTGCGCTGACGGATGCGAGCGAGGTGGACGCGGTCGTCACGCTTGGCGGTGACGGGACCTTTCTCCGTGCCGCGCGGTTCATGGACGGCGCGCCGGTGCCGGTGCTTGGCGTCAACCTCGGCCGCCTGGGGTACCTGACGGGCTGTTCGGTACGTGAGTTCCCGCGCGTCCTGCAGCGCCTGGCCAAGGGCACGGTGGTGATCGAAGACCGGATGGCACTCGATGCGACGACCGGTCCGCCCGGCGGAGAGCCCGTCGCGCGCCTCCGGGCCCTCAACGACGTGGTGCTCCATAAAGGCGGGTTCGCGCGCGTCCTCCGGATGCGGCTCTTCGTGGATGGCGACGAAGTCGGCGTGCTCGCCGGCGACGGGATCGTGATTTCGACGCCGACCGGCTCGACCGCCTATTCGATGTCGGCGGGCGGGCCGATCGTGGAGCCGACGGTCGAGTCCATCCTCGTGACACCGATCGCCGCGCACACGCTGTCCGTCCGCCCGTTGCTGCTGCGGCCCGCCGCGGTGATCACCGTGCAACCGGAAGATCCCCCTGGTGAGCTTTTGGTAACGGTGGACGGCCAGCCCGGGGCGAATGTTCCACCGGGGCATGCGCTCACGCTCCGCCGCGCCGAGCGGCCGGTCCGTCTGGTGCGAAACACCAGCGCGACGTTCTTTGCGCGGCTGCGGCGAAAACTGGGTTGGGGTGGTCTCGTCGAGCGCGACGACTGACACGAGGAGTCTTGTTCGGTGCTGCGGCAGCTCCGCATTCGCAACGTTGCGATCATCGAGTTCGTTGACATCCCGCTGACGGCGGGACTCAACGTGCTCAGCGGCGAGACCGGCGCCGGCAAGTCCATCATCGTCGGCGCGCTGGGCCTGCTCATGGGCGGGCGCGCGTCCGCCGACGATGTCCGCACCGGTGCCGACCGCGCCACGATCGAGGGCGAGTTTGATCTCGAGGTCGGACACGCCCTGCTGGGCCTGCTCGACGCCCATGGCATCGAGGCGAACGATGGCGTGATCGCCGTCAAGCGCGAGGTCACGTCCGCCGGTCGCACGCGCGCGTGGGTCAACGGTACGCCGGTCACGGCCGGCGTGCTGGGCGACGTGGGGCGGATGCTCGTCACGATCCACGGGCAGAACGATGCGCACGCGCTCCTGGACGAAGCGTCGCAGCGCCGCATGGTGGATCGCTTCGGCGGCTGCGAGACCGCGGCGCGTGAGGTCGAAGTGCTGTGGGAGGCGCGCGCCGCGGCGCGGGCTGCCGTCACGGCGCTGGTCACGCGGCGCGACGAAGCGGCGAAACGGGCGGACTATCTTCGCCACGTCGCGGAGGAAATCGAGTCGGCGCAGCTGCGTGAGGGCGAGGATGCCGAGCTGGCCAGCGAGTCCGCCCGGCTGACGCATGCGGAGGATCTTACAGCGCTCGCGTCCGAGTTGCGCCAGGTGCTCGACGAAGGCGACGATGCCGTGGTCGCGCGCCTCGGCCACTTGCAACGAACCTTGGCCGGCATCCAGAAGGTCGATCCCGGTGCGGAGCGCCTGCAGCAGCTCTACGATGCCGCCTTTTACGCCGCCGAAGAGCTCGCGCGTGAATCGAGCGCGTACGCCGAGAGCCTCGAGCACGATCCCGATCGCCTTGCCGATGTCGAGCGTCGTCGCGACCAGATCTTTCGCTTGCTCCGGAAGCACGGCGGTTCTGTGGCCTCGGCGCTCGCGGCCGGCACCGAAGCCCGGCAATCGCTCGACCTGCTCGACACGAGCGCCGGTGACCTCGCCGCGTTGCAGGCGGCGGCGAAGCGGGCGGACGCGGACTTTGTCGCGGCGGCGGACCGACTCTCCGTCGCGCGGCGGGCAGCGGCCTCGCGGCTCGGAACTGCGGTGGAGCGCGTGTTGCCGCGCCTGGGGATGCAGGGCGGGCGGTTCTCCGTGGTGCTGCGTCCGCTCGAGGCGCCGGGTCCCAGTGGGAACGAAGCCATCGAATACCGCGTGGCGCTCAATGTCGGGCACGACGACCGGCCGCTCGCGCGCGTGGCGTCAGGCGGGGAACTCGCCCGCGTCATGCTCGCGCTGCAGACGATTCTCGCGGGCCTCGCCGAGGTGCCGACGGTGATCTTCGATGAAGTGGATTCGGGGATTGGCGGAGCCGTCGGGCTCCTGGTTGCCGATGCCATGCGCGAGGTTGCAGGCCGCCATCAGGTGTTTGCCATCACGCACCTCGCCCAGATCGCGTCACGCGCCCACAATCACGTCATGGTGCGCAAGGCGGCGCGCGGTGGCGTCACATCGGCCGACATCGCAGCGCTCGCTGGCGCCGATCGCGAGGCGGAACTTGCCCGCATGCTCGGCGGCGCGGGGGAAAGCGAAGTCGGGCGCGCGCACGCCCGCGAGCTGCTGGGCGCCGTCAGCGCGGGGCGACCGGCGCCGGCGCCGCCGCAGCGCGCCGCCGCCAGTACCAGTGCAACGCCACGGCGTCGAACGCCTCCTTCTCGAGATAGCCGCCGGCGCCCGTGATGCTCTGCGAGTGCGTGGCCGTGATCTCGACCGGCCAGCGACTCGTCCCGCGCTCGTGCGCGGCGAGTGCCGAGTAGCTGAGGGTCGCGCCAAGACGATGGTCCGTGCCGCCCGGCGAAAGCGGGCGCGGAGCATGGACCGGCCTCACGCCCGCGTCCAGGTTCGTGGCGGATCGGTGCTGGAGCGCATAGTCGGCGCCGACCGTGATCGCCTCGGAGAGTCGCCAGTACGGCGCGAGGCGCGCGGCGACTTGGCGGCCCCAGCGAACGTCGGCCAGCACTTCCTGGCCGAGCCCGGGAAAGCCCCCGACTTCCGACTCGGGCTCGCGATAGCGGACCCGTTCGGTCCTCGGCAACGAAAGCCCGAGCCCGACGGTCGCGCCAAACCGGTCGCGCCATAGAAAATCCGTCTGGCCGGCGACGGTAACCGCCGACGTCTCGTTCCCTCGCGGCGTGGTTTCGGTCAGGTCGGCGGCGGTGGCCGGGGACCCGGCGAACGTGACAGCGCCGCGAACCACCGCGCGCCACGAAACAGGGCCGCGCCAATCGAAGGTCCCGCTGCCGGCGGACCAGGTTGCGCCCAGGACGGCGAGCGATCGGCCGCGTTGGACGACATCGCCCAGTCCGAGCGACCGGATGCCGTACGCCGAGTCGGTGAGCACCCGCTGGAGCTCAGCGGCCGTGAGAGGCGCGGGCGCGCCGGTTGGGCCGGCAGCGCTGACCGACGCGGCGCCGAATGTCGTGAGTTGCGCCTTGAGCGCGGCGATACGGGCCAGGACCGCGGAGTGCGCCGCGCTCCCCACCAGTGGCACGAACGGCGCGGGCGCGGTGGTCGCGCTTCCGTAAAGCGCACCGAGGGCCGTCGCGAGCGCGCTCGCCTGCGCAGCGGTGGCTTGGGCGAGCGCGGGCGCGGCCGTGATCGAGCCACACCCGACCGTCGCCGGCTGCGCGGTGCAGGTCGCGATCCGGCCCGTCAGGCTGGCGCTCGAAGCCGTCAATTGAGCGACCAGCGCAGCGTTGGACGCCGCGACTTGCGTCGACCCGAGCGCTGGACTGAGCCCGACATTCGCCGCTCGCGCGACTGCGCCGATCAGCGCGTCCACGCGCGTCGCGGCCGTCGCGTACTCGACACGGGCGTCAATGGTCAGGCGGCTCGTCACGCCATAGGCCACGGTCAGCGGAATGACCTCGCGATTTCGGCGCATGATGGTGCGAAGATCGCCGAGCGTAGCGCGGAACCCCGGGTCGCCGGCGGCGTTGCGCGCCGCGAGTTCAATCGGGCCGAGCGATGCGAGCTGCGCGGCGCCAAGCGAGTCGAACGAGAACCTGCGCCCGAGCGGTTGCAGGCCGTTTCGGGTGTAGGCCTCGGGCGCGCGCGTCCACTCACCACCGATGCCGGTGCGGAGCGTGCCTTGCGGCAGGGTCCTGATCTCGACCGGTTGCTGCGCCTCGACCCGCGTTGCTGACGCGAACACGGCCGCAACAGCCAATGCGAAGCTGGCCGCGCCGGTTGCCGCGCCGGTTGCCGCGACAGGTGCCGCGAAGGCGACGGCGAGATTGACCACGGGCAACGCGCGGCGACGGGGCATCCAAGGAGCGGTTCGAAGACGGAAGTGCAGGGGCGTCGCCCGGTTCGTGCGGCTACGTTTCGTACCCGCGCCAAGATAACCGAGGTCCGCGTCCCGAATGCAGCAGCCGTTGCAGCAGCCGCCTCTCGGCGGTGTCCCATGGCAAATCACCGGCAATCACTGGCTCGCCGTGCCCTGTGTGCACCCGGCGGACGGTGCGATTCACTCCGTCAGCATCCTGCATCGCGGCGCGCGCGCGGCGTTGGACTTCGCCGGGAGCGAGGGGTTCCTCGACGCCAGGGGCCCCGCGCTGCTTCGGCCGTTCGTGCGCATCAATGGCGTCGAGGTGCTCGGAGCGGCCAATGCGATGGCTTGGGAGCGGACGTTCCAGTGGATCCCCAGCTTCACGAGTTCGTCCGGTGACGCGGTGGTTCGCGGCACACTGTTCGCGCCGTTTGGACGCGACTCGGACATGTCGGGCGCCGTGTACGTGCTGTCGGTCGAGAATCGGGGACCGACGCCTTTGGCGGCGGCGCTCGGCGTTGAGGGACGAATCGCGCACGCGCAGCTGCGCGTACAGTCGGCGCGGGCGATGCCGTCGCCGTGGCGGGCGACAAGCGCGGCGGATGCGATCATCGTGCTGGACGGCGCCGACGTGCCGGGGCTTGCCGCGCTGGCGATCGCCGGCGAACCGGGGGCGCACGGCGCGACGCGCGACGCCGGCGGGTACGGGATCGAGCGCGAACTGACGATCGCGGCCGGTGCGCGCGTGGATGTGGCGTTCTACCTCGCCGCCGGACCCGAACGCGATGGCGCGGTCGCGACCGCCGACACGATGCGCCGCCGCGGCTGGAAGGCGCTGCTCACGTCAACCCGCGACGCGCTCCGAGCGCTCGAACAGGCGTCCGGCGTGGACGCGCTCGACGGCCTGATCAACCGCCACCTGCTGTACGCGTACTTCCTCGGTGTCGCGCGTGCCCTCGATGACGCCCAGTTCTATCTCGTCCGCAGTCGCGCGCCATGGGCATCGCGTGGCACGACGATCCGGGATTGGGAAGCACTGATGTGGACCATCCCAGCCGTCCAGCTCGCCGATCCGCCGCTGGCCCGGGAACTCATCCTGCGGATGTGCGAAGTGCACGGGTACGCGCCGGGCGCCGGCGTGAACTATTTCGACGGGACGCTGTTCGCGCCGGGATTCACCATCGAAGGCGCCGCCGCCTACGCGATCGCCGCCGAGCGCTATGTGCGGGAGTCGGAAGACGACCGTATCGTCGAGGAACCAATCCTGGCCGACACGCTCTACCTCGCGTCGGACGACCTCGCGGCGCGGCGCGACGCGACCTTGCCCTTGTATATGTCGGACGTGGACCTCGATGGCGAAGCCGCCCGGGGATTCTCGTTGCACGCCAACGCGGCCGCCGCGTTCGCGCTCGAATGCCTCGGCCACCTGCTTGACGAGGAGGACGCGAAGCAGCTCGAGGATCCCGATGCCGTGCGTGCCGCGATGCGGCGCCAGTTCGCCACCGGGGATCGGAGCAAGGCCGTGTTTGCATCGCATGCCGACTCGGCCGGCAACCCGATCGACTCCGCCGACAGCGCTCCCATGCTGTGGCTGCCGCTGCTCGAGGCGGTCGAGCGCGGCGATGCGACGTTCAAGCGCACGGCCAAGGCAATCCCGGGCGAAACGCCGCGGCTCGAACACCGCATTGCCCGGCTACTCGGGCCCGACGCCGGCGCTGCGCTCGATTGGCTTCGGCGCGCGCCGCTCGACCGCGGGTTTGCGGCGGAGTTTGTGGACGACGCGGGGAACGCGACCGCCGGGGGCGGCGATGCCGCGCTCAGCGGTCTCCTCGCCGCCGTGACCTGGCTCGCCGTCCACACACACGGGGTCCGGCCCGCGTCACCCCGCTAGGCGTTCGACCCCGGAATCCGCCGCGGCAACGCTTCACCGCCAGGCCCTTCGCGCGCACTCTGTGGCGCACGTTCACGACTGCCCCTAACTTGCCGGTGTTGCGGGAATAGCTCAGTTGGTAGAGCACAACCTTGCCAAGGTTGGGGTCGCGGGTTCGAGTCCCGTTTCCCGCTTTCTTATGCTGTTATGACCGTCTGCCAGCGCTGAGGCGCCGGGCATCCGAGCGCCGGGGTGGCGAAACTGGTTAGACGCGAGGGACTTAAAATCCCTTGGGCGAAAGCCCATCTGGGTTCGACTCCCAGCCCCGGCATGTCCCTGTCCATCCAATGACTGACCCGCTCGCACTGGCCGCTGAACTTGTCGCAATCCCGTCCGTCACCAAGGATGAAGGGAAAGCGGTCGAGTTTGTCGCACGCTGGCTCGTCGCGCGCGGATGGAACGTCCAGCTCCAGGAAGTGACGCCGGGCCGCTCGAACGTCTGGGCGTCGCGGAAGGGCGGCGGCGTTACGCTCAGCACGCACCTCGACACCGTGCCGCCATTCGTGCCCCCACGCTCGGAGGGCGGGCGGTTGTATGGACGCGGTGCCTGCGACGCGAAGGGCATCGCGGCCGCGATGATGGCCGCCGCCGATCGCCTCGTCGCCGAAGGTGAGGAACGGGTGGACCTGCTCTTCGTCGTCGGCGAGGAGCGCGGCTCGGACGGCGCGCGTCTGGCGAACCAGCTGCCGGCAACCAGTCGCTTCCTGATCAACGGTGAACCGACGGAGAGCCACCTCGCCGCCGGCACCAAGGGCGCATTGCGCGTCACCCTCATCACGAAGGGGCGCGAGGCGCATTCGGCCTATGCGGAACTGGGCCAGTCGGCCATCACGCCGATGTTGCGCCTGCTGCTGGATATCGGCGCGCTCGAGCTCCCGGTGGACGACCTCCTCGGTCCCTCGACGGTGAATGTGGGCACGATCCGCGGCGGCAGCGAAGCGAACATTGTCCCGGGCGAGTGCACGGCCGAACTCATGCTGCGCGTCGTCGGCGATGTCGCCGAGCTCAAGGCGAACGTCGAGCGCTGGGTCGCCGGGCGCGCCGAGATTCGCTACCCGTCGTTCACGCCGCCACAGCGACTGGGCGCGGTCGCGGGTTACACGCCGCGCCCGTTCGCGTACACCACCGATGCGCCGCTGCTCACGAACTGGGGTACGCCGTACCTGTTCGGGCCGGGGTCGATCACCGTTGCGCACACACCCGATGAGTTCATCGATGTGGCCGAGCTGCGCGGTGCCGTTGATCACTACATGCGCCTCGTGCGCACCCTCCTCGGCTCCTGATCGTGACTGACACGCGAATTCCCGTCGCCATCCTCGGCGCGACCGGTGCGGTCGGGCAGACGTTCATCCGGTGCCTGCGCGCGCACCCGTGGTTCCGCATTGCGGAACTGGGGGCGAGCGAACGGTCGGTCGGCAAGCGGTATGCGGAGGCGGCGCATTGGCTCGAGGGTGACCTCGATCCCGATGTCGCCGCGATCGTCGTGGCGCCCTGCGATCCGACGCGCGTGACGTCGCCCGTGATCTTCTGTGGCCTGGACGCCGCCACGGCGAGCGAGGTCGAGCCCGCCTTCGCGCGCGCCGGGCGCTTCGTCTTCAGTAACGCCAAGACCTTTCGCATGGACGCCGATGTCCCGCTGATGATCCCCGAGGTCAACGCGGACCACATGGCGCTGATCGCCCGGCAGCGGCGCGAACGGGGGTGGAGCGGCGCGATCGTGACCAACGCCAACTGTTCGAGCACAACGGCAGCCGTCGCGATGGCGCCGCTGCACGAGCGCTTCGGTATCAAGACGGCCTTCGCGGCGACGCTCCAGGCGGTTTCGGGCGCCGGGTACCCGGGTGTGGCGTCGCTCGACATCCTCGGCAACATCATCCCGTACATCGGTGAGGAAGAACCCAAGATCGAGCGCGAGATCCAGAAGATGCTCGGCAAGGTTTCCGGGGAGGCCATCGCGCCGGCCGCGTTCGTGGTGAGTGCACACGCGAACCGTGTGCCGGTCGAGCACGGCCACACCGTGTGCCTGTCGCTCGGATTCGAGGACGCCCCGACACCCGAGCAGGCCATCAAGGTGTTGGCGGAATGGCGCGGCGCGCCCGCGGTCCGCGGCCTTCCGTTCGCGCCGGAGCCGCCCATCCGGGTGCGATCGGAGCCGGATCGCCCCCAGCCGCGCCGCGATGTAATGGAAGGGCGCGGCATGACTACGGTCGTCGGGCGCGTGCGCGCGGACACGGTGCTCGACCTCCGGCTTGTCGCCATGTCGCACAACACGATCCGGGGCGCTGCGGGCGGTTCGATCCTCAATGCCGAGCTGATGGTTTCGACCGGCGAGATTCCGCGGCGCCCGTCATGACCGGCGCCAGGCACATGCGATGATCGTCGCCAAGTTTGGCGGCACGAGCGTTGGCGACGCCGCGGCGATCCGGCGCACGGCGGGGATCATTCGCGCGCGCCTCCCGCAGCAGCCGATCGTGGTTGTCTCGGCGCTCGCCGGCACGACGAACGCGTTGCTCGCGGCGGCCGAGCAGGCGTCGAGCGGAAACCTCGTGGCCGCGATCGCCGGTGTGCAGCAACTGCGCGAGCGGCACCTTGCCGCCGTGCAGGAACTCGCTGGGTCGGGGCCGGAATCGCAGGAACTCGCGGCGACCGTCTCGGCCTTCCTCGACGAGCTCGCGCATCTTGTCGAAGCGCTCTCCGTCCTGGGGCATGCCACGCCGCGTTCGCTCGATGCGATCGCGTCGCTCGGCGAACAACTGTCCGCCCCGATCGTCACCGCCGCGTTCCGCCGCGAAGGCATTGACGCCGTGCTGGTGGATGCCCGGCGGGTCATGGTGACGGACGATGACCATGGCCGGGCCAAGCCGCTGCCCGAGCGGATCGCCGACGCCGCACGCGACCTCGTGGTGCCGTTGGTGCTCGCGAATCGCGTGCCCGTGCTTGGCGGATACATCGGGGCGACCGTGACCGGCGTGACCACCACGCTGGGACGCGGCGGTTCGGATTACTCGGCGTCGCTGATCGGCGCGGGCGTCGAGGCGACCGCGATCGAGATCTGGACCGACGTGGACGGCATGCTCACCGCCGATCCGCGCGTGGTTCGCGGCGCCCGCCTCATTGACCATATCCGGTTCGACGAGGCCGCTGAGTTGGCCAGTTTCGGCGCGAAAGTCCTGCATCCGAACACGATTACGCCGGCCGTCGCGCGGGGCATTCCCGTGCTTGTGTTTAACTCCATGCGGTCGGAAGGCAGCGGCACGCGCATCACCGCCGACGCCCCGCGGGTGGCGGTTCGCGCGATCGCGGGGAAGGGCAATACCGTGATCGTGAAGGTGCGCTCGCCCCGCATGCTCGGCACGCCCGGGTTCCTGCAGCAGATCTTCGAGGTGTTTGCCCGGCACAAGACATCCGTGGATGTCGTGACGACCTCGGAAGTGTCCGTCTCGCTGACGGTGGACGACGACCAATACCTCGAGGCCGTCGTCGCGGAACTGCGCCAATGCGGTGACGTGGGCGTCGAACGCAGCCGTGGGATCCTCGCGGTCGTCGGCGCCAGCCTCGCGGCGAATCCCAGCGCGATGGCGACGGCGATCGCCGCCGTGGGTGACGTGCACCTGCACATGGTGTCGCTGGATTCCACGGGGATCAACTTGACCATGGTCGTGGATGCCGATGCGGTGAAGCCGCTCATGCAGCGCTTGCACGATGCGTTCTTCCCGGAGGCGGCGGCATGAACGCCCGCCGGCCGGTGGCCATCATTGGCGACGGGAAGATGGGGCGGGCGATACGCGACCTGGCCCCGGAAATGGGCTGCGACGTCGTGGCGTTCCTCGGCGAGCGCGACCTGGCGCATCGCGGTCCCACCACCGCGCAGTTGGCGGGTGCGGCAGTCGCCATCGAGTTCACCGTGCCTGAGGCAGCGGCGCGAAATGTGGAAGCGTGCGCCAAGGCCGGCGTGCCGGTGGTGTGCGGGACGACCGGCTGGGACGCGGCGCGGCCGGCCGTCGAGGCGGCCGTGTGGGCGTCGAACGGCGCGCTGCTTTGGGCGCCCAACTTCTCGCCTGGTGTCCACCTGTTCGCGCGACTGGTCGAGTACGCGGCCGCGCAGGCGCGGCGACTCCCGACCTCGCCATTCGCCGCCCACCTCGTGGACATGCACCACGCCGCGAAGAAGGACGCGCCGTCAGGTACCGCGAAGCTGCTGGCCGCGCGCGCCTCCGGTGCGGGCGAGACCGGCGTCCCCATCACGAGCATCCGCGTGGGGAGCGTGCCGGGTACGCACGAGTTCGTCCTCGACGGTCCCTTTGAGCAGATTCGGCTGGTGCACGAGGCCCGCGACCGGCGAGTCTTCGCCGCGGGCGCACTCCAGGCGGCGGCGTGGCTGGTCGGCCGTCGCGGCGTGTTCACATTCGACGACTTTCTCGGAACGAACGGATGACCGCACTGCTCACCGGCTGCTACACCGCGCTCGTCACGCCCTTCGCGGCGGACGGATCGTTCGATGAACCGGCGTTCCGCGGGCTCGTGGACTGGCAGCTTGCCGAGGGGATGAACGGCCTCGTGCCGGTCGGCTCGACGGGTGAGGCAGCGACTCTCTCGCCCGACGAGCGCCTCCGGGTGGTGCGCGCCTGTGTTGAGCAGGCCGCCGGCCGTGTCCCCGTCGTCGCGGGCGCAGGCGGCAACGATACTCGGCTTGCTATTGAAACGTCGAAGGCGATGGCCGCCGTTGGTGCCTCGCACCTGCTGCATGTCTCGCCCGCATACAGCAAGCCGCCGCAGCGCGGCATCATCGCGCACTTTCGCGCGATTGCCGATGCCTCGCCCGTGCCGATCATGCTGTACAACGTGCCGGGCCGCACGGCGAGCAACATGGAGGCCGAGACCACGCTCGCGCTCGCGGAGCACCCCAACATCGTTGCGGTGAAGGAGGCATCCGGGAACCTCGCGCAGATGTCGGAGATCATTCGGCACCGGCCAGCGCACTTCTCCGTGATCTCGGGAGACGATCCGCTGACGCTGGGCCTGATCGCCGCCGGCGGACACGGCATCGTGTCCGTGGTGTCGAATGCGACCCCGCGCCCGATGGCCGAGCTGTGCCGCGCCGCGCTTTCGGGCGATTACGCACGGGCGCGGGAACTTCACTTGCGCCTCACGCCCTGGTTCGCCGCGGCCTTCGTCGAGTCGAACCCGCTTCCGGTAAAGGCCGCGCTCGCGATGATGGGCCGCATCGGCAACCGATTGCGATTGCCGCTGGTACCGATGGACCAGAAGCACGAGCAGCGAGTGCGGGATGCACTGTCCACGGCGGGAGCGACATCCTGATGGCGGCCGCACTCTCGCGTGAGGCGCTTGCCGCACGGATCGGCGAAATGGCGCAGCTGCCCGGTGGGTCCCCCACGCCGGCCGACGCGTCGCAGGTGATCGAGTCGCTGCTCACGGCGCTCGAAGCCGGGACGATTCGCGCCGCCGAGTGCGGAGCCGACGGTGCGTGGCGCGCCGTGAGCTGGGTGAAGCAAGGCATCCTGCTCGCCTTTCGATTCGGGACCATGACCGACCTCAGCGGCGCCCCGTTCTCCTTCATTGACAAGCACACGATCCCGCCGCGGCAGTTCGACGTCGCGCAGGGCGTGCGGATCGTTCCCGGCGGGTCCACGATCCGTCGCGGCACGTTCGTGGCGCGCAGTGTCGTCTGCATGCCGCCGATGTTCGTCAACGTCGGCGCGTACATCGGCGAGGGAACGATGGTGGACTCGCACGCGCTCGTCGGGTCCTGCGCCCAGGTCGGCCAGCGCGTGCACCTCAGCGCGGCCGCGCAGATCGGGGGTGTCCTGGAACCCATCGGGGCGAACCCGGTGGTGATCGAGGACGATGTCGTCGTCGGCGGGAACTGCGGTGTGTACGAGGGCACGATCGTCCGCGAGCGGGCGGTGATCGGCGCCGGCGTGGTGCTCACGCGAGGCACGCCGGTGTTCGACCTCGTGAAGGAAACGACGTATCGGGGCAGTGCGGACGCGCCGCTCGAGATCCCCGCGAACGCCGTGGTGGTGCCCGGCGCGCGGGCGGTGAGCAGCGGCTGGGGCGCGGAGCAGCGGCTTTCGTTGCAGGCGCCCGTGATCGTGAAGTACCGCGACGCAAAGACGGACCTTTCGACCGCGCTGGAGTCGTGGCTCCGCTGACAGGACGCTTGCGGGTTCGAGGCCGCATCCAGGTCCCTGGCGACAAGAGCATCTCCCATCGTGCACTGATGCTGGGCGCGCTCGCGCGCGGGACGTCCCGGGTGCGCGGGCTGCTCGACTCCGCCGATGTGCGGAGCACCGCCGCCATGCTCCGGGCGCTGGGCGCCCGGGTCGACGCCGAGCCTGATGGGCGCGTCCGTATTGACGGAGGTGGCCCGGAGTCACTGCGCGCGGCAAGCGAAGCGCTCGACGCCGGCAACAGCGGGACGACCGCGCGACTCATGACCGGCGTACTCGGCGCACTGCCGTTCGAGTCGCGCATGATCGGTGATGCGAGCCTCTCGCAGCGCCCGATGGGGCGTGTCGCCGCGCCGCTCCGGGCCATGTGCGCGACTGTTGAACTTGCGGAGCGTGAGCGACTGCCGATGCGGATTGTCGGTGGGGCGCTGCAGCCCGTGGACTGGACGAGTCCCGTGGCCAGCGCCCAGGTCAAGAGCGCCGTGCTGCTGGCCGCGTGCGCCGCGGGCATTCCGTCATCCGTGACGGAGCCGGCGCCCTCGCGCGATCACACCGAACGTATGCTGCGGGCTCGCGGAGTCGCCGTGGAGTCCAGCGGCGCGACCACAGCGGTACAGGCATCGCGCGGGCTCCGTCCGCTCGATTGCGCAGTCCCGGGCGACCCGTCGTCGGCGGCGTTCTTCGCGGTCCTCGCGGCACTGGCGGCGTCCGGCGAGGTCGAGTTGCCGAACGTCGGCGCGAATCCCGGTCGCACCGGCGCGTTTCGCGTGCTCGACCGCATGGGCGCGCGGATCGGCTGGGAAGACCTCCGCGACGAAGGCGGCGAACCGGTGGCGACGCTGGTCGTGGCGCCGCGCACGCTGAAGGCAACCGAGATCGCCCCGGACGAAGTGCCTTCATTAATTGATGAACTGCCCGCGCTGGCCTGCCTGGCGGCGCGCACGCCCGGCGAGACGCGCGTGACCGGCGCGGCGGAGCTGCGCGTCAAGGAGAGCGACCGGATCGCGCTGATCGTCTCGAACCTCCGCGCGGTCGGCGCCGATGCCGAGGAACTGCCGGATGGATTCGTCGTGCGGGGGAGCGACCGCCCGCTCGCCGGCCGCGTGCTGACGGGCGGCGATCACCGCATTGCGATGGCGTTCGGCGTGCTCGGTGCGGCCACGGGCGGCCTGATCGAGGTGGACGACAGCGGCTGCGTCGCGGTATCGTATCCGGCATTCTGGAACGACCTCACGAACGCCTGTGGCTGATACGCCTTTCGTCATCACCATTGATGGCCCCGCGGCATCGGGGAAGTCGAGCACGGCGCGGGCGGTCGCGCTTGAGCTCGGACTCCGCCACGGGGACTCCGGTGCGATCTACCGGGCGATCACGGCGGCGCGGATCGGCGCCGGCGGTGAGACCAGCACGTGGACAGAGGATTCGGTCCTCGACGCGGCCGCGCGGGTTCGCGTGCATCCTATCCCGGCCGGGTTCGCGCTGACGATCGGCGCGACCGATGCCGGGCGGTTCATCCGGTCCCCCGTGGTGACGGCGAACGTCAGTGTCGTGGCGAAGATGCCGCGCGTGCGCGACTGGGTGAACGCGCGCATGCGCGAATGTGCGCGTTACGGCGGGCTGGTCGTGGACGGCCGCGACATGGGGACGGCGGTGTTTCCCGATGCGGCGCTCAAGATCTGGCTGGTGGCCGATGCCACGGAACGGGCGCGGCGCCGGAGTGTCGAGATGCTGGGCCGCGTACCGTCGGCCGACGAAGTGGCGGATGAAGCGGCCGCCCTCGGGGCGCGTGACGCCAAGGACCAGGAGCAGACCCAGCCGGCGGCGGACGCGGTGCACATCGACACGACACTCCTCAAGCCGGATGACCAGGCGGCCAAGATCGTCGCCCTCGCTACCCAGAGACGAAAACCCGGATAGACGGCGGTTGATCCCATGGCGGGTCGTCGCCATATTATATGGCTCCGGCAAATCCGCCGGATTGGCAGCGCCAGCTGGTTCACTCCATCCTCACCGCGACGAGCCGAAGGCTCGCGGACAATCGAAACGTGTCTCCTGAAACACTCACCGCGCCCGGGGCCGTGTCCACGCTGACCGCCCGCGAGAAGCGCGACCTGCAGAAGGCGCAACTCCGCCCCCTCGCCAACCGCCGCCCCGAGCTCTACGAGGAAGACGAATACTCGTCGTCCGACTACGAGCGCATGATGGACCTCTACAATGGCACGCTGGCCGCCATTGAAGAGGGCGAAATCGTCAAGGCGCGCGTCCTCGACATCCGCGACAACCTCGTCGTCCTCGACATCGGCTTCAAGTCCGAAGGCTCGATCCCGCTCGAAGAGTTCAAGGACATGCCGGAGCTCAAGGCCGGCGACGAGATCGACGTGCTCCTTGAGCACCTCGAGGACCAGGAAGGGTCGGTCGTCCTGTCGAAGAAGAAGGCCGACTTCATGCGCGTGTGGGAGAAGATCCGCATCGCGTATGAGAGCGACCAGCCGGTGGAAGGCGTGCTCACCAAGAAGATCAAGGGCGGCGTCGTCGTGGACCTCATGGGCGTGGACGCGTTCCTCCCGGGTTCGCAGATCGCGCTCCGCCGTGTGCCGAACATCGACGATCTCCTCGGCCAGAAGTACCAGTTCAAGATCATCAAGCTCAACAAGCGCCGCCGCAACATCGTCGTGTCGCGCCGGGTGATCCTGGAGACCGAGCGCGCCGGCAAGCGCGAGAAGCTCATGAAGGAGCTCCAGAAGGACCAGGTGCGGAAGGGCGTCGTCAAGAACATCACCGACTTCGGTGCATTCATTGACCTCGGCGGCGTGGACGGACTCCTCCACATCACCGACATGTCCTGGGGCCGCATCCAGCACCCGACCGAGATGGTCCAGATCGGGCTCGAGCTGGAGATCAAGGTCCTCGACATCGACTGGGAGCGCGAGCGCATCTCGCTCGGCCTCAAGCAGCTCCAGAGCTATCCGTGGAAGGACGTCGCGGCAAAGTATCCGGTCGGCACGCGCGTCTCGGGCAAGGTGGTCTCGATCACCAACTACGGCGCGTTCATCGAGATCGAGCCGGGCATCGAAGGCCTCGTGCACATCAGCGAAATGAGCTGGACGCGCAACGTGCGCCACCCGTCGAAGATCGTCTCGATCGGCGAGGCGATCGAAGCCGTCGTGCTCAAGGTGGACCAGACCGAGGAGAAGATCTCGCTCGGCATGAAGCAGACGGAGCAGGATCCGTGGATGGTGCTCCCGACCAAGTACCCGGTCGGCACGCGCCTCTCGGGCAAGGTCCGCAACCTCACGTCGTTCGGCGCCTTCGTCGAGATCGAACCGGGCATTGACGGCCTGATCCACATCTCCGACATGAGCTGGACCAAGCGCGTGCAGCACCCGTCCGAAGTCGTGAAGAAGGGCGACGACGTGAACGTCGTCATCCTCAACATTGACGCCGACAACAAGCGCATCTCGCTCGGCCTCAAGCAGGCCGCCGAGGATCCGTGGCTCCGCATCGGCGAGTCCTACCCGGTGGGTACGGAACTCCCGGGTGTGGTCGCCCGCTTGATGGAGCAGGGCGTGGTGGTGGACATCGGAAACGACATCGAGGGCTTTGTGCCGCTCTCGCACCTGTCGGAGTTGGGCAATGTCGCGAGCCCCGCGGACGTCGCGTGGGAGAAGATGTCGATGAACGTGCGCGTGCTCGAGGTGGATCCCATTCACCGCCGGATCGTCCTCGGCGTGGTGAGTATCCCCGCGGGTCAGGAGCGCCCGGCCGAGCCGTCGAAGATCCACTCGGAAGACGAACCGCTGCCGCCGGTGGACATGTCGGCGGTGGACATGGACGACGACGAGTAGGCATCGCTTGGCGAGATCCGGCCGCACGGTCGGCAGACGACCCTCAGGTCTTGGCCTGGGGGTCGTCTTGCTTTTGCCACGCGATCGGTCGCACCACCGCCTGCGAAAGGTCGGCGCCGGGCTCAGCTTACCGCTCCTGATGCGCGCACCAAACTCCTCGATCCGGTATTACTACGCCGTCGGCCACAACACGGGCCGCTCGGTGGAGTTGTAGCGCGTAGTACGACGTCAGCGTTGTGCGAGCCCGTGGAAAACTCCACGGGCTTTTTCTTTTTCCCTCACGGCATTCCCATGATCATTGTCACTAAGTCCGGCACGACCGATGAAGCCCTCGACGCAATTCGCGAAGCCGTCGAGCGTACGGGCCTCGCGACCCACCTGTCGCGCGGCGAGCAGCGCACCATTATCGGTTGCATCGGGGACGAGCGCCTCCTGAACGCCGCGTCGCTTGGCGCGCTGCCAGGCGTCGAGAGCGTGATTCCGATCCTCAAGCCGTACCGGCAGGTGTCGAAGGGCTTTCGCGCGACGCACACCGTGGTGGAAGTCGGGGGATCCGAGCGCGCGCGATTCGGCGATTCCACTGTGGTCGTGGCCGCGGGCCCGCGCTCGGTGGAAGGCCGAGAGATGCTGCTCCGTACGGCGCGCAGCACACGGGACGGCGGCGCTGCCGTCTTGCGCGGCGGTGCCTTCAAGCCGCGCTCGTCACCCTATGCGTTCCAGGGCCTTGGCGTGGAAGCGCTTGAGTTCCTGGCTGAGGCGCGCGCGGAGACGGGGCTGCCGGTGGTGACCGAAGTCATGGACACGCGACAGGTGGAGACGGTCGCGGAGTATGCCGACATGCTGCAGGTCGGTGCGCGCAACATGCAGAACTACCCGTTGCTGAGCGCCGTCGGTGAGGTCCGCAGGCCCGTCCTGCTCAAACGCGGGCTCTCGGCCACGATCGAGGAACTGCTCCTTGCCGCCGAGTACATCGTCGCGCAGGGGAACGACCAGGTCGTGCTCTGTGAACGGGGCATTCGCACGTTCGAGCGCGCCACGCGCAATACGTTTGACGTGGCCGCGGTCCCCGTGCTGAAGCGCGAGACGCACCTGCCGGTGATCGTGGATCCGTCGCATGCCGGGGGCAGGGCCGACCTCGTCGCGCCGTTGGCGTTCGCGGCCATCGCAGCCGGCGCCGACGGCCTGATTGTCGAGGTGCACCCGGCGCCCGCGTCCGCGCGGTCCGACGGCGATCAATCACTAGACTTCGAGGCGTTCGGGACGTTGATGGCACGACTCGCCCCGTTCGCGGGCGCGGCCGGCCGTACGATGGGAACACTCCAGGAGGTGCCCGCGTGACTACTCGACGGCTCGCTGGTCGGCACGCCGATCGGCTCGCGCGGCTGCGCGCGCGCATCGAGCGCACGGACGACCAGATCGTGGCGCTGCTCGCGCGCCGGGCCGCGATCGCGGCGCGAATCGGCGCGGCGAAAGCGGCCGCGGGTGCGGCCATTCACGATCCGGCGCGCGAGGCCCAGGTCGTGCGGCGCGCCGGCAGTCGTGCCCGCGAGGCCGGCCTGCCGGCCGAGGACGTGCGCGCGCTGTTTTGGCGGATCATCGGCGTATGTCGTGCCGCACAGCGAAGGCCCGCGAAGCCATGAAGATTGCCGTCATCGGCCTCGGGTTGATCGGCGGCTCGTTGGCGCGGGACTTTCGGGCGGCGGGGCACACCGTCGTCGCGTTCGACCGCCGCGCAGCGTCGCTGCGGGCGGCGCGGCGCGCGCGGGTGATCGCCGGGACGCTGCCGCGGTCGCTTGCCGGAGTCGAGTCCTGCGATGCCTGCGTGCTTGCGCTCCCGGTTGACGCGATTGAACGGACGCTCGGTTCGGCGAGGCAACGGCTCCGGCTGGTCCCGCTGGTCATGGACGCGGGCAGCACGAAGCGCGGCGTCATGCGCGCCGCGCGCGATGCGGGCTTGCGCGCGAACTTCGTCGGGGCGCATCCCATGGCGGGTGACCACGTGTCGGGGTGGCCGGCTTCGCGCAGCGCCTTGTTTGCGGGAAAGACAGTGTACCTCACGACGCATCGTGAACTCCGGCTTCCGTCGCTGCGGCGCGCCAAGTCCCTCTGGCGTTCCGTTGGCGCTCGTGTGCAGGTCTGTGACGCCGACGCGCACGACGCGCTGCTCGCGGGCGTCAGTCACGTGCCTCAGGTTGCCGCCGTGGCGCTCGCGATGCTGCTCGCCGATTCGGGAATCCGCCGGAGTACGCTGGGGCGGGGTGGCCGCGACATGACGCGACTGGCCGCGTCCAGCGCGGGTGTCTGGACGCCGATCCTGTTGTCGAACCGCGATCGCGTCGCCATCGGCGTTCGCCGGCTCGTCCGGGCACTGCGGCAGGTCGAGGACCGCGTCACGGCGGGCGACGCCCCCGCGCTCAACCGCCTGCTTCGCCGCACCAATCGCTGGGCGAACGCAAGGGGCTCCGCCAGCTCGTGACCGCCGGCGCCACTGGACGCGGGTTTTCGCGCGGGGTTGATTTCGCCCCATGACGATGCGCGAAAAGCTCGACCTGCTCGAACGCCGGATCGCCGAGTCGGAGCAGGGTGGCGGTGCCGAACGGATCAAGGCGCAGCATGCCAAGGGCAAGCTCTCGGCCCGAGAGCGTCTCGACGCGCTGCTCGATGAGGGCTCGTTCGTCGAGTTGGATCGGTTCGTCACGCATCGCTCGAGCGATTTCGGGCTCGACGCGCAGCGTCCGTACGGCGACGGGGTCGTGACGGGCTTCGGCCGGATTGACGGGCGACTCGTGTACGTCTTCTCGCAGGACTTCACGGTGTACGGCGGGTCGCTGTCCGAGACGCACGCCGAGAAGATCTGCAAGGTCATGGATCTCGCGGTCCGGAACGGCGCCCCGATGATCGGGCTGAACGATTCCGGCGGCGCGCGAATCCAGGAGGGCGTCGTGTCGCTTGGCGGGTACGCGGACATCTTCCTGCGGAACACGATGGCCTCCGGTGTGATCCCGCAGGTCTCGGCGATCCTCGGGCCCTGCGCCGGCGGTGCGGTGTATTCGCCGGCGATCACCGACTTCGTCTTCATGACCCGCGGGACGAGTTACATGTTCGTCACGGGCCCGAATGTCGTGAAGACCGTCACGCACGAAGACGTCACGATGGAGCAGCTCGGCGGCGCGGACACCCATGGCGGCACAAGCGGCGTCTCGCACTTCACGTCATCGAGCGAACTCGAATGCCTCGACGGCATCCGGCGCCTGATGGCGTTCCTGCCGTCGAACAACGTGGACACGCCGCCGCGCGGCGCGGGCCGCGACCCGCGCGACCGACGCGACGAGTCGCTGCGGGGCGTGGTGCCGGACAACGCGAACAAGCCGTATGACATGCACGAGGTGCTCAAGCGCATCGTGGACGACGGGGATTTCCTCGAGGTCCAGGCCGACTTCGCACAGAACATCATCTGCGGCTTCGCGCACCTGGGCGCGTTCAGCGTGGGCGTGATCGCCAACCAACCAGCCGTGCTCGCCGGCGTACTCGACATCAACGCCAGCATGAAGGCGGCGCGGTTCATCCGGTTCTGCGACGCGTTCAACATCCCGATCGTGACCTTCGAGGACGTGCCCGGATTCCTCCCGGGGCTGGCCCAGGAGCACGGCGGCATCATCCGGCATGGCGCGAAGCTCCTGTACGCGTATTGCGAGGCGACCGTGCCCAAGCTGACGGTGATCACGCGCAAGGCGTATGGGGGTGCGTACGACGTCATGAGTTCGAAGCACATCCGGGGCGACTACAACGTCGCGTGGCCGACGGCAGAGGTCGCCGTCATGGGCCCCAAGGGGGCGGTCGAGATCCTGTTCCGGAAGGAAATCGCCGAGGCCAGCGACCCGGTCGCGGCCACCGACCAGCGCGTGGCCGAATACACGGAGAAGTTCGCCAACCCGTACATCGCGGCGGCCCGCGGCTTTGTGGACGACATCATCGATCCGGCCGACACTCGCCCGCGGCTGATCGAGGCGCTCGAGTCGCTGCAGGGGAAACGCGACCGCAACCCGCCGAAGAAGCACGGCAACATCCCGCTGTGAGCGTGCGGTCGTGCTGAAGAAAGTCCTGGTTGCGAATCGGGGCGAAATCGCCCTGCGCGTCGTTCGCGCGTGCCAGGAACTGGGGATCCGCTCGGTCGCCGTATACTCCGACGCCGATGCGCACGCGCCGCACGTGCGCGAGGCGGACGAGGCGGTGCACATCGGCCCCGCGCCCTCACGCGAGAGCTACCTCGATGGTGAGCGGATCATCGCCGCCGCCAAGGCGGCGGGCGCGGATGCGGTGCATCCCGGGTACGGTTTCCTTTCCGAGCGTGAATGGTTTGCGCGCGCGGTGCGCGAGGCCGGCCTCGTCTGGGTCGGCCCTCCGGCGGAGGCCATCGCCGCCATGGGGTCGAAGACCGCAGCGCGGACGCTGGCCGTGGCGCACGATGTGCCCGTCGTGCCGGGCACCACCGAGGCGCTCCCCGACGCGGCTGCCGCCAAGAAGGTCGCGAAAACATTCGGCTATCCCGTGCTGCTCAAGGCCGCTGCCGGTGGGGGCGGGAAGGGCATGCGCGTCGTTCGGACTGCTGCCGAGCTTCCGGAAGCGTGGGAGTCCGCGCGGCGCGAGGCGCGCAACGCGTTCGGCGACGACGCGGTCTACGTCGAGAAGTACATCGAAGGACCGCGGCACGTGGAAATCCAGGTGCTCGCCGATCACCACGGCACGGTGATCGCGCTCGGCGAGCGCGAGTGCTCGGTGCAGCGCCGCCACCAGAAGATGATCGAGGAAGCGCCGAGCCCGGCGGTGTCGCCGGAGCTCCGCGCGCGCATGGGTGCCGCGGCCGTCCGCGCGGCGAAGGCCGCCGGCTACCGGAATGCGGGAACCTGCGAGTTCCTGCTTGCGCGCGATGGCAACTTCTATTTCCTCGAGATGAACACGCGGATCCAGGTTGAGCACCCGGTCACGGAACTCGTGACCGGCGTGGACCTGGTACAGTGGCAGCTGCGGATCGCCGGCGGCGAGCGCATCCCATTCCCCGACACGATGGAGCCGCGCGGCTGGGCGATCGAGTGCCGGATTACGAGTGAAGATCCGACCAACGGCTTCCTCCCCTCGACGGGGCGCATCGAGTGCCTGCACGTGCCGTCCGGGCCCGGGGTGCGGTGGGACGGGGGCGTCGAATCCGGCTCCGAGGTCGGGCTGCACTACGATCCCATGCTCGCCAAGCTCATCGTGTGGGGATCGAGCCGCGAACAGGCGGTGGACCGCATGCATCGGGCGCTGCGGGAGTTGATCGTCGCCGGGGTGGAAACCTCACGCGAGTTCCACCTCCGGGTCATGGAGGACGCGGAGTTTCGCGCCGGTGCGATTGACATCCAGTGGTTGGAGCGGCGCCTGCCGTCGCTGCTCGGCGCGGCGCCCTCGGTCGCGGAACGGCAGGCGGCGGCGATCGCCGCCGCGCTCATCGCCGACGCGGACCGGCGGGGCACGCGTCACACTGCGCAAGCTGTCGCGAGCGAGTCCGCGAGCGGTGCGGGGGTGGCCAGTGCCTGGGCGACGCTGGCTCGACGCGAGGCGTTGCGGCCATGAGGACGGGCCGCGCGGAAGCACGGGAGTCGCGGATCGCCGTGCTCGAGATCGAGTCCATCGCGGCCGGCGGCGACGGCGTCGCGCGAGAGAACGGACTGGTGACGTTCGTCCCGCGAACTGCCCCCGGGGATCGCGTGCGAGCGACGGTGACGGTTGCGGGCCGCCTCGCGCGCGGCCAGGTGGTGGAGGTGCTGAGCCCGGCGGCATGTCGCGCGACACCCACATGTCCGCACTATGCCACGGACGCGTGCGGCGGTTGCCAGCTCCAGCACCTCAGCCTCGACGCGCAGCGCAACGCGAAGCGGGTGATCGTGCGCGATGCCCTGACGCGAATCGGGAAGCGTCCCATCGCGCTGCCCCCGATTCGCGGGGGTGCCGCCACGCGCTATCGCAGCCGCATCGCACTCGCATTGCGTCGTGAAGGTTCCGCAATGCCGTGGACAGGCGGTTTTCACCGCTTCGACAATCCCGACTCGGTGTTCGAACTCCGCGACTGTGCCGTAGCCGATGAGCGCTTGGTCCAGGTATGGCAGGCGATCCGACCCCACGCGCGGCTGTTTCCGCGGACCCGCGCGCTGCGCCTGACCATCCGGCTGGCCGGCGACGGCGTCGCGCTGGTCGTCGAGGGGGCGGACCGGTGGAACGAGGACGACCCGCGCGAGCTGCTGGCTCAGGTCCCGACGATCCGCTCAGTGTGGTGGGTACGGCCCGACGGGTCGAAGGCCCTGGCCGCCGGTGTGCGGGACGCCGCGCCCGCCTTTGTCCAGGTCAACGCCGAGGTGGGCGCCATGCTGCGGGCGCATGTCGAATCGGCCGTGAGAGCCGTCGCGCCCGGACATGTCGTGGACGCGTATGCGGGCGTTGGCGAGCTCACGACAGCCCTGGGCGCGTCTGGTGTGCGCTGCACGGCGATCGAACTCGACGCAGAAGCGGTGGAGGAACTCCGGCAGCGTGTCGCGGCGCCCTCGGTGGTGATCGCGGGGCGCGTCGAAGATTCGATCGCGGTGGCGCTTCCCGCCGACGTCATCGTGCTCAACCCCCCGCGCGCCGGCGTCGGCCCGGGCGTCTGCGACGCCGTCAACGCGTCCAACGCGCGTGTGGTGATTTACGTGTCGTGCGACCCGGCGACCCTCGCCCGGGACCTGGCGCGGATGCCGCGCTGGGCGATCGCCGACGTGATGTTGTTCGACATGTTCCCCCAGACAGCGCACGTGGAAACCGTGGTGTGCCTGGAGCGAGCCGCGTGAAGTATGTCGTAGATCTCGACGGCGTTCGCCACGTGGTCGAACTCGACGGCGCAACGGCGCGCGTGGATGGCGGTGCGCCCGTGGCGGTCGCGCTGGCGGACGTGGCCTCCACACCGCTGCGGCTGGTCTCGGTCGGGACCGCGGTCCATCGCGTGACCGCCCGCCGGGACGGGCCGCGCGGGAAGTACATCGTGCACATTGACGGCCGGCGTTATGCCGTGGACGCGGTGGACGAACGCACGCGCGCGGTGCGCGACATGGCCGAGGCGTCGCGGCCGGCGACGGGGAATCGCCCGTTGGTTGCCCCGATGCCGGGGCTCGTGGTCAAGGTGCATGTGGGAGCGGGCGACGCCGTCTCCGCCGGCCAGCCACTCGTGACCATCGAGGCGATGAAGATGGAAAACGAGCTACGGGCGGCGGCGGACGGGGTCGTCGGCGAGGTGCACGTGGCGCCCGGCAAGCCGGTGGAGAAAGGCGCGACGCTAGTCTCGTTTCGCTGACGCCGCCACTTCGATCCGCTTCCGGATCAGGGCGGCGACTTCGACCAGGTCGAACGGTTTCCAGATCGTGTCTTCGAGGGGCGGTACGCGACCCGGCGCGCCCGGGGACTCGGCGTATCCCGACATGAACAGGATCGGGATACGCGGTGCGCGCGCCCGCAGCTCCTGCGCGAGTTCGAGTCCCGTGCGTCCGGGCATCCTGACATCGGTGAGGACCAGCGCCACCGCCCACTGTTCGCGCTCCATGATCTCAACGGCTTCCGTGGCGTCAGCGGCGGGGAGCGCCCTGAATCCGACGCGATCCAGGTACCGGGCGAGCGCCGTGCGAATGGGCGCCTCGTCGTCAACGATCAGGACGGCACGGGCCGCCCCGTCGACTTGCGGCGGCTCGGGGAGGGCCGGGGCGTGCACGGCACCGGTGTCCGCCAGTGGAAACAGTATCGACATCGACGTGCCGGCCTGCGGTGCACTGTCAACGACGATGTGACCGCCCGACGAGCTGACGATCCCGGCGACCGTGGAGAGCCCGAGGCCGGTGCCGCCGGCGCCCTCCTTGGTGGTGAAGAACGGTTCGAAGATCTGGCTCTGCGTGGCCGCATCCATTCCGGATCCTTCGTCGCGCACCTGCAGGAGCGCCCAGCTGCCGGTTGGCACGCCGCGGGCGTGCAGCGTTGATTCGGGGGTGACGCTCACCCGACGCGTCGCGACGGTGATTGTGCTCGCAATCGGCGATGCATCGCGCGCGTTGATCGCGAGGTTGAGCAGGACCTGTTCGAGCTGGCCGTCCGCGAGCGACACCACCGCGCCGTCGTCGTTGAGTTCCCAGTGCAAGGTCGTGTCCGATACGACCAACTGGCGAAGCATCGGCTGCATGGATCGCACGGCGGGGGTCAGCTCGACGGGCCGCAGCACGGGCGACTGGCTGCGGCTGAACGTGAGCAACCGCTTGACGATCGTCGCGGCGCGCTGTGTGGAATGTTCGATCTGCCGCGCCTCGCCCGACACGTCGGTGGCAACGCCGGTGCGCAGCAACTGCGCGTGGCCGGAAATGCCGGCAAGGATGTTGTTGAAGTCATGCGCGATCCCGCCGGCGAGGCGCCCGACGGCTTCGAGCTTCTGCGATTGCCAGAGCTGCTGCTGCAAGCCGATCCGGCTTGCCACCAGCTCGTCGATTTCGCGGCGGGCGAGCCGCTGGCGCACGAGTGCCAGCAGCACGAGCACGACGGCGCCAAAACTCGACGCCGTGCGCGGGCCGAGCGGCCCGGCGTCCCGCATCGCTTCGGCGGCCAGCGGGATCAACGATGCGAGCATCGCCGCGGCGACCAGGCGATCGACCGTGCGGGTGTTGCCGGAGGTTCCTCAGCCGGCGGCCGGTAGTAGCAGTGCCGGTCGGCGGCGATCACCTGCAGGAGGATGGCCAGCCCATACCACACGTCGAGCAGCGAGCCGGGTTGGTAACTGCCGTCGAGCAGTTGGTCCTCGATCACGAGGTCGGCGGCCAGCATCATGGCCGCCGCAATCGCCATGCGCGGCATCGCGCCCGGTGCGAGGCCCTGTGGCGAGCGCAGCCACACCGCCGTCGCGAACATCAGGGTTGCACTGCTCGCGGCCAGGTCGGCGATGAGAAGCGCGGCGCCCCCGCTGTCGTCGTACACCGTCGTGACCAGCCGCGCGGCGATGAAATACCACGCGATGCTGAGAGAGGCCACGGCAAGCGCGGCCGCGTCGATCCAGTCGCCCGGACGCCCGCGCACGCCGCCCTTCGGCGCCATCATGCGCCAGTACCCGGCGAGTGTCAGCACGCTCTGCGGGACCGTCCACGCCAGGTAAGTACTGTTCTCCGTCTCGACGCCGGTGAGGTCGCTGTACACCCAGGTGGCGTTCCCGAACACGGCGAATGCCTGGCCGGCGGCGAGCAGGTACCACCCCCGCGCGAGATGCCGATCGACCGAGCAGCGCGCCGCCCACCAGAGGGCGAGCGTCAGCGTCACGCGGAAGACCATGTACGCCGTGTCTGCGATCGCCGGGAACGGCGGCGACTTGTCGCGCACGAGCCCCAAGACGATCGCGTAGGCCGCCAGGTAGGCCGCAAGGAACAGCACTTTGCGGGTCGGGGGGACGAACAGGGCCTGGCGGGTTACGAGCGGCATGGGGTGGCCCCAAAACGACCGCCGTGCGGGTCACGCGACAAGGGCAGCGGCCGGTTGCTTCACCGACAGCCGCCGGCGTTGACCTGAGCTAAGTCATTGTGTAGCTTCAAGGTCTGTCAAAAATCCCTTCGGGGTGCCAAGACCCGGGTTGCAGCCCGCACCGGTGAGGCGTGGTTCGTACCGTGGGTGCGCGATGCGCACGCCACACAGCAGGTGATTCGGTTTCAATGTCCACGTATTCGGCACGACCCGCCGACGTTGAACGCAAGTGGTTCATCGTTGACGCGGAAGGGGTGGTCCTGGGGCGCCTCGCCAGCGAGGTCGCGAAGGTCCTCCGAGGCAAGCACAAGCCCATGTTCACGCCGCACATTGACACGGGCGACAACGTCATCGTGATCAACGCGTCCAAGGTTCGCCTGACCGGCCGGAAGGCTGAGCAGAAGACCTACTTCGCCCACACGGGCTACATGGGTCACGAGCGTCACGACCCGATCGGCACCGTGCTGGCGAAGCATCCGGAGCGCGTGATCGAGAAGGCCGTGTTCGGCATGCTCCCGAAGAATGCGCTCGCGCGCCAGGTGCTTCGGCTCAAGCTCCGTGTCTATCCGGGCACCGAGCACCCGCACAAGGCGCAGCAACCCGCGCCGCTCACGTTCGGCAAGCAGGGGGGCAAGTAAATGAGCGACGCAGCGATTCACTCGATCGGACGCCGCAAGGAAGCGGTGTGCCGTGTGTACCTCCGCGCCGGGTCCGGCAAGTGGGATGTCAACGGGCGCACGCTCGGCGATTATTTCCCGCGGCCGACGCTGGTGACGGCGATCCAGCAGCCGTTTACCGCGACGGACACGCTCGGTCGGTTCGACGTGCAGGCCAACCTCTCCGGCGGCGGCTCGAACGGCCAGGCGGGAGCACTGCGCCTCGCCGTGGCGCGCGCGCTCGTCAAGATTGACGAGGCGCATCGCCGGAAGCTGCGTGACCTCGGCCTCCTGACGCGCGACGCCCGAGCGGTCGAGCGCAAGAAGCCGGGTCGTCCGAAGGCCCGCAAGCGGTTCCAGTTCAGCAAGCGCTAGTTCACCCATCTCTCAGGGGCGATGAGCCGAGGCCGGGTGCCGCGCGAGCGGTCGGCCAACGCGATGAGTCGCCCCGACGACACCAACCCACGACGGACACCATGTCACAGATCTCGTTGGACGACCTCCTGAAAGCCGGGGTCCATTTCGGCCACCAGACCCGCCGATGGAACCCCAAGATGCGTCGGTTCATCTTCGCCGAGCGCAACGGCATTCACATCATTGACCTGCAGAAGACGATGCACCAGGTGGAACTCGCGCGGCAGTTGGCGCGCGAGGTCGTCCTCCGCGGTGACAACGTGCTCTTCGTCTGCACCAAGCGGCAGCTGGCGCAGATCGTGCAGGGCGAAGCCGAGCGTGCGGGCGCGCTGTCCGTCACGGAGCGGTGGCTGGGCGGGCTGCTCACGAACTTCGCGACGATCAAGAAGCAGATTCGCCGCCTCAAGGAACTCCAGGCGGGCACGGAAGCCGGCGGCGAGTTCGAGAACTACACGAAGAAGGAGCAGTTGCTCCTGACGCGGCAGCGCGACAAGCTGCTCAAGAACCTGGCCGGTATTAGGGCGATGTCGCGCCTCCCCGGCCTGATCTTCGTCGTGGACGCGAAGAAGGAGCGGATCGCGGTGGACGAGGCGAACAAGCTCGGCATCCCGATCGTCGCAATCTGCGATACCAACTCGAATCCCGACCTGATCACCGTGCCGATCGCCGGCAATGATGACGCGATCAAGTCCGTGGAACTGATCACGCACGCGTTTGCGGATGCCGTGGTCGAGGCGCGTCGCGAGGCCCCGGTGCGCGAGGAAGCCGAAGAGGGCGAGAGCTACACGTATTCGTCGGACCGTGGCGCCGAGCCGGAAGGCGAGCGCGATCGCGGCGGCCGCGGTGGCCGCGGTGGCCGCGGTGGCGGCGGTGGCG
>Ga0194131_10000852_pt1 | contig 52893 bp, 52 predicted proteins | sample TA2KigO120mmetaG_FD_148631 | JGI IMG/M metagenome (GOLD analysis project Ga0194131, IMG submission 148631) | Freshwater microbial communities from Lake Tanganyika, Tanzania - TA2015053 Kigoma Offshore 120m | ecosystem: Environmental > Aquatic > Freshwater > Lake | place: Tanzania: Lake...
ATCCAGAGTTTAAAAAGTTAACACACCCTAAATCCAATTTTGTAACTCTTAGGCTTGATACCTCTCCTTTAGGGAAATCCCCGGAGTTGTCTACTTTAAAAACCAGTTACTCCAATCAGGCTTAGCCCTGCATCGTCCCCGCCTCAGCCCCATATCAGTCCTGTATCAGCCCTGCCTGAGCCCACTGTCTGTACTTTTTGTTCACATTCCGGATAATTTTCCGGGTCCTCGCTGGTTATAATATTTTCTTTCGCCAGGCGTCTGCTCACAAATTTTGTATGACGAGACAAGCAAAAAAAAAGCCCCGACGCTATGGTCGGGGCCGTACTTAAACCCAGTATAGTTTAGAAGATGTTGTAACCATAGCTGATATAATACAAACCGCCTACGGCCGGGCTGCCAAAACCTGTGCGGGCATAAAAGTTGCCCAGGTTGGTGCCGCCGGCACGGAACACACTCTTGGTGCCTTTGGGGCGGTAAGAAACCTGCGCATCCCACCAGCCGAAATAGGGCAGTGTGCCGGAAACGAAAGTCCCTTCGTAGTAGTTATTATCCTGCCATTTGAACACTACGTTAAAGCCAATGCCATTGCATACATTATCATTGCGCAAACCAATATTGTAACGGTACTTGGGTGCATTAAAGAATGTCACTTCATTAGCTGGTACATCCTTCAGCACATCAGAGAATACGTTTCCGTAAAGAATATAGTTTTTAATAGCCCTGTATTCCAAACCTATGCCCCATCCGTATGATTTTACAACAGAAGCTGAATTCTGGTTGTACGAAACATTATTGGTGCTGAAAGGAGAATACAGCGGAAGTTTACCGGCATTGTCTGCCTGGGCCTGACCTACGGCCACACTGACCAGGAAGTCCTTGTAGCTGCTGGAGTAATAATATGCGTCAACCAGCAATTTGGTTCCAATAATGCCTTTATAACCTAATTCATAAGAGGTAACCACTTCGGGGCGAAGCTCATTAAAGGTGGCCCTTACCAGCCTGCTGGAGTCAGCCGGTGAACCGGCCCTGTAAGCCAGGATGCTTTTAGCGGTATAACCCGGTCTGGCGCCATTCAGTTTATAATATGTCTGAAACTCGGGCAGGCAGCCGATGAGGAAACTGCTGCCGCCGCCCAGACGAAGGCTTATATATTGGTTCTGGTTGCTGGGAAAACGGTAGGCAGTCTGGTATGAAAGCCGGATATTATTTTCTTTCGCAACTCTAACCACGGCGGTTAGTCTTGGAGTGAATTTTCCTTCAAAGTTAGTTTGCTTATCATACCTGCCGGATGCCGTTAATGTAAGCCGGTTATTCAGCAGGCTTTTTTTCAATTGAAGAAAACTGCCGTATTCATTTATCAAAATAGTGTTCAGCGTATCGGCGAAAATAGTTCCCTGCGATTTAAGGGCCCATTGTTTCCAGTTAATGCCGGCCAGTACTTCTACAGTACTGGAAAAATTAAACAGCTCTGATATGTTGGCATTGGCCTCCATGGCATACAGGTCTGATTTGTCCAGGAACTTGGCTCCGCCGGGTTTGTTCACCGGTGTGCTTTTGATTGTATTGGCAGCAGCAATAAACTGGGCTGATCCGGGTAAAAAGCGACCTACTTCAGCAGTATTCCTGGCAGCGAGGTGCAGTTGGGCATCGCTGGCAGCCCCATTGGAAATACGGCGGCCTTCAGAAAAAGTAAGCAGGTACTGAGGGAACCAGGATCCGGGAAGGTTCGCTGAATTTACACTGGGTTTCCATGCTTCATTCATAAAGGAGCCCAACGCATCGCCGATATAAGAATCACCGGCGTTTTCCTGGATGGTATAAGCCCGGTACATCCAGTTTTTACCTTTCATTTCAAATTTATGCTGGGCCATTTTGAAATTTCTGAGCGAATAACGGTTGGCACCGGTATACACGGTGGTTCCTGTACCGAAATAAGAGTTAATTGACCCTTCAAGATTATCCGTGAACTTATAATGAATACCCGCATTCATTTTTACATTAAGGGTATTATAATCTACCAGCTGATCCTCGTTGTATCCGGTTCGGGTAACATTGGTTTGAGTTCCGAAATAATTCCTTGAAAATCCAATATACAGGGGGGCAAAAAGCTGGGCGGCTGGTTGAAAAGGAGCCGGTACGCTGACAACAAAATTAGTTACCTGGGTATTGGTTGGATAAGGATTGGCTCCAAAATTCGCATTGGCATTGTTAATAAAGTTCACGCCTCCTCCGGAAGCAGCCAGCACCTGTCCATGAATGGTCGAAAAAAGAGCCAGCGCTAATTGATTCAGGTTCACACTTGTTTCATCGCCGTATGTATTCACTCCATTAAAGTTGGGGTCATTCTGGCGGTTGCCACCCACTACTTTACTAAGAATACCAATTTGCTGTTTGTTACGGTAGTCTTCAGCCTCCCAGTCGCTGCCGCGGATCAGTTCACCGGACAGGCGTAAAGCAAGCCTGTTTTTCCATACGCCCGCCCACCGCATGGCGATATTGTTATAGGGAGCAGTTGTGCGTTGTTTTTTATCCACATGCATCATACCCTGCTTAATATTATAGCTAAAACCTTTGTACTTAAAGGGGCTTTTGCTGGTGATCAGTATAGTGCCATTCATACCGCCCGAGCCATATAAAGCTGATGATGCGCCGGAGAGTACTTCGATATTGTCCACATCCAGATCCGTTAAACCTACAATGCTGCTCACGGCAAAGTTGAGTCCCGGCGCCTGGTTGTCCATTCCGTCCACTAACTGGTTCAGCCGGGTATTGCCGCTGCTTACAAAACCACGGGTGGTAACTGTACGGAAGGTAAGGCTGGCCGTATGTACATCCACGCCTTTCAGGTTGGTTATAGCCTCATATACTGATGGGGCTGCCACGTTTTTAATGGTAGCGCTGCTCATTCTTTCTACGGTTACCGGTGCTTCCAGTATACGTTGCGGCAAACGGGTGGCGGCTACTACAACCTCCTGCCCTAAATCTGATTTTACATTAAAATCCACCTCAACTGGTTTTCCTGCATCGGATACGGTGACCTCCTGAGTTTCAAAGCCGATAGAAGAGAAAACAAGAACAACAGGAAGTTTGGCCACTTTCAGGCTGAAAGCCCCGTCTGAGTTTGTGAAGGTTCCCTGGCTGGTGCCTTTTATCAACACGGATACAGCTGGCACATTATCTTTACTGGTGCTGTTCTTAACTGTACCGCTAATGGTAACGGATTGTGCGAAAGCTGATGCTGAAAACAGGCAGGCCATCAACCAGGCAGCTAAAAAGCAGTAGCTTTTTCTCATAATTGGGAGTTTTAGTTTTGGAATTGGGTGGAAAAATAAGCATTGTATACTTTTTGTAAAAATTTAATTTTTAAGGGGAAAGCCCGCCTGTGGACAATATTTTTTGAACCTCAAAAAAAAGGCCTGGCGGGATAAAATGTTGAAATCTGAAAGCCCTTGTTATTGGCCGGATTTTACCCCCTTCCTACTTTCGGCCATGGCCAGATTTTCTTTTCCTCATCAAACCGGTTTTTACAGGGGTAAAGTAAGGGATGTGTATACCATTTCGGGCCGCTGGCTGGTGATGGTGGCCACTGACCGTATCTCCGCTTTTGATGTCATTTTGCCCCGCTCCATACCCTGCAAGGGTCAGGTGCTGAACCAGGTTGCCGCTTATATGCTTCAGGCTACCCGGGATATTTGTCCTAACTGGCTGGTGGATGTGCCGGCTCCACATGTTTCTGTTGGTAAAAAATGTGACCCTTTTAAAATTGAAATGGTGGTTAGAGGCAATCTTACCGGCCATGCCTGGCGCAGCTATGCAGCCGGAAAACGGGTACTTTGCGGAGTGCCGCTGCCTGGTGGTATGAAGGAAAATGATTATTTCCCCTCTCCCATCATTACCCCCAGCACCAAGGCCGCCGAAGGACATGATGAAGATATTTCGCCGGAAGAAATTATACGGGAGGGCCTGGCTACGGAAACTGAATGGAATAAGCTGAGCCAATATGCCCTTCAATTGTTTGAAAGGGGAAAACAGATAGCTGCCCGGCGGGGGCTGATACTGGTTGACACCAAATATGAATTCGGTAAATTGAACCTGTCTGCCGCCGGCCTGTCCGGCAGGCAGGGACAGGCAGTCGGGGAAATAGTGCTGATGGATGAAGTGCATACCCCTGACAGTTCAAGGTACTTTTATGCCGAAGGCTTTGAAGAAAGACAGGCCAGCGGCGAAAAGCAACAACAACTGAGCAAAGAGTTTGTAAGGGAATGGCTCATCGCCAATGATTTTATGGGCAAAGAAGGCCAAACCGTGCCGGAAATGACCGATGAATGGGTACAAACCATTTCACAGCGGTATATTGAGCTTTACGAAAAAGTGATTGGCGAAAAGTTTGTGCCGGTACAGCTCAGCGAAGAAGAAACACAGCAGCGCATCATTGAATCACTGGAAAGACTTTCTGTATGAAAATACTTTTCATCGGGGCCACAGGCATGCTGGGCCAACCGGTGGCAAATGAACTTATCAGGGCCGGTTTTGATGTAACCCTTCTGGCAAGGGATGAGAGTAACATGCGCCGGTTATTTCCCGGTGCAAGGATTGCAAAAGGCGATGTGTTTGATCTTACAGGCCTTCATGCAGCTATGGCAGGGCATGATGCCGTGTACTGCAACCTTTCCGTTCAGCAATCTTCAAAAGAAAAAGAACTGCAGCCCGAAAGAGAAGGAATCAGTAACATCCTTGCTTCCGCACACTCAACAGGCGTCAGACGAATTGCCTGTATTTCTTCCCTGGTGCACAAATATGAGGGCATGAACGGTTTTCACTGGGGGCTTTCCGTATAAAGCAACGGGCTGTTGAGCAGATAAAAGAATCCGGAATCCCGTTTACCATTTTTTATCCCTCCACATTTATGGAAACGCTGGATAAACAGATGCTGCAGGGAAACAAACTGATGCTGACAGGAAAATCGGTAGTGCCGATGTGGTTTATTGCTGCTGAAGATTATGCAAAGCAGGTGGCAAAGGCGCTTGAAACTGCCGGCAGCAGCAGGGAATATGTTATCCAGGGCCTGGAATCTTTTACTGCTGATGAAGCGGCCGCTGTGTTTAAAAAAAATTATAAGACACCGCTTAAAACAATGAAAGCCCCCTTGGCCTGGTAAAATTCATGGGGCTATTCAGCCAGAAAATGAATTATGTGGCACATATCTGCGAAGCGCTGAATAAATACCCTGAAAAATTTGAGAGTGAAACAACGTGGAAGGACCTCGGAAAACCGGCGATAACACTGGCGGTAAAAGAGGATGGCGGCCTGGGGCCGCTTAAAATGAACCAGCCTTATGCCGGTTCAGGACCCAACAAAGAACGGCAGCTTTCTTCCCATATTCACTTTACTGCAATAGCCCGGAACAATAAAGACCTGTTTGTAACCGATCTCGGAAGCGATAAAGTTTATATTGAACATTTTCATGAAAACACCGGGTATATTTTTAACAATGAACACCAGGCTATACAAACAGAACCCGGCGCAGGTCCCCGGCATATGGATATAGATGTTCAAAGCAGGTTTATATATGTACTGGAGGAACTCACCGGGTATGTTTCGGTTTATACCTACCCTGATAAAAAACAACCTGAGCTTGTACAACGCATCCGTGCAACTCCTGCTGAATATACCGGCAAACCAGCCAGTGCGGATATTCACTTGTCGCCTGATGGTAAGTTTCTTTATACGTCCAACCGCGATGAATCAAACACCATAGCCATTTTTGCTGCAGACAAAAAGAGCGGTACGCTCAGCCTGAAGGGCCACCAATCAACCCTGGGTAAAACGCCCCGTAATTTCAGTTTGGATCCAAGCGTCAAATTTTTGCTGGTGGCCAATCAAAACAGCGATGAGATAGTTGTTTTTAAAAGAAATACCCGTACGGGGATGTTAACAGATACCGGAAACCGGGTAACAGTGGGTAAGCCGGTTTGCATCAAATGGGTCAGCACAAAATAACTACTTCAGTTTTGCCAGCCTTGCTTTTGATTTATTGAATACATTTCTGCCTTTATCAATGCCGCTTCTTCTTTTCTTCTGTTCTTCCAGCGGCAGGTGTATAAAGTCAAGGCACTCCTGGCTGCAGGTCCCCTCCATTTTTGTATTGCACTCATCACATTGTATGAACAGAAGGTGACATGCATCGTTCACACAATTTACATGTGTATCTGCCGGCTTGCCGCATTGATGACATTTGGCAATAACTTCATCGGATATCCTCTCACCCAACCGCTGGTCGAACACAAAATTTTTGCCATGAAACATATTTTCCAGGCCTTTGGCTTTCACCTGGTTTACATAGTTGATGATACCTCCTTCAAGGTGAAAAACATTTTTAAATCCCCTGTACAGCATATAGGCTGATGCTTTCTCACAGCGGATACCCCCGGTGCAATACATAATGATATTCCTGTCTTTATCCTTCTCCATCATTTGTACTGCCATAGGCAATTGCTCCCGAAAAGTGTCACTGGGAATTTCGATTGCATTCTCAAAGCGGCCTACTTCATACTCGTAATGATTGCGCATATCAATCACAACTGTACCGGGGTTGGCGGTTAGTTTGTTGAATTCTTCCGCATTTACATATTTCCCTTTTTTTGACATATCAAATCCCGGGTCATCAATTCCGTCTGCCACGATCTTTTTCCGCACTTTTATATCCAGCACATAAAAACTTTTTCCGGCATCATCCACAGCAATATTGAGACGGAGATTATTTAGCGGTTTAATTGAATACAGGTATTTTTTTAATGCATCAAAATAAGCTGTGGGCACATTTAGCTGGGCATTTATTCCTTCGGTGGCCACATAAATTCTGCCTAAAACATCCAATACTTTTAGGTGAGTATAAAGTTTATCCCGGAAGGTTTTTGGATCGGCAATTCTGAAATATTGGTAAAAGGAAATGGTTGTTCTTGGTGTAGGATCGTTTTGAATACGTTCCTTCAGCTCCCGGCGGGAGATCCGGTTGTGTAATGGCGCCATCTTGTTTGAATTTTAATTCGTCCTTCTAAAAACAAGGAACAGGCTTCGAATTCCAGTTGCAGGCTGGACAAAATTCTAAAGCAGCGCAAAGATAAGATATACCGCTGCTCTTGCCGCTTGTACCTTTGGTCTTTCCTATGGCCAATCATCGCCTCTTTGACCACCAAACCGGCTCAATCCTATTCGGAATCCGTGATGCCATGCTTTTCCGTTCAGGAAAGATTGTACAAAGTCAATTCTGAATTGTTTGAAGATATTGTCAATACCGCCAAAGAGTTCAACGTAACTGGCATTCTTGTAATAAAAGCCATTGCCTCCGGCCACCAGGTATAAATTCAGCTTCCGGATACCCGGAATTTTGTTAGTGAGCAGCCCTTTGAAATTATGTTCCAGATGGGCCAGGGCATAGAATTTTGAAATATTGCTGAACTGATAGATTGGCAGCATTTGAAAGCTATTGAGGTATTCTGTAGCGAGTCTTGAAATATTACCATTAAAATGGTTGTAATCAGGGATGTACACTTTTTTATTATCAATGAATCCACCCATTGCCAGCCGGTAGCGGAGAATGCCGGCAAGTTTGAAATTAAGGTCGTCCCGCACGGTGAATTTCCATTTGCTGAAGTCAGCATCACTGCCAAAAAGCTTACTGTAATTGCGGATATACACCAATGAAAAAACCGGGTACTTCGATCCTATATTTATTTTCCGGTCCGGCAATTCAATGTACCGGGCACCGGGTTGCCAGGTAATACCAAAAATTGTAAAAAAGACCTGGTGGCTCTTGATATTCTCTGTCAGTATCTCGTTGGGATAGTTTGGCGTATATGCTTTGTCCGCCTTGTTCCGCCATGTATAATTGGTTGTATTTTCCAAAGGCCTTCTGTCCTGGTACTGAAAACCCGCAACCCATGAAAATCCATCGCCAATACCTTTTCTGAAACTTCCTCTTACATAGCGGGCTTCATAGCTTTTGATCCGGTTTTCTTCACTTAATAAGCAACTAAGTGTATTTCCATTTTCACCAATCGGGCTGTTATTGTTAAACTGAAACACCCTGCTGCCGCCTGAAAGTAAAACGGAAGAAGCGTATTTCTTTCCAAACGCATATCGAAGTGTTACGTTAGGATTGAAATGCCGGTTGGAAAATCCATATCTGAAATCAGTGGTGACAGATATTCGTTTTCTGCCCGAGGAAGTGGTGTCAAGTCTTTTGGACCAAGTAAAACCCGGGCTCATCACCCAGCCTTCTGCCGGGTTGAACGATACCATATCAATCAGTGAAGGAAAACTGATCGTAGTCCGTTTTCTCTCCCTGGCAATGCTCTGTCCGAATAACAGAATACCGGTTACTGTAGGCTTATTCCGCTTTCTTTCCAAAGAATCGAGGTAGCGGGGATCCTTGCGGGCCAGTTCCAGGCTGTCTTTTTTCTGGTAATCCCTCATCTCTTCGGCCAGCAGAGGTACCGGGCGGTTTTTCTCCCAATACTCAATGGTTCGTTTGTTTGCGCTGTCCTTGTATTTCAGAATGGTGTTATTAAATGTTCTTTTGATAAACAGCGGTTCTATATTGATATCTGAATACACATTTACAAAGCTGCCATAGGCATCAAACCCGAACATTTTTACCGACGGATAGATGACCTGGCTGCTGATGAACCAGTTATTGCTGCTTACCGGGCGGTAAAGCTGCTCGATACGCAATGTGTCCAGCAGTTCCATTTGCGACTGCTTTACCAGCTGCAACTGCAGGGAATGTATCCGCCAGTCGCCATCCACAATAGAAATATACCCGCTGAACAGGGGTTCATACTTTCTTCTTGGAATTACTTGAATACGGCTGACCAGGCTGCTGTCCTCAAAAAAAGTACCTTCCAGTTTATAGCGGTAGTAATGCAATGCATTTTCTGAAATGGGAGAAATAAATCCCCTTGGGTTCAGGTTATTTCCGATAAAGACATTGTCATTATAGAAAGAAAAAAAACGGGGGGCGCTAAGCCCGAACCCGTCGCTTTGCCCGCTTACACGGGAAGAGATCACTTCTGTTCTTTCCTTATCCGGGGGGCTCACCAAATACTTTGATATTGTTTCAGAGAGATAAACGATTTTTTGTTTGCTCGTATCTCCGTCCCCAAAATCCACTTTCTGCCCGAATACCTTTTTCGGATAGTCCCTCAGCCGCAACAACCCCTTTGTATACACCCGGCATTCAAACTGTGCAGGATTATCACGGTAGTAGTTTCTTTTTTTAATCGCATTACGGATAACCTGGTAAGCAGGGTCTTCCCCCGTCTTTACTACTGCTTCACTAAGGGTAATTTCCAGAAGTTTTAAAATGAAGTTGATCTCTTTATCGTTATGGTCAATTACTACTACCGCTTCTTCCTTTTTGTAACCAACATACTGGCAAACAAGGATGTGCCGGCCATTGGGCAGTTTGATGGAATATTTTCCTTCATTATTGGCGTGGGTGCCGTTGTTCGTTCCCTTTACATATACCGAAGCATAGGCCAGCGGTTTACCGTCGATTCCGGTAACAGTGCCTTTTATTTTCTGCGAGTAAGATGCCGTTAGCTGAATCAGGATAAATATTGCAAGCAGTGCCGGTTTCATGATACAGTGATACAGAAAGATAGCACAGTACTGCGGTTTACTTTTTAACATTAAAAACTTTAAAGGCAGTTTTAACATTATTTGGCTGATGACCGGAGAAAACTGCCTGTTATGGCTGCAAAGCCCCCCACCAGCCCGCCAACCAAACCTGTGACAAGAATAAGGGCCCATGAGCTGCCGCCCAGCGGCAGAATGGATGCAACTTTATGTGAGATCACACTGTTGTTCTTCATATCCATCCACCACGCCAAACCCGCCCAGAGCAGAAAAACACCCAGTAAGCCTGCAAGAAATGCTTTCCCTGCTTTTTGATGTATGACGGCAGCCACTGCCCCGGCTGCAATGGCTAAACACCACCACGGAAGGAAGAGGCCGCTGATAAAAGAAAGTAATGCGGTAAGTATGATTGCTGTTATGAATTTCATTTTTACGTATTGACTTGTTAGCTCTTACTGCTGAATTTCATCACCCATTTAATGTTTTTGTCTGTTCTGTCCCCCTCCCGCATAAACCAAAGTTTATTGTACCTGACCTCCACCCAGGTGTCAATATCATGATCATAAAATCTGCTCCCGGGATTGCCGCTTTGTCCTCCGGGAAAAACACCATAAGCCTCCGTAGGTGTTGTAAGATGAACGATCATCCTCCAGCTGGGGCCATGGCTGTGTGTAACTGCGTTTATTATATTTCCATTTCCGCCAACTTGCAGTCCGCTTCTGGCAAATCCTTTCAGGTCCTTTATCAGATGATACACAGTTGAGTTTTTGAATTTGGCCCATTCCAGTTTTCCTTCAGTCTCCTTTTGGGCCAGACCGGTTGCGGCCTTCTTAAATGCAGCCGTAACTACATCCGGCAAATTTTCAACCTGCGGAGTATTGATATTGTCGGCATAGTGCAGCACTGAATCTCTTTTAAGGATCTCCATAGTGGTTTGTTCTTCCGGCCAGGGAAAAGGTAGTTTTGCCCGGGACAGCTCATCTTTCCATATCTCTGCTTCAAGGCTATCCCACCAGCATTGATAAATTGTCTGCCCCTTTGAATCCGGCGAAGCCATCAGGTCCCAGTTCCTGAATATTTGCAGATATTCTTTTTCCTTATCACTCAGTTCATTTTCTCTTATATATTTCAGTAATATACCTTTGGCATCTTCTGCCAGTGTATTAAAATAATTGCCGTGCAGCGTCATCATATCCTTTACGGTGATGCCGGTCATTGCTGCCAGCTTATTATCAATGGTAATACCCCTCGGTGTAATATAAGAGCCGGGAATAAAATAGGGATAAGCAGAATCAACAGGCCGCTGGTTGGCGCTTTGCAAAAAGCCCCGTTCAGGGTTTTTGATGTGCGGGTTCTCCTGCTGGGGAATAAAGCCCTGCCACATAAAACTGCTGTCTTCCCCCGGCATCACATAAAGCCCCTGCCTGTCCCAGCGGGCCGGAAATTTTCCCTGCTGCCAGATGGCAATGTCTCCCGACTTTGAAGCAAATACAAAATTCTGCCCGGGACAGGTGAATGTTTTTAATGCCTCAGCATAATCATCATAATTCTTTGCCCGGTTCAGTTTATAAAATGTATAGCCCTCATTGCTCGGATCATGAGCAGTCCAACGTACTGCAAGATTTCTTCCTTTGCCGATACTGTCTGCTCCCTGGAAACTTTCATCATACATCACCGGGCCAAAAATGGTGTAGGCAACTGTATCAATCACATCTTTGCCTCCTTTCACTTTAATAGTCTCTTCCTTGCGGATTGTTTTCTCCCATTTACCATTAAACCAGTATTCGGCTTTTGATTTGTCCTTGAATTTAATTTCATAATAATCCTTCACATCCCGCTGGGAGTTGGTTACACCCCATGCAATACTGTCGTTAAAACCTATAATAATAAAAGGGCTTCCCGGCAATGAAACGCCATAGGCATTACTGTTGGGAGTTACCAGTTGTATTTCATACCAAATGGATGGCAGCGATAACTCCAGGTGCGGGTCGTTACATAGAATCGGCGCCCCGCTTTGCGTTTTACTGCCTGCCACCACCCAGTTATTGCTGCCGTTGTTGACGTCTGGTTTGGAAATTTCTCCGGCAGTTACCATATCTTTTTTAGTCAGGTACAATGAATCGGCCAAAACCGGCTTAACAGGAACAATACCCGGTTTATCGAATACGGTTCCTTTGGGCACAATCGGCACCAGTGAATCCGGCACCTGCGGATACAATATCCTCAGTTCATCGGGCATGAAGATGGATTTGGCATTGGTATTGGCCAAATCACTTTCTGTTCCCGATGAAAGATTCTTCGCCATCATCTTTAGTAATAATGCTGTCCGCAGATTACTCCATCTTTCCGGTTTAATGTTGAGCAGCTTATATTCAATAGGTATATCCGGTTCCTTTAGTGAACTGATATAAGCATTAACACCGCTTGTATAAGCATCAAATATCGCTTTCGAAACCGGGTCTTTTTCTATTTCCTTAACTGCATTTTCTGCAGCATACACCATTCCCAGTCTTCTTTGCTCACGGTCATATTGTACTGCTTTTTTACCGGCCATTTCACTGGCCCTGCCGGCAGCTGCTTTGGTCTGAAGATCTAACTGGAACAACCTGAACTTTGCATGCAGGTAGCCCTGAATGAAATACAGGTCTTCATCATTCTCGGCAAAAACATGCGGTACCAGGCGGTCATCAAAATATACTTCAGCCCTTCCTTTCAATCCTGAAAAACTCAATTCCGCATCAAAACTCTGATCCTCCGGTTCAGCATTTTGCCACAACCCATGCTGGGGGCTTAAAAATTTTCCCATGGGCGAAACGGAACCCCATTGCTTATTGAGTGCAAAAACCAACCCGGTGGTGATGATAGCCGAAACAGTAAACGGTACAATACGCATAGAAGGTGAATGATGGGGAAAGATAAGAAATGTAACAAGAATTTTGCGATTCTCATCTGTTAGCATATTGTTTTTCACTAATTTCATTCCAATAAAACAAACAACTATGGTGGTTTTAATTGTAATCGGTATTATTCTCTTGCTCGTAATCTGGGTGATTAGCTTATACAACGGGCTGGTCAGGCTCCGGAACAGAAGGCAAAACGCATTTGCTGATATTGATGTGCAGCTCCGGCAGCGGCATGACCTGGTTCCCCAACTGGTGGAAACCGTTAAAGGCTATGCGGCGCATGAAAAGGAATTGCTGATGAAAGTAACCGAGGCCAGAACGGCTGCCATGTCGGCAAAATCTATTGATGACAAGATAGTGGCCGAACAACAACTGACCGCCGCCCTGCAGGGATTGAAAGTACAGGTAGAGGCATATCCCGATCTGAAAGCCAATCAGAATTTTCTGCAACTGCAGGAAGAACTCAGTGATATCGAAAATAAGCTCGCTGCCTCCCGGCGGTTCTTCAATGCAGCTACTACGGAATACAACAATGCTGTGGAATCGTTTCCCGGCAATATGATTGCCCGGAATTTTGGATTTAAACGGGAAATTATGTTTGATCTTGGAGAAGACATAAGAAAAAATATGGAAGAGCCGCCGAAGATTCAATTTTAACCGCCAACCCTAAAGGGGAAATAAGAAACATGCAATATGTTGGTTTAGATAAGCAAATCAGGAAAAACAATTTTAATTCTCTGCTGTTGCTGATAGCATTTCCGGCATTGCTACTGGCAATGACCTATCTCCTGATTTATTTTACCCGGGAAGAACATCATGAAGATCCCCATACGCTTTTTTTCCGGGTTATGCCTTTTGTTCTTGCTGCCACAGGTATCTGGTTCCTCATTGCCTGGACCGGTCATGCTGCCTTCATCCGCATGGCCACCGGCAGCAAACCCCTTGACCGGAAAGAAAATAAAAGGGTGTACAACCTGGTGGAAAACCTATGTATTTCCCAGGGCATGACGATGCCGAAAATTTACATCATTGAAGATGATTCACTCAATGCTTTCGCCAGCGGTATTGACCATAGAACCTATTCCATCTCTCTTTCAAGGGGCATTATTAATAAACTGGATGATGAAGAACTGGAAGGGGTGATTGCCCATGAACTTACTCATATTAAGAACAGGGATGTAAGGCTGCTGATTGTGTCCATCATCTTTGTCGGCATTTTTGCCTTCCTGGCTGAAGTGGTCTTCCGCAGCCTGCGGCATGCGGGTTCAGGCAAACGAAGCAGCAAGAACGGGAAAGGAAGCGGCGCCATTATCCTGATTGCGATTGTCGTTACCGCTGTTGCATACTTTATTTCAATTCTGCTGAGGTTCGGTATCAGCCGTAAAAGAGAATACCTTGCCGACGCCGGGGCTGCAGAAATCACCAAAAAACCCTATGCCCTTGCCAATGCTCTCAGAAAAATATCCAACGACCCGCTGATTGAGGCAGTGGAAAGCCGGGATGTGGCGCAATTGTTTATTGATAATCCAAAGCCCTCCACACATCAATCGGCTTCATGGGATAATATGTTTGCCACGCATCCGCCGATTGAGAAGAGGATTGATCTCTTAGAGCAGTTTGTGTAAGTAAGTTGTTAGTCCTGAGTCATTAGTCGTTAGTCACATAAACTTATCGGGGTTGTTTATCATATACAAGATAAGCCTCGCTACTTCGTCATTTTTAGCTGTAATGTCAAGATGTTTTTCAGCCGAAATGTATTTACAGGCAAGAGAAAAATCCAGCCAAACCTGTGTCTCAGCATTTTCCGTTTCAGCATCATTTAGTTTTGAAATAAAATAGTCTTTATACCTTCTTCGTTTGTACGCTTCAACAAAATTGGTGCAAACCGATCTGGACGATCTTCTTATTTGGTCTGTAAGACTGTACTTCTCTTCCGGCGAAAAACTTTTGGTAATCTCAAAAATTTCCATGGCCAGGTCAAAAGCTTTTTGAAATGCAATTAATTTTCTGTAGTCTCCCATATATTTAAATTTTGTTATTTCATACTAATGACTAACGACTCAGGACTCTTTTCCCCCAACCATCGGTACAAAAGAAAAATTATCAAACACTTCTTCTTTTATCGCCCCGTTTTCCAGTTTGGTGATGCGCCGCATCTGCTGAATTTCGCCTGCGCCAAGGGGAAGTACCATCATGCCACCCGGCCCGCCTTCCGGCGAGGCAGGTTTTAATTGCTCAATCAGTTTGGGGGGAGTTTCCGGAGCGGCAGCTGTTATCAGTACCCTGTCAAAAGGGGCATAAGTGGGAAGGCCTTCATAGCCGTCGCCGTAAAAGAATTTGATGGAAGGATATTTTTTCAGAAAGTCAAACTTCTTGTTTGCATCAAAGAGTTTTTTCTGTCGCTCGATGGTATAAACCTGTGCACCCATTTCAGCCAGTATCACGGCCTGGTAAGCGCTGCCGGTACCAATTTCCAGCACTTTCATAAAGGGCAGTACTTCCAGCAACTGGGTTTGATATGCTACGGTATAAGGCTGGGAAATGGTCTGGCCTTCGCCAATGGGGAAAGCCCTGTCTTCATAGGCCACTTCATCAAAAGCAGAATCCAGAAAAAAATGCCGGGGCACTTCCAGCAGGGCATCCAGCACCCGGTCGTCGGAAATACCTTTGGCCTGTATGCCTTGCACTAATTTTTTACGAAGTCCTTTATGACGGTAAGTATCTTCGGTGGGTCTGCTCATTTTTATAAAAGAAAGAATTTCCCTGTAACTTTTTTCTTCTGCTATTTTTTCTGGTAATAAACAACATTTGAACCCATAACTGCACCGGGCATTGCTTTTAAAATATCTTCAAACATTTCCATAATAACAGCATAGTTGTTGAAAGGTGCAATCAATATAATACGCAAACGGGGTATTTTGCAAAATTCTGCTGAAACCGTAGCTGGCTGTCGAAAGTGAGAAAATGTGTAAAGCTGTGTTCTATCAACAGAGGCAGGAGTTCACCGTTCTTTTTTGAGTTCCATTTCATATCTGAAATGGTGAACACTTCCATTCCCTTTTCAAGGAAACGGTACTTCAGTTTTTGCGGCAGATTTTCATCAAGCAATAATTTCATCCAGTTTTCCAATGTTTGAAGACTGAAAAAGACGGGCAGTAGATTCAAGAACACCTTCCACCTGATCCCTGGAAACTCCCGGAAAATCCTGCAAAAAATCATCCAGGCTTATCCCCTGTTCAAGATGAAAAAAGAGTGTGTCTACAGTAACCCTAGTTCCTTTAAAAACAGGCCTTCCAAACTGGATATCGGGGGAAACAGTTATGTATTCATGAAGATTCATGCTATAAAATTAGCAAATATTATTCATTTGCAGTGTATCTTTTACAGAGGTCTTTATGGTGGTAGGTTGAGGTGGGGCGCATAAGTAATTACGCAAGATATGGCATGAGAGGAAAATCGGGAAAAGTAAAAGAGCGGATTGTCATAACAGCAATCTGTCTTCCAGGTTACTGACAGGACAGGCAGGCAGAAAATTGTATAACATTAATTTATTGGCATTTAAACAGGCATTTTTTGAAGAGCCCATCTGATATCATAAATTTAGGTGCAAGCGGCAATAATATTGAGACCATCATTAATCATAATCTCAACATTCTTTTTGACGATACTTTCCATTGGGCAATCTTCCAAAGAACAGGACTTTGTATGGGCACTCAAAAAAGTTGTAAGGGCTCTCTCTAAGCGAGACCCTGTAACATTATCCAGGTATATTGACAAGAAAACCGAGGTTTATATCCTTAACAGAACTGGTGTTGTTGACACTTACAAACATTTTTCAACGCTGGGGTTCAGTGATACCACTTACCCGAATGCTCCGTTTTATGACAGTGTAAAACTTTCCAGGTTAAAGTATTCCAGGCTTCCAACCTTTGATTGTGAAAAATGGACAAAGACTGGAACATTTGTAGACACAACCCGTACCGATCATTTGCTCTCAAAAATTGCAAAAAGTTTAAGCAGAGCATTTAGAGGAAGAGTTTCTATAAAAAAGATTACTGAATTTTACAATCTCGAAAACAAAAGCAGAAGAATCGTTATCGCTGACAATAATTCGAATGAATTAATTATTTATTTGAGTTTTATAAATAATAAATGGGTGCTTAAAATAATTGATAAAGCAACTTGTGATTGTAGTGTTTGATTAATGACAAAAAATTAAGCCTGCTTGTGGTGAGTTTTGCAGCAGTAAGATTGGACGCAAAGTCCAGGCATTACAATCTCATATCCCCAATCACCGCCTTAATCTTCTTATCCAATTCCTTATTCACTTTTTCAAAATCTGCAGCGTTATTCAGCTTTGTGTTCACACTAAAATAGAATTTGATCTTTGGCTCCGTGCCGCTGGGCCGGGCTGATATACTGCCGCCATCCTCTAATATAAACTGGAGCACATTGCTCTTCGGGAGGTCAATCGCCCACTCCTCTCCTGTTTGAGGATTGCGACCTTTCCTCAGTTCATAGTCAAGCAGCTTCACTACGGCTGAGCCATTGATGCTTTTGGGCGGGTTGCTCCGGTAACTTTCCATCATCGCAGCAATCTGCTGCTGGCCATCCATGCCTTTTTTTGTTATGGATATGAGGTGTTCTTTATAAAATCCGTATTGCACATACAAGTCAATCATTTTCTCATACAGGCTGCGTCCCTTTTCTTTTTCATAGGCGGCCATTTCGCAGAGAAGGGCCACGGCGCTTACGCCGTCTTTATCCCTTATTTTATCGCCGATCATCAGTCCAAAACTTTCCTCGCCGCCGATGATATAGTTTTCTTTTCCTTCTTTCTGCCTGATCATTTCAGCGATCCATTTAAAACCGGTCAGCACCCGGTAACAACTCACACCATTACCGGCAGCTATGGCATCAATCATCGGTGTGGTAACAATGGTGGTAATCACCATATCATTGGGCTTTGCAATACCCTTTGTTTTTCTTGCTTCAATCAGGTAGTTAAAGGCAAGCACGGCTGTCTGGTTACCGTTCATCAGCACCCATTTACCTTTATCGTCTTTCACACCAATGGCAATGCGGTCGGCATCCGGGTCGGTGCCGCAGAGAATATCAGCGTTCAGCCGCTCTGCCATTTTCAGCCCCAGGCTCATTGCCTCGCTTTCTTCCGGGTTGGGATAAACAACCGTTGGAAAATTTCCATCCGGCACTGCCTGCTCTTTTACAATATGTATATTCTTAAATCCGAATTTCTCCAGTACAAGGGGCACCAGTTTGATACCCGTACCATGAATAGAGGTGTACACAATCTTCATGTCACTGTGCCTGGCGATCACTTCCGGGTACACACTCAGTCCCTTTACCATCTCCATATATTTTTCATCCACCCGATAGCTATCGGGTTCTTTTCCGATAATGGTGATATTGGCTTCACCGCCGCTCCATTTCACATCATCCACAGAAGTTATTTTATCTACTTCTCTGATCACATTTTTATCATGTGGCGGCACTAACTGCGATCCATCATTCCAGTAAGCTTTGTAACCATTATACTCTTTCGGATTATGTGACGCTGTACACACGACACCGCCCTGGCAACCCAGCTCACGGATGGCATAAGATAATTCCGGTGTGGGGCGCATATCTTCAAACAAATACACTTTGATGCCGTTTGCAGCAAAAACATTGGCAGCTGTTTCCGCAAAAAAGCGGCTGTTGTTGCGGCTGTCATATGCAATGGCCACTTTCACATCACTAAAGCACTGTTTCAGGTAATTTGCATAACCCTGGGTAGCCATTCCCACTGTGTATTTATTCATCCGGTTGGTGCCAACTCCCATCAATCCTCTTAAGCCTCCTGTACCAAATTCAAGGTTGCAGTAAAAGGCATCGGCCAGTTCGGCCGGGTTTTCTTTCTGCAAACGTCTTATCTCATCCTTAGTGGCCTGGTCAAAATTGCCGGAAAGCCATGCATCAATCTTAGCCTGTATTATTGTGTCCATACAAACGGAGTTAAGATACCGACGAATTTCGGCTCAATTTCCAACATTAACAAATACCGTAGAAAGGCACATAAATAAATCGTATTTTAGGGGTGAAAATCTTATTATGACAACAACACTCATTAAAAAGAAACTTGCAAAAAAGATTAATGAAATAAGCGATGCCGCTTTTTTGAAAGCACTGCATACTATTGTCCAATATAAGAAGGAAGAAGAAGAGTTATATAAGTTGTCAGCTCCGCAAAAAAAAGAACTTGACCGCAGAAAAGCACTCCACAAAGCCGGACAAAGCAAATCATACTCGTTGAGCAGCCTGAGAAAATCACTGCTTAAAAAATAAACATGCCATACAAGGAGGTAATAAAGGAAGAAGCAAGGGCGGATATTGCTGAAGCGATGTCTTATTATGCATCCAAAAGCAGTGGGCTTGATACCCGGTTTTTCAACGAAGTAGCGGCAACTATAAAACATATTTTGCGAAATCCCTTTGCATTTAAAAAGGTGTATAAGAATTTCCGGCAAACTTCCGTCCGTAAATTCCCGTATGTAATTTTCTATGAACCCGAAGGAAACAATGTGATAATCTATTCTGTTTTTAATACCTGGCAACATCCGGCAAAGAAAATAAGCCGTGTTAAAAAATGATCAGTTTGTATTTGCGGATATTAATACTCCTGTTTTTTGTCCCCTGCACAATAACCCTGCTGGCTCAAAATGATACTACCCAACTGACAAGAGACCCATTATATGATACTTCAAAAATCCAATATGGGATTGACATATCCGCATTAACTCCAAAACAAAAGAAAACCCGGACCTGGCTTGTAACCGGCACCAATGTTATCGGGTATGGCGGAGTAATGGCCGCCCTTGCATCAGCCTGGTATGATGATTACACCAAAACCAAACTCCATTCTTTTAACGACAGCCGTGAATGGCTGCAGGTGGATAAGGTGGGCCATGTTTACGGCACCTGGATAGAAAGCATAGCTAATAATGAACTATGGAAGTGGGCGGGCATGGAAAGAAAAAAACGGATCTGGATAAGCGGCCTCACCTCTTTTGCATTTCAAACCACGATTGAATACTTAGATGGCCGCAGCGCCGAATGGGGCTGGAGCTGGGCTGACTTTGGCGCCAATGTGCTGGGAAGCGGAACATTTATAGCACAGGAACTGGCATGGGACGAACAGCGAATCCAACTCAAATGGTCATTTCACCGTAAAAGCTACAAGGATGCTTCGCTCAATCAGCGCAGCAATGAATTGTTTGGTAAAAGTTCTCCTGAACGTTTTTTAAAGGATTATAACGGACAGACCTACTGGGCCAGCGCCAGTCTGAAATCTTTCTTTCCCAAAAGCAAACTGCCCGGCTGGCTTTGTGTGTCTTTAGGATATGGCGCTGAAGGGATGTTTGGCGGTGAAGAAAATATTGCAAAGGATGCCGTCGGCAACATCATTTTCGACCGGCGGGATATAAAACGCTACCGCCAGTGGTACCTTGCCCCGGATATTGACCTGAGCAAAATAAAAACCAACAGCAAGGCCCTCAACTTTGTATTCCTGGTACTCAGCGCTTTTAAATTTCCCGCTCCTTCACTGGAGTTTTCAAACGGGAAATTCAGGGTGAATGCAATTCATTTTTAAAGCCCGGCGGCTTGCCCTAAATTAGCGGCTGCAAATCCTCATCATGCAAATTGCCCAACAGGTTTTATTTATCCTTCTCAGCGTTTTTTCTATCTGGCTTTTTTCCAAAAAAGTAAAAGAGATACGCCGGAATATCAAACTTGGCCGTGATGAAGACCTGAATGATCACCCTTCGCAGCGATGGAACAATGTGCTGCTGCTGGCTTTTGGACAAAAGAAAATGTTTCGCAACCCGCTGGTAGCCGTTCTGCACTTTTTTGTGTATGCAGGTTTCATTATCATCAATATCGAAGTACTGGAAATTATTCTGGATGGAATTACCGGCAAACACCGCCTTTTTGCAGCCCCATTAGGCGGCTTGTACAGTTTCCTCATCAATGCTTTTGAAGTGCTGGCCCTGCTGGTGCTCCTGGCCTGTGCCATTTTCCTGGTACGCAGAAATATCATCAAACTGAAGAGGTTTATCAGTAAAGACCTGGATGGCTGGCCCCGCAGCGATGCCAATTATATCCTTATTACCGAGATTGTACTGATGACGTTGTTCCTGTTTCTGAATGCAAGCGATACATTATTACAGGCAAGGGGCGTTGAACATTATGCGACACATCCTATCGGCAGTTTTATTCTGTCGCAGTACCTGCACCCGGTTATCAGCGGAGTGAATAATGAAGGGCTGGAATTGATTGAACGGGGTTGCTGGTGGCTGCATATCGCCGGCATCTTTGCTTTTCTGAATTATCTCCCCTACTCCAAGCACCTGCATATTGTGCTGGCTTTTCCCAATGCATATTATGCCCGTCTGAAGCCGATAGGTGAAATGGATAATATGAAATCCATCCAGAATGAAGTTCTGTATGCCATGCAGCCCGAGCTGGCGCCATCGGAACCTGCTGCCCCGCAGCGCTTCGGTGCAAAAGATGTAACGGACCTTAGCTGGAAAAACCTGATGGATGCTTATAGTTGCACAGAATGCGGACGTTGTTCGGCTGCCTGCCCGGCCAATTTGACCGGTAAGCTTCTCTCGCCCAGAAAAATTATGATGGATACCCGTGACCGGCTGGAAGAAGCGGGAAAAAGCATCAGCAAAAATGGTGAACTAAAAGATGATGGAAAGAGTTTGCTGCATGATTATATAACTGTGGAAGAACTCCGGGCCTGTACCACCTGCAATGCCTGTGTGCAGGAATGTCCTGTAAGCATCAGCCCGCTGGATATTATTTTACAATTACGCCGTTATTTGGTAATGGAAGAAAGCAACAGTCCGCAGGAATGGACAGCCATGTTCAGCAACGTGGAAAATAATTTTGCACCGTGGAAATTCAGCCCTGATGAAAGGGATAAATGGGCAGAAGAAATGAAAAATTAATACCCTCTCAGCCTCCGAGGTTCTGCCGCATCTTTTCAATCTGCATCCGGGTACCCAGCACTATCACTTTCATGCCTTTGGTGATATTGGTATCCTCCGGCGGATTGATCACAAATTTTCCTTCTCCATCTTTTATACCAATACAGTTAACACCTGTTTTATTCCAATTCATTACATCATGCAAGGTTTTATCTTTTATTTTTCCCGGCAGTTCATCATAAGGAACTGATTCCACATTGATGATTTCCCTTTCTTCTCCTGACAAATAATCAATAAACTCAATCCCATCTGGTTTGGTAACCAGTGTGGCCATGTGGGTACCGCCTATTTTGTCGGGCAGTATCACATTATCCGCCCCTGTTTTCTGCAGTTTGGGCAAGGTGAAATAAATATGGTCGCCGTTCCTCATCGTCCAGTTACTCCTGAAATTTTCATCGGTAGCATTCCTCAGTTTTTCCATTGACTCAGCAGCGCATTTTTCAAATAATGCTATCAGTTCTTCTTTACTGGAAAGTGTGTTCGGCTTGTAGCCCTTTGCAAAATCCAGTTCATCAGTATCGAGTGTAACCGTAAGCCCGTTAGGAATTTCTGCCACATGCGTGACCGGTCTTTTCAGCGTCATGGATTTTTCATGGGGCCTCCAGTCGCCTTTCTCAAATGGTACGGCCGTAAGCATTTTTCGGGTTGATTTCATTTCGTTTTCCCATTCGTGAATTAAGGTGTCTTTATTGCCATGGTATCAGGCTTTATGTTATCAGTTATTCTTTTTCCTTATGGTGGTAATGAGTGATTTTCTCAAGTCCTTCTTCAATCTTTTCGATTTTTTCCATCTGCTCTTCAATCTTGTGTGTCAGCTCTTCAGGGTGTTCCAGCTGATGGACAGGATCTTTCTTTTTCAGGATGCGCCACAACTGCAGGATGGCGGTTAAAGCGAATATCCCGCCAATCACCAAGTTCAGTATATCCTGGTTCCGGCTGATTGTGTTCGCAATCAGGATGCCGCCAAAAATAAAAACACAGTTGCCGATAAAAGTGCCGATGCCGATACCCATAATGTAGGAATTATAATGCCCGGACCTCGGCAGCAATACTTTTTTGGTGAACAACACGGTACTCCATCCAAACCAGAAAGGGATCTGTACCGGGTTCAGGGCGCTCATTACAAACCCCAGTACAAATTTGGGCAGCGAACTGCTCAGCACCACGTTTTCCTGTACATTGGGATGCAGGGCAGCATAAAAACTGGAAACCGCAAGCGCCACCACAATCAGCAGGGTTATCCATTCCAGCGCTTTCAGCACTCTTTCCTGTTTCCGTATCCAGTCCATAGCCACCAGCGAAACCCTTACATAAACAATTTCTGCCAGCAATGAACCCATAGAGAAAAGCATGGCCGAGGTGACGCCGTCAGAGATAGAAATCTGCATGGCCGCAATGTTAAGTGTTCCTAATGGCAGGGAGCCGAGAAAACTGACCAGCATGCCGGTAAAAAAAATCTTCAGCAAAGAGTGCATGAAGCGAAAATACAAAAAGGGCAACTGGATTAATTCAAACTAATCATACTTTTCAAGGAGGCGAAAATGTTTTTTGGCATTGCTTAAGTATTTCCAGCCGCGCCTGAATGACCAGTAAGGAGTACCGTTTTTATGATTATACCGGCTGATCCTGTATAATGCTTTCCAGTGGTGAAGTATGACGCTGTAAGCCCGCCAGATGCTCATACCACAATCATAAATATGGTTCGGCTCAGCGCCGCATCCGTTAAACTCAAGTATAAGAAAGTTCTTTCCCTGCTTCAGGTCCTCAATGGATGTGGTTTTGATGTCGTACCGCCCGTAAAAGAATTTATCGGTATAATGACTCAGCTCATCAAAAACCCTGTGCAGCTTATCATCAATTTCCTTATGCAGGTTGGTAAAGTGGGCGCCCCGGTTATGATTCCCTGCATAGGACAGATAAAAAATCTCCCCTTCGGGTATCACCCTGTCAAAACGATGACCGTGGCGGTGCTGCATTTCTTCCATCCGGAACCGGGCCCTGGGGTGAGCCAGCACCAGTTCTCTTAAGGTTGATTTGCTGTCACCTTTTACCTGCAGCAGCTCCTTGTGGATAAAACCGCTTACCACACCTTTTTGCTCCCAAGGGTAACGGTAATAAAATACACTGACTTCCACAGGCAATTCCACCAGGTCCTGCACAATATATTCTACCGGTATTTTTTCATGGTACTTATGCAGCTGTTCTTCATTTTCAATTTTTCTGAAAAGTATCCCTTTCATTCCCACATCTGGCTTTACAATAAAAGGATATGTGAACCCCGCTTCTGTAACTTTTTTCAGCACTTCGTCAATAGGCCAGTTATGCATGATGTAAATGGTCGTTGGTACCATATGGCCGGGCAGCTGATCATACATTTCTTTCTTGCCTTCGCCCTCAAACCCCCCAAAGGTGATGGTGGGGTTGGATGAACTGAAATACCAGAATGACCGGCTTTGCAGGCAATACCAGAGCCAAACCGGGCCAATAGGGAAATAAAGAACGTAGAAGTTCCATAGCTCCCACTTAAACAATTTTTGAAAAAGTTTTTTCATTTCAACGGCAACAAAATAAAGGAAAGAAAAGCAAATGAAGCATGAATTGTATTCCGGCCGGGTTATTGCACTTCATGGGCATGCAGGCTGAAAATTTTTATGTAGGTTTGAAACAAATTCAGATGAATGAAAGTACCGACCGCATCAGAGCTAATGGCCGAAGGAAAAAGTCCTGAAATTCTTTTCTGGGTGGGTTGTGCAGGCAGTTTCGATCAGCGGGCGCAAAAAATAACAAAGGCATTTGTGACCATCCTGAACAAAGTGGGCATCAGTTATGCCATTCTTGGCAAGGAAGAAATGTGCACCGGTGATCCGGTGCGCCGTGCAGGTAATGAATTCATGTTCCAGATGATGGCTTATCAGAATATCCAGCTATTGAACAACTATGGTATTAAAAAAATTGTGACGACCTGCCCGCATTGTTTCAATACGCTGAAAAATGAATACCCCGAACTGGGCGGCAATTATGAAGTTATTCATCATACCACATTTCTTCAGCAGCTGATTGATGATGGAAAGATAAAGATGAAAGAAGGAGGAAGTTTTAAAGGCAGGAAGATCACTTACCACGACAGCTGCTACCTGGGCCGTGCCAATGAAATTTATAAAGCTCCGCGAAAAGTGCTCGAGGCATTGGATGGTGAGCTGGTGGAAATGAAACGTTGCCGGAGCAACGGGCTGTGTTGCGGGGCCGGTGGGGCCCAGATGTTCAAAGAGGAAGAAAAAGGAACTAACCGTATCAATATTGACCGGGCTGATGAAGCCATAGCTACAGGCGCCAGTATCATAGCTTCTGCCTGTCCTTTTTGTAATACCATGATGACGGATGGCGTAAAACTGGCCGAAAAAGAAGAAACCCTGAAGGTACTGGATGTTGCAGAGCTGGTGGCAGCCAGCTTAGCCGACTGATTCATTGTCCAATATCAACCTTTCCTGCACTTCAAAGGCCTCCCTTAATTTCCCTTTTGGAATCGGGACATTTATTCCCCTGACTCTGTTTCCCTGTTCATAACTGATTTCAAGGATATGGATGCAGCCGGCTTCCCGGATATGAATTTCCCTGAACCGGCAGCTCCTGTTTTGAAATGATTCAGGCTCCCCGTTGACCCATACCCTGTCCACCGCTATTCTAACCTCGGGCGCCTGTTTTTCCCGCAGTGTACATAACCGGTGAAAAACAAAATACAAAAGGCCTTTCTTTCTCGATTTCCAGTACTGAAAATGCCTCCATCCTTCTTTTGTGTAGTTCCAGCAGGTAAGATGCATAGCTTTATTTATGGGTAAAAAATTAGTTGGAATTTGGTTGTAATTTAGCGGCATGAACCTGGAATATAAATACCTGCTGGACGGTAATTTTGACCCGGAATCAAAAGTGTGGGTCTACCAGTCTGGCCGTACATTTTCAATGGCTGAGGCGCTGGAAATTGAAGAGATGCTGAAAAACTTTACTGCCAAATGGCTGAGTCATGGTGTTCCTGTAAAAGGTGCCGGGTATTTATTCTTTGGCCAGTTTTTGATATTGATGGCAGATGAAACGGCGGCAGGTGTCAGCGGGTGCAGTACAGACAGTTCTGTAAGGCTGATAAAAGATACCGAACAGCGGTTTCAGGTGAACATGTTTGACCGAACTTCGCTGGCTTTTGTTGTTAAGGATAAAATACAATTATTGTCCCTCTCTCAGTTGCAATATGCACTTGATAACGGGTTTATTGATGCTGAAACTTTATACTTTAATAACCTGGTACAAACAAAGGCAGAGTTGGAGACGGAATGGATCATTCCGGTAAAAGACAGCTGGCTGGCAAAGAAAATTTCTTTTACAAAACAAGTTTCCTAACTTAGGAATCCCTAAGCGGCAGTAGCTCAGTTGGTAGTCCGCCGGTTGGCGGATCCCATGCTGTAAACAGGGAGTTATTGAAATAGAAAGATATTAGCGGCAGTAGCTCAGTTGGTAGAGCATTAGCTTCCCAAGCTAAGGGCCGAGGGTTCGATTCCCTTTTGCCGCTCACTTTTTAAGCACTTGCTTCTTCGCCGTCTTTGTAAAATTATACGCCACACTCAGCCGGTAATTCCGGGTTTGCGTGGCGTTGAAACTTTCCAAATTAAAATTGGGAGCATAAGTAAAACTCCGGGTTTGCTGTTGCACAAACGGGTCAATGGCATTGACCGTGATTACCAGTTTTTTTGCAAAGAATTTACGCTGCACACCGATGTTCATACTCGTTGTCCAGCGGGCAAAGCCTTGCGGGTTGGCAAAGCGGTTCAGGTTAAAGCTGCTGGTGATATTCCACAAATCGGTTGGGGTAAAACTGTAATTCAGGTTAAAGGTAAAAGATCCGCCGTCGCGAAACCGGCGGACGGTTTTGTCAAATTCGCCGTACACATTGTAAATAAAACTGGCGCTGAGATTAACCTTCAGCTTTTGGGATAGCGTTACCCCGTTCCAGGTGCTGATCTCATATTCTTTCCTGCCGCTGATATTCTCCCAGGTAATCTGTGTTTTCTCACCGGGTATCAATGTGCGTACCTGGCTGAAAACATCTTCCACGATATTGTATCCAATACCGAGGTTGACATAATATTTTGTTTTTGTACGGCCTGCCACGAAATCAAAATTATGAGCGGTTGATGCTTCTAATTTCTCGTTGCCAAACCGGATATTATAGGGATTGGAAAAATCAATGGCAGGGTTCAGTTCATTGATGCCCGGGCGGCGGATGCTGCGGCGGTAAGCCAATGTGAGGTTTAGCTTTTCCTTCCATGTTTTGTTGATATTGGCAAAGGGCAGCAGGGTCCAGTAATGATTCTTCACCTCCCCGCTTTCTTTCAGCAGTTCAAACCCTATATCCGTTTTTTCAGCTGATGTACCGGCTGTAAAGCTGAAATTTTCGCCCAGTAACTGTTTAACAGAGACCCTTATATTAGTAACAGTCTGGTGAAACCAGAAATCATTGCTCAGCAGGTCAAGCGGCACCATGATGCCCTCCGGTTTCTTTTTATAACTGGCGTCCACCACTACATGGTTATTGGACCGATTGTAGGCGGTTCCGAAAGAAAGAAACGTTTTCTTATTATCCCGCATCTTATCATAATTCACCCGCAGGTGATGGCCGTTAACCTTTGTATTGTTCAGCTGCTGCTGGGCGCTGTCCGTTCCGCTGAAAGTGTAATCAGGATTGAAATATTGCTGGTAAAAATCCCGGTCGCTTCTGTTAAGTGAGAAGTTGTAACCGGCAATGATCTTCAGTGTCTCCCCCGGTTTGCCCTTCCATGTGTAAGTAAAATTCATACCGGGACTGTAATGATCCCCTTCATTCTGAACGTCCCTTCTGCTGAGTTTCCACAAATCATTAAAGCGGTTGAAATTTCTGAATTCAGTGCTGTTGAAGTTATCATAGCTGTTCTGGTTATAGTTGAAAACAAAATTCAGCTGGTTATTCTTATTGATGTCATAATCCATATTCACCCGCAGATTGGGCCGCCAGTTTTTATTGGTAAAGTGGTTTGTGGTGTTAAAGAAATTGGATGAGTCGGTGTAAATATTATTTCGTATTGAATAACCATTGCCCACAAGGCGGTTGAAACCTGCTCCGGCATTAATACTAACTGCAAACCCCTGTTTCCGGTAACTGAAATTCCCGTGAATGCTCCCTTCTCTCCTTGTGCCGGCTGATACATTGATGCGGCCGCTCTTTCCCACTTTGCCTTTTTGGGTAACAATATTTATAACGCCGCCCTGTTCATTGGCATATTGCGGCGGCGGGTTGGTCATTACTTCAATCTTTTCAATAGAACTTCCTGGTAAAGATTCCAGCAGATCCTGCAGTTGCTGCAGGTTCAGTTCAACCGGCTTGTCGTCAATAAGAATTTTAGGCTGCACAAGGTGAAACTCCGCACAAAAAAACAAGACGATCAACCAGACGAGATTAAATAGTATGATTTAAGTTTATTGAACCCAGTTGGGGTTCAGTTTGTTCATTCACTATCTTCCCTGCCCCGCATTCGGCGGGACGGGGTTATTAATATTGAATCCCTCCGGGATTCAGCAGAAAATCAGATGAGGTCACTTCTATGTATCTCACCAGCCTGTGGTTAACATATTTATTTTGTTGAGGAAACCAGCTAAGCCCGAAGGGCTTAAATTTGAATAACTCCGGGTGAAACCCGGAGAGAAAGATACAACCCGGACAAAACAACCCCGAAGGGGTTGAATAAATTAGCCACTATGCGTACCTATACACAAATTCTTTATCAGATTGTCTTTAGCACAAAGCACAGGGAACAAGTACTGCAAAAAGAAAACAGGTCAGGGCTTTTTAAATATATCGGGGGCATTTTAAATAAAAGCAACTGCCATCTGTACCGTATGAATGGCGTAGAAGACCATCTGCATATCCTGACACATCTCCATCCCTCAATAGCGCTGGCTGATTTGATAAAGAATATTAAAATAGCAAGCTCAGGTTTTATAAAAGATAATGGACTCTTTAAAGGCTTTACCGGCTGGCAGGATGGTTATGGCGCATTTGCTTATGCAATCTCAGAAAAATCAAGATTGATTGAGTATGTGAAAAACCAGGAAGAACATCATAAAACAATTTCATTTCGTGATGAATACATTGAGTTACTAAAGGAACATGAGATTGAGTTTGATGAAAAGCATCTGCTCTGAATTTATTGAACCCCTTCGGGGTTCTGTTCACTATTGTTGCTTTTTCCCCCGCATTATATGCGGGGTTATTAATATTTAATCCCTTCGGGATTCTTAAGAATCAAACGAATGAGTTTTTGTACTGTCGCTGACGAGCCGCCCCGCCGCTATCAATGGCAGGAGTTTACGATGCTAGTGCATCTCCAACCAGATGAGCTTTGCACTATTGCCCAAAGGCTGCCCGACAGAAGCGGATACCCCCAACGCTGTGGTCGGGGTCTGTGACCCGGCTGCGGAGGAAGTAGTAGTCCCGCTTTTCAGCGGGATAAACTCCTGGCGGGAACTTCAGCTCATCGGACCCGATAGCTATCGGGTTACTAAAGATCACAGCCCCAATCACTAATTCACAAATAACCAATCAACCAATTATCCAAACTCCCTGCCATCCTGTCACAAATCCGGGTTTATGCAGTATATTTGCAGTCCATTCCCCCTTTATGATTGACTTGATGACAGATAGAACCCATGATGAAGCAAAGCAGGGTGAAGCCTATGCTCCATTTAATGGCGACCCGAATCAATACCGGAAACGGTTTTACATAGAAAGCTATGGCTGCCAGATGAATTTTTCGGACAGCGAGATCGTGGCTTCCATATTAAATAAAGAAGGTTTTGGCGCCACCCGCCATGCGGAGGAGGCTGATCTTATTTTCATCAACACCTGTTCAATAAGAGAAAAGGCCGAACAAACCGTTCGTAAACGGCTGACAGAATTCCGCAAACTGAAAGAAGAAAAGAAAGGTATGCTGGTGGGTGTGCTGGGATGCATGGCGGAAAGATTGAAATCAAAATTTCTGGAAGAAGAAAAACTGGTGGATATCGTTGTGGGCCCGGATGCGTATCGCTCATTGCCTACGTTGGTTGATGAAGCTGAAGGTGGACAAAAAGCAGTGAATGTTTTGCTGAGCAGGGATGAAACCTATGCGGATATTTCGCCGGTGCGATTGGATAGTAATGGCGTAAGCGCCTTTGTAAGCATTATGCGGGGATGCAATAATATGTGTTCCTTCTGCGTGGTGCCGTTTACAAGGGGAAGGGAAAGAAGCCGTGATGCAGAAAGCATCATCAATGAATGTAAAGATTTATTTGAGAGAGGATATAGTGAAGTGACGCTGCTGGGGCAGAATGTGGATAGTTACAGCCTCCCCCTACCCCCCTCCCAAGGAAGGGGAACTGAGCAGTTCTTCACTTTTGCGATGCTGCTTGAAAAAATTGCTCAGATTGCTCCGGAACTAAGAGTCCGTTTTTCCACTTCGCATCCAAAAGATATTACTGATGATGTGCTGCACACGATGGCGAAGTATGAGAACATCTGCAAATACATCCACCTGCCGGTGCAGAGCGGTTCGACAAAAATACTCCAACTGATGAACAGAACATATACACGGGAATGGTACATGGCGAAAGTGGACAGGATAAGGAAGATAATGCCCGACTGCGGTATCAGTTCAGATATCATTGCCGGTTTTTGTACTGAAGATGAACAAGACCACCAGGATACACTCAGCATTATGGAATACAGCCGCTATGATATGAGTTACATGTTCGTTTACAGTGAACGACCCGGTACCCTTGCTGAAAGAAGGTTTAAAGACGATGTACCCGAAGAAGTTAAAAAGAGAAGACTGGTTGAAATAGTGGAGCTGCAAAATCGTCTCTCTTTAGAAAGCAACAGGAAAGATATAGGCAAAACATTTAAAATACTGATAGAGGGTGACAGTAAGAGAAGTGATAAGGACTGGATGGGAAGAAATTCGCAGAATAAAGTGGTGGTGTTTGCGAAGGAAGACTATCAATTGAAGAAAGGTGATTATGTGAATGTAAAGGTGGAGGATTGTACGCAGGCGACCTTGTTGGGAAAAATTATTAATTAAGAAAAATGCCACCCGATAGCTATCGGGTGAAACACAGAGGCACTGAATTAAACTCTGTGTTTCAGTGCTTCAGTGGCTTACGACTATGGATATTCAAAATATAAAAAACCGTTTTGGCATCATCGGCAATGCACCGGCACTCAATTATGCATTGCAGGTGGCGGCACAGGTGGCCAATACCGACCTGACGGTGCTGATACACGGGGAAAGCGGGGTTGGTAAAGAAGTATTTTCCCAGATCATTCATTCAATTTCTGCACGGAAACATAATCCATTCATTGCAGTAAACTGCGGCGCCATCCCGGAGGGCACTATCGATTCCGAATTATTCGGTCATGAAAAAGGCTCCTTTACCGGCGCTGCCGATGCAAGAAAAGGGTATTTTGAAACGGTAAACGGCGGCACCATCTTTTTAGATGAAATAGGTGAGTTGCCGCTTGGAACCCAGGCAAGATTATTACGGGTGCTGGAAAGCGGTGAATTCATCCGGGTGGGTTCATCTAAAGTGCAAAAGACAGATGTAAGGGTGATTGCGGCATCTAATAAGGACCTGTTGCAATTAGTGCAGGCGGGAAAATTCAGGGAAGACCTTTATTACCGTTTAAGCACAGTCCCCATCCGTGTACCTGCACTACACGACAGACCCGAAGACATTCACCTGTTGTTCAGAAAATTTGCGGCTGATTTTGCAACAAAGTACCGCACTTCATCTGTTCAATTAGATGAAGAGGCAAAACAACTGTTAATTAACTACCCCTGGCCGGGCAATGTGCGGGAATTGAAGAATATTGCGGAACAGATTTCAGTTCTTTCTCAGGATAAACAGATAACGGCAAAGGAACTCAGCAAATACCTTCAGCCATATTCCAATAACAGGATGCCCGTACTGGCTTCCGCTAATGGCCACAGCCATGAGTTTGCGAACGAACGGGAAATACTGTACAAGCTTTTCTTCGATATGAAAAAAGATGTAACAGAATTGAAAAGAATGTTCCTGGAAGTACTGCAGAACCCCGCCATGGTGGCGCAAAACCAGGCGCTGATCAATGATCTTAAAGAATCGGAAGCCTACAGGATGAAAAGCACTGAATCACCGGTCAAGCTCCCTCCCATGCCGGTTAGCATGAGTACGGCACCGCTATTGCACCAGCCTGCACAGCCGGTTATAATCGGTAATGACATACAGGAGCATGAAGAAGTGGACGAAAGCCTGAATATTGTGGAAAAGGAAAAGGAACTTATCATTAAAGCGCTGAAAAAGCACAAGAATAAAAGAAAAGACGCTGCCCTCGACCTGGGTATCAGCGAAAGAACATTGTACAGAAAACTTAAAGAATACAATAGAGAAGAATGATGAAATTTTTTCTGCATACAGAAAGTTATGCGGCTGTCTTTTTTGCCCTTTTGCTCTTACCCGGCGCCTGCACCATCAAATACGGGTTAAAGGATGTTTCCATTCCTGCTGATATTAAAACAGTAAAGATTAATTATATAGAAAACCGGGCCCGGTACATAAACCCGCAGCTAAGCCCCCGGCTTACGGACAGGTTGCGGCAAAAAGTGGTGGGGCAAACCCGGTTAACACAGGTAAACAATGACAATGCAGACTGGGAAATCAGTGGTTTCATTACTGATTATTCTTTCAGCACCTCCGCCATCTCCAACCAGCAGGTGGCCAATAACAGGCTTACAGTTAGTGTGCATGTAACCCTGATCAACCGGAAAATGGACGATGTAAAAGATTATGATGTAAGCAGGAGTTTTGAATTTAAAGGCAACCAGTCGCTGCAGCAGGCCGAAAATGCCCTTGGTGATGAAATGATAAGAACACTGACAGACGAAATCTTCAATAAGTTATTTTCTAACTGGTAAGTTACCCCTATCTTGTACACATGAACCCCCGCATCAACCAGCTGGTAAAATCACTGTTGCAAAAAGACTCACTGGACCAATGCAGCCTTCCCGAACTGCAGCAGTTTGCCGAGCGCCACCCTTACTTCGGCGCTGCCCAGTTGCTGCTTACCAAAAAAATGCAGTCTGACAGTCCGGAAGAATATCATGAGCAGCTTCAAAAAACATTACTCTTTTTTCATAACCCCCTGTGGGTGGAGCACATGTTAAATGATACCGGGACCGCTGAAATCCTCAAAGCCAGGAAAGAAGCAGTCATGACAAACGTTGTTGTTGCAGAACCAGCTGAAAATACTGTTACGGATAAAAAAGGGGCAGGTGAATTCGCCGGTGAGAATATTTTACCCGGCACGGTACCCATCGGGGAAATGGAGAGTACCCCTGAAAAAAACCCTGCACAATCTTTACCCGAATTGCCTTCCTTAAAAACTGAAGCGGCAGTCAATGCAAAAGATGAATTGGTTTTTGAGCCCTTTCATACAGTTGATTACTTTGCCTCTCAGGGCATCAGGCTGAAAGAAGAGGAAAAACCGAAAGATAAGCTTGGGCAGCAGTTAAAAAGTTTTACCGAATGGCTGAAGGTGATGAAACGACTGCCCATTGCCGAAATTGTAAAAAGTTCCGAACCGGCAGCAGAAAGAAAAGTGGAGGAAATGGCGGAAACTTCCTTACAGGACCGTGAGATTATTACTGAAACGATGGCAGAGGTTTGGGAAAAACAGGGCAACATCACAAAAGCCATTGAGATCTACAGTAAATTAAGTTTGCTTGAACCCTCTAAAATCGCTTATTTTGCAGCCAAAATTGAGGATTTAAAGAAACAGATCTGATATGACAACGATATTCATTATACTGGTGATCCTGGCCTCTGTGATACTGGGTCTTATTGTGCTGGTGCAGAACCCCAAAGGAGGCGGGCTGGCAGGAAATATTGCCGGTTTCAGCAACCAATTCATGGGTGTAAAACAAACCACTGATGTTTTGGAAAAAGGCACCTGGCTTTTTGCAGGTATCATTGGCCTGCTGAGCCTGGTCTCGGTTATTTTTATTCCCAAATCTTCCGGCACCGAAACTGACAGAACAAAAGAGGCTACCGGCGCTACCGTTCCGGCCAATACCCAGCCGAAGGTTCCGGCTAATGCTGTACCACTAACACCTTCTTCAGGCCAGACGCCAACAACTCCGAACAAATAACATTTAAACAAATAATTATCCCCCGTTTTGCCCTGGCATGACGGGGGTTTTTATGTCTGTCCCCCTTCCGGTAAAGCGGATTTCTGGTTTTTACAGGTAAATTGCAGCAGCACTTCCTGTTCAAGTAACATTTATGAAGAAAAAAATATTGCCGGCCCTTGCCGGTATCATTCTCACAACAGGCGGTTATATCAGTTATAAACTGTTTAAACCTGCCGTTGACAATAAGGATGGATTGTATTTCTATATAAGAGAAGGCGAAACACCTGAAGGAATAAAACAAGAACTTGTAAACAGTCAATTTTTAAAAAAAGAAAGCGGTTTTGATCTTGCCTGTACTGTTCTCCGGTTTAAAAAATCCAAACCCGGCCGGTATTTATTAAAGGATGGAATGAGTGTATGGAAGCTGGTACGGATGCTGCGCAGCGGCGAGCAGGCATTGGTTAAGCTGACAATTGTAAAAGAAAGGACCAAAGAAATGTTTTCGGGCAAAATGGGGGGCAAAAAATTTGACCTGCAATTTGACTCCCTGCAAATGATCAGTTACCTCAACAATAATGACTCGCTGAAGAAGTTTGGAGTGGATACAAACACAACCCTGTCTGTTATTATACCCGACACTTACTTACACAAATGGAACAGCACCCCCGATAGACTGATGCAGCAGTTATACGCTGCTTATAAAAAATTCTGGAGCGAAGAACGAACTGCCAAAGCTTCCCGTTGGGGATTTACACCGCAGCAGATAATGATTCTGGCTTCAATTGTTGAGGAAGAAACCAACCGGAAGGATGATAAATACAATATCGCCAGTGTTTATATCAACCGTTTGCGAAAAGGCATGCGGCTCCAGGCGGACCCTACTGTGAAATTTGTGACCCGTAATTTTCAGCTCGGGCGCATAACGGGGGTGCACCTGAAACAGGATTCGCCCTACAATACCTATCTGCATGAAGGTCTTCCCCCCGGCCCTATCTGCACTCCTTCCGTTGAATCAATCGAAGCTGTGCTGAATGCACCGGAAACGGGCTATCTTTTTTTTGTAGCCAGTTATAAATTTGACGGCAGCAGCATCTTTACCACTAACCTGAATGATCACAATAAAAATGCCCGTATGTTTCATGCTGAACAAAACAGAAGAACTGATTCTATACGGAAAATAAAAGAAAATTCTGCATCCAAGTGATAAAGAAAATCACCGATAAGATCAGTTCATCAGCGCCGGCGAAACATGTTGTCCGTAAAAGCAAAAGTACTTCCCTGCCCGGCTTCAGGGGAATACCGCTTTATGATGTGGTGATGTTCTTTATCAAACAGGTAAAAACAGTCGGGATGACAGAAAGGGCATCCGCCATTTCTTTTAACCTGGTAATGGCTATTCCGCCGGCCATTATTTTCCTTTTTACCTTAATCCCCCTCCTTCCCATATCAAAAGAATTTGAAGAAGGGCTGTACAGTCTGATCCGGGATGTGATACCCGGTGAAAAGAACAATTCCAACCTGATTGGTTTTTTGCACGACTTTATCAATAACCCCAGGAACAGCCTGCTTTCCTTAGCCTTTATTTTATCCTTATTTTTTTCTTCCAATGCCATGATGGGCATCCAGCGTTCCTTTGATAAGAACTACATCGGTTTCCGTAAACGCAAAGGGTTCCAGAAAAGGATATCAGCCCTCAAAATCACATTCATCATCTACATACTTGTTTTTATATCCGTATTGTTATTGGTTGCCCAGGGAAAGGTTCTTGATCTTTTCGCCGTCAACCGGACATGGAGAGCCATTATTACCAATGCCCGCTGGCTGGTGGTGGTGCTCCTGTTTTTTTACTGCATATCATATATCTACCGCCATACACCTGCAGTGGATAAAAAATGGAGGCTGATAAACCCGGGTTCCATACTTGCCACATTACTGATGCTGTTTACTACCCTGTTATTTTCCTGGTGGGTGAGCCGGTTTGGGTTGTATAATCAGTTATATGGCTCCATTGGTACTGTGTTAATTTTGATGGCGCTTATTTTTATTAATTCATTGGTACTGCTTATTGGTTTTGAACTGAATGTCAGTATAAGCTCCCTGAAGAAAATTGCCGACGAACCGAAAGAGAATGATGCAGACGGCGCTCAGAGCTGAATAAATTTTCCGAAATTTGGTGACTATAATAAAATCAACTAAATCATGAAAAAAATACATTTTGCTGCGCTTCCGGTACTGGCAATGGCAACCGCTCTAACTGTAAGCATTGAACCCCTGCCGCTGGGGTCTCCCGTCCCCAAGCCGGATGTAAAGATGAAAGACATTTTGGGCAAAGAGGTTTCCCTGAAAGATGTAAAAACAGACAAAGGCCTGCTGATAATGTTCAGCTGCAATACCTGCCCTTATGTAATCAAGAACCAAAGCCGTACATACGAAGTGTGCAAATATGCCATGGGGAATGGTATCGGTGTGGCCGTGCTGAATTCCAATGAGGCCAAAAGAGACGATGATGATTCATTTGAAGACATGAAGGCCTATGCCAGGGCACAAAATTACCAATGGTACTACCTGGTTGATCAAAACTCGGCCCTGGCCGATGCTTTTGGTGCCAACCGTACTCCGGAATGTTTCCTCTTTGATGCCGGCGGAAAACTGGTTTACCATGGCGCCATTGATGATAATCCAAATGATGCCGGCGCTGTAAGCCGCAAGCACCTGATGATGGCTATTGACGAAATGAAGGAAGGCAAAGAAGTTTCTGTGAAGAAATCCAGGTCGGTGGGTTGCCCCATCAAACGGCTCTGATCTTACCGGATAAACTGATTTTGGTCCTCTCCGGTCAGGGGAGGACTTTTTTTTACAGATATTTATGGAAGATCACCCGTGCCCCATCTAAGCGGTTGAGTAACTTCATTACCTCACCCAAAATCATTGCTTATGTCTTCCCGTCAGTTCCTTTAGCGCCTGATTGTTTTTGCCTTTCTGGTTTTGCTCGGCTTTGCACTGGCCATGGGTATTTACTACCACGGTTTTATGGGCATAACGCTGACCCTGGTAAGCCTTGGAGCCTGTATTTATTTCCTGTATATCGCAGCAAAAGCAAGGAAGGCGATAAGGGAAGCAACTGAAGATATTGCTTAATTCTTTTTCAGTAAAGCCATGATTTCAGTTTTCAGTTCGCCGTGGGAGAGTTGTCCTTCAATAAAATTCCGGTAACCTGTTTTGTTATTGACAAATAGGGTTGCCGGAATAGCTCCCGACCACCTCGGGTCAATTTTCGGGCAAAAATAATCCGCATTGGTTTCATCCAGCCATACAACAGGGGCTGTTATCTTTCGCTTGCTGATAAATTTTGAAATGGTTTTTGGATAGGCTTCTTTAAAGTCAAGGCTGACGAGTAACAGCAGGATGCTATCTCCGGCTGAACTTACAGATTTGTTATGCTCATCTGCTTCTTTGATGAAATATGGAATCTCTTCAATACAGGGTCCGCACCAGGAAGCCCAGATATTTACAATCATGGGTGATTTGCTTTCTGCAATTATTTTCTCAACATCTGTGATCTTCACCATCTTTATTTCCTGGGCAAAGGAAATAACCGATACGAACAAAAAAACTGTGAATACAATAAATCTTTTCATTTTTCAATTTTTACTCCCCCTCCGGGGCTGGGGGCACACTCCACTCCTTCAGCAACTCCTGATACCTGACGCTGTCGAGCCCCGGCCGGTTGTAATGCCCGGCTATGAATTTTTGTCTGTATGCCTCATACAAAGTTACCGCACAGGCCACACTGATATTCAGCGAACGAATGATTCCAGCTTGCGGAATAACAAAATTTCCATCAGCCAAAGCCCTGATTTCATCGCTTACACCACTGTGTTCATTACCAAATACCAGGGCAATGCTTTTGGTAAAATCAATGTTGTGTAAACTTACCGCATCGCTGCTGAGGTGTGTTGTTAAAATGGTTGAATAACGTTTTCTTAATGATGAGAAGCATTCATCCGCATCAACATATTGGTGAATGCTGAGCCATTTAGCGGCACTGGAAGAACTTTTAGCTCCCCATTTTTTATGCCTGGGGAATTTTGTATTCAACACATAAAGATCCTGCACTCCTACCGCATCGCATGTCCGCATCACAGCTGATATGTTATGTGGGTCAAAAACATTTTCCAGTACGACAGTTATATTAACCTGCCGCCTGTCTAAAACTGATATAAGCCGTTGTTTTCGTTCGGGGGTCATTGAATAGTAGCTGTTTAGCTTGTAATACTGGGCAAAATAAGTATTTTTATAGTTGGTGGTTGATTCGTTATTCAGGACTAAAGTCCTTTATATAATTAATCAACTAACCCAGGCATGAATGCCGGGATTAAAGAAAATAGATTCCCAAAGGGCTTTAGCCCAGAAAGTTTAAAATGCTTGTCATGAAATATTCTCCTGTTCAGAATTATATCAACGGAATTTTTGTTGATGCTTCTTCTGCCCGTAAACTGCCGGTTATATCACCCATTGACGGCAATCATTTATCAGATGTTCCCATGTCAACCGGTAAAGACTTGGATGATGCAGTAAAAGCCGCCAAAGCTTCTTTTACTGCCTGGAGTAAGATGCCCATAAAAGAAAGGGTGCAGGTTTTTTTCCGCTATAAAACATTATTGGAAAAAAATCTGAAAGAACTGGCTGAACTCTGCAGCGAAGAAAATGGCAAGACGTACAGCGAATCTGTTGCTGAAATTGAAAAATGTATTGAGTTAACAGAGTTCGCCACGTCACTTCCTCAATTAGTAACCGGTGAAATATTAGAAGTAAGTAAAGGTGTTGAATGCAGAACAGAACATGTTCCTCTTGGAGTTGTTGCTTCTATTGTTCCATTCAATTTTCCGGCGATGGTTCCTAATTGGACGATTCCGAATGCCATCGCATTGGGAAATTGCATGATTTTAAAACCATCTGAAAAAGTACCGCTGTGTTCGGCAAGGTTGGCGCAATTATTAAAAGAAGCCGGATTGCCCGATGGTGTTTTTAATATTGTTAACGGCGACAGCGAAATCGTTACGGCCATCTGCGATCACCCCGGCATTGAAGCGGTTTCGTTTGTTGGCTCCACCAAAGTAGCGAAGATTGTTTATCAAAGAGCCACACAAAATTTCAAAAGGGCATTGGCTCTTGGCGGCGCAAAAAATCATTTGATGGTATTGCCCGATGCCAAACCGGATATGACAGCCCAGAATGTGGCAGCCAGTATGAGCGGATGCGCCGGCCAGCGCTGTATGGCGGCATCTGCAATGGTCGCTGTCGGTGAAGTGGATCATATTATTAATAAGATTTGTGATGAAGCCAAAAAGATTATACCGGGTGAAAATCTTGGGGCTGTTATCAGCAAAGAGTCCAAAGAAAGAATAGAAGGATATATAACTGAAGCGGAAAAACAGGGAGCCAAAATTTTGGTGGATGGCCGCAATGCCAAAGTGAAAGGAAAGGAAAATGGCACTTATGTGGGTCCGACGGTAATTGATTATGTAAAGCCTGATATGGCAGTTGCTAAAGAAGAAATCTTTGGTCCCGTTATCTCTATTATGCGTACTAAAACAGTGGATGAGGCTCTGGCAATTGAAAACTCCAATCCTTATGGTAATGCAGCATCTGTATTTACACAAAATGGCGGCATGGCCCGTTACATCATTGACAAAGCCAGTGCCGGCATGATTGGCGTAAATGTAGGGGTGCCCGTACCAAGAGAACCTTTCTCCTTCGGCGGCTGGAACGAAAGCAAATTTGGCGTCGGCGATATTACCGGAAAGAGTTCTATTGAATTCTGGACCAAGCTGAAGAAGAGTACAACCAAATGGAATCCCGAAGCCGGCGTTAACTGGATGTCATAACATAATGATGAAAGAAGTAGTGAAGTATCGTCCCTCTCCTTTGGAGAGGGATAAGAGGGTGAGGCTGGAACCCGGAGGCGGGGGTGAATTGGATGAGTTGAGGCGGCCTCCCCAAACCCCTCCGAAGGAGGGTTCTTGGAGTCTTCAAACTTATAAAGTCATTAAAAGAATCGGAGTCTGAGGTCCCTTCTTCGGAGGGCCTGCCTGCCGGACAGGCAGGTAGTATTACTGAAGCTGGGTTCATAAATAATAAAAAACTATGAGTACAAAAACAATCCCGATAGCTATCGGGACAGAAGCACAGGAGATAATTCAGAATAACCTGGATTATACTTTGTTCTCCTGGTCCAAACAAAAAGGCATCGCCCCTATCGCCGTAAAAAATGCCGAAGGCGTGTACCTCTACGACTATGATGGCAAACGCTATATTGATTTTTCGTCGGGACTGATGAATGTCAATATCGGTCATGGCAACCAGCGGGTAACGGATGCCGTGGTAAAACAAATGCAGGAAGTGGCTTACGTTACGCCCAGCTGTGTGACCAAAGTAAGAGGCGAAATGGGAAAGAAGATTGCATCCATCACACCGAAGGGTTTGAAAAAAACTTTGTTCACTCTTTGCGGGGCTTCGGCTATTGACAATGCGATTAAACTGGCGAGACTTTATACAGGCCGTCATAAGATCATTGCGAAGTACCGGGCTTTTCATGGTGCGTCATACGGCGCCATGACTGCCGGTGGTGACCCGAGAAAATTAGCTGCTGACTCACAGCAAATGCCCAATGTGGTGCATGTGGAAGATCCATATTGCTATCGCTGCCCTTTTGGGCAGACATTTGGCTCCTGCAAATATGAATGTGCCAGTCATGTAGAAAGGGTGATTCAGTTTGAAGGCCCCGAGAATGTTGCCGCAATATTGATGGAAGGTGAAAGCGGTTCTTCCGGTTGCATAAAATATCCGCCGGATTATATGAAGAAGATCAGGGCTATTTGCGATAAATACGGTATCCTGCTGATAGTGGATGAAGTAATGAGCGGATTTGGCCGCTGCGGCAAATGGTTTGGAATAGATAATCATGGTGTAGTGCCGGATATGATTGCGACGGCAAAAGGAATCACATCAGGCTATGTGCCACTGGGCGCATTGATTGTGTCTGACAAAATCGCCGCCCATTTTGATGACAGGGTGCTGTGGCTGGGCCTCACCTACTCTGCCCACCCGGTTAGCCTCGCAGCCGGCATGGAAGTATTGAAAATTTATGAAGATGAAAATATGTTCGCTAATGCCGTGGCAATGGGGAAATATGTAGAAGAGCAGGTGGAAAAGCTGAAACAAAAACATCCCAGCATTGGTGATTTCAGGAATACAGGTTTGTTAGGTTGTATTGAACTGGTGAAAAACAGGGCAACCAAAGAACCGATGGCGCCATTTAATGCAAAGCCTGATGAAATGGCCGTGATGAATAAAGTAGCGGCAAGGATCAAAGATCTGGGCATGTACACATTTGTTCGGTGGAATTACATTTTTGTAGCGCCACCGCTTTGTGTAACTAAGGAGCAAATTGATGAAGGGCTGAATATAATTAGTGAGGCCATCGCCATTGCTGACCAAAATATGATTCCGTAGCAGTCAGATATATATTGAAAAGAAGAATAGATGAAAGTCACAACTCCGCAGGAGTTGACTATTTATAGAATGAAATATAAGTGAATACCCCAACCCGGTAAGGGTTGAACCAATAAAAATAAAATGCCGAATACATACACCCAATTATACATTCAGTTTGTATTCGCCGTTAAATGGCGGGAAAGTCTCATTCAAAAATCCTGGAAAGATGATTTATATAAATACATAACAGGTATTGTTCAAAATAATAAAAGCAAGATGCTGGCAATAAACGGTATGCCCGACCACATTCACATATTTATTGGCTATAAACCTTCTGTTGCTATCCCCGATTTAATAAAAGATATAAAAGTTGCCAGCAGTTTATGGATTAATGAAAAAAAGCTGGTTAAGGGAAAATTTAACTGGCAGGAAGGTTATGGCGCTTTCTCCTACAGGCTGAGGGATATTGATGAGATTTGCAGATATATTCAAAATCAGGAATCACATCATCATAAAAAATCGTTCAGGCAGGAATATATTGAATTATTGAAAGACTTTTCGGTTGAATATGAAGATAGATACCTGTTTGAGTTTTTTGATGAGGTATATTCAACTCCTCCGGAGTTGGAAAATCAAAAATAACTTATAGTACTATAGAGATTTGTCTCCTGCGGAGACCACAAAAACAAAAGAAACTTGAAGAGCAAAGAGCAGTATATAATCTCAGAGCCTAAAACTTTCTCCCCGGGGGGTAATGGGGCCATGGAATTTTCCCCCCTGTACAACGAAGACCTAGCCCCGGTTCCGCCCGAAAAAAGAACCTGGAACAAATGGCATATAGCTGCATTGTGGATTGGTATGGCGGTTTGTATTCCCACTTATATGCTGGCAAGCAGTCTCATCAACCAGGGGATGAACTGGTGGCAGGCCCTTATCACCATCCTGTTGGGAAATGTCATTGTTTTAATTCCGATGATCCTGAATGCACATGTTGGAACTAAATACGGAGTGCCGCTTCCTGTTTTTCTGAGAATGAGTTTTGGCATTAAAGGTTCCGTTCTTGCATCACTGCTCAGAGGATTGGTAGCCTGCGGCTGGTTTGGCATACAAACATGGATTGGCGGTGCCGCTATTTACCAGTTGCTGGCGGTAATGTTTCCGTCGATGGCAGCTACACCTTTCCTTGGTGATTTTATCGGACTTAACCTGGCACAGGCTCTTTGTTTTTTATTTTTCTGGTTCATCAATATCTGGATCGTTTATCGGGGCATTGACTCCATTAAAAAATTAGAAGCATGGTCGGCTCCGTTTTTATTACTGATCGGACTTTGTCTCTTACTATGGGCCTGGTTCAGGGTGGGCTCCCTAAAAGATATACTGAATGCATCTTATACGCTTTCTTCTCAAAACAATGTTGACTTCGGGCAAATATTCTTCCCCGGTTTAACCGCTATGGTTGGCTTTTGGGCAACGCTGTCATTAAATATTCCCGACTTTACCCGTTATGCTAAATCGCAGAAAGACCAGGCTATGGGGCAATTGATTGGATTGCCCCCCACCATGGTTTTCTATTCTTTTATCGGCATTGCTGTTACCAGTGCAACAGTTTTATTGTATGGCGAAGCTATCTGGGATCCCGTTGTATTGATGGGAAAATTTGAATCACCGGTAGTAGTTATTATATCAATGCTCGGCCTGACTATTGCAACCCTTTCCACCAACATTGCAGCCAATGTGGTGGCGCCGGCAAATGGCTTCTCTAACATGGCCCCTAAGAAGATCAGTTTTAGAATGGGCGGCTATTTAACCGGCATTATTGGAATATTGATTTTCCCATGGAAGCTGATTGCCGATCCGCAGGGATATATCTTTCGCTGGCTTATTGCTTATTCAGCATTGCTTGGCGCCATGGCCGGCATTATGATTTGTGATTATTATCTTATAAGAAAAACAAAGATCAGTGTAACAGAATTATTTAACCCTGATGGTCCGTACAAAGGGTGGAATACCCCGGCATGGATCGCTTTTGTGGTCAGCCTACTCCCTGTTATTCCCGGATTTCTAATTGCAGTGGGTGTAAGCAACCCTGTGGCTTTCCCTGCTTTTTTCAATAACTTGTATTCTTATGCATGGTTTGTGACATTCTTTTTATCATTTATTATTTATTGGTTGATAGCCGGAAAAAAATAAATTAACATGTCTGTCCTGATTAAGAACGGAAGAATCATTACCGCTGATGCGGACTATGTGGCCGATATTTTTACTGAAGGCGAACAAATAAAAACCATTGGCAAAAACTTAAACCTAACTGCTGATAAAGAAATTGACGCCTCCGGCAAACTCGTTTTCCCCGGCGGTATTGACCCGCATGTGCATTTGGATATGCCTTTCATGGGAACTTATTCTTCAGATAATTATGAAACAGGAACAAGGGCTGCATTGTTTGGCGGCACAACAATGGTGATTGATTTTATTTTGCAGAAACAAGGCAACTCATTACAGGCTGCACTGGATGAATGGCGAGGAAGAAGCAACGGCAACTGTGTTGGCGATTACAGCTTTCACATGGCTGTCACTGACTTTAATGACAACACCAAAAAAGAAATACAGGGTCTGATAGAAAAAGAAGGTATCGTTTCCTTCAAAACATTTATGGCCTATAAAGGCGCTCTGATGATTGACGACCGCCAGATGATCGGCCTGATGGAAGAAGTAAAAAAACACGGCGGCCTAATCAATGTACATGCCACCAACGGCGATATGATTGATTACCTGGTGGCAAAACACAGAAGCGAAGGCAAACTCTCCCCTCTTTATCATTGTTTATCACAACCGGAGATAACAGAAGCCGAAGCGGCCGAACGGTTTGTGGATATGAGTTATTATACCGGTTGCCCGGGTTATATCGTACACCTCACCTGCGAAGGCGCATTGAATGCGGTACGCAATGCGACAAGAAGAAATCAGAAAACATTTGTGGAGACCTGCATTCAGTATTTAATCATTGATGCATCATTATACGAAAGAGAAGATGGCTCCAAATGGGTAATGAGCCCTCCCCTGCGGGAAAAGAAAGACCAGGAAACATTATGGGCCGGTATCAACCAGGGACTGGTACAGGTTGTTGCCACCGACCACTGTCCTTTTAAATGGGAGCAGAAACTGATGGGCAAAGATGATTTCAGTAAAATACCGAATGGTCACCCCGCCATTGAGAACAGAATGGAACTTTTATACAGTGAAGGAGTGGGCAAAGGAAGAATCACTTTAAACAAATATGTGGAAGTGGCCTGCACCAACCCGGCGAAAATATTCGGCATGTTTCCCCGCAAAGGAACGATTGCTGTGGGCAGCGATGCGGACATTATGATTTTTGACCCCAATGAAAAACATATCATCTCCGCCAAAGCCCATCACATGAATGTTGACTACAGCGGCTACGAGGGCTGGGAACTGACGGGGAAAGTGAAAACAGTTTTACTGAGAGGCAAAGTAGCTATTGAAAATAATCATTGCAAGATTGACAGAGGTTTTGGTAAATTTATAAAGCGGAAAAAGGTCTTTCAAAATATTTAGTCATTAAAGTTGATTATTTCATGAACCTATGCTTCTTTAAAACGGCAAGATAAAATTGAGCATCATTTTTTCCCTTTTTCATTCAGACTAATTTAAAATGTTATAACCACTACTTTTAAATCATGTATAAAAAATTTCTCTTAATTACTTTCTTATTTGTTGCTGGCGTTTCCAATGCCCAAACATTTCGTATTCAAATTGCTTCCCAATTAAATGAGAACGCATTAGATGGTAGGCTGCTATTATTAATTTCTAAAAATAATAGCAAAGAACCCAGGTTTCAAATAAGTGATGCAACCAATACTCAAATGGTTTTTGGCAAGGATATAGAAAACTGGCACAGCGGTTCATCTCAAATAATGAGTGAAGAAGCATTTGGATACCCTATTGAAAGGATCAGTAATATTCCAGCAGGAGATTATTATGTGCAGGTACTATTACACAAGTATGAAACTTTTAAATTAAAAACCGGTCACACGGTTAAGTTGCCAATGGACAGAGGCGAAGGTCAGCACTGGAATCAAGCGCCGGGAAATATTTATTCCACCCCTGTAAAGATTTATATCGATCCAAAGGCATCCAATGAAATATCCATTACTATCGATAAAATAATTCCTCCCATAAAGGAGCCTGATGATACGAAGTACATCAAACACATAAAAATACAAAGCAAGTTACTCACCGAATTTTGGGGAAGGCCTATGTTCATTGGTGCACATGTACTACTACCAGAAGGCTTCGATAGCCATCTAACCGTAAAATATCCGCTGGCCATTTTTCATGGTCATTTTCCAACAGACTTTGGCGGGTTTCGTACCACAATGCCTGATCCGAAATTAATACCTGATACAAATGACCGCTTTAGAATCACAGGATATAACATCATTCAACAGCAAGAAGCATATGATTTTTATAAACAATGGACCGGACCCGGCTTTCCGAGAGTGATAGCTGTAGAAATTCAACATGCCAATCCTTATTATGATGATTCGTATGCCGTGAACTCTGCTAACCTGGGGCCATATGGCGATGCGATTACCTATGAATTGATACCAGAAATAGAAAAACATTTTCGTGGCATTGGACAAGGCTGGGCCAGATTCCTTTATGGCGGATCCACCGGAGGATGGGAAGCATTGGCAGCACAGGTATTTTATCCCGATGAGTACAATGGAAGTTATGCGGCTTGTCCTGATCCGATTGACTTTCGTCATTACGTTACTGTTGATATTTATAACGATAAAAATGCCTATTATGTAAAAAGTGATTTCAAAACTTTACAGCGACCTGGTCATAGAAATTACCTGGGTCATGTAAGTGCAACTTTGAGAGAAATGAATCATCGGGAACTTGCATTAGGAACTAAAAGCAGAAGCGGAGATCAGTTTGATATTTGGGAAGCTGTTTTTTCGCCAATGGATAGCGACGGTTATCCAAAACGTATTTATGATAAATATACAGGTGCAATTGATACAGCAGTTGCAAGGTATTGGAGGGATAACTATGACCTGACACATATTATAAAGCGAGACTGGCCAAAGTTTGGAGACAAGCTGAAAGGAAAAATTCATATTTACGTCGGCGATATGGATAACTACTATTTGAATAACGCTGTGTACACTGCCGAAGACATGCTAAAAAAATTGAGCAACCCTTCCTGCCATTGCGAAGTAACCTATGGTGACAGGGCAGAACATTGCTGGAACGGTGACCCTACCCTGCCAAACTATATAACCCGTTTACGTTATAATCAAATGTTTATTAAAAAGTGGGCTGAAGAAATAAAAACAAGAGCCCCTAAAAATGCCGACCTTAAATCATGGAGATATTAGAAATAGCATGATAGCTTTTTTTAAATTTAAATTTTAACCTACAAACCATTCATATGCCAAGAATCATTAAGTCAGGCCTTATACAACTCTCCCTTCCAAAAACAGAAGGCGAAGGCACCATCGAAGAAATAAAAGAAGCCATGGTGCAAAAACATATTCCCATGATTGAAGAAGCGGGAAAGAAAGGTGTGCAGATACTTTGTATGCAGGAAATTTTCAACACACCCTACTTCTGCCCCGGGCAAGACAAAGCCTGGTATGAAAGTGCAGAAACTGTTCCCGGCCCCACAGTGGAACGTATGCAGGAATATGCAAAGAAGTATCAAATGGTGATGATTGTTCCGATGTATGAAAAAGAACAGGCCGGTGTTTTATATAATACTGCGGCAGTGATTGATGCCGATGGAACATATTTGGGCAAATACAGAAAGAATCATATCCCCCACACATCCGGTTTCTGGGAAAAGTTTTTCTTTAAGCCCGGCAACCTGGGATATCCTGTTTTTCAAACCAAGTATGCAAAAGTAGGTGTGTATATCTGTTATGACCGTCATTTTCCCGATGGCGCAAGATGTTTGGGATTGAACGGCGCTGAAATTGTTTACAATCCTTCGGCAACAGTAGCTGGTCTTTCTCAATATTTGTGGAAACTGGAACAGCCTGCACATGCTGCGGCCAATGGATATTTCATGGGTTGCATCAACCGGGTAGGTTATGAAAAACCATGGAACCTGGGTAAGTTTTATGGCAGCAGTTATTTTGTTGATCCCCGCGGACAGATTTTTGCTCAGGCATCGGACGATAATGATGAATTATTAATTGCAGATTTTGATTTGGATATGATCGAAGAAGTTAGGGCAACCTGGCAATTCTTCCGCGACAGAAGACCGGAGACGTATGGAAGGCTCGTTGAACTCTAAACTCCATAGGAGTTTAATCTATATAGAAACGTTATAAGTAATACAGTTCAACCCCGTACGGGGTTGAACATCACATGTTGAAAGTTCTTTTTATAAATATTTGTCCCCTACGGAGACATTAAAGACCAAAACAAATGGCAATAGTAAATAACAGATTAACCAAAGAACAATACGAAGCCAACTTCGCCGACATTCACCCGCCGTTTGAAAACATAACCGCAGCGCAGGTGGAAGCCAACCGTTGTTTGTTTTGTTATGATGCGCCATGTACCAAGAGCTGCCCCACAAGCATTGATGTTCCAAAATTTATCAAGCAAATTGTAACAGAAAATATTAAAGGCTCGGCGCATACTATTTTTTCTTCCAACATTATGGGAGCAGGTTGCAGCAAAGTTTGCCCTGTAGAAAAACTATGCGAAGGAAGTTGTGTATTCAATTTACTGGATGAACCCCCTATTCCTATTGCAAAATTGCAACGCTATTCTACTGAAATGGCAATGGAGAATAACTGGCAACTGTTTGAGCGGAAGCCCTCCCCTTTAGGGGATAGGGGGCAGGATGGGGGCAAAGTAGCCGTAGTCGGCGCCGGCTCTGCCGGCCTAAGTTGCGCCCATGTTCTCTCAAGAGAAGGAATTGATGTAACCATCTTCGAAAAAGAAAGCAAAGGTGGCGGGTTGATGACTTATGGAGTTGCAGCCTATAAAGTCACACCGCAGTTTTGCGAAGATGAAGTGAACTATATCACCTCTATCGGGGGCATAGAAATAAAATACAACCAGGAACTTGGAAAGGATGTAACTCTTTCGCAATTGAAAAAAGATTACGACGCCGTTTACCTTGGCATCGGTGTGGGTGTGGCAAGGCAATTGAACATTCCCGGGGAAAAATTAGAAGGCGTGGTGGATGCTATAAAATTTATCTATGAAATTCGGGCCAATGGATATTCATCGGTTCCCGTTGGAGATAAGGTAGCTGTTATCGGTATGGGCATGACAGCCATTGATGCCGCCACACAAGCCAAACGCCTCGGTGCAAAACATGTAACAATGGTCTATCGCCGCACCGAAAAAGAAAAACCCTGCACACAGGCTGAACTGGATATGGCTATGCTGGATGGCTGCGAAGTGATCTGGCTGGCAGCGCCACAAAAAATAAAAGGCGCTGCAGGAAAAGTAAAGCAGCTTGTTTGCAGTGTGATGAAACTCGGCGAACCCGATGCCAGTGGCCGCCGCTCCCCTGTTGACACCGGCGAAACATTCACTTTGGATGTGGACATGGTCATCAAAGCAGCGGGACAGGTGCCGTTTGAAAAATTAATAAAGAAATCAAGGCTGGATAATAAGAACGGAAAGATTGTTATTAATGAAAACTGTGCGACTAATATCAAAGGCGTCTTCGCCGGTGGGGATGCAGTGAATGGTGGAAAGGAAGTAGTGGATGCTGTGCAGGCGGGAAAGGATGGAGCAAAGGCGATTTTGAAATACCTAAACCCCCAAACCCCCTAAAGGGGAGTTTGCCAACGCACAAAGCCAGCTTATTTGAAAAGACCTACCGCCCCGTAGGGGCTAAATGTTGGTAGCCCCGGATGAAATCCGGGGTAATGAAAACGAAGAATGTATTCAGAACCCCGTAGGGGTTCAACATTGATGAATAGCGAACAGAATCCTGAAGAGTGCGACGCAACGGAAGTTTATCCGTGTTAATGTCGCTGGTAACATAAAAAAAATATTATGGCAGACATAACAAGCAATTTCCTCGGCATCAAATCCCCCAACCCCTTTTGGTTAGCCTCTGCCCCACCGACGGATAAAAAATACAATGTACTCCGTGCATTTGAAGCCGGCTGGGGCGGTGTGGTGTGGAAAACACTCGGCTCGCAGGTAAAAAATGTATCATCACGGTATAGTGCGGTTGACTATGGCGGGCAACGGGTGATGGGCTTTAATAATATTGAACTCATCAGCGACCGGCCGCTGCATATCAACCTGAAAGAAATAACCGAATGTGTAAAGCTCTTCCCCGACCGGGCCATGATTGTTTCCCTGATGGCCGACAACGACCGCAAGAGCTGGCATGAACTGATTAAAAAATGCGAAGACGCCGGCGCCATGGGTTTTGAACTCAACTTCGGCTGCCCGCATGGCATGACGGAACGGGGCATGGGCGCCGCCGTGGGGCAAGACCCCGAGATTGCCTGCATGGTTGTGGAATGGGTGATGGAAAAAGCAACCATACCTGTTATCACCAAACTCACTCCCAATGTTCATTCTGTAGTGCCTACCGGACGTTCCGTAGTAAAAGCAGGAACCCATGCTTTGTCGCTTATCAATACCATTCAGTCCGTCACCGGTGTTGACCTTGATAGCTTTGTTCCCAATCCTTATGTGGCGGGCAAGAGTGTGTTTGGCGGTTACTGCGGCCCTGCGGTAAAACCGATTGCATTAAAGATGCTTACCACCATTGCGCAGGACGAACTCACCAGCAAGGTTCCCATCAGCGGTATTGGCGGCATCAGCACCTGGAAGGATGCCGTGGAGTTTATGCTGCTCGGCGCCAGCAATGTGCAGGTGTGTACGGCTGTTATGAAATATGGCTTCCGCATTGTGGAAGATATGATTGAAGGCCTCAGCAACTGGATGGATGAAAAAGGGTTTAAGACACTGGATGATTTTATTGGCAAGTCTGTGCCTGCCATTACCGATTGGGAAGACCTTGACATCAACTATCATCATATTGCCAAAATAAACCAGGACAAGTGCATCCATTGCGGCCTCTGCTATATCACCTGCGAAGACACTTCTCACCAGTCCATCAACCTTGCCTACGGAAAGCCCTACAACACTTACACTGTAAAAGAAGAGGAATGTGTAGGCTGCAATCTTTGCCAGCTCGTTTGCCCGGTTGATGATTGTATTACCATGGAAGAACACCGTGTGGCGCCGGAGTACATCAATTGGGTGGAGTGGCAGAAAAGAGGTTTGCCGTTGAATGATCATTGAGAGAATGATGGGCTATCAGCTGCATTGCAAATCCCAGCTGTAGTCCCGGCTGTTCGCTCCTACTCCGCCACAAAGCCAACGCACAAAACCTTCAGCGGGGTATCCGCTTCCATCCGGCAGCCATTCATCGTTGGGTAATTCTATAGAGCATTTTGGAAGTCGTCTTTCTTATTTTTTGTACCTTCAATTCGGACATATGGTGAAAGAAAACACCAACAGCGGCGTACACAATAAAGACCATTTAGTGATTTCGGGAGACCAACAAAGGCAAGAAAAGAAATCTAATGAATAAAACAATAGTGTACATATCGTTTATCGTAGTTCTAGTAGCTTATAGCTCTTGTACATCATCATCTGAATAAGATGAAGCAAAAGAAAAATCTATTTATGAAAGACAAGATGAATTGGATTCCTCAAATGCGAAGAACGCTAATGAGTTGGCTAAACAATATAATGCTATCAGTAACTGGGAGACGACTCCGATTTCTTTTACATATAAAATTCAACAAGCACTGCAAGATACAACGATTACTTTCACAGGACGTATTTCTGATATCGCAGCAAATGTAGATTCTTTTAAGAATTACGGAGGTCATCAAATAAATTACCCTTCTCTTATTGAGCCTTATACATATCAATTACGAATGGTTTCAATTAAATCAGCAAAATATACCGATGAAATTTTGCTGACTACCTCTCAACTCAAGAGGTTAGAGCAATCTTTAGAAAAAACGTCTAAAAAAAGATTCCAGAAAGTATGTTTCGTATTTAAAGTAGATGAAATTGTATCAAAGTTCCCTGAGGTCGAAACAGATATTACAATAAAAGGTCATTTAATTGATTACTATTTATACAAAATAATTCAAGAAGACTAAACTTTATTTTAATAAAAAGTATGCGCACGATATTTATACTCATATTTTTTTTCACAACCACTTGTTATTCTCAAAGCTGCAAACAATTACCCGAGTCTTTTAGCTCATATAATACTGCAATATCTAGGATAGGAAACAGCAGTTTCGCATATATGGATGTAGCGAATACGTCTAGGAGTTCTTGGATTACATCCGCCGAGTATTACAGTTGTGATGGCAAAACTGGATATTTAATTTATTCCACCAATAAAGGTTATACATATATCCACAAAGGCATTCCTCTTGAAATCTGGGATGCATTAAAAAATGCTACATCAATCGGCTCTTATTATGATTCACACATAAAAGGAAGATATAGGCTTACACTAACTCCACCTTAATGCAAATTCACAAAAATGAGAAAGCTTCTGAATATTTTACACGAAATCTCAATGAGAAAGCTTCTTTTGATCTGTCTTCTCTTTTTTATGCATTATTGTAGTTATACTTGCTCCAAGAGTATACTCTGATTATCAAGACAGAAGAAAGGAAAGAAAAATTGAAAGGGAAATAGAGCAAGAAAATGTAAAAAAAGAAAATTGGAAAATGAAGTTTCACAAATAAAAAAATGGCGAATTGAATCACAAGCAAGTATTGGGGCTAAAGAAATTAGGCTTGAAACAAAATGGAAAAACGGAAACCTCCTTTACAAATTTGATGTTGATTTAACTGGACCTTCCAATATAATATTAGCAAATCGCCACAGCTACAACGGATTTGATGTTGAGTTTTTAGATTCAGATTCATTTAAACTGTTTTCTTTTCACATTTCACTTAATAATATGACTAGTATAGTTGATGAAAATGGCGTGACTGTTGGATTGTCAGCAAATAACGAAATACAGGTTTCGGCAGTAGAGTACAAAAAAATTGAAGGATGGAGTGTTGGTTGGAATTTTTAAAATCCATGTTTCCGTAAAATCAAATTGAGACTGTTATAAAACCCCTCTTCTCCGTAGTCTTCAGTCCAATAACAAATATAAAACTATAGGGCAGTTCCCGGATAAGCCGGGTCAGGTGCAGCTAAATCGTTACTGGTTTTCAAGTCCCGCTGGTGCAAAAAAGCCCGTGACATTCAATGGGATTATAAAAACATCGTGAAGCGCAGGGGGAAACTGCTGAGATTGAAATGAAGTAAGGTTCTGTCTGTGCTGTTTCGTTTCAGATTCTCCCTGTTTCATCTTACATTTGCCCTCCTCCGAAGGAGTCCTTCGGATTAATACCGGTATCAGGTTCGGGTGGTGGCGCAGCCCGGTAGCGCACTTGCATGGGGTGCAAGGGGTCGCTGGTTCGAATCCAGTCCACCCGACAAAGAAAAGTGGTCGTCCCG
>Ga0194131_10000853_pt1 | contig 52869 bp, 53 predicted proteins | sample TA2KigO120mmetaG_FD_148631 | JGI IMG/M metagenome (GOLD analysis project Ga0194131, IMG submission 148631) | Freshwater microbial communities from Lake Tanganyika, Tanzania - TA2015053 Kigoma Offshore 120m | ecosystem: Environmental > Aquatic > Freshwater > Lake | place: Tanzania: Lake...
GATGCTGGCGCGGAGCACGCGGTCATCGGCTCGTTGCTGATAGACGGCCAGGCGCTGACGAGGGTGGCGCCGTTCCTAAAACCCGAGGACTTCTACCTGCCCAGAACACGCTGGTGCTTCGAGGCGAGCCTCGCGCTGTTCAACCGGGGTGAGGCCATCAACCAAGTGACGGTGGCGCACGAGCTTTTGCTGCAGAACAGGCTCGAAGAGATTGGCGGCGCAGCGTTCCTGGGGCAGATGGTGCTGGGCGTGCCGACGTCAGTGCACATCGAGCACTACGGGCGCATCGTCCACCGGATGGCGGTGATGCGGCAGCTCATCCAGGTGGCCGGGGACATCGCGGCCATCGGGTACGAGGGCGGCGCGGACGCGGATGCGGCGATGTCGCAGGCGGAGAACCTGCTTTTCAAGGTGCGGTCGGGCCGCGCGACGCGCGACTTTGTCCACATCCGGCAGGTGCTCGACCAGTACATGGAGCAGACGGCCGGAGGACACCTGAGCTTCGAGACGAAGCTGGCGCCGGTGCCCACCGGCTATACGAGCCTGGACAAGCTGCTGACGCACGGGATGCAGCGGTCTGATCTGCTCATCCTGGCGGCCCGGCCCAGCCTGGGCAAGAGCAGCCTGGCGTTCAACATAGCGCGGAACGTGGCGGGCCGCGGGTCGCGGGTGGGCATCTTCAGCCTGGAGATGAGCGCGGAGCAGATCGCGGTGCGCATGCTGTCCGGAGAGGCGCGGGTGCCGGGCAACAGGGTGCGCACGGGGCCGATCAGCGATGTCGAGGAGCGGCGGCTAATGGACGGCATCGGCGTGCTGTCCGACTTGCCCATCTACATAGACGACACCTCTTTTCAGACGGTGGTGGAGATACGCTCGAAGGCGCGGCGGCTCCAGGCGGAGGCGGGCGTGGACCTGTTGATCGTGGACTACCTGCAGCTCATCGGCGGCTCGTCGGGGCGGCCCGAGAACCGCGTGCAGGAGATGAGCGAGATATCGCGCTCGCTTAAAGGGCTGGCGCGCGACTTGGACATCCCCGTGCTGGCGTGCTCGCAGCTCAGCCGCGCGGTCGAGCACCGCGAGTCGGGGCGTCCGAAGCTCTCGGACCTGCGCGAGAGCGGCAGCATCGAGCAGGACGCGGACGTGGTGGCGTTCATCCACCGCGAGGACAAGGTCTTCACGCGGGAGGAGTGGGAGAAGCGGTTCCCCCAGGCGGATTACCCGGAGAACATCGCGGAACTCATCATCGCCAAGCACCGGAACGGGCCGACGGGGATGGTGTCGCTCCTCTTCCGGAGCGACCTAGTGCGGTTCGAGAGCCTGGAGCACCGCAGCCCCTCGCGCGAGTTCGCATAGCGTGGAGAAGCGCGGCTTCCCGCGAAGGATGGAGTACACTCCGGTGCCCAGTCCGCTTCTAGGGCCGCTGCTGGAGGAGATCGAGGACCCGGACGAGCTCAGGTTGACACTGAGGGTAGTGTGGATCATTCACCAGGGGAAAGGAAGCCTCCGGTGGTTAACACAGGAGGACTTGGAGGCGGACGCGGTGCTGGCGCGGGTGTTTTCGGGACGCCCAGGTGTGCTGGCGAAGGCATTGCAGGCAGCAACAACGAGGGGAACCCTGGTGGCGGTGGGTGGGCCGAGCGGAGGGACCCAATACACTCTGAATACAACGAATAACTGGCGGGCAGCAAGTAAATCACTTGACCCAGAGGCCCAAGTCTCAGGATCCGATTCCGAAGGCGCAGGGTCTGGCGGAGTTGGGCGAAGCACCATCTTCGCGCTGTACGAGGACAATATCGGGATGCTGAGTCCGCTCATCGCCGAGCAGCTCAAAGAGGCGGAGCAGCGATATCCCGCGCAGTGGGTGGTGGACGCGTTCAGGGAGTCGGTGGCGCAGAACAAGCGGAGCTGGCGGTACATCCAACGCATCCTAGAGCGGTGGGAGCGAGAAGGCAGAGGCCATGCAGGAACTGGGCGATATCCTGAAAAGGGTGGCGGCTATCAAGAGTCCGGGCCGGACAGGAACAGGCCTTTCCGGTACTGACAGCGCTGGTCCGGGCGGCGGCGGGAACGACTGCCCGCGGTGCGGCGGCCTCGGCTGGTACACGTTCGATGTGCCGGTGGGCAGCCCGGAGTTCGGCAAGGTCATCCACTGCGACTGCCAGAAGGAGCGTGTCGAGGAGGAGCGGTTCGCCCGGCTGCTGCGGTACAGCAACCTGGGGACGCTATCGCGCTACACCTTCGAGTCGCTGGACCCGAACGGGAAGACGGACGACCCCGAGGGGAAGCGGCAGTTCACGGATGCGGCGGCGAAGGCGCGGGAGTACGCGGACGGCCCGAAGGGGTGGCTGGTGCTGGTGGGGCCGCACGGGTCGGGGAAGACGCACCTGGCGGCGGCCATCGCCAACCGGCGCATCCAGCGGGGCAACGTGGCGCTGTTCATCCACGTGTCAGACCTGATGGACCACCTGCGGGCGAGCTTCGCGCCGAATAGCGAAATAGCGTACACGGAGCTGTTCGAGCAGGTGCGGAACACGCCGTTCATGGTGCTGGACGGGCTGGGCGGACAGACGACGAGCCCGTGGGCACTGGAGAAGCTGCAGCAGATCGTGAACCACCGGTCGAACGCGGAGCTACCGACGGTGCTCACGACGACGAAGGAGCCGCAGGAGCTGGACCCGTACATCGCCAGCCGGCTGACCGGCGAGTCGTGCGCGGTCGTGCGGCTGCCGGGCCAGACGAGGAGGACGGCGCACGGGCTGGGGCGCGTGCCGCCGCAGATGGTGCAGCGCATGACGCTCGAATCCTTCGACGTGCGGGGGAATAACCCAACGGCGCAGCAGCGGGCGAGCCTGGAACATGCCTTGGGCGCGGCGAGGAACTACGCTGCCGACCCGGACGGATGGTTGACGCTGTTCGGCGGCACGGGCGTGGGTAAGACGCACCTGGCGGTAGCCATCGCGGGGGAGCAGCTCAAGCGGGGCAAGCGGGTGTTCCTCGCCTTCGTGCCGGAGCTGCTGGACTATCTGCGGTACACCTACAGCCCGCAGAGCACCATCACGTACGACCGGCTCTTCGACGAGGTGAAGAACGCAGAGCTGCTGGTGCTGGACGACCTGGGGCAGGAGCACACGAGCCCGTGGGCGTACGAGAAGCTGTACCAGATCGTGGTGTACCGGCACAACGCGCGGCTGCCGACGGTGGTGACGACGATGGTGGACTTCACCGAGGAGGCCGGCCCCATCGGATCGCGGGTGCAAGACCCGTCGGTGGGCCAGCTGGTGCGGATGGACGCGCCGGACTACCGGAACAAGAACCGCGGGGCGCAGCGCGCCAGGGGCACGGCGCGGAGGACATAGCGCCAGCCCCATCCCTTTCGTCTTGCCCTTTCTCTCTGAAGGGGAAGGGTTATCACACTCCCCCTGCAAAGAGCGAAGGCAAGCTTGAGCATGGAAGCAGGTACGCCCCACCCGACAGCGTGTGTGTTTTGCGAGATCGTCGCGGGCAGTCGAGGAAGACGGTTGCACTACGAGGACGAGAAGGTTGCCGTCTTCGACAACCAGCTCACCTGGGTGCCGGTGATGCTGCTGCTAATCCCGAAGCAACATATGACGCAGGCGGAACTGTGGACCGATGGAGACATGGTGGCGCGCCTGGGGAAGCTCGCGGTGAAGTTCGGGCAGGAGCTTTGCCCGAACGGGTTCCGCATCCTGTCGAACTTCGGAGCGGACGCGTTCCAGACGCAGCCGCACGGCCACATCCACGTCATCGGCGGCCGGTTCTTGGGAAGGTATGTGCAGTACGAGGCGCGAGATGGCGAAGCGGATAGGCGTACTTACGGTGCACGGGATGGGGGAGCAGAAACCGGACTTCGACCAAGGCCTCCGGCAGCGGCTCACGGCGCAGTTGCCCGCGAACGTGCGGAAGGATGTGGCGTTCCAGACCGTGTTTTGCCAGGACCTGATGCAAGGGAACCAGGGGCTGGTCTGGGGGAGGATGGAGGGGAAGGGGCTGCGTTGGAAGAGTTCGCGGCGGTTTTTCCTGTACAACTTCAGCGACGCGGCGACGTACGAGCATGCGCACTCAAGCGGCGGACAGCGTGTACCGGAAGGTGCATGGAACCATCCGGAAGGCGGTGGACAGGCTGCGGGGTGAACTGGAGAGCGACGCGTCGCCGGTGGTGGTCATCGCCCACTCGCTGGGGTGCCAGGTCATCTCGAACTACATCTGGGACGCGGCGGCGGGCAAGGGCGTCTGGGTGGGCGCGGCGCCGACGGGCTTCCAGAGGTTCGGGACGCTGCGGTACATGTTCACGGCGGGGTGCAACATCCCGCTGTTCGTATCGGGCAAGGCGAAGATAGAAGCCATCCACAAGCCGAACCCGGACTTCCAGTGGCTGAACTTCTACGACAACGACGACTTCCTCGGCTGGCCGCTCAAGCCGCTGAGCACGGGGTTCCCGAACTCGTACGATGCGGTGGTGGCGCGGGACATCGAGATGAACGCGAGCGGGCTGCCGGGGTTCCTGAACTGGCTGAAGAGCTGGACGCCCGCGGCGCACACGGCCTACTGGGAGTCGGACGGCTTCATCAAGCCGGTGGCCGAGGGCATCGCGCGGGTCCATGCGGGGTTGCCGTAGGGTAGGCCGAGCTATATCCGTTATCCCCTAGGTCGGCCCCTTCGACGAGCCTGCAGAGGGGAGGACGCCCCTTCGTAAGACGCTCGCCTGGCAGCTACCAACCGAAGAACTCCGAAAAACTGTCTGGTACTATGCGGCTGCGTAGCCAAGAAGAGGGACGCGCGTTGAAAGTCATTAGTCTGAACCAACGCCAACCCAAGGCTGCCCGGCTAGCGACGTTCACGCTCTTGCTCGCCGTGGTCATGGCGTGTTCCAACACGGCTCCACCGCCCACGCCTGACCCACGGTTGGATGAAGTGCAGCAAGGCCTTAAAGCCATTCAGGAGCGGTTCGACCGTGTCGAGAAGGAGGTGGGACAACTCACCGAGCCGACGGCGACACCAGCCCCGACGGCGACGGCCGTGGCCTCCCCTACCCCGACGCCTACGCCGGGCGTGGCATTGGGGGATGTCCGAGACCTAGTCACCGACCGCATCGCAGCAGCCCTCACCGCCATCCCCAGGCCCATACTCGTTCCCAGCATCGAGCAAGTGGAACGTCTGATACAGGCCCGTGTCACCGAGGCCCTCGCCGCCATCCCTACGCCAGAATTCGTGCCGACCCCGATCGCTGTTTCTGTTACAGCACTAGTCAAAGTCGTGCCCCAGGTCTCCGGCTCTGCGGAGGCCTCCGTTCAAGAGGGAGTCGAACTCACCATCGAGCCGGGGCTGCCCCTGGCCGGACAGGACGTCAGATTCATCCTGGAAGGCCTCGACCCCTGGCAAGGGGTGACGATAGAGTTCGTTGACCCGCGGGGTGCCACGGTACCCTGGGTAACGGAGGATGAGGTCAGCTACGCCCCGGTGAATGGAGCTCCTGTAACCAACCGCACTCTCTATGCCGACGGCAACGGCAAGGTTTCTTGGATGCGAGTGGGAACCAAGGACGCCGAAGGCATTTGGACGGTCCGCATCACCATCGGCAACAAGACAACCGCAGTGACTTACCCTGTAGCCCAGCTTCAGGTACCGGTGCAGCAGGTAGTTACCGTGGACGCCGAACTGCGGCGATGTCAGGGGGTGGTCTCGGACACCTACTTCTCGGCCCAGGTGCCCACGACGCTGGCGCTGGATTCCCAGGCACATCTGGCCTGGGTTACGGCACAAATCAACCAGCGGCTAGGGATCCAGAGCACGATGATTCCCGACATCTACCTGCTGGGCAACGAGTCACTGCTCAAAGAAGTGGCCCGGACGGTGGGGACCAATGTGGGATTCGAGGTCGGCTTTCACAAACGCAGTGGCACCAACCCTGGTATCGATATGAGGACCGACAGCTATCAAAGCGACCTGCGGCGCACCCTCACCCACGAGTACGTCCACCTGGTGCTGGACGAGATAACTGGGCACGTAGACCTACCTTCATGGTTGAACGAGGGGCTGGCCGGTTACATAGAGTATGAACTAAGGCTCGACTCGGCCAAACCCCACGTGACGACAAGTATCCTTTACATCAGGGTCGATAGAGCCAGGCGGCCGCCGCCGCTAACGCTTTGATCCCGCTGGCATCGCTGGAAAGTCAGGCCATATGGAACTCCCAGAGAGACGAAGCCCGGGTCCAACTTCAATACGCGGAGTCGCAGATGGCAGTGCGGTACATGGCTGAGACGTACGGTCCTACTTCTCCGGTACAGGTTATGAAGAAGTATGCCTCTGGAGTCGGGCTTCCAGCGGCGTTCAAGGAAGTCACTGGCAGATTTCGAACAGAGCTTCACGAATTGGTTGAGGGATAGGACTGACCCGCAGCGCGAGGCCGTACGGGGCTACGTGGCAATCGCGATGCAAACCATGGACGGCGTCCAGGCAGTGTACGATCGAAGGGAAGACGAACTGAACAGAGCGGATACCCTCGCTACCAACACCCGCCTGGAGATGAAACGACGGAATGTGGACGACGCCAAGACCTTGCGCACGCAGCTTCAGGGCGCGGCGGAACCGACCACCGTGCAGGCTGTGCATCAACAATTTTTGGTATTCATGGATAGGCTCATCGAGTGGCTCCAGCTCGAGTTAGACTGGCTCGACCAAGGCAATGACGCTAAGCGGGTGGCGGCCTACGCCATGATTCCGGAGATTAACGCACGTGATTTTGGAGTCTCGCGTGATTTAGCGGACATCCAGTACCAGTATCAAGTGACGCCGTGAGCAAGGGCAGCATGGCCTAGTTCCTTCGACCCCTTTCCATCTGCCCAAGGCGCCGGAGGGCGGTGCCCTCCATGACTCAAGGAAGAAGGACTCCAGCGCCACTTGGGCCAAATCCTTCGAGCAGGGAGTAGAGGCTGTCGTCCTCGCCGCCCGCAGTCCCCGGTTCGGACGTCTGTTGCAAACGGCGGACGCTTAGGCTTATCCTTGCCGCGAATCTTGGGCCGACCTTGAAGGGCAAGCGCCGTCAAGCTGTCCACGCCAGGGTCTGAAAGGCCGGCCATAGAGCAGGAGATGACATGAAGATCGTCATGGTGTTGTACCCAGGGGGAGAGGCCGGAAAGAGGGTGCCCGAGCTGTTGGGCTGCGTGGAGAACGCGCTCGGCCTCAGGCAGTTCCTCGAATCGAAAGGGCACAAGCTGGTCGTCACCACGGACACGAGCAAGGAGATGGAGAAGCAGCTCGAGGACGCCGACGTGTTCATCTGCCAGCCGTTCTGGCCCGCCTATATCACCCGCGAGCGCATCAGCAAGGCGCCAAAGCTGAAGCTGCTGCTGACTGCGGGCGTCGGCTCGGACCACTATGACCTGGCGGCCGCCGCGGAGCGGAACATCACCGTGGCCGAAATCACCGGCAGCAACGTGGTCAGTGTGGCCGAGCACGTCGTGATGCAGGTCCTGACCCTCGTGCGAAACTACATGCCCGCGTACCAGGAAGTGGTCGCCGGCGGATGGGACATCGCCAAGGTGGCATCGAGGTCGCACGACCTGGAGGACAAGACGGTTGGCATCTTCGGCATGGGCCGCATCGGCCAGCGAGTCGCGACGCGGCTCAAGCCGTTCGATGTAAAGCTGTTCTATTACGACAACCGGCGGCTCACGACGGCGGAGGAGCAGGTCGTGGGCGCGCGCTACATGCCGTTGGAGACCATGCTCCCCATCTGCGATGTGGTGAGCATCAATACGCCGTTGACGCCCGCGACGGACCGGTATTTCAACAAGCAGCGGCTGATGAGCATGAAGAAGGGCGCGTGGATGGTGAACACTGCGCGTGGCCGCATCGTGGACACGGACGCGCTGGTCGAGGTGCTGAAGTCGGGCCACCTGGCGGGCTACGCGGGCGACGTGTGGTACCCGCAGCCGGCGCCCGCCGACCACCCGTGGCGCACGATGCCCAACCACGCGATGACGCCGCACGTGTCGGGGACGTCGCTGGAGGCGCAGAAACGGTACGCCGATGGGGTCCGCGACTGCCTCACGAAGTTCTTCGAAGGGAAACCGCTGGAGCGCGAATACATCATCGTGGACGGCGGCAAGGTCGTCAGCCCGAGCTACAGCTACGCCTTCGAGAAGAAGTAATCTCAAACAAGGGCCTGATTGGACAGGGGGAGGGGTTGTTGTCCAACCCCTCCCCTTTTCATTGCGGCGGGGTCAGGCGCAGCAGGCGTCGCCGGACGAGCAACATGCGCCTGCCTCGGTGCAGCATGTGTTCGAGGAGTCGCAGCAGGCGCTGGCGGGGGTCAGCTGGATAGTGAACTGGCTCACGCTCTTGGCGAGGCGCTCGACGGCGCCGGGGGCTATGCAGTAGCAGACGGACGGGCCTTCGATGCGGCCCGCGATGAGCCCAGCGTCTTTGAGCACCTTGAGATGCTGGGAGACGGTGGACTGCGCTAGGGGCAGCTCGTCAACAACTTTGGAGCAGATACACGGCTTCTCGGCGAGGACCTGCATGATTTTGAGACGGGCGGGATGGCCGAGGGCGCGGAAGGTGTCCACCAAATTCTGGTCTCTTTCAACGAGTTCGATGTCTTTCATTGATGCCTCCTTTATCGTAACAAGACGATGTATGGTTCTTTTACGATGAATCAGCAGGATGTCAAGAGTTGGGCTTTTCCGTGCAGGCGAGAGAGCGTATGCTTTCGCCGGAGGTAAGGCGATGGAACGGAAGAAGGTCATCTTGGACATGGACCCGGGCGTGGACGACGCGCTGGCCATCATCCTGGCGCTGCGGTCGACGGAGCTGGAGGTGCTGGCCATCACGACGGTGGCGGGCAACATGGGCATCGAGCACTGCGTGAAGAACACGTTGCGCGTGCTGGCGCTGCTCGGCATCAAGGACCCGCCGCCGGTGGCGCGCGGCGCCTCGAAGCCGCTGAAGGCGAAGCCGTACGATGCGGCCAGCGTCCACGGGGCCGACGGCCTCGGCGACTTGGGCGACAAGTACTACCCAAAGCTGGGCTGGGACGCACTGGTGAAGGAGCCTGCCGCCGACCTCGTCGCGCGCATCGTGGCAGAGCACCCGGGCGAGGTGACCATCCTGGCCGAGGGGCCTATCACAAACGTAGCCGAAGCGATCCGCCGCCACCCGAAGGAGATGGCGAAGGCGAAGGGCATCCAGGCGATGACAGGCGCGGTGCGCGTGCCCGGCAACATCCCCCCGCTGGGCGCGGCAGAGTTCGACGCGTACGTTGACCCGCACGCGCTGGAGGAGGTGCTTGCGTTCACGGTGCCGGTGCTCATGGTGCCGCTGGACGTGACCCACACCGCGCCGCTGCGCCGGGAGATCGCGCAGTGGGAGTTCGGCAAGCAGAAGGACCGCATCTCGCGCTTCGTGCTCGACGCCACGGTCCACTAGATGGACTTTCATCGCGACGTCGAGGGGTTCGACGGCTGCTACCTCCACGACCCTCTGAGCATGGCCATCGCCGCCTTCCCGACCATCGCACGGACGGAGGCGATGCGTATCCATGTGGATACTTCAGAGGGGCTGACGCGCGGCATGACCCTACCCTACCGGCACGCGCAGCACAAGAAGCCGGAGCCGAACTGCCAGGTTGCGGTCAAGACAGACACCGAGCGGTTCACGCGGGTGTTCATGGAGCGGGTCCGCGGCGGCAGGGTCTTCTAGTCGGACCCCCAGTACGGAAGACGTAAACGCTTCACGTTTCTTGCACGTATAAGCGTCTCCTTTTCACGCGCGCTGCACTCCCAGTTGCCATGGTGGAAGTGAAGGACTTGCACCGAGCCAGGCTCGGCACTGACGGAAGAGGAAGGCGGACAAAGGGATGTGGGATTGATCCCGATCTTCTGGGTGACCGGCGCCCTTATCGCCCTAGGCGTCATCGGAACGTTCCCGCCTTTCTTCGAACTGTTCGCCGGAGGGTAAAGGAGAAACGCATGAGGATCAAAGATGTGATGTCCAGCGAGGTTGCAACCTCTGCCGAAAATGAGACCATCGCCGGCGCCGCCAAGAAGATGGCCGACATGAACGTCGGGTCTCTGGTCGTGGTCGAGGCGGAGATAGTCTACGGGCTCATCACGGACCGGGACATCGCGACGGGCTGCGTCGGCGAGGGGCATGACCCGCGGGTGTGCGTCGTCTCCCAGCACATGAGCAGCCCCGTGTACACCGTCAGGCCTGACACCGACGTGCTTGAGGCCGCACAGATGATGACGGTCAGGCGCGTGAAGCGGCTGCCGGTCGTGGACGGCGTCCGGATGGTGGGGCTCGTCTCCATGTCCGATTTGGCGAAGGCGATGGAGCAGCCGATGCACAACCTCCGGGCGAGCATCGGGATGGATGCGCCGAAGAGGGCAAGGTAGCGGGGGAAGCAGTCGGCTGAAGGTCCAAGCTGCGTAGGGGCGTCCCATGTATCGGGACGCCCCTACGCTTTTCACCGGGATGGAGTGATTACTCGAAGAGGAGGACGCTCCGGGCGACCTGGCCCTTGGCCATGGCGTCGAAGGCGTCGTTGACCTGGTTGAGGGTGAAGCGCTTGGTGATGAACTCGTCCAGCTTGAGCTTGCCGGTCTTGTAGAGCTGGACGTACCGGGCGAAGTCCACGTGCGGGCGGGTGCTCCCGTACATCGAGCCGATAAGGGTCTTCTCATACAGGACGGCGCGGGCGCTGATGGTGACGTTGAGGCCCTCCGGCGCGTGGCCAACCCAGATGGTCATGCCGCGGTGGCGGGTGGCGTCTATGGTCTGGACGAAGGGCTTCTCGACAAGGCCGATGGCCTCGAAGGCGTAGTGGACGCCCTGGCCGCCGGTCAGCCGCTTGATGGCCTCGACGGGGTCTTCCTTAGAAGAGTTGACGGTGTGGGTGGCGCCGAACTCCTTGGCCATCTGGAGCTTGTTGTCGAGCATGTCCACGGAGATGATCTGGGTGGCGCCGGCGATGCGGGCTCCCTGGACGACGCTCATCCCGACGCCGCCCGCGCCGAAGACGGCGACGGTGGTGCCAGGCTGGACCTGGGCGGTGTTGATGGCCGCGCCGACGCCGGTGGAGACGCCGCAGCCGATGAGCGACGCCTGGGCGAATGGCATATCCTTGTCAATGGCAACGGCGGTGGGCTCGCTCACGATGGAGTAGCTGCCAAAGCTGCCGACGCCGGCAAGCATGAAGACCTCTTTACCGGAGCCCTTGAGCTTGGCCTTGACCTGGCCCCGGCGGTCGTTGTTGCAGACCTGGGGGAAGCCCTTGACGCACATCTCACACAAGCCGCACTGGGGCATCCAGGAGAGGATGACATGGTCGCCCCTCTTCAGTGTGGTGACGCCGGGACCGATGGCCTCGACGATGCCGGCACCCTCGTGGCCGAGGACGGACGGCAGCGGGACGCTGGGCCACTCGCCCTTGACGATGTGCCAGTCGGAGTGGCAAACGCCGCTGGCCATCATCTTGACCAGAACGTGGCCGGGGCCTGGGTCGGGTAGCTCGAGCTCTTCGACCTTCAGAGGCTTCTTGTGCTCATAGAGGACAGCGCCGCGCAGGGATGCCATGGGTATCACCTCCGTAAACCGGCGGCAGTGTAGCAAGGGCATGGGGGCGAGTCAATGATGAGGGAAAGAGATTTGCGGTACGGCTCGGGCAGTGTTACGCTGTGAGAGACCTCAAAAAACTGTTGCGAACGTTACGTCCCCCTTACACCTCTCGCAGGCCCCCGAAAGGTCAACGGACAGGTCTCCAAGGCGTATGTGACGGTTGCCACCCGATGAGGAGTTCACCTTGAGGGAGGGAAAGTCAGTATGAACATCTATGTGGGGAACCTGGACGAGAAGGTCACCGAGCAGGAACTGCAGACCGCCTTCGCCGCATTCGGCAAGGTTGACACCGCCCGGCTCATCACCGACCGCTTCACCGGCAAGCCAAGAGGCTTTGGGTTCGTGGAGATGCCCAATGCGACCGAGGCAAACGCCGCCATCCAAGGTATGAACGGCAGGCCGCTCCAGGGCCGTCCGCTGACGGTCAACGAGGCCCGCCCGAAGACGGAAGGCGGCCCGAGGCGCGACAGCCGTGGCGGCGGTGGCGGCGGCCGCTGGTAGTCTCCTTCCGCGGCGGCTAGCCATCGCGGCGCGCTGCTCTTCCCGCACACAACTCCTGGTCGCTTAACGCAACCCCCTGGACAGGGCGTGGACACGCCGGGCCGAAACGGAGGTCCACCGATGGCATTCAGTGTGAGCGATGGCGTCCTCACGATCGTGGCGCAACGGCTTCAGTAGGCCAATCCCAAGCCTGGCCAGGTCATCCGTCTGGCGAGGAACAAGGAAGGGAAGCTGAAGTTCTTGTTCGTCCAGCAGAAAAATGACGACCAGGTCATCAGCCGCAAGGGCGTGGCCGTCCTCGTGCTCGATCCCTCTCTCCAAGAGACGTTCGCCGCCAAGAAGCTGGACATCGTGGAGCGCGAAGGCTCCTTTTCCTGGAAGCTCGTCAAGGCCTGAACTCCTCCAAGACAGGCTCCGTTCCGAATGAGAAGGCTGGCCGTTCATCGTGACATGAACCGGCCGGCCTTCTTTGCTTCACGCCCGCACCCTTGACAGGAAAATGTGCTCCAGGTTTACTTGCGCATATCCACGGCAAAGGAGGGGCTATGTCGGAGTCCGAGAAGAATAAGGAACTGCTGCGGCAGTACACGCAGGAGGCGCTCATCGAGGGGAAGCTGGACGCGGTGGCAAAGTACATCTCGCCCCAGTACGTGCACCACGCGCCGCCCGGGCCGGACATCCGTGGCATCGAGGGGATGAGGAGCGCAGTGGTGGCCTACCGCAAGGCGTTCTCCGACCTGCGAATCGAGATTCATGACATGGTGGGAGAGAAGGACCGCGTGGCGACGCGCCTGACCATCCACGGGACGCACAGCGGGGAGTACGCCGGAATCAAGGCGACGGGAAAGAAGATCAAGCTGGCGGTCATCGCGATAGACCGGTTCGCCGACTGCAAGGTGATGGAAGGCTGGGAGTTCGCCGACGTCGCCGGACTCCGCGCCCAGCTCACTTCCTAAACCACGGTGACCTTCATATAGAACCTCTTACCTCAGAAAGAGGTTCTCCGAACCACTCGAGAAAGACTTATGGCATGTCGGCCCTGCTGAAGGGGCCTGAGAGCTTTTTCGACAGAAGGAGACACCCAGGATGGGCCGCCGTGACCTGGGAAGCCTGCGGCAAGCCTAACGGGACTTTTTGAGACGCTCAGAGACGGCCTTGTGGATTTTCAGGAAGGGCTGTCCGAGGTAGGCTAGGTGGTCGTCCTGACCGTGGGCGTGGATGACACTGCCGTGGCGATGCTGGCCGGAGCGCTCGCGGATGTAGCCGAGGTCGCCCTCGATGAGGGTGAGCATGTACTGGGCGTGGGCGCGGTCGAACATCCACCACTCGCCCTTGCAGGCGACGTAGATGGGCGAGGTGTGGGCGAACATGCCTCTGCGCCAGACGTCGTAGTGGACGACGCGGTTGTAGTAGTCGGGCCCGCCGCTGCGGGCGGCGAACCAGGTGTGGCCGCTGACCTTGACGCGCTGCTTGAGGTGGAGCCGCCTCGCACCCCGTGCTGAGCCGGTGGAGGCGACGCCCTTTCCGGCCTGGATGACTTGCAGCGTGCTCTCGGCCCACGCCTCGACCTCGACGGTGCCGGGGCCGGACATGCGGACGGTGCCGCCGACCTCCTGGCCGTCCACGCTGAGGTAGATGATGGGGCCGCCACTGAGGAACGTCCTGCCCTTCGCCACACTCGTGCACCAGTTGTCGCAGGTGAACTCCTCGCCCTCTCCGAGGCGCGCGTAGGTGCGGTACATGCCGACGGGGACCTCGCTGCTCATCTTGTCGGTGCCGCCGACGAGGGGGAGTTTGTAGCCGCAGTTGAGGTAACGGTAGTACTCTTCGTGGTTGGCCTTGGCCATGCGGATCATCTCGATGGCATCGAGGCGGCCTGAGGCGACGAGGACGGCCTGCTCGCCGTTGGGTTCGGGGAAGTGGGTGCCGAGCACATAGCCGCCCTGGGCGTGGGCCGCGTCGGCCCAGCGGCTCAGGGTGGTCTCCATCGCGCCGCCGTACTCGCCCTCGCCGGGGCCGTAGGACGACCAGGGCATCACCTGGCGCTTGATGCCGAGCAGGGTCATGTGGCCCATGAAGTGCTGGCGGTTCTCCGAGGACACCGAGACGATGCTGTTCCCCTCGCGCGACACGCTGGGCTTGCCGGTGAACTCCTCGACGTTGGTGAAGAGGCTGCCCCACTGGGCCTGGAGTAGGTTGATGACGTTGAGGTCTTCACCCTGGGCCTCGGTGTGGCTACCCCGCTCGGAGAGGAAGTGGACATGGGTGTCGCCGCTGTACCAGCGCTGCTTTGCCATGTTGGTCCAGCGCTTGATGCGCAGGGTCAACTCCCGCTGGCCTGGAGCAATCTTGACTTTGGCACGTAACGGCTCGTACTCAAAGCCGCGGGCGACGTCCACGATGACGTCTCCTCGGGGCAGCCAGCCCTGGCAGGTGCCGTTGATTTAGGCGTAGGTGATCTGGCCGAGGCGGACGTCGCCGCCGACGTCAACGTGCCAGGTGTCCGCATTGGAGTTGACGTGGTTGTGGTGGCCGTGCGGCTGGAAAGGCACGCCGTCGGGCGAGCGGAAGTGGACACGGCACGGGACGGGCTTGCCGGTCTCGTCATCCACGACGGTCACGTTGACCCAGTTCTTTTCGGGGTCTATGAGCTCGAGGCGAACGCGCGCGGACTTAGCGACGCCTTTATCTTCGACATCAGCCCACCGAACCTTGCCGAGCTCCTTGCCTCCCTGTTTCACAGACACGGTGGCGGACGGGACGGCGGAGACCTCGACGTAGGCAGGACTGGAGGTGGGGTTCTGGGCCTGGCCGCAGCCGGTGTGGTAGTCCTTCAGGAAGTCGGCACTGGTGCCTTCGGGCAAGGGGAAGGTGTAGGTGGCGAAGCCCCTGTCCACCTCAACGTCGAGGTCGAAGGGCTTCTTGGCATCGGCTGGGTTGGTAAGCACGACGCAGACCGGACGCCTGCCTTCCCTAGCGAAGGGGTGCTCGTCGGCGTGGCCGAGGGTGATGCCGCCAACGACGAAGCGAGGGCCGGCTGGGACGATCTCCAAGGACTCGAGGACAGTCTTGGGGTCGGGGTTGGCCCACGCCCACAGGTAGAACGAGGTCATGACGGTGCGGTAGTCGTTCTCCATCTGGCGGTAGCCGGCGATGCTCCACGAGCCTTCCTTGCGGGGGAAAAGTTCGAGCCGTTCGGAGGGGCGTCGCGAGGTAGGCCATGCTGGGATGCCAGGGATCGAAGGGCCGACTGGCCACGCCAATCTCGAACCGCTCGCGGATGGGGACGCGCAGAGTGCGGCCTCCCGCGAGTTGGAATACGTACTCGGCGACGGTAGCACCGAGCGGACCGCCGTCTGGGACTTTCGACTCCATGAGGCGGTGGGCGAACACCACCCGGCGGGCGGCCTTGCCGATGGGGATGGTGACGGCCTTAGAGGGTGCAACTAGGCAGGCGCCGTGTGCGGTTGCCCTCCTGCCTCCAAGGAGGAACGGCAGGCCGCGGAGCTTCTGGAGGCCTGGCTTCACATTCGCCTCGGGGCCGAGGACGTCTATCTTGGCGTTGCACCACTTGGAGAGGTCGAGGGGTTCGTAGTCATTGCTGGCGGGCACCGGATTCACCCCCACCTTCATCCTCCCCTCTCAAGGGAGGAGAGTATCAATACAGTCCTCTTCTGATGTAGGCGTAGCTTTTCTCCAGGCGATCCTGTGGTGGTCGTCACGCTGTAAAGATGCCTTCCGGCAGCAGGGCGGAAACGACGAAGTTGGGGACGTCCACGACGTTGCTGATGCGAAGGTCCACTGCGACGCTGCAGATGATGTAGGCCTGCTGGCGGGTCCAGCCGCGGCGCTCCAGGAGGTCGACCATGGCGAGAAGAGCATTGCGGGCGGCGAGGGAGAGGTTTTCGCCCTCATTGACGCCGTCGTCGCGGATGGGCATGCCCATGGTGGCGGCGAACCGCTCAGGGGCTGCCCAGTGCGGCGGAGTGAAGTAGGAGTCGCGTGTGAATTGCGGAGCGCGTACGTTGCGGCGCTTCGCCTCGCCCTTGAGGACGCGGAACCGGACGTAGACGGTCGCGCTCATCTCCACGGCGGTGACGCAGACCTCGCCGTCGCCTTGGGCGAAGTGGGCGTCGCCGGTGGAGAAGAGGGCGCCCTCGACGGCGACGGGCAGGAGGAGCTTGGCGCCCTTGGTTAGCTGCTTTACGTCGAAGTTGCCGCCGTTCTCGCGCGGCGGGATGGTGCGCAGCCCATCCTTGGCCGCGGCGCCGGTGGACGGGACGGCGCCGTGCGCGTCGGGAGGTAATGCGAAGCCGCCACGGGAGGCCAGCTCCCGCTCGCGCCGCTGCCAGGCCCGAACCTGTTCGCGGGAGGGTGCGACGCCAGAGACGCCCATGAAGGACGCATTGGGGATGCGGACGCCGGGTAACTGCGGTGAGGTGGCCCAAGCCGCGGTGAGGTTCCAATGGACCATGTAGGGTGTTGTGAAGAGGTCTCTCAGAAAGCCGAACCCAGGCAGGATGCAGCTGAAGGCCCACTTCTCCGGGATGATGTCGAGAAACTCGACCTCTAAGAGGTCACCGGGCCTGGCACCCTTGACGAAGACGGGGCCGGTGAGCGGATGGACTCCACCGGCATCCACCTTGGCGAAGTCGGCCTCGGTGAACTTGGGGTTGAACTCGCCGTCCAAGGCGTCGCGGGTCTGCAGCACCACCTCCTCGCCGGCGGCGACCTCCAAGAGGGGCTTGATGTCTGGGTGCCAGCGGTTGTGGCCGGTCGCGGGCTGCTGCCGGAGGGACCTGCGGCGGTCTATCTCGATGGTTTTCACTGTAGGCTCCTATTCGGGTGTGACTAAGCGAACGTGAGGATGCGGCGGGGGTTGTCCACGAGGATGGCGTGGATCTGCTGTTCGGTGAAGCCGCGCTTCCTCATGCGGGGGACGATGTTCTCCAGGATGTGCGCATAACCCTTGCCGCCGTAGCGGGACATCTGCCATTTGAAGAAGGTGTCCTGGGCGACGACGATGCGTTCGCCGCCGCCCTTGGAGATGATGAACTCGAGCATCTCCATGCGCTGGACGTCGCTCTGGAGGTAGATAGAGGGGTGGACCTGTTGGCCGATGGCGGTGGTCTCCATGCCGAAGACGTCGTACTCCATGTAGCAGCCTGCCTTCACCAGGCCGGCGATGATCGCGCGATCGGCGAACAGGTCGAGGTGACCCATGATGACGCGGCTGATGTCTGCGCCCCCCTTGTCGAGGATGTCGAGGATGGCCGGGGGCGAGTCGGGGAAGAAGCCTGGGTGGATGAGGATGGCCGCGCCGGTCTCGCGTTGCGCACGGGCGGAGGCGCGGAGCACCTTGTTCTGGTTGGGGGTCACGGGCCAGAAGTTGCCCACCTCGCCGATGATGCCGCACTTCACGGCGGTGTCGCCGACGCCAACGGTGAGGTCGCGGACGATGTTCTCCGCGATGGCGTCCTCGGAGCGCTTGTCCATGTCGGGCGGATAGGACACTGGGACGTAATGCGAGGCGCCCATGATGATGTTTAGGCCGGTGGCGCGGGAGATGCGGGCGAGAGCCAGCGGGTCGCGGGCAAGGCCGATGTTGGAGGTGTCCACCAGCGAGCCTCCGCCTGCGTGCCTGAAGGCGGACAGCTCCTCGATGGCGGCCTTGACGTCCCAGAGCTTCTGGTTGTCGTGGTTGTAGGCCCAGACACCGGGCAGGATGCCGAGGATGTCCATGGTGACAGGGGCGTTGATGAGGGCGCGAAGGCTTGCCTCCTCGGGCACCTGGAAGTAGCAGCCACAGTCGCACATGACATGCTCGTGGGTGAGGGTGATGCCCAGGTCGCGGGGCGCGATGGCGCCGAGGACGGTCTGAATCTTGCCGGTCTGGGGCGAGCGCTTCATGGGGCTACCTCCGGGATGCAGACGATGGCGGATACTGTGCAGATTCGTGGAACGGATGTCAATGGCGATGGGGGAGATGGAGACCCTTCACCCTTGAGTGGCGGAGGTTGGCCGGCGCTCCCCTGCCCTTCTTAGGAGTTGGAAGGGGTTCCCGGCTTGCGGCGTAGGCGGAGCCACCAGAAGCCGCCGCCCACGGCAAGGACTCCGGCGATAGCGGCGACGACGGCAATGATGGCGACGGGCGAACCGCCCGAACCGGCGGAGGCAGCCGGGGCAGACGCTGCGGCGGCCGTGGCCGCGGTGTCGAGGTGGGAGCCCGCCGTTTCGACTGAGGATTGGGTCTGCCGAGAAGCGACGGTCTCGGCGCGGGCGTCACTGGAAGCAGGCGCTGGAGTGGCCGCCTGACCCTCACTGGCGGCTGCGCCGTTGGCAGTGGTGTCCCCGCTGGCAACCGTGGGCGCTGGTTCATCGGCGGGCGCGACGACAGTGACGGCGCCGAGGAGACGCTCGACGCGGACGGCGTAGCCGCCGGGGATGCGCGGCGTCCGGGTGAAGCTGATGGTGCGCGACTCACCCGCGTCCAGAGGCACGGTGTAGGCGATCTCAACCGTCTCAGCGACCCAGAGGCTGGCGGGATAGGTGCCGTCTCCATCGCCGATGTTGCGTACCTGCGCCGTGATTGTGACGGCCTGGCCCGGCGCGGGTGTGGCCGGCTCGATGGACAGGCCGGTGACCTCGAACTTCGGTTCGTCGAGCTCCTCGCTGCCGGTGATGGCGATGGTGGAGAAGCCAAGGACGACGACGGTGTAGAAAACGCGCTCCCTGTCTTCGCGGACACGTTTGGTCTCGAACGGCACCAGGTGTTGGTCTCTTTGTTGAGGTGTTGGAACTGGAGCGACCATTTGTGGACATCGTTCGCCTCGAGCCAGGCTTTCTCGACGAAGATAGTCACGTGGGCAGCTTGGATGTCCTCCGGCTCAGCGCCCTCGACGTTGATGTGGCAAGCCGAGTTGAGTTTGAGGCCGGATCGAAGGCCGGGGCGCTGGTGGGCAGCCCCTCGAGGCTTTCGACCGTGACCTGGAGGCTGGTGAGGTCTTCAGTGAACTTCGCCAGCAAGCTGCTCAGCGGCGGCGGGCTGCCGACGAGTTTGGCCGAGGCGTCTGCCTTGGTCTGGGCGACGCCGTAGAGCGAGGTCTTATCGGAGAGTTCGGTACCTCGGGAAGAGGCAGGTCGGGGTCCGGGACGGGCGGCCCCTCCCTGATGAGTTGCTCGACGGGGACATTGGGAAGCTCTTCGAGAACCACTTCGTTTGGGAGATTGAAGAGGGTATCGGGGGCGGCATCGGGCAGGCGATCGATGAGCTTGTCCTTGTCCATGGCTTGGAGGATTTCGACGACCTTATCGGTGACGAGGCCGTCGAGTATCTCGGCGGCCTTGCCGGGGTTCTGGTCGGCGAGGATATCGGTAGCCTTCGCGGTGTCGAGGCGCCCGACGATATCGGCGGCCTTATCAACGCCGACATCTTCGAGCACATCGACGGCCTTACCCACATCCTCTTGCTCCTCGATGATACCGACCGCGGCCTCGGTGTTCATGGACTCGACGAGGTCGGCGGCCTCTTCCCTGGAGAGGTTCCCGACGATCTTGGCAGCCTTCTCCCTATTGGGCTTCTCCAGAATCTCGACCTCCTTGTCGCGCCCAAGGTCGGCCACGAGGCCGGTGGCCGTGTCCTCGTCGAGGAAGTTGACAGCGTCAACTGCGTCGTTGGTGTCGAGTTCTTCGAGCTTCTTGACTGCGTCCTCTTTGGTGCGGCCCTTGAGGTCTTCGACGACCACGACGATCTCGGGGCGCGGCGTGGGTGTCGGCGTCGGAGTGGGTTTCTCGGGGCGGGCCTTCTCCGGCTCCCTAGTCGCCTCTCGCTTAGTCTCGCCAGCGTTGGGCCTGTCTTCAGTCTTCTTGTCTTCGACGGCCTCGGTAGGGGTCTCGCCAAGGCGTGAAGGCGGCGTTGGCGACGGCGCGGCCGTGATGGCGACCTCAACCGAGATGGGCGTCGCGGTCGGCGTATCAAGGCGGCCCTTCTCTTTGCCGGAGGCGGTCGGCTCTGTTTCCTTCTTCGCTTTCTCGACGACTTCTGTGGGCGTCACAAGCCGCCGCGAACGAGGCGTCGGTGTCGGTGTGGCCGTGACAAGGACATCATCGAGGGAAACGGGGGTGGCCGCCGGTCCGGCTACCTCCTCTTCCTTTCCCTTGATAGGCTTAGGGGTGTCGTCGGCAGGCTTTGACCGCTTGACGGCCTCGGTAGGTGTCTCCGCGAGGTTCCTGCCCCTCTGAGGGTTCGCTTCCGCGCGGACGACATCAGGAACGGGCGTTGCGGTAGGCGGCAAGGGTGTCGCTGTGGGTGGAATAGGTGTGGCATTGGGCGGGACAGGCGTGGCTGTCGCCTGGACAGGGGTCGCGCTCACCGGCGCCGGTTGGCCTTTGCCATCGTCGCCCGGGTCGTTGGGCCCGCTCGCCGGGACGCCCGGCTGGCTATTGACGGCGAAGAGCGAGGCTGCGGCAGGGGGGAGCGCCCTGTGGTTCAGGACGGCCCGCGAAGGCACAGGATACGCCGACTATGGCGAGGGCGGCGACGAGGACGAGAAAGGACAGGAGCGCCGCCCAGCGTGGATGGCTGGCGAACCGGGGCAGTCTCACGACGCTTAGTAGCCTGTCCATAGCGTTGGCCTATAGACCGATGATACACGACATAGCGCAAGCAGCGCGCACACGACTTGGCTAGAGCAGAGATATGCCGGTGATGCCTGTGACGATGAGGGCGATAGCGACAGCCTTGAGGATCAGGGTGTCGCGGCGGAGGGGTTCGTTCATCACATTCCAATACTTGGTACTCAGGAGCGTACTGAGGACGAATATCCAAACGGGTACGGTGCCGATGACGGTCGCGACGACGGACACCGAGCCGGTGGCGGTCGCCTGGAGGATGAACAGGATGGCGATGGGAAAGAGGACGAACTCCGCTCCCACGACCAAGGCGAGCGTGCTTGGATCGCGCGCGGAGGCGGCAATCTGCCGGATGGCGCCGCCCCGCAGGTTGATGGCGAGGCCCGCGAACATGCCGACGCGTAGCAGCCAGAAGCCGGTCAGGGGCTCCATCTCTTCCAAGGCGTATTCTGCATGACCTGGCCCGAGGCCATGAAAAAGCTGGCGGCCGCCAGGACGAAGAAGGCGCTGTCGAACTTGAAGCCTCCGCCATCGCCTCCACGCTGGAACGAGATGAGGACGGTGCCCAAGACGGCCAGGACGATGCCGCCCCACTGGAAGGCGGTCTAGACTTCGCCCTCCGCCGTGGGCTGCAGATGGGGCAACAGGAACACGGCCATGATGGCGACATAGACGGGGTTGATGTTGACGATCGGCCAGACGCGGGAGACTTCGGCGTTGCGCAGGACGCGGTAAATGAGGTTGGCGGCGATGCCCCAGGAGATGCCGCCGGCAACGATGACGAAGACGTAGCGCAGCGGCACGCCTTCGGGTATGGGGTAGAGGTAGGACATCACGAGGGCGTGTGGCAGAGTGGCGAGGGTGAACCAGCCGAGGAACACCTGAGCGCTCGGCAGCCGCTTGCTGACGAGGACCTTCTCGACGAGGGTACCCGCCGCGATGAGGGCTGTGGCCAAGAAGAGCAGCGCCGTCCACGACATATGCTAGTTGCGGCTCATGATAGCCGATACGTGAGCGATAGGGCCAAGTCAGGGCGAGCCGGCCGAATGGCGGGTGGCGCTACATCATGCGCAGCGGGGGTCGTCGAGACGCCAGCGGCGGAACGTGGGGGTCTCGTTGCGCGCGAGGTTGGAGCGCACTTCTTCCCAGCGCAGGCGCCACTCGGCCGCGTCGTGCAGCTCGGTCTCCGGACGGGCGCGCGAGCGGGCGACGAAGCCAGGGAAGAAGGGGCGGCCTGTCGGGTGGCCGATGGGCTGGTAGCGGATGTCGAAGCTCCAGCGGATGGTGTCGCTGTTATTGGGGAGCGAGGAATGCATGGTCTTGGTGTGCATGAAGTACACGTCGCCGGGGGACATGGGCACGGGAGTCTGGTTGGGGCCGAGGTACTGGTCGGGGATGTGGAGGCCGTTCTGCTTGGGAGAGCGCAGGCAGTGGAGGGCCAGCTCGCCCTCGTGGCTCCCCGGGACGGTCACGAGGCAGCCGTTCTCGACGGTTGCCTCGGTGAGGGGGAACCAGACAGTGAGGATATTAGAGCGGTCGGCTTCGGCGAGACCCACGCCGAGGTCTTGGTGCCAACTGGTCTTGGCGACGAGGGAGTTGCCGAGGGCATCCTTCGGCAGCAGGCGCTCGGGCGGCTTGATGCGGACGTGCTGGATAGGGTTGGACAGTATCTCGGGACCGATGAACTCCTCGACGGCGTCGAGGAGGCGCGGGCTGCGCAGGAGGTTGAAGACAGCAGGCCCGAAGTGGAACGGGGTGTCCTCGGCGATGTTGGACTGGGGGAGCGAGATGTCGAGGTGCTGGATGACCTCGCTGGGCGGGACCTCGCCCATGATGCGGGTGAGGCGCTGGCCGAAGGGGAGGCCGGAAAAGGTCTGCGAGAGCCTGCCCTCCTTATGCCATTTGGCGGCCAGCCGGCCGAGCAGGCGCGAATACTCGTCCACGACCGGCGCGAGGTCAAGCTCCCAGCTCAGGAGGCCCTTGACCACAACGTAGCCCTGCTCCTGGAAGACGTCCATGTGGCTTCTGGTGAGTGTGGTCATGCCGTTTTCTCCTCCGGACGCAACGCCGTTTCCGGCGACATCAAGGGCGGACGACGGTGGCGATAGTATAGCACTTTGCGGGAACGCGCCGCCGCTGTGCCGCTACGTCGGAGGTAGTAGTGGAGCCAGACCCAGACAGCGGAGACGGCCAGGGTGCCGATGACGCAGAAGAGGCTGTACTCGAAGAAGTGCCAGAAGCTGATGTGGTAGCCCTTGGACCGGGCGGCATTGACGACGACGTTGGCGGACGCGCCGATCATTGTGGCGTTGCCGCCGAGGTCGGCGCCGAGGATGAGCGCCCACCACAGGGGGTTGATGACGCCTTCCGCTGCGGAGGGTATCTGCTTGACGACCTCGGCCATGGCGGCGGTGTACGGGATGTTGTCCATGATGCCGGAGGCCGCGCCGCAGTCCCAGACGAGGAGCATGGCAAGGGGCCGGTCTCCCCGCGGGCGACGGCTTCGTCGCCGCCGGAGATGGCGATCATGATGTCCTTGACCTCGGTGATGACGCCCGTCTCCACCCCAAGTTGCCCACCAGGATAAAGAGGCCGAGCGTCGGCCACTCCACCCCGTGGAGCACCTGACGGACATCGATCCTGCTTACCAAGACCATGAGTGCGGCCCCCATCATGGCGACGAAGGCGACCTCGACATGGACAAGGTTATGCAGCAGGAAGCCGAGGATGGTGAGGCAGAACACCGCCCCCACCCGCAGCAGGAGCAGTCTGTCCTTGATGAGCTCTTCTTGTGGAGCGTCCATCAGGGCTTGGCGCTTGTCGGCGGTCACGCGGACATCCTTGCGGAACCAGACCCACATGAGACCGATGAGGACGAACATACACAGGATGCTGACCGGGGCGACGTTGAGCATGAAGGTGACAAATGGGATGTCGGCGGCACTGGCGACGATGATGTTCGGGGGGTCGCCGATGACGGTGGCGGTGCCGCCGACGTTGGAGGCGAAGACCTCGCCGAGGAAGAAGGGGATGGGGTTGAGCTCGAGGGTCTTGCAGAGGGCGATGGTGACCGGAAGCATGATGACGACGGTGGTGACGTTGTCTATGAAGGCGGAGACAACGGCGGTGACCAAGGCCAGGAGGACCAGGACGCCGATGCAGCTGCCTTTCATCATACGGATGCCCTTGGTCGCGATCCAGTCGAAGATACCGGTGCGGGCCATGATGTCGGCGACAATCATCATGGCCGCCAGGAGGAGAATGACGTTCATGTCTATGTGGCGGAGTGCGTCTTCGCTATCGATGAAGCCGGCCAGCACCACAAAGGCGGCGCCGATGAGGACGACGACCGTGGGATTTGGCTTCCCGCGGATGATGAAGAGATAGACGAGGCCGAAGACGATGGCGGCCCCGATGGCTTGGCCGCTCATGTCCCCGTTTCCCCGGTGAGCAGGGCACGGACTTCTGTCGTGCTATCCATAAGGCATGGCCCTAGTTCTTGGCCAAGGCTACGACAGCCAGAGAATTGTACCATAGCGGGGAGGGGTTTCATGTATCTTAACCCCATTGGAGATGCGGCGTTGTATTTCGCTAGAGGACAGGTGAGGTGAGCCGGGCCATGAAGAGGGTTATCGCGGCGGCAGTGGTGGCGACTGCCACGCTCGTGGCGTCATGTGGCGGGACGGTGACGCCCTCCGCAGCACCATCCCCTACTCTGCGGGCCGGAATCCCCACGCCGGTTGAGCAGACGGCGACGCCCGTCCTGCCAGAGCAGGGCGAAGTGGCAATGACGGTGGCCGAGGGAACGAAGGCCGCCTACATCGTGCGGGAGCAGCTCGCGAGACTCGATTTCCCGAATGACGCGGTGGGCATCACCAAGCAGGTGGAGGGCGCCGTCGTTTTCAAGGCCGACGGGACGGTGGATGCGGAGCGGTCGAGGCTGCGGGTGGACCTGCGGACGCTGAACAGCGACGAGAGCCGCCGGGACAACTTCGTGCGGGAAAACACGTTGCAGACCTCGCGGTTCCCGTTCGCGGAGCTGGCTGTGCAGCGCGTCGAAGGGCTCTCATGGCCGCTGCCGACGTCGGGGCACGCGGAGTTTCAGGTGCATGGCGACATGACCATCCACGGGGTGACCAAGCCGCTGACGTGGCAGGTGACCGCGACATTTTCGAAGAGCAGTGTGTCGGGGCAGGCGACGACCAATTTCAAGTTCGGCGACTTCAACATGAGCGTACCGAGGGTGTTTGTGGTGTTGAGCGTGGAAGACAATATCCAGCTGCGCATCGAGTTCGAGATGAGGCGTACGGGCTAGGATAGTCACGCCTCCCTATCGTTCGTGCGAGCGTTTGTGACGGCGCGCACAATTTTGACAATCGTAAAAGACGTGTTTTGAGTTGGTCTTCTAGGGCTAGGTCGAAGCGCTAGGACCACGGAATGCGCGTGTGGTCTTCGGAGCGGGTTGGGTACTTCCGCCAGACCGATCGAAGCGCCGGTCCGACGAACCAGAAAAGCCCCTGAGCGCACCAGGCGAACGAGTGGAGCCCGCATTAAGCCGCACGGCGCTGTAGGAATGTTACTGACGAAGTGCGGCGGCTTGTTTTCGTCTGAGGAGGTGCAAGATGTTCAAGAAAGTGCTGATTCCGATGGACGGGACGAAGGCAGCCAAGGGGGTTTTCCGATAGTGAATGGTGACCTTGCACCCGATGCCGAGGTGATTCTGGTGCATATCGTGATGCAGGCGCGGTCACGCATGGTGGGCGGAATGCTGCGGGACGGACGGCAGATCGAAGATGATGAGAAGGAACGAGCGCTGGCGTATCTCACGGGCTTCGCGCACCACCTTCCGGAGGGCATCAAAGTCCGACCTGAAGTGAGCGTGGCCGAGCCTGTGGCGCGAGGGATCGTCAATTTCGCCAGCCATGAGCAAGTGGACGTCATAGCGATGTACACGCACGACAGGAACCCGGTGCTGAAGATCGTGACTGGCAGCGTGGCCGACGCGGTGCGCAAGACGACCAATCTCATCGCGGTAAAGGTGTACCGCCCGAAGGAGCTGGCGCTCGCGAAGGCGTCGCAAAGGGACGTACGAGGGAGTCCCTCCAAACCGCCGGACGTAGTAGAATCTCCGGCGATACGTCTCATGGGAGAGGGATCCCCCAATGATAAGGGCTGCGTTCTTTGGGCTCCTAGCCGTGCTATTGGGAGCGATGGCCTGCGGCTCCAGCGCCACCACGCAGCCGACGCCGACCGCCCAGGAACCCACGCCGTCAGCGGGCGCGGCGCCCTCGCCGACCCAAGAGGGCATCGTGGCGGACAAGCGCACCATCAAGCCCGATGTGCAGGGAGAGGGTACGCCCATCGCGAAGGCGGGTACGCCTGCCGTAGCGGCGTTCCCAGACCACATAGGCACGTGCAAGATCGAGCCGAAGAGCAACTGCGAGGGGGCTGACATGCGCGGGGCCGACTTGGCTGCCTACCGCGCGCAGGGCTTTCAGCCGGCGGTGCATGCCGACCTCAAGGGGGCCAACCTGCATAACGCCGACCTGACCGGCGCCGACCTTGAAAAGGCTCGGCTGGACGAGGCGAACCTGAGCGGCGCGAACCTCACCGATACCAACCTCACCGAGGTGACGATGTACAAGGCCGACCTGCGGGGCGCCAACCTCACGGGCGCGAACATGACCTTCGCGGACCTGGAGGACGCGCTGCTCGAGGGGGCCATTTTCTGCCGGACGACGATGCCCGACGGCACGGTGAACAACGAGGGCTGCCCGTAGGGCGAACTGTTCACCTAGGCTCTCCGCCAAGTACGCCCGCGTCCGCCTCTCCGCACTGGGGATACCTGTTTCTCCGCTTTGACCAGGGCGTTCGCCTCGGCTTTGACTTCGCCATCCATCCGCACACTATGCGCCTCCAACCGCTCGACGATCTGGCCAATCTTGACCTCCCCATTTCGCCTTGAAGCGGTTCGACTGTTCACTTCTGGCGCCGACGAAGGTGATGAGTTCGCCTTTGATGTCTTGAGAAACCTCACCGTCCATCTCGACGATGACTTGGTTCCCCTAGGCGTCCTGCGCGACCACGTTGTTCCCTGATACCTCAACGACCGTGAGGCCGCGGTGTTCGCGCTGAGGCCGGACTGGGACGACCATGACTTTCAGGGTGCTCTGGGCGCCCGCTTTGCCTTCAAAGAAGAGGCCCCCAATCTGCGGGCCTCTTCGCAGGATGGCTGAGAAGGGTAGTTTCAGTCGGATATGGGGCGCGGGCTCATCAGGCCGTTGAGGTCATCCGGGAGTGGAAGGGGCGTTGGGATGACAGTATTGGAGGTAGGGATCCGGATAGTAGTGAGCTCAGGCAAAACAGTTGCCGTTGCTGTGGGCCGGACCGGCGTTGGCGTAGGGGTATGGTTGGGTTCTTCTTGAGCTTGCGGCGTCGGCGTGGGTGCAAAATTAGAGGCCCTAACACCCGTATCCGGGAAACGATGATAGTGCCGTCCCTTGCAATGACCCCTTCGACCCGTACCGAGGCTCCAGGGGTTATCAATCCTCCCTCTATCCTTGTGTCTGTGGAGATTACGATGGCGCGGTCACCCACGCGCCAATGGTCGCCGTCGAGAAACTCGAGGATGCCGGCGATGGTAATGCGAACGGGCCGCTCCTGCTGGGATCCGTCTTCCGGTGTGGGCGTCTCGTCCGGTTCTTCTTCGTCCTCGTTCGCATCGCGGTCTGGCGCACGAGTTCGGAGCGAGTGTGCAACGACAGTCCCGTCCTTTTGAAGTTCACCGATGGCTGCCGCGAACGCCCCTCGCGTCACCGCACCCTGGAGGTCGGTTGCGTTCGTGAGGATGACCTTAATACCGTTGATGATGAGATGGTCGCCCTCTATAGCCTCTATGCGCCCCGTCACCGCCACCTGCTCAGGCCTTCGCGGCCCTTCCGGTTCCTGTTTCGCCTGGACAGCGATGACCCTTGCAACGACCGTGCCGTCGTCGCGCCGGGTGCTCTCGACACGCGTCTGCGTCCGATGGCCGTTTCACCAGTGACCTTCGTCTCGGGCAGGATGAAGACTCTATCGCCGCCAACAGCCCACACTGTCGGCGTCAGTGCCGTAATCTCGCCGCGTATCTCCACGGCGTTGGACTCGGATCCCTCAGACTCGTTGTCGTCCTCTTTATCCTCTCAGTCGTTCCTGCGCTCCTTAGGTTCTTTGGACCTGATTTCGGTCACCGATAACGAGCCCTCAGACTGGATAGAAGCCTCTATCTTGACCCGCAGGCCGACGGCGAAATCACCCTCAATCTCGGCGTCGCTGCCGAGGACGAAGCGCATGCCCTTCACGGTCAACCCGTCCGCCGCCATCGCTTCGATCCTGCCCACGACTTCCACTTTCATCTTGCGCCCAGTGACTTTTCGTTCTTTGACCTCTTCTCGTTCTATGTCAGGCCTCTGGTCCTCCGCCCGCTCGCGTTCCTTCTCCTTTCGCTCTTCAGGCTCCTCGGCAAGGACACGCACTACTGGCTTGAGAGCAAACTTGTTTTCGCCTGTGACGACGAGCGAGCGCAGCCCATCTAAGTCTATGAAGACCGTGGTGGTCTCGCCCTCCACGACCCAGATGGGCCTCGTCAAATCGAGCCTATCGCTTGGGACATCGGCCTCATACTTCACACCTGCAACGACAACCGTGGCTCTGGTGATGTGGAAGCATATCTTCGTGTAGGTGCCAGGTTCGACCTACTGCTCGCCGAGGAACCTCTGGACATCCACGATCTTGAGCAGGTCGAAGATTTCCGGTTTCTCGGTGATGGTGACCCACCGGCCTGCGTCGCCTGCCAGCAGACGGGCCTCCAATCCCTCGACTTCGACTAGCACCGCCTCGACACCAGGCCGCGGCGGGTCTATCGCCCAGAAGCTGAGGGTGCCGAATGCTGTCGAGGCGGCAACCTAAGCCGGCGCACTCGCGGATACGGACTCGATGGTGCTTCCGAACGCCTCGCTGGAAGCGATGAAGGCGTCTGTGGCGGCGTCCCGGCTGTGCTCGGGCGCCCCCTCCACCGCGGACTGGAGGGTCGCGAGGGCTTGCGACGCGGTTCTCTCAGGCCGTTGCCTCAAGACGGCAACCTCTTGTTGGTCTTCGACTCTCCCGGCAATCTGCGCCGCCACGGCGAGCGAGTTCTGCAGGTCTTCTTGAGCGGACTTCGCTGCAAGCGGGTCACCGGAGGTGACTAGGGAGCCGATCTCGTCTGCGCGGCGCTCCGCGTACCTGAGGTGTAGATCCGCCTTACCCGTATCGGAGAACTCGAACGCCAGCCGCCACCACTCCACCGGGAGTTTGACAGGGTACAGTGCGTCTCCGGGGAGGGCGCTGTTCGAAGCCGAAATCACCGCGACACTTTCCACCGCAACCACAAGCACGGCGGCCAAGCTCACCGTCAGCAAGCGCAGACGCAGCCCGAAGATGTCCGGCACTCTCCAATCCTTGCTGGCCTGTTCCTTTGCCTGGAGCTCCCTACGATAGTCGTGGACCCGCCGGCGCCAGCGCGTCTGGGCCTCGGCGCGAGGCGCGAAGGCCGCATCCTAGGCCGACATCACTGCGGTGCGGAGCAGCGGCTCCAGCTCCTCCCGCACCTGCGGGTAAAGCCCGAGGCAATGTTCGACCGTTTCCCCGCGAAGGAAGACCCGGTCGAGGCATTCGTCTAGAATCTTGTCGAGTTCTCTATCTACGCCGTCTTCCATATGTTCCTGTCATGTGGAGCCCTCCAAGGTGCGCGGTATCTTGTTTATCGCAGCACTCTGCATCTCCCGCACTGCACCGGGCTTCTTGCCCAGCACCGCCGCCACCTGCTCCGAAGTCATCTCCGCACCGAACCGGAGACTCAGTAAATGTTGTTGCAACTCGCTCACCTGGCCCATCGCTTCTCTGAGCCGTTCCATGTCATGTGTGTTCTCCACAATTTCGGAAGGACTGATGCCGCCGCTGACCACGGGCAACGCGTTGTCCAGTTCCACCAACGCGGGGCGCCGGCTCTTCTTCCTTAGACGGTACACTACGATGTTGTGGGCTATCTTGAATATCCAGGCTTCCAGTGGCGCTCCTGTTGGAGTGTACCGGTCGGCTGACTGAAGGGCACGCATGAAGACCTCCCCAGGCAGGTCCTCGGCCTCATCCCTGCTGCCGATGCGGACGAAGATGTATCTCGCGACCCGTCCATAATGAGTCTCGTAAAGCCGCGCGACTGCATCGCGGATGGAGGAGGAAGTATCGCCTGCCAACGCGCTTAGGACCCACCCATTGTTGAAGGTATGGATGGAGTAATTCTAGTGTGTTTCCTACACTTGATTGCGGGTGGTCTGCCAAGAGGAATGCGGGAGGATACCGAGTTCTTGGCAGCTTGGCTACGGCCTTAGTGTCCAAAGTGCATTTCTCTGAGCCATGTCCCATATTTTTGATACGAAGACTTATCGAGGGATAGCCGTAGCGTCGTAGCCTGTTGCGGGCATCGCAAAGCCCTCTCCCCACCGTCGGCCTCGGACATTCGCTACAGGTCCGCGCTGTGGGTTTGAGCGCCAAGGGGCATAAGAGTATTCGACATGCCCGCAGTGCACACACAGGTTTTGCCCCCGGTCTATCCAGTCTGCCTGGATGGTGCCGTGGCACCGCTTGCATCCGTTGAAGATGAGTATTGAAATCCTCCACCGACAAACAGAACACTGGGCGGCAGCGAATGTCAGTAGCGGGATAGTCCATACCCCGGGATGGTCTCTGCACAACTCGCGACGAACGCAGTTCGAGAGGTTTGTCAAGGACGAACTGTTGGCCTGAGAAGATGCCCTGCTGCCGAGATTGCTTAGGTCGGCGGAATCCCGCACCGCGGCCGTCCCCAATGCAGGCGGCGACATAACGGCGTTGATTGCCCACAAATCAAGGAGGGTGTGGCGCTTCGCCAATCTGACCGTAGATGTACCCGCCGGGACTGCCTACCTGGGGACAAGTCCATTGGGCCTTGCAGAGTTCGAGTTCGTATTGCTGGCATGCCTGATACGAAGACCGCACCAAGTGGTGCCGCTGGAAGAACTCACCCGCAGGGTGGTCATCACGTCCGACACGGTGGGCCAGAGGCTGGTGGAATTGACCGTCCACCACCTTGGGCGAAAGCTCGAGCAGGGCGGGTCGGCCAGACTGATCCACTCAGTTCGGGGCGTCGGCTACACCCTGCGGGAGGACGAGCCAGGGTAGGCGCCAGGATACATGTCTCACAGAAGTCAGCGTCAAACGAGCTTCCCGTCGTCAGCTTGAGAAACGGTCCAAGCTGCGAGTGGCCACGCCCTACCAACCGGCGTAAGGGGCGATGGCTTTGTCGGAGATGTCACCTTCGAGGTAGTCGCGGGTCGCGCGGGCAAGGATGTCCACGCCCTCGTCTATCTCGGCGCGGGTGAGGATGAGGGGCGGGGTGAGTTCGATAACGCTGCCCCACATGCCGGCATAGTAGCAGACAAGGCCCAGCTCCCAAGCGCGGAAGACGATCTTGGCGGCGGCCTCGCGGTTGGGCTTCTTGGTCTTGCGGTCCTGCACCAGTTCGATGCCCTGGATCATGCCGATTCCACGAACGTCGCCGACGATGTCGAAGCCGCCGAGGGCCTCTTTGAGGCGGCGCTGAAGGTAGCGGCCGTTGCGGCCCGCACGCTCGGGCAGGCGCTGGCGCTCGATTTCGGTGACGGTGGCAAGGCCCGCGGCACAGCAGGCGGCATTGCCGGAGTTGGTGAAGCCGTGGAAGCCGCCGGGGGCGTCGAGGATGTCGGCGCGGCCCACGATGGCGGAGAGGGGCAGGCCGCCGCCCAGGGACTTGCCGAGGATGAGGATGTCGGGCTCGATGCCGTAGTGCTGGTAGGAGAACATCTTGCCGGTGCGGCCGAGGCCGACCTTGATGTCGTCCACGACGAGCAGGAGGTTGTGGCGGTCGCAGAGGGCGCGGAGCTTGGGTATGAAGTCGGGCGGCGGCAGGACCTCGCCGCTGTCGGCCTGGATGGTCTCGACGAAGACGGCGGCGGTCTCGGAGGGCGGCGAGATGGTCTCGAAGATGTAGTTCTCAAGGTAGTCGAGACACTGGACGGTGACGTTGCGTCCGCTGCCGCCAAAGGGGGGCCGGTAGGCGTTGGGGTACGGGGCCTTGGTGGCGTTGGAGGCGAACATATAGCGGTTGAAGGCGGGGCTTGCCGAGATGGCCATGGAGCCGTCGGAGGTGCCGTGCCAGGAGCCGACGAAGGTGACGATGCGGCGCTTGCCGGTGGCGGCGACGATGATGCGGTTGGCGGCCTCGCAGGCGTCGGAGCCGGACAGCCCGTACCACACGCGCATGTCTTTGCGGCCTCCAGCCAACTCGACGAGCTTCTCGGCGAGCTCCACGCCGGGCTGGTGGACGTTGGAGACGAGGCCGGCGAAAGTGGTCCTAGCCATCTGGTCGCGGACGGCGCGGCGGACGGCCTGGTTGTCGAAGCCCAGGTGGCCGATAGACCAGTAGGACGAGAAATCGAGGTAGCGGCGGCCGTCGGCGTCCACGAGGCGGGCGCCCTCTGCGCGGTCCACAACCATAGGGTTGTAGCGCACCTTCATGGCCTTGGCGATGTACCGGGCGTCCTTCTCGATGAGTTGTTTATTCGTCGGCATGAGCTTGGCCTTTCACTCTGGGCGGAAGGTGTCCTGCATGGCTTCAATGTCGGAGAAGTAGAAGTCGAGGTCGGTCTCGCACGACCTACCCAGGAGGACGTAGCCACTCGTGTCCACCAGGAAGACGAGGGCGCGGGAATAGGAGTCGCAGAACTCGGCGGAGCCCGTGAATGTGAACACTAGCTCAGTGGCGGGCAAGCCGGAAGGGTGCTCGATCTCTGAACGGCCGACCAGTTCAAACTCGAGGGCGAGGGACGCCGCCTCATCCTGGGAGGAGCCGACCTGCCAGTCGGCCAGCGTGTCCAATGTGAAGCCTGTGGCATCGTAGTGGAAGACGTAGAACCGGCCGAATCCCTCGTCTCTGCTAACATCCACGTACGTTGGGTCCGCCGTATTCGCGACCCATCCGGGGGCGAGGTCTATCGCATAACGGGCTTCCTCGTTGACGAAGGTCTGCCACTCGGACGAGGGCTCCGGCTCCGGAGTCGGCGGCTCGACCGCCCCGGCGCCGGCGCGGAAGCTCTGCAGCATGGTCTCCGTGACCAGCAGGTTGAACGTATCGCCCTCGCATGCGACGCTGGTGAGGGCATAACCGTAGGCGTCGGCAAGCAGTATGTAGTAGGTGATGAACGTGGCGCATTCGCCCTGGTATTCGGCGCCACGGAGCGTGACCTTGACGGTGGAAAGCCCAGAGGCGTGCTCCACCTCTTCACGGGCGAGCAGTTCGACGGAGAGGCCGTCTCCCTCCAGGCTCCCATAGAGGGCGTCCAGTTGCAGGTCAACAAAGGCATCCAGAGGGCCTTGGAACACTCCGAAGGAGTTCAGGAGCATCAGGCTGTAGCCGTCGGAACTGCTCATCAAGACAAGTGTGGGGTCGAGGTCGTCCACGAGCCAGTCCGGCGCGAGATTGATGGAGTACGTCTCAGACTGGCTCACGTATGTTTCCCAGCCGCTGTCGTCGAGGGTCTCGACGGGCGCCGAAGCGCCATCCTCGCGGCGAGGCGCCGGCGTGGGCGTCGCGCGGCGAGGCGTGGGAGTAGCCAAGCCCTCTACGCGGACAACGCCGCCGGCTTTGAGGAAGGGGACCAGTTCATCTACGAAGCCGATGGAGATGGCGAAGCCCACGCCTTCCACGGATACGTCGCCCGCAAACTCCAGTTTCGCGGTGTTGATGCCGACAACCTGTCCGCGTGAGTTGACGAGCGGGCCGCCGCTGTTGCCGGGATTGATGGCGGCGTCGGTCTGGACGTACTCGATGTCGAGGTACGTCCTCAGCGCGGAGACGACGCCTCTGGAGATGGTGGGGTCGGTGCCCAGGATGTTGCTCAGGGGGTAGCCGATGGCGATGACCTCGTCGCCCGGGCCGACCTGGCTGATGTCCGCGAACTTGAGTGACGGCACCTCGGCGGCGACGTCGAGCTTGATGACCGCGATATCCGCCTCCTCGTCAATGCCAACGACGGTGCCCGTGTAGGTGAACCTGCGGCCAAGGATGACCTCCACTTCCTCGAAACGACCGACGACGTGGGCGTTGGTGAGCACCCAGCCGCCGGGGTCGAAGATGAAGCCGGAGCCGCTGCCATCGGCGGTCTCGATACGGACGACGGCCGCGCTCGCCTCGGCGATGATTTCCTTGAGCGTTGGTTGGGGGGTGGGCGATGGGAGCGACGGCGGCTGCGTGGTCGGCGATGGGATAGGTGTCGGGACGGGAGTGCCGGTCGGGACAGGCGTGAAGGTTGGGGTAGGCTCAGGGGCCGAAGTCGGGGTGTTTTCGGCCCTTGGCTTCGCCGTCGGCGCGGCCGTGGGAACGGCTGTAGCCGCGGGCTGCGCCGACGGCTGCGCGCAGGCCACGAGCAACGCGGCCAAGCCGACGAGCCAGAGAAGCCTGTGCGTGAGGATGACACACACCCCTTGAGGCGGATACGAGGCAAATACCAGCACAAGCGTACCCAGTGAGGCCTGTGGGGTCAATGGCGAGGCAAGAAAGCCCCTCCCGTCCAGCGCCGGCGTGGGAGATGCCGGGTGCGTGCTATCATGTGCGGCGCTTGCTTTCAACGGAGGGAACGGGCGTGAACGAAGAGTTTCTGGCCGCCAAGGAACTGCGCAAGGCGTTCAACGGCAATGTGGCCGTGGACGTGGTGTCGTTCTCCATCATGCGGAAGGAGATCTTCGGGTTGCTTGGGCCGAACGGCGCGGGGAAAACGACGACGATACGGATGATGGCGACGGTGCTGCCGCCGGACGGGGGCGACGTGATGGTGGACGGCCACTCAGTACTGCGTCACGCGGGCGAGGTGCGAAAACTCATCGGGGTGTGTCCTCAGGAATTGGCGCTCTACCCGGAGCTGACGGCGTTGGAGAACCTGGTGTTCTTCGGCCAGATGGCTGGGCTTGGCGGCAAACAGGCGAAGGAGGCTGCGGGGGAGAATCTGCTGCTGGTGGGTCTGCAAGACCGGGCGAAGGACGCGGTGGCGAAGTTCTCGGGCGGGATGAAGCGGCGGGTGAACCTGGCCATCTCGCTTATGAGCCGCCCTGCCCTGCTGTTCCTGGACGAGCCGACGGTGGGGATAGACCCGCAGTCGCGTAACCACATCTTCGAGACGGTGCAGCGGCTGCGGGGCGAGGGGATGACGGTGCTCTACACGACGCACTACATGGAAGAGGCGGACCGACTGTGCGACCGGCTGGCCATCATGGACCATGGACAGCTCATTGCGGTGGGCACGCCGCGTGAGTTGAAGGCGCAGATAGGCCAGCCGGAGAAAGTGACCTTGGAAGAGGTCTTCCTGAGCTTGACCGGGAGGAGGCTGCGGGATTGAACTGACGTACGGCAATCCAACAGGCGCCAGAGAGGATCACGACCACTCGGTGCTGATGGGGTGGCCGCCTGTAAGTCAGTCTTCATGGGTTGTTCGTAGATCCCATCGCTGCTTTCACGCGGTGTTGACAGACTTCCATTAGCTTCTCTGATGATCATCGGAACATTCAGCATGAAAAGGAGCATAGGCAGAGTGCTTACCAAGATAGCGCCGCGGGCAGGGCTGCTTGCCCTGGGCATCGCGTTCTCGTTCATCCTCGCCGTGGCATGCAGTTCATCGGACCCGGCGGCTCAGCCTCAGGCGACATCTCAACAGCAGCAGGAGCAACAGGGTTTGACAGGGGCAACGCCCACGAGTGTGCGAACAGCAGCCAAGGACGCGGGCAAGTTCCAGGTGACGGGCACGGTGTCGGAGCGGCGACAGTACTTCAGCACAGCGCTGCTCCACGACGGGAGGATACTAATCGCGGGCGGACGCCAGGTCGGGTTCGGGGCGACGCCGGACGGCGCGGGACTGAAGTCGGCGGAGGTGTACGACCCAAAGACAAAGCAGGCCAGGTCCATCGCCGATATGTCCGACCTGCGGCTGCTATTCCTGGCTGAGACGCTGGCGGACGGCAAGGTGCTGGTGGCGGGCGGCGTCAACCAGAGCAAGTTCCCCAGCAATACGGCGGAGCTATGGAACCCGGCAACGGAGAAATGGATCCCGACCGGCCCGATGCACTACCCAAGGGACACGCTGGCCTGGGTGACACTCCAGGACGGGCGGGTGCTGGCCATCGGCGGCAACGACGACAGATTCAGCTTCCTGGCAACGGCGGAGACGTACGACCCGGCCACGGAAACGTGGACGGAGGTGGCACCGATGGCGACGGCCAGGGCGTGGCACACGGCGACGCTGTTGGAGGACGGGCGGGTGCTCGTGGCCGGCGGCGGCAGGACCGACGGGCCGTACATCAACTCGGCTGAGGTCTATGACCCCGTGAAGAACGAGTGGACACCGGCAGGCACGATGTCCCTGGGCCGCGCGTTCCACACGGCGACGCTGTTGAAGAACGGGCGGGTGCTGGTGGTCGGCGGGAAAGGCAAACGGACGAAGGCAGAGGTGTGGGACCCGGCGGCGAATACGTGGAGCCCCGCCGGAGAGACGGCGGAGCCTCGGTCGGAGCATGTGGCAGCGCTGCTGCCGGACGGGCGGGTGCTGGTGGCTGGCGGGACGGGCATCCGGAGCACCGCCGAGATGTACGACCCGGCAACGAATAGCTGGTCGCCCGCCAGCGAGATGCGCTACGGACGGTACCGCCATGGCGCGGTGGTGCTGACGGACGGGAGCGTGCTCATCATCGGAGGCATCGGGAAGGACGGGGTGGTGGCGGAGACCGAGTTGTACGTGCCGTAGTCTGGGGCGTCTCCCTCTAACCAGATACAACCCAGGAGTCGTGATAGCAGTGAGACGGTGCGGCTGAGCCATGCTCCGCCCTGTGCACATCGCACTGTTCGAGGTGCGCCGGTACATCGTTGACCGGGGCGACCTGGCGTTCAGCCTGGCGCTGCCCATGGCGCTGTTCGCCCTTATGTATGGCGTGTTCGGTGGGGACGAGACGTTCAATGGAACGGCGAACGTCGTGGACCTGGACGGCGGCCCGGCGGCACAGGAGTTCGTGTCGCGCCTGGAGTCTGTGGACGGCCTGCAGGTGCGGCTTCGGTCGCTGGACGAGGCGGACCGGGCCCTGGCGCGGACGAGCATCCTGACGGCCATCGTCATCCCGCCGGGGTTCTCGGACGCGCTGGCGGCGGGCGAACCCGTGAAGCTGACCGTGAAACAGCGCGGCACGGGCGGCGACGAGGGGCAGATCGTGTCGAGCATCGCGCTGAGCGTGGCACAGCGCATCGCGGCAGAGGTGCAGGCGCGGCGATGGGCGCGAACGACGATGGAGGGGTCAGCCATTCCGCAGCCGGAGATAGACCAGGCCGCCCAGGCGGCCGTGACGCAGGCGGACGCTGACCCGGCGGTGGACGTGGCGGTGGTGGTGGAGGGCGAAAGCGGGCGGGCCGATGGCGGGCAGTTCGTGGACAGGCTGCTGCCGGGCATCCTGGTGATGTTCCTGATGTTCGCAGTGACGCTGAGTTCGCAAGTCATCGTGGATGAACGGCGGCTGGGGACGCTGGAGCGTCTGCTGACGACGCGGCTGACGTTGAACCAACTCTTTGCAGGAAAGTTCCTGGCGGGCGTTGCGCGGGCGATGCTGCAGGCGGTGGTGCTGCTGGCGCTGGCATACGCGGTCCTGCGGGTCGGAGGACCATCGAGCTTCTTCCAGGCGCTGGCGTTCGCGCTGCTCGTGGCTGCCGCCGTGGGGGCCATCGGCCTGGTCATCGGCGCGGCGGCGCGGACGCGGGAGCAGGCGACGTGGGCGGCGGTGTTCTTCACGATGTTCATGACCATATTCGGGGGGACGTTCTTCGACCCGAGCGAGACGAAGGCGCTGGACGTCCTGAGCCATGTGACGCTGAACCGGTACGCGATCGACGCGTTGGAGGGCATCACTTCGGGCGGGAAGTCGTTCGCGGACTACGGCGTCCAGGCGGGCATCATGGCGGGCGTGGCGGTGGCGGCGCTGACGGTGGCGCGTTGGGCGTTCAGGAGGACGGTGAAGTGAGCGGCCTCCTCCGGCAGGCGTGGGTGATTTCGCTGAAGGACACACGCCTGTTCGTGCGCGACCGGTTCGCGCTGGCGTTCGCGCTGGCGTTCCCGCTGCTGTTCGTGCTGGGGTTCACGTTGGCGCTGGGCAACATCAGTTCGCCGGACCAGCCGATCGTGTTGAGGGTGGCGACGCAGGAGCAGGAGGGTATCAGCACGCAGATCATCGCGGCGCTGACGGCCGGCGAGGAAAGCGTCTTCCAAGAGATAGCATATGACGAGGCCAGGCTGGCGGTGAAGCATGGACGGCTCGGGGGGTTCGTGGCGTTCCCAGCGGACTTCACGGCGTCGCTGCTCGCCGGCGGGAAGACACGCATCGAGGTGGTGTCGAGGTCGGAGGACCCGAACCGGCGGGCCGCGCTCGAAGGGTTCGCGCATGCTTTGGCGGGGCAGATCTCGCTCGCACGGGAAGCGGTGGCTACGGTCGCGGCGCTCAAGGCGAGGGAGACGGGGGCGACGCCGGCGTTGGACGTGGGCTCGCTTATCCAGCCCACGGCGTTGGTGGCCATGGAGACGGAGCAGGTAGGCCCGGCACGGCCGATCAGGGCGAGCAATTTCACGCTGCCGGGCTACCTGACGATGTTCGTGTTCTTCGCGGCAGCGATGGGGGCCGAGGCGGTGGCCCGCGAGCGTCAGACGCAGACGCTGGAGCGGATGCTGTCCAACGGGGTGCGGCGCGAGTCCATCCTGCTAGGGAAGTACCTGAGCACGGCGTACCGCGGCCTGCTGCAGTTGGCAGTGTTGTGGATCGTCGGCATCTTCGGGTTCAACGTGGAACTAGGGCCGGAGCCGGTGGCCGTCATCGCCATCTCGGTGCTCATGGTGCTGGCGTCAGCGGGGTTCGGCATCATGCTGGCGTCGTTAGTGAACACGGTACGGAGCGCGGACTCCGTCGGGATCCTGACGTCCATCGTGCTAGCGCCGGTCGGCGGGTGCTGGTGGCCGCTCTTCATCGCGCCCGCATGGATGCAGACCTTGTCCAAGCTGACGCCGCACGGGTGGGCCAACAGCGCGTTCAACAAGCTGATGCTGTTCGGGGCTGAGCCGGGCAACGTGGCCTGGGAGATGACAGCGCTGGCGCTGTTCGGCGCGGGCTTCGTCGCCGTGGCGCTGTGGCGCTTCCGGATGGCGCCCGCGCGGTGACCAACTCTTTTCCCAGGCAGAAGGAGTTCCGCCGTCAACCTTCATCGCCCCGCGCTGGCTTCGTGAAGACACGCACAATGGTGACACCTCTCATGCGCGTGTGTATGCTGGACTTCCAGGCGGCCTAATGCGGGTTGGACTCGTAGCACACGCGACCATCCACACACTAGAGCATGGTTATCGAGAGGGACACAGGGACTGAACAGAGCATGAATTGAGAGGAAAGTTGTAGGCTGAGGCCGCACATCGGGCCGCCTGGAAGAGTAAGAGGCCGCGTGACGCTGGAGAAGATGGGCGTCGTGCGGCCTCGGTGTTTTACGACGGGTACGTGGAAAAGGTGTTGCCGGCATCAGGCGTTGGGACCGAGTGAAAGGAGACCAGCTATGAAGACCAGAGCTGCGCAACTGGGCATGGTGGGATGGTTGATCTTGGCGGGCGTGGCGGTGCTTATCGCCGCCGAGGTGGCTTCCATCCTCGCAGGATTCGGACCGGTGTTTGGAATCATCGCGCTGGGATACTTCATGGTGTTGGGGGTCATTTACTGGCTGTACCACTGGGCTAGGGCCACGGAGGGCCTTGCCGGACATCCAGGCGCGGTGATGCGTGTCACCAAGCCGCACGTGGTGGACAACCGTCCGATGAACGTGGAGCTTTTCGAGGGGCTGTCGGCGGCACAGGCCAGCGAGGTCATGTTTTTGGGGGAGCGGTTCGTGGTGCCTACTGGAATGGCCCTCGTGCAGGAAGGAGAGCCGGGAGACACGTTGTACGTCGTCCTGTCGGGGCAGGCGCAATTTACGGCGCGGTCGGGCGTGGGCGAGGTCACGGTGCGCATCGCGGGGCCTGGGGATTCGTTCCCGCTGGCGACGATGGTGGGCACGGGTATTCACATCACCTCGGCCGAGGCGATGACGGACATGGAGGTGCTCGCTCTTCCGACGGCGGCGCTTCGGGCGCTGTTCGAACAGCATCCAGAGATTGGGATGAGGATGTATGCCGCGGCGGCCGGTGCGCTGGCGAACCGCTACCGGCGGACGCTGGCTCGCCTGACCGACAACACGGCGAAGGCCCTGCGGGAGACGGAATTCTTCGCTAATGTTTGAGACAGGGGGAGGCATCGGCATCCACGAATGTGGGAGGTAGCGCGATGCAAGTGACGGTCGTGGCAGAACGTGAGGTCGCGCCGGGGTCGCAGGAGTCGGTGAAGGGACTCCTGCGCGAGTTGCGCTATCGGGCGAGCAGGCAGCCTGGATTCATGTCGGGCATGACGGCGATCGACCCGCGCAAACCTGCGCGGTTCTTGACGGTCTGCGTGTGGTCGTCGCTGGGCAACTGGGAGCGGTGGGAGAGGAATCCAGACCGGTTGGAAGTGACGCGCCAGATCGAGGGGCTGTTAAACGGCAAGGCGGCGGTCGAAGTATGGGCGATGCATGAGGACGCACCGGTGGCGGCGGTGTAGCTCCGGTTTGGTTTGATGTGCTCACCGCGCCGTTAGGCATCCCGGTAGTGCGAGTGTCCGCGTTTTTCAGCGGGACGGCGACGGAGACTGCCAAGGCATGAGCTCGTATCCTCTGGAATTTCGGAAGGGCGTCGTGCTCGTCACAAGCCCGGCACGGCCAGCAAGAAGAAGAAACATGTACCTATACATAGAGATGTGAAAGGCGAAGAAGGCTTGGCGGGAGATGCCGCGGGCGAAACGGGAGACCTACATGCGCGGCATCATGCAGGGCATGGAGGGGACAAAGAACGCGGGAGCGGAGCTCGTCGCCTTCGCGCTCAACGAGCCGGACACGCCGAGCCGAGCGGACTTCACGTACATCGCGGCATGGCGGATGCGCGACCGCTCCACAGCGCTGACCCAAGACAACTATTTCGTGAATTCGACCTGGCTAAAGTACTTCGACCAGGTCAATGCCAGGCGCGAGGCCATGACGGAAGAGGCGATGATTCAGCACCACATCGGGGCAGGGCATGGCCCTGCAACCAAGTGAGTCGCCAAGGAACGCTAAAACGAGAGTAGCCCCACGTCCCGAAGGAGCGTGCTTCACTCGGCCCGACACTGCCGGGACGACTTCCTAGCCGAAGAGGGCGTCCTTGGTTGGACACCCCATCGCAGAACGTTAGTGCTACTAGATTCTACCACACACACCGAGGTGTGAGCGGGGCAGCGTTGGTGAAGCATGACGGGCACTTCTGCCAGGAGTGCCCCGCGCCGGGGTGGTGCGGAACCTCTTCCCCCTTGAGGGGGAGGATTGAGAGCCTGTCCTGAGCTTGTCGAAGGATGGGGGTGAAGCTTCTCTCCACCGCCCAGTTCACCCCCATACTGCACCTTTCCCCCTCGAGGGGGAAAGGAATACACCCCGCTGCCTTACCGCCTACTGCGCGGCCATGCGGCCCGACGCCAGCAGCCAGATGAGCGCCAGCCCCAGGCCGATGCGCCACACGACGAACAGCAGCGTCGAGCGCCGCCGCAGGTAGCGCAGTAAAAACGCGATGGCCAGCCAGCCCGACACCGCCGACGCCGCGATGGCCACCACCAGCGTCGCGACAGGCACGTCCGCCGACCGCAGCGCCTCCGGCAGTTGGTACAGCCCGCTGGCCCCGATGGCCGGTATCGCCAGCAGGAACGAGAACCGCGCCGCCGTCTCCCGCGTCAGCCCCGCGAACAGCCCGCCCGCGATGGTCGTCCCCGACCGCGACGCGCCGGGGATGAGCGAGGCCACCTGGCACAGCCCCACTACTACCGCGTCCCACCACCGCAGCCCCGCCATGTCGCGCGCGCGCCGTCCCACTGCTTCCGCAACCCACAGCACGACCGCCACGCCGATGAGGCTCCCTGCGATGACCCACAGGTTCTTCGTCAGCCCGCCCTCGATGGTCCCCTCCAGCGCCAGGCCCAACGCCGCGATGGGCACCGTCCCCGCCAGCACCATCCAGCCCAGCTTCGCCCACCGCCGGTCTTCCTCGCTGGCCACGAGCCACCTGCGTCCCTCACCCCTGCCAACGCGCAGCGCGTTGACAGGCCCTCCCCCAGGCCTGGGGGAGGGGTCTTGCCACCCCTCGCCCCGAAGGGGAGAGGGCCTTTGCCCCGACCCGGCCGTGGCAAAGGAGTGGGGGCCTCGCCGGGCGGCGACGGCCGCCGCGTTCGCCCGCACGAAGCCCACGATGATGCGCCGGATGTCCCCCGCGAAGTACGCCAGCACCGCCGCCAGCGTCCCCAGCTGCACCACCGCCAGGAACGCCGTCCACTGCTCCGGCCGTCCGGCGTCCACCAGCCCCAACAGCCGCCCCGCGACCGTCACGTGGCCCGTGCTGCTGATGGGGATGAACTCCGTCAACCCCTGCACCAGGCCGAGCACCAGGCCCTGCCACAGCGTCATCCGCGATGTCCTCTCCTAGCGAGCCCTGCCAGCAATCTTCCCACAGCGGCGCCTGCGATGCATACCCCTGTATCGCCAGCCTTGTACCAAAATGCCGTGACCGTCACCACTATCACCCTCACCCCTTCGGCAAGCTCAGGGCAGGCTCTTTGGCCCCGACCTTTCGGGGCCAAAGGCCTCTCCCCTCGAGGTAGAGTCAGCGACACCACCTTCGACCGCATGGCCAACGACTTCTTCCACTCCCTCCGCGACGGCGGCGGCTCCCACCCCCTCGACCTCGGCGACTACACCGCCGATGTCACCTCCATCGCCATCACCCCCCCCGGCGGCGGCAAGATACGCGTCGTCGTAGAGGCCGACCTGCTCCTAGACAACCTCCCTGACCCCCACCTCACCATCACCCTCGACCTCGCCCCCTCCATCGAGGACGGCATCATCAGCGTGGACGCCGAGCTCATCAGCATCGACACCGGCATCTGGGGCGACATCGTCCTCGCCGTCATCGGCATCTTCTTCGGCCCCCTCGGCGTCCTCATCGGCGTCCTCATCGGCGCCATCAGCGGCGGCGTCACCCTTGAGATCACCAAGGCCGTCCTCGCCGACAAGTTCAACGACCAGGCCAGCAGCGCCGTCACCGACGCCGGCCTCGGCGACGCCTTCTCCGCCTTCCCCAGCCAGGCCCGCCTCTTCACCGACGCCCGCGACCCTTTCTACTTGGAGCACTACGACCTCATGATGCCCCTCGAAGGCCTCGACCTCGACGGCGGCGGCATGGGCATGGAGGGCGACTCCTCCGTCCAAACCTTCAACGAGCCGATGGACATGGACATCGTGGACAAGACCCGCGGCTCCGGCACCGTCGAAGGCATCACCGAACTCACCTACGACACCCCCTCGCAGGGCCGCCTCATCATCTCCGTCACCGAAGTCCTCGACCGCCTCGCCGACTGCCGCATCATCACCGCCGCCATGGACGCCACCCACATCCGCCGCGCCGACACTATCGTCACCGACGTCAAGTTCCAAGGCGGCCTCGACCTCCGTGTCGCCGAGTCCGTCGCCCTCCAGAACCGCGACATCCTCGAAGTCAACCGCCACATCCTCGTCCACTCCCGCCGGGCCAAGCCCCACTACCGCGCTAGGCCCAATCAGACCACCACCGACAACTTCGAAAGCCTCCCCGCCTTCTGAGGCATTAGGGCCGGGTCTCCTCCCTCACCCCGAAGGGGAGAGGGCCGCTGGACCGCCCAGGGTGGCCCAAAGGGGTGAGGGCCATCTATTCCGCCTCCCTCCTTGAAGGGAAATGCAAGTTCCTCCCGCAGCAGCGGGAACAACAAGGGCGAGGGTGTCGTTTCCTCCTCTCCCCTTAAGGGAAAGGCCTATGAGTCCCGATTAATCTGGACGAATAGGTTGAGGGGTAGTCCTCAACAACCCCTTTCCCCCCGTGCTATCCTTTCCGCTGCCATGTTCCCCATAGACTTCACCTCCATCCCCATCATCGGCGCCATCCTCGGCATGATCTTTGGCTTCCTCGGCCTCATCGTCAACCTCCTCCGCTACCTCCGCGACCGCGCCGCGAAGAGGGATTTCGGCGCCAGGAAGCGGAAGGCCAAGCCGGACGGCCAACCACCCGCCGTACCCATCGGCGGCATCGCACGCTACCCCGCCCGCATCGAAGACCTCGGCCCCGCCGCCGACCCCATCCGCCAGCGCATCGAGACCGCCGAGCGGCACGTCGCCGCCCGCCGCTGGCGCGAGGCCGAGTCCGAGCTGCGCGCCACCCTCGCCCTGCCCACCACGCCCATGCAGCGCGCCGCCCTCTACAACGCCCTCGCCCGCATCCGCTTCGCCACCGACGACCCCGAAGGCGCCGCCGACGCCGTCGTCCGCTCCCAACACGCCGCCGAGAACATCCCCGACGAGCGCGAGCGCACCGTCGCCGCAGCCACCGCCGCCGCCAACCTCAAACGCCTCTCCGCCCGGAAGAGCCAACACCCCTGACCCATCAGCGCCTGGCCGTGTCCTCCCAGACCGGATTGTGCTAAACTTTGAGGCCGCGGCGCGGCCCTAGCAGAAGAGCCCCGTAGATATCAGGAGGCAGTGCTCAGATGTTGCCAGTAAGACGTGTTTCACTCTTGGCTCTCGTGCTCGTCGTCGCAGCCTTCGGCGCCATGGCGTCGGCCTGCGGCGGCGACGGAGGCGGCGGTGGAGCCGAAGGGTCGGACATCCGCGTCGTGTCGGTGACCGCCGCCGACTTCTCCTTCACCTCGCCCGACTTCTTCAACCAGGGCATGGTGCGCCTGGCCTTCACCAACAGCGGCCAGGAGACCCATCACCTCCAGATCCTGAAGCTGAAGTCAGGCGTCATCCAGGCCAAGTTCAAGACCACGCTCAACCAGATCCTGTCCGCCGTGCCCACCGAGGGCGAAGCCGACTTCAACCGCCTCTACGAGATCGCCGACTTCTCCGGCGGCGCGGGCCCGGCCGACCCAGGCGGTTACAGCGAGGCCGTCCTGAGCCTCGAGTCGGGGGTCTACGTTTACGCTTGCTTCATCGCCGGGGCCGACGGCGTCCCCCACATCGCCAAGGGCATGACCAGGGTCCTGACCGTGAACCCCGACCCCGGCACCAAGCAGCCCGCGCCGCCCACCGCCAGCGCCACTGTGGACATGGTGGACTTCGCCTTCACCGGCATCACCGCTACCCTCCCGGCGGGCAAGACCACCCTCGCCGTCGTCAACAAGGGCCAGCAGTCCCACGAGATGAGCATCCTCCGCCTCAAGGGCATCACCGCCGCCGACCTGCGCAAGGCGCTCACCGACCCGAACGCCGCCCCACCCGCGGGCCCGCCACCCTATGAGTCCGCGGGCGGCTTCCGGGGCACAGCGCCCGGCGGGACCGGATGGGCAGTCGTCAACCTGACCCCGGGCGAATACGTCCTCGTCTGCTTCATCCCCGACCCTGCCGACGGCAAGCCCCACGCTGCCAAGGGCATGTTCAAGCCCCTGACTGTCCAGTAGCCCTCGTCGCAAACACGGAGGCGGGCATCCTCGCTTGAGGATGCCCGCCTCGTCTTACTGGGAGTCGTTGGTAGCGCATACGGGATTCGAACCCGTGGTCTCCTCCTTGAGAGGGAGGTGTCCTGGGCCGCTAGACGAATGCGCCACGTGAAGTCCCGTTCGTGCTCAGGCCATCGAAGCACCACGGGGGCATCCCGGCTCCATCGGGACTGGCTGGGGATCGAGGATTCGAACCTCGGCTAACAGATCCAGAGTCTGCCGTCCTACCGCTAGACGAATCCCCAACGCACTTACATTCTACCAGCTACGCGCCCACCCCTTCAACCGCTTTCCGCACTGCTTCCATCCCCAAAGCCACCCTTCACACGCCCCCCGGCAAGGTGCATAATGACGGCGCATTCCCCGCCGGCCGTCGAGTCCGGCTACCACAAGAGGGAGGTGCGCCATGCCAGTCACCGTCACCGTCGAACGCCACATCGCTCCAGGCACGCAGCAGCAGGTGAAGGCGCTGCTCGGCCAGCTCTGGCAGATGGCCAAGACCCACCCGGGCCACATCTCCGGCCGCACCCTCGTGGACGCCTTCAACCCAGGCATCATCCTCACCATCAGCGAATGGACCGACCTCGCCGCCCGCGAACGCTGGGAGAAGGACCCCGAATGCGTCCGCGTCGTGAAGACCATCAACGCCCTCCTCGCCAAGACCACCCCCATCCGCGTCTGGGTACAGGACGACGACGCCCCACCCCCGGCCGTCTGACCCTTCGCTGGCGGCGACAGAGACCATGCGGAGAACCTTCTTCTCGTGGAAAGAGGCTTCTCCGCGCCTCTCCAGAAAGACCTGGGAGCACGATGAAGGGGCATGGGGGAACTTCTTCTACCAGAAGGAAGTTCCCCCGCGTCGTCTCCGCCACCGCTAGCGGAACGTCAGCGCCCGCTGCGGGTTGTCCGTCAGCATCGCCTGTATCTGCGTCACCTTCATGCCGCGCCTGCGCAGCCGCGGCACGATGTTCTCCAGGATATGCGCGTACCCCTTCCCGCCGTTGCGCACCAACTGGAACTGCGTGCACACATCGTGTCCCAGCAGCACGCGGTTGCCTGCGCCCATGCTCACCGTGAACTCGATGTCTTCCATCCGCCGCACGTCCGTGCCGAAATCCACCGGCTGGCCCGCAACCGCGCCCAGCTCCGAGTCCTCCAGCCCGAAGATGTCCCACTCCAGGTAGCTCCCCAGCTGCACCAGGTCGCGCAGCCACGCCCGGTCGTGGAACGCGTCCAGGTGGCCCAGGATGATGCGGTCGGCGGGAAGCCCCGCCTTCGTCAGCGTCTCGAAGATGAACGGCGGCGACTTCAGGTGGTAGCCCGGATGGATGTTCACCGCCGCGCCCGTCTCCAGCGCCGCCCGCGCCGACGCCCGCAGCACCCGCACCTGCACGTCCGTCGCCGGCCACATGTTCCCCACCTCGCCGATGACGCCCGTCTTCACGCCTGTGTCCTTCACGCCCACCGTGATGTCGCAAATGATCTCCTTGGCGATGTCGTCCTCCGTCTTCTTCTTCGTCCCGGCGGGATGCGCCACCGGCATGTAGTAGCTCCCGCCCATCACCACGTTCAGCCCCGTCGCCCGCGACACCGTCGCCAGCGCCAGCGGGTCGCGGCACAGCCCCGTGCTCGTCACGTCCACCAGCGTCCCGCCGCCCGCGTACTTGAACCGCAGCGCCTCCTCGATGGCGGCCGGGATGCTCAGCAGCGCATTGTTGTGGCACCCGCCCAGGAACCGCTTCCCCAGCCCGCCGCGCCGGTCCATCGTGAGCGTCGCATCCTTCCACGCCCGCTCGCTCGCCTCCTCCGGCACCACACCGAGGTGCGACACATCGAACAACAGATGCTCGTGCGTCAGCGTCGCCCCCAGCGACCGCGGCTCCACCGGCCCCAACACCGTCTGCACCTTGCCAGTGATCGGGCTCTTCTTCGCCATATCGCCTCCTTACATGGCGCGGCAGCATACCACGACTGCCCTCACCCTTGGCGGGGGAGGGGTCGCCAGACCCCTCCCCCGTTTCACGGAGGAGGGCCTACGCCACGCCTGGCGTGGCGTAGGGGTGAGGGTGCAGCATCCTCCTCTCCCCTGGAGCCTGCCCCGAGCGAAGTCGAAGGGGAGAGGCCTATGAGCGCACCCAGTGCGCTAATAGGGTGAGGGGTACTACAATGAGCCACCATGAGCGCGTCCGGCCCCCGCCCCAGCCGCAGGCCCTACCCCACCCATCCCCTGCACTACTTCCTCGTCCTCAGCGCCGCCAGGCTGCCGGACAAGGTCGCCGTCTACGACGGCAGCCGCGCCATGACCTACCGCCAACTGCTCGACGCCAGCACACGCCTGGCCTCCTCGCTCCACGCCCTCGGCGTCGGCAAAGGCGACCGCGTCGCCCTCATGGCCTTCAACTGCCTGGAGGTCGTCATCGCCTTCAACGGCATATCCATGGCCGGCGCCGTCGTCTCGCCGCTCAACCCCAGCTACCGCCAGAAAGAGGCCGCCCACCAGCTTGCCGACAGCAGCGCCAAGATGCTCATCGCCCAGGCATCCCTGCTCGACGTCGCCCGCGACGCTATGCGGGACGCCCCCAACGTCCAGCGCCTCGTCGCCATCGGCGCGGCCCCGGACGCGGGCATCCTCACCTTCGCGGACCTCCTCGACAAGGGAAGCAGCCAGCCGCCCCATGTGTCCATAGACCCCGCCCGCGACCTCATGGCCCTGCCCTACTCCAGCGGCACCACCGGCCTCCCCAAGGGCGTCATGCTCTCCCACGCCAACCTCGTCACCAACCTCTCGCAGTACCTCGGCGTCGGCGGCGCAGGTGCCCCGCGCGAGGACGACACCTTCCTCGCCTGCCTCCCCCTCTTCCACATCTACGGCATGAACCTCGTGATGAACGCCGCCATCGCCCGCGGCGCCACCCTCGTCGTCATGCCCCGCTTCGACCTCGACAAGGCCGTTGCCCTCATCCGCCGGCACAGGGTCACCATGCTCCACCTCGTCCCGCCCATGGTCCTGACGCTCAACCAGTGCCCCGACGCAGCCCTGGCGGGCCTCTCGTCCGTCCGCGTCGCCTACAGCGGCGCCGCGCCCCTGTCCGGTGAGCTCCAAGAGCTTCTCGAAGCCCGCGCGGGCATCCGCTGCGCCCAGGCCTACGGCCTCACCGAGACGTCTCCCCTCGACAACGCCGACTTCGCCGAGCCGGACCGCCAGCGCCGTGGCAGCGTCGGCCCTCCCTTGCCCGACACCGAGGAGAAAGTCGTTGACCTGGAGACGGGCGAGCGCGAGCTGCCGCCGGGCGAGGTCGGCGAGCTCGTTATCCGCGGCCCGCAGGTCATGCGGGGCTACTGGAACAACCCCGAGGCCACCGCCCGCATGATTCGCAACGGCTGGCTCCACACCGGCGACATCGCCCGCATGGACGCCGACGGCTGGGTGTACGTCGTTGACCGCATGAAAGACCTCATCAAGTACAAAGGCTTCCAGGTCGCCCCCGCCGAGCTCGAGGCCGCCCTCCTGGAGCATCCTGCCGTGCAGGACGCTGCCGTCATCGGCAAGCCCGACGCCGAGGCAGGCGAGGTGCCCAAGGCCTTCGTCGTCGCCAAGAGCGCCGTCACCGCTGCCGACCTCCAGGCCCACATCGAGGCGCGCCTGGCGCACTTCAAGCGCATCCGCGAGGTCGAGTTCGTCGCCGAGATTCCCAAGTCCCCCTCAGGCAAGATCCTCCGCCGCGTCCTCTTAGACAGAGAGCGCTCTAAGCAGTGAATCAAGAGGGACATCACTCCCACCTCAATCCTCCCCCCCTCAAGGTGGAGGAGGCCCCACGCCCCGTCGGGGAAGGTGTCGATGAGCAAAACAGCGAGAGCGCGAGCATCCAGAAGGAACCCAACGGACGCCGAGAGAGTGCTGTGGCAATACCTCCGTAGACTCCAGGTCGCAGGCCATAGATTCCTTAGGCAGCATCCTCTCGGCCGGTATATCGTGGACTTTGTCTGTCTAGAGAGCAGACTGACTGTGGAACTAGATGGTGGACTCCATTCGTTAAGGATCACGTCCGATGCCCAACGGGAGGCGTGGCTACAAGCGGAGGGCTATCGTGTGCTACGAATCTGGAACAATGAAGTGTTTGAAAACATCGAGGGCGTAGAAATGGCGATACGGATGGCACTGGAGGAAACTGAAGGCTCTGATTGAGCATTACATGGGTGCCGTTGATACACTTCCTTCCCCCTGGAGGGGGGAAGGTGCAGGATCGGGGTGAAGTGGACGTACTGGTACCAAAGAGGTAGGGGGTACATTACCCGACAGACGTCCTATTCTAAGAGAGAACTGAAAGAAAGCCAAAGGAGGCCCCATGCAGTACGTCCAGTACGAGAAGCACTCCGACCACATCGCCGTCATCACCCTCAACCGGCCCGAGCGCCTCAACGCCCTCGGCGCGCAAATCGTCGTGGACATCGAGGAGGCCTTCTGCCGCTACGCCGACGACAAGGCAGCCCGCGTCGCCGTCCTCCGCGGCGCGGGCAAGGCCTTCTGCGCCGGGGCCGACATGAGGGAGTGGGGAGTCAAGGGCGGCCCGCCCGACGTCCCCGAGCACCGCAAGGTCTTCATGGACCCGATGGGCACCCCCAGCCTCATGAAGCCCGTCGTCGCCGCCGTCCACGGCTACTGCCTCGGAGCCGGCCTCAACCTCATCCTCATGCGCTGCGACATCCGCATCTGCGGCGAGTCCACCAAGTTCGGCATGCCCGAGGCCGAGCGCGGCATCATCAACGTCGTCACCCCCTTCGCCTACAACAACATCCCCACCTGCTTCCTCTCCGAACTGGTGTACACCTGCGACATGGTCTCCGCTCAGCGGGCCCACCACTTCGGCGTCGTCAACACCCTCGTCCCCGACGACCAGGTCTTCCCCGCCGCGCTCCGCATGGCCCAGCGCATCGCCCAGCAGTCCCCACGCGCCATCCGTTTGACCAAAGAAGCCCTACAGCGGAGCGTGGAGCCGCCTCCCACCGCCTTCGTCTGGGAGCGCTACCTCACCTCAAAGTCCTTCTACAGCCCCGAGTCCCAGGAGGGCATGCGCGCCTTCGTCGAGAAGCGCGAGCCCCGCTGGCCCGCCGACCCAGGGTAAGTTCTGCCCTCTCCCTTCATGGGAGAGATCGCTGGCCGCACTTCGTGCGGCCAGAGGATGAGGGTGTAACGGTCCCCAACGAAAGCGAGGTCATCCATGCCCTGCCCCTCGATAGTGCCATGATGCCGCGCAATCGTTATGGCGTCTTGGAACAGCGACGGAAAGGAGTGCGTCATGCTCAGAGCCAACACCGTTGTCACCATCAACAAGCCCGTCGAACAGGTTTTCAAGGTCGTCGGCACCGACTACATCCAGAACCACCCACAGTGGGACTCGCGCAACATCAAGACCGAACTCCAGGGCTCCATGGCCAAGGGCGCAAAGGGCACCGAGACCCGCAAGGACGGCGGCCGCACCATGACCTACAACTTCGAGTTCACCGAGTTCCAGCCCAACAAACACATGCGGTTCGACGCCAAGGGCGGCTCCGTCACCTTCTCCGGGAGCTACGGCTTCCAGCCCGCCGCCAACGGCACCCAACTCTCCATCGAGTTCACCATGCGCATGGGCGGGCTCCTCCGCATCATGGAGTTCTTCATGGGCGGCGGCTTCAAGAAAGACGTCACCGCCACCGGCGCCCGCATCAAAGACTTCGTCGAAAAGAGCTAGGGATGGGACATCCCCTCCTCTCCCCTGGAGCCTGTCCTGAGCGAAGCCGAAGGAACCTAAGGGCCGGCCAGGTCACCCCGAAAAGGTAAGGTGAAACTCAAGCCCGCGCTCTCGGCACCGCGATCTGCGCCTCGTCCGGCCATCCCAGCGCCTCCACGCGGCCCTGCGCGTACAGCGCCGCCGTGTACCCCGCCAGCGCCGCATCGCACGCATCGTGGCCTGCGAGCAACCCCTCCCCCGCGTGCGGGGCAGGGCCTACGGCCCGCAGCGGGCCGTAGGGGTGAGGGTCGGGAGAGTCCTCCCCCACCAACTCCGCCACCTTCTCCCTCAGCCACCGCAACCCCTCCGGCGTCGTCTTCTTCGGGATGGGCCTGCCCCACAGCCGTACCTTCGCCGCGTACGGGTACACCTCCAGCACGCACCGGCCCTGCATCCGCAGCTCCCACGCCAGCCCGATGGCGCGGTACACCATCGGCTTGATGAAGCTGCGCTTCGTCGTCGGATAGAGCGAGATGCCCTCCGCCACCAGCGCCCGCTCGCACGCCCGCAGCGTGTCGCCCACCGGCGCACACGCGCACGACGCCTCCAGGCAGCACATCCCGCGCGGATACCCCAGCGGCGCGTCTATCCCCACCGTGGACGCGCCGAACTCCCCCGCCAGCGCCAGCAGGTCGGCATCGCCATACCGCTTGCCCGCGTCAATCAACCGCCCCTGCCCATCCACCACCGCCCACGCCGTCGCCTTCCGCTCCGCCATCGTCGGGTCCAGACCAAGGTACATCGCCTACTCCGCAGGGCCGCGGAGGAACTTCCTTCTTGTAGAAGAAGTCCCCCATATCCCTTCCACGTAACAGTTTCTCATTTCCTTCGGGGGTCCAGATTATTGGCCTGGAAACCTGGCTCAAGCGGTTGTATTGTACTGCCTGAGTTGTCCTGGCGTGACCACATGGCGTTGGTCAAGACCCAGCGTCCTGGGCGGCTCGGTCAACGGCGCTCGCCTGAGGAATTAGCGGACTGGGTGCGAATACCCAGGACATGCCGATCGATGCCGTACTGTACTGCCCCTGTTGAGAACTGAACGGGAACCGACTATGCCATGAAACCGTGATATGGATGCCCGCAGAGATTTGGCTCGCACAATTGGTGAATTCAGTTTCCGACAGGAGGACCGTACTTGCCTTTTGGCCGCGGACGATGTACGCTGCGCCGGACGGCTTTATCCGGGTCCCCCAATGTAGGACAGGTGCGCAACGCCTCTTTCGCTGGTAGAGTTTCTCGCACGAGTCGCTTCTCGTGCCTCGTGGCCGCGCTCATGGCGGTCATCACGGCCTCCGCCGTTGTGGCGGGCCTGGCCACTGTCGCGCAGGCGGCGGGACCGGACACACAGCAGGCCAAGCTGACGGCGTCCGATGGCGCCGCAGACGACCTGTTCGGCTATTCGGTGGCCGTCTCCGGCGACACCGCCGTCGTCGGGGCCTGGTCCGACGACGTGGGCAGCAACGACAACCAGGGCTCGGCCTACGTGTTCGTCCGCTCGGGCGCCACGTGGTCCCAGCAGGCCAAGCTGACGGCGTCCGATGGCGGCACAGAAGACCGTTTCGGCGAT
>Ga0194131_10000854_pt1 | contig 52848 bp, 39 predicted proteins | sample TA2KigO120mmetaG_FD_148631 | JGI IMG/M metagenome (GOLD analysis project Ga0194131, IMG submission 148631) | Freshwater microbial communities from Lake Tanganyika, Tanzania - TA2015053 Kigoma Offshore 120m | ecosystem: Environmental > Aquatic > Freshwater > Lake | place: Tanzania: Lake...
TGCCCAGGAGAGGACTCGAACCTCCATGAGCGTAAAGCTCGCTAGCTCCTGAAGCTAGTGCGTCTGCCAATTCCGCCACCTGGGCTGGTGTGCGAGAGGCGAAGAATACGGGTTCGCAGAAGTGTCGGCAAGCGACGGTTGCGAAGCGTCAACGATCCTTCGTGGCCTTGTCATCAGACTCAGAACTTGTGGCCTTCTTGAGGGCCGTGCTTCGTGAGGGTCAAAACTTCCGGGCCTTTCTCGGTCATCAAGATCGTGTGCTCGAACTGAGCGGAGAGGCGGCGGTCTTGAGTGCGAACGGTCCAGCCGTCGGCTTTGTCGATCTCAGTCTTCCAGTTTCCTTCGTTGAGCATCGGTTCGATCGTCAGGCAAGTTCCGGGACGAACGACCGACTTGCCGGATTGCAGATCGGGGAAGTGCGGAACGCCTGGCTCTTGATGGAAGTTGCGGCCGACTCCGTGGCCTTGGAATTCGCGGACGATCTCAAACCCCTGATCTCTGGCGAAACGATAGATCGCTCGGCCGATGTCGATGACTCGACCAAAGGGTTTGATGGCATGGATTCCAATCCACATGGCCTCGAATGCGGCCTGCACCAGTCGCTTGGCGTTTGGTGAGACTTCGCCGATCAGAAATGTCTCGGATGAGTCGCCGTGCCAACCATCGACAATCGTCGTGAGATCGACGTTGACGATGTCTCCCTCGCGTAGCAAGTTGTCGTTCGGGATGCCGTGACAGACGACCTCATTCACGCTGGTGCAAACCGTATTCGGGTAACCGTTGTAGCCCAGGCAGGCGGGGGTGTGGCCATGCTTGAGCGTGTAGTCGTAAGCCAGTTGATCGATCTCGCATGTGGAGATGCCGGCTCGAACGCTGGGGCGAAGGTAGTCCATGAGTTCGGCGTTGAATCGGCAGGCGGCACGAAGGGCGTCGCGTTCCACGTTCGTCGCATAGATCGGGATTTTGGCCGTCGGCCCGGTTTGTGGCCGCAGCAAAGCACCTCGGGAAGAAGTCACAAAATCACCTGTTGGTGGCCGGGAGTCGTCAAATTTGGGTCAGCATTGTGGTCCGGTTCAAAACAGTTCGCAACCAAGCTGAAATAGCGTCATCTTTGCCTGAGATTGAAGAAAATCAGCAGAACTTCCCACGCAGGCTGGCAGACTCGGTAGTTCAGCGAAACTGAATCGTCAAACGGCAATGATCTGTTTTTGACTCGTCAAACATTTTCAACCGAATTTGTTTGCTGAGAGATTCACGCCGATACCTGAATGCGGTCTGTCAAGATGACGGGAACGTGAGCTAATGCGGTGAATCATCGGCTCGTTGATGACGACTACGCAAGGAATGGATTCCGCGATGCGATCCCTCGTCTGGTCTTCGTTGCTGCTCGGCTTTGCACACGGATTCGTGTTGCACGCGGCTGAACCATCAGGACGACTTGTCGCTCCAGCGATCGTGGATTCGACGGGACCCATCCGGACTCATTTCGGCGCGAAGCGAAATCGTCCCGCACAAAAACCGTCATTGCAGCTTGTCGATTGGGTGTCCCCCGTCTCCTTTCCCTGGCCCCAAGATGATTGGGAACTTAGCAAACCGGCTGGCGAAGAGGAGCCGAAAATCAACTACGGCCCTCCCGCCAATGAGCCTCGCAAGACGCTGTTTCAATGGAGCTATGGCACGACGTTTTCCGGCGGGCCGCCTGTCGATGACGATTTGCAAACCGACCGTCCCGACTTCGTCGAAGCCAGTACGACCGTCGGCAAGGGGGTCCTGCAAATCGAATCCGGCTACACCTACATTCGCAACAAAGACCCGGGTGATGACTCGGTTGTGCATTCGGCCGGCGAGGTCTTGTTTCGTTACGGTGTGATCGAAGATTGGATCGAATTGCGACTGGGAGTCTTTCCCTTTAGCCAGTCGCAAAGCATTGCCTCCCCGACTGTGACCAACAGTGGAGTGGATGATTTGTATCTGGGAGTCAAATTGGGAATCACTCCGCAAGAGGGCATCTGGCCGGAAATGTGTTTGGTTCCGCAGATGAGAGTTCCCACCGGGCATCATTCTGTCACCGCTGGCAAGGTGCTGGCTGGAATGAACTGGCTCTACGGTTGGGACGTGACCGACTTCATCGGTGTCGGTGCCAGTACGCAATTCAACAGCGTGGTCGATGGCGGCACCTCCAAGACCTACACGGAATGGGCTCAAGCGATCACCGTCAACTACAACCTTGCCGAAAAGGTCGGTGCCTACACTGAATGGTTTGGCCTGTTTCCGACTGGAGCAGACACCGCGCAGGTTGAGCACTACGTTGACGGCGGTTTCACCTACCGGCCAACACCAGACACCCAATTCGACATTCGCGCCGGAATCGGATTGACCGACGCTTCGGCCGATTACTTCGTCGGTACCGGCTTCTCGATTCGCATCAAGTGACGTTGCGAGCCTGATGACCCTCCCGATCTGCCCACGCTTCCGCCACAATGCGGCCGCGAGACAACGATCCGGCAGACATCTCAAGGCGTAAGACGACATGGTCGAGCGATATCGGAGACGAAAGGGCAAACCTGCGCTGCTCGGCAATCATCAGAGATGCTGGTTGTGGGGACGGCATGTCGTCACGGAAACGCTGCGAGCCGCACGCTGGCCCGTCGTTGAACTGCATCTCTCTGATCGCTTGCCGGAAGATGACCTCGCCTTCGTCACCGAGTGGTCGCAAGCTCGCCAGGTGACGCTGACGATGGAAGCGTTCGACCGGCTGACGGATCTCTGCCATTCGCGAGAGCATCAAGGCTTCCTCGCCAAGATGGCCGCGTTCCCGTACGACCGCATGCAGGACCTTCTGTCCAGCGCAAAGCCGCAACCGCTGTTCGGACTGCTCGACGGCCTGCAAGACCCGCACAACTTTGGAGCGGTGATTCGATCGGCACATGTGCTGGGAGTCGATGCGCTGTTTGTCCCGACTCACGGCCAAGTGGCAGTCACGGCACAAGTTGCCCGCAGTTCCGCCGGGGCGGTCAATCACATTCCCATCGCGCAAGCTGAGGACATCGTCTCACTGGTTGAGCAATTGCGATTGCACGGCATTCGAGTCATCGGCACCAGTCAACGGGCCTCGCAGCCGATCAGCGACTGCGATCTGACTCGCGCGGTCGCCATCGTCATCGGCAACGAAGGGACTGGCATCCGCGACGAGATACTCGCGGTTTGCGATGAACTGGTCATGATTCCGCAATTCGGAGCGGTCGAGTCGCTCAACGCAGCCGTCTCGGCCGGCATTTTGTTTTACGAAGCTCAGCGGCAGCGGGCGGCAGCAGCAGGCAGCAGACAGTAGGCAGTACCTATGGCAGTCGAACTCAAAAATCCACACAGCGTACTGGCCGCGATTCAACTTCGCCCGTTGGACGTTCTCGACATTCAAGTCGCGACGGATGCCCCGAGTCCCGCTTGGTCCGAAGTGATCGACGTCGCTCGCGCACACGCTGTCCGAGTCACTCGCGGTGGACGTCCGAGTTCTCGTGACCGTCGCGGCGGCGAAAAAGAAGGTCGCGAGACCGGCATGTCCGCTATAGTCCGCGAGCGGCCCGACGTGCCGCTCGAGGAACTCTTCGCCAACGCCGCGACACGAGCCGACGGCCACGGCCTCTGGCTGGCGCTCGACAATCTACAAGACCCGCACAACGTCGGTGCGATCTTTCGCACCGCGGCCTTCTTCGGACTGCAGGGGATCGTCGTCACGAAAGACCGATCCGCGCCGCTCAGCGGAGTGGCCTACGACGTCGCGGCCGGTGGTCTTGAACATGTTCCGTTCACGACCGTCCCAAATCTCGCTCGCGCCGTCGCAGTTGCCAAAGAATCGGGCTTGTGGGTGCTCGGCACATCTGAACACGCAGCCGACGACGTCACTCAAGTCGACCGCGGCCGCCCGTGGCTGCTGATTGTCGGCAACGAAGAAAAAGGGATGCGCCGCCTGACCACCGAACACTGCGACTGCGTCTGCCGCATCGCACCACGCGGTGACGTGACGTCATTGAATGTCTCCGTCGCGACCGGAATCCTGATCGCAACCTTGACCGGCCTGTGATTCAGTCATCGCCCAGCGAACCGCGCATTCGCTTGGTATCCGAGTGGCGGCGTTTGTCATTCAGGCGACGAGTCTTTGAACCCTTCGTCGGCTTTGTCGGTCGGCGCTTCTTGGGTGGGACCGCGACTTCTTTCAACCAGCCGGCAAGTTGTTCGAGGCAACCGATGCGGTTGAGCAACTGGCTGCGTGACTTCTCGCAGGAAATCAGAATGCTGCCGTCCGCCAGCAGCTTCGAGGCGAACCGAACAGCAAAGCGTTGCCGCACGTCATCCGGCAAGCTGGGCGACTCCAGCGGTCGCCAGCGGAGCATCGCCTTTGAGTTCACTTTGTTGACATTCTGTCCGCCCGGACCGGAACTCCGAGCAAATTGGAAGGCGAACTCGTCATGCGGAATCTGAATCCGCGGGGTGACGGCCAGCACATCATCCGGCGACTCGTCCAGATCAGCCTCAGCAGTTTTTAATTTCGAGTCAGCCATCAAATCTCACCGTGTGGATTGAGACGCCGCAGAGGTCTAAACTGCCAAGGCCATTTTTGGAGCGCGGTGTGTCAGCATCGCTTTAGGACTCTCCGAGGCAGGCGACGCTGAAATCCAAAGCGGTGCTGACACACCGCACTCCAAAGGAAATCCCATGAGCTTTCCCCGCATGGTGCGAGTCAAGCAGACGTTTGATGCGACACGCGTGAACGATATTCCCGGCGAAGTCGAGCGGCAACTGGCGACGCTCAGCCTTGGCAAAACTGTGCGGCCGGGGCAGACGGTCGCAATCACGGCGGGCAGCCGAGGGATCGCCAACATCGCCATCATCATCAAGGCCGCCTGCGATCACGTCCGCTCGCTCAACGCGAAACCGATCATTGTCCCGGCGATGGGCAGCCACGGTGGCGGAACTCCCGAAGGTCAGCGGCAGATCATCGAAGGCTATGGAGTCACCGAAGCCTTCACCGGCGCGGAGATTCGCGCATCGATGGAAACCGTCGTCGTCGATACGACGCCGCAAGGCATCCCGGTCCACTTCGACAAGCACGCTTTCAACTGCGATCACGTTCTGGTCGTCGGTCGAGTCAAACCGCACACCGGCTTCGTCGGCCCGATCGAATCTGGCTTGCACAAAATGATGCTCATCGGACTCGGCAAGCACGAAGGGGCGAAGATTTATCACCGCGCGATTTTGGATTTCAGCTTCCTGGAAATCATCCGCGCGGTTGCCGACGTCGTGCTGCGCAAATGCAAAGTCGTCGCTGGCCTGGCCATCGTCGAGAACGCCTACGACGAGACCGGCATGATCGCCGCCGTCCCACCGTCGCAGTTCTTCGAGCGTGAGTCCGAACTGTTGACACAAGCTCGCACATGGCTGCCGAAGCTGCCATTTGCCAGCGTGCAACTGCTGATCATCGACCAGATCGGCAAGAACATCAGCGGCACCGGCATGGACACAAACGTCATCGGCCGCAAGTACAACGACCACGCCGCGACCGAACACGACGACGTCTCGGTCAAGCGGATCTTTGTCCGCGGACTGACTGAGGCGACTCACGGCAACGCCACTGGCATTGGCATCGCCGAGTTCACAAACTCGCGCACGATCAATCAAGTCGATCGCAAGATCACCGCGATCAACTGCCTGACCGGAGGCCATCCGACCGCCGCGATGCTCCCCATCGCGTTCGACACCGATCGCGACGTCATTGCCAACGCTCTGCCGACACTCGGTCTCGTCGAGCCGACGAAGTCGAAGATCGTCCACATCTCAAACACGCTGCACCTCAGCGAGGTGCTCATCAGCGAGGCGTATCTGCCGGAGATCCAGAAGCGTTCGGATTTGACGGTCATCTCCGGCCCCAGCGAAATGGATTTCGATGCGGCCGGCAACCTGACGCCGGTTTTCGAAGGACATTAGCACCACGCGCGAGCGAGTAATTTTTAGTGGGCAACCACTCGCTCGCGCGTCGTGCTCGAGTCATCGGCAAGTTCGTTCGAGTTCCCTCCTAAGGGTTTGCACGACTGGCCAAGATTCGTGCTGCTTTCAGGATCAGTACGCAACTGCCGGAATGCGTAATCTCGCCGCGCATGACCATCTCGACCGCTTCGGTGAAAGGAACTCGCAACCGGTGGATCGTCTCGGTCCCGTCGGGCGTCGCTTCCACGAAGGACAGTCCTTCCGCCAGGAACAGCGAGATGGGCGCGATCGCCTGCGACGTGAGCGGATCGACAACCCCCAACGGTGTCCAGCGCGATGCGACAATGCCGACCTCCTCCCGCAATTCCCGAGCGGCCGCCGCCGGCAAGTCTTCGTCCGATTCGACGCCACCGCTGATGACCTCGATCGCGCGACATCCCTGCGCGTAATGAAATTCTTCGGTCAGAAAGACGAAGCCATCCGCATCCAGTGGCAGCACCGACACGCCATCCTTGAACCGCGTGACTGTGTGCGTCCCCGGCCGGCCATCCGGCCGAATCACGTCATCCTTCGTGAGCACCACCCACGGATCGCGATAGATTTCTGTGGTGCTCAATACCTGCCACGGCCCGTTCAGGCGTGGACGCAATGGCTCACTCATGCGTTTCCCTTGGCGGTCGCGGTCCTTGGAACTGGTAGTAGGTGCATTCGAGGCGGCCGTTGAAGAGCTTGCGGCGACGATCGCTCGCTCGGTCGAAAAGACGCTCGAACTCCTTATGCGAGGTCAGCACATAGACCGACCATGCATTAAGCCGGTTGCAGAAAGCTCCCATTCTGGCGTAAAGAGCTTCCGCTTCGTTGAGTTCTCCGAGTCGCTCGCCATACGGCGGGTTGGCGATCAAGCAGCCGTAGGGCAACAAGTCGGGGCCAGAGATTTTGGCGAAGTCGCGGTGCTCGAAGCGGATGTCTTCCGCGACTCCGACCAGCATGGCGTGATGCTGCGCGAGCTTGAGGACTTCGGCGTCGATGTCGCTGCCGACAATCGGAGCGTCAAGTTTCGGCAGCGCGACGCTGCGGGCTTCTTCGCGAGCTTGCTCCCAAATCTCGCGAGGCACGACCGGCCATTCCTCGGCCACGAACGCGCGATGCAATCCCGGCGCGAGCTTGCGGCCGATCAGTGCCGCTTCGATCGGGATCGTGCCGCTGCCGCAGAACGGATCGAGCAACATGCGGCCGGAATTCCAGTAGCTCAACTGAATCAGCGCAGCCGCGAGCGTCTCCTTCAGCGGAGCCTCGCCCGCCTGCTTGCGATAGCCTCGCTTGTGCAACCCCGGACCAGTCGTGTCGATCGTCAACGTGGCTCGGTCCTTCAGCAGCGAGACTTCGATCGTGAACGTCGGGCCGTTCTCCTGAAACCAGACTTTGCGATACCGCTGCTTCAGCCGCTCGACGATCGCCTTTTTCACAATCGCCTGGCAATCCGGCGTGCTGTGCAACTGCGACCGCACCGAGCGGCCTCGCACAGGAAAGTAGGCATTCTCCGGCAACCAATCCTCCCACGGCAGCGCGTTCGTGCGGTCGAACAATTCGCCGAAATCGCGGGCCTCAAACTGCCCGACTTGGACCAGCACCCGTTCGGCGGATCGCAACCACAGGTTGGCCCGTGCAATGGCGGATGCGTCGCCCTCGAATGTGACCTTGCCGTCCTCGGTGGTCTGTTTCTCATAGCCAAGCTGCTTGAGCTCTCGCGAAACGACAGCTTCGAGACCAAATGTGGTGGTGGCAATCAAGTGCATGAAAAGTTCTCGAACGAGTATTTTCTCCGCTCATCGTAGCGGATTCGTTACAGTGGCCGACATGCCGGAGATCCTGCTGACCACGCTGAATGCCAAGTACCCGCACTGCGCGTTTGGGCTGAGGTACTTGTTCGCCAACCTTGGTGATTTGCAGCCGCGGGCAGAATTGATTGAGTTCACGATCAACGACGCGATTCTGGAAGTCCTCGACGCGGTCGTCTCGCGCGATCCCAAGATCGTTGGTTTGGGGGTCTACATCTGGAACATCGATCCGGCCACGCGACTGGTCGCCGCACTGAAACAGTTACGGCCCGACATCGTCGTCGTACTCGGTGGACCGGAAGTCAGCTTCGAGGTCGATGAGCAGCCGATCGTGCAGCTCGCAGACTATGTCATTACCGGCGAAGGGGACTTGGAGTTTGCAAAGCTCTGTCGGCCGCTGCTTGAGGGCGTTCAGCCGGCCGCGAAAATCATCGCAGCGGAACTTCCCCGATTGGATGAGCTCGCCCTGCCCTACGATTTCTACTCCGACGAGGACATCGCACATCGAGTCATTTACGTCGAAGCGTCGCGCGGTTGTCCGTTCACCTGCGAATTCTGTCTGTCCGCGCTCGACATTCCGGTGCGTCAGTTTCCGCTCGAACCGTTCCTGGCCGCGATGCAGCGGTTGCTCGATCGCGGCTGCCAAGCCTTCAAATTCGTCGATCGGACTTTCAATCTGAATCCGCGCGTCAGCCGAGCGATCTTGCAATTCTTCCTCGACCGGATGCGGCCCGGATTGTTCCTGCACTTTGAAATGATTCCCGACCGTCTGCCGGAGTCGCTCCGCGAGTTGATCGTGCAGTTCCCCCCCGCCGTGCTGCAATTTGAGGTCGGCGTACAGACCTTTAACGATCAGACTGCCGAACTCATCAGCCGCCGACAGGACAACGAACAGCTCGCCGCCAACTTCCGTTTCCTGCGCGAGCAAACCGGCGTCCACATCCATGCCGACCTGATTGCCGGCCTGCCGGGCGAAACGCTCGGTAGCTTCGCCGCCGGATTCGACCGACTGCTCGCGCTCGGCCCGCAAGAAATTCAAGTCGGCATCCTCAAACGCCTGCGCGGCACACCGATCATCCGCCACGACTCGGCCGAGCAAATGATCTACAGCCCGGCCGCTCCGTATGAAGTGCTCAGTACGCGTGTGTTGTCCGCCGCCGATCTTGGCCGCCTGCGCCGCTTCGCTCGCGTGTGGGACTTGCTCGGCAACAGCGGCAACTTCGTCGAAAGCTTGCCGCTGTTGTGGCGTGACGAGTCCCCGTTCTGGACGCTCTGGCGGCTGACCGACTGGCTCTATATCCGCCTCGGCCGCTTCAGCGGTATCCCGCTGCTCAAACTGACCGAATTGGTGTTCGAGTTCGCGACGACCGAAGTCGGCGATGATGCTGACGAACTCGCGCCGGCCATGCTTCGCGACTACCAACGTGGCGGACGCTCCGACACTCCGACGTGCTTGCGCGGTTCTCTGTCGGTGCGACAAACGTCCGTCAGGTCCGAAGAAAAACCAAGCCTGCGGCCACCGCCGCGCCAATCTCGTCACTCAACATCGTCTCGTCACGATTGAGTGAGTGCCGCGACGCGCTACCGCTGATACGCCGGCAGGAAGTGCATGTAAACTTCGAGGATCAGCGAGGCCATGCCGGTCCAGTAGATATTGTTGGGACCGACGACGCCGGCATTTTCGGCGGTGCCGCCGGGGACATCCCAACTGCCGTCGGCGTTTTGTTTGTCGAGCAGCAATTCGCGGACGCGCGGGTGCCAGTCGTTCCAGTACTTGCCCCCCGCCTGGTAGTTCGCCTGAATCGCGTAGTAATGGAAGTAGTACCAATACTGGATGCTGTTGGCCGACCACTCGACCGGGAACTTCGCCAGCAGGTCGAGAGTCTTGGGAACACTGGGGTCGTCGTACTTGCCGAGCAGTTGCAGCGAGACGACACCGGCCGCCGAAGTTTGTGCTCCCTGAGCCGGACCTTGGTAGCCGTAGCCGCCGTTCGGGTGAGCACAATACCGCACGTACTTCGCCGCCTTCTCGATGATCTCCTCGGGCACGGGAATCTCGGCGTTGTTGGCCGCTCGCAGCGCCACGATCTGCATCACGCTCACGCTAAGGTCGTGGTCTCCCGGCCGCGGGTTGTACCGCCAACCGCCGTTCGGCGACTGAGCCTTGACGATGACCTGCACCGCTCGACGCAGTTTCTCTTCGACATCGGGGTCGGGGTCCATGCCGTAAAGCTCCGCCGTCGCGAGCGTCGAAAGCCCGTGCTCGTACATCGGCCCCGCTCCGGCTTGGCGTCGCGAATGAAACAAGCCGTCCTCACGCTGCGTCTTAAGCAGATACTTCCGGCCCTTCTGCAACACTTCTTTGTATTGCCCACGCCCCGGCACATGTCCTCGGCCGAGCATCGCCAGTATCGTCAGCGCGTTTCCGGCATTGCAGTCATCCCAACTTCCATCCGGCTTCTGTTTCGACGCGAGATATTCGAGGCTGCGATCCACAGAGGCCGTGACTCGCTCGATGACCTTTTGCTCGGTGAGCGGCGCGGCGGTGGTTGGAGTCGCGGCGGGAGACTTGCTTTGTGCGTGCGCCGACGCCGCGAACAGAACAACGGCGACGAAACTTTGGAGTGCGGTGTGTAAGCACCGCCTTGGATTCGTTCGACGACATCGCGACGAATCACAGCGGGCGAGACCAATGAAAAGATCCAAAGCGGTGCTGATACACCGCACTCCAAGGTGACGCATCGCTTCCTCCCCTTCTCAACTCAACCCACTCAGACGACGAAGCCCGACATCCAACGCATAAATCATTGTGATGAGCAGCAGCGTAAACCAGTTGTCCCAGATGCTGGCTTCGCGGTGAACCTCGATCAGCATCGGTTCCCCCTTGAACAGTTCCGGCAGCGAGGCGAGATCGGCAATCGAAATCACTTTGCCGCCGGTCGTGCTGGCGAGAGTTTCCAGCAATGGACGATTCAAGTTCGGATCGCGCAGTTCTTCGGACGACGGCATGACGCGGAGCTTGCCTTCGACCGTTTTTGGCGAATCGTTCGGTTGATAAAGCACTCGATGCTCGCCGGTTTCCTTCGGCGAGAACTTGCCGGTGAAACGGCCCTTCACGAACTTGTCGGCGACGAGTTCCACCATTTGTGAACCAGTCGGACCCAGCGTGCTGACCTTGAGCGTCGCATCGGTGCGTGGCTGGCCGTCGGCGGTGAACGCGAAGAGTTCGATCTCGGCGGATTCACCCGGCTGGACTCGCACCGGGCGCACGAGCAGTCGACTCTCCTTCTTCTCCGAGCCGTCTTCGGTCCGGCCGACGAAGCGGAGCATCTGCCCCCAGAACTTGTAGAAGAAGCGGTCGCCGACGTTTTGCCGCCAGAGGTACGTTGCGTCCATGCCGAGAAACGCGACCTTCCCTTTGCCCGCGAACTGATACGCGATGAGCGGTTGCTTGCCCCAGCGGTTCTCGATGCTCGGATTGCGCGCCAGCACAATCGCGGCGGGCGACGGCCGCTCGATGGCGGCAGCCCAGAAGTAGGTCGGCATCTGCGACCAGACTTGAACGTTGCGGCCGGGATCGTCATGCAGTCGCAGAGACTCGTGCAGCAAGCCTTCCTGGGTGATCTCGATTTTGAAGGGCTTGTACGCGGGAGCCTCGATGCCGTTGTCGGCGTTGTTTTTCAAGACGACCGGCAGCAGTGACTGAAACTCTCGGTCGTACATCTGCGGCATGAAGCGCGGCCCCGCTTCGACGATCAACCCGACCCCTTTGTCCCGCACCGCTTCGATCAATGCCTTCCGAAAATCGTCGTGCAGGATGTCAGGGGAAGCATCACCGAGAACGATCGTGTGGTATTCCGACAAATCTTTCGCGGTGGCCGGCAGTTTTGCGGTTTGATCATCTTTCGACATTCGCCGCCATTCAGCTTCGGCGAGAACTTCCGGTTCGTCGCCAGTACGGCCCTTGATGCCGTTGTCGCGGCGGATGTCGTTCTTCAAGAATCGAAAGTCCCAGCGTGGCAGTCCGTCGATCAGTAGAACCTTCAGCTTTTCGTCACTGACCCGCACGAACGCCAGGTCGCTGTTGTTAGCTCGCAGTTCTTCCGCCTCTTCCGGGAAAGCCGGAACGTTGACCGTGAGATATTTGTCACCGGCCTCCTTCGCCTCGAAGATCAATTCCGTCTGCTGCTGCTCGGTGCCGAGCAACACCAACTCCTTCGTGTCGAGCACGGTTTCGCCGTCCTTCAACTCCACCTTCACGGGCCGCTTGTTGAAGCCATGCGATTCGAGCGTCACGGCCACGCGGACCGTGTCACCGATCGAGACTTGTCCGGTCGTGTAGAGGTCCACAATTGAGACATCTTGCAATCGCTTCGGCGAACCAACCGGCACCGCGAAGATCGGCGCACCGACCTGCGCCGCCGAGCGTGCGGCTTCTGCGGGAGATCGCCCCCCCGTGTTCTGGCCGTCGCTGAACAGCACAAGTCCTGCGATCTTTTGCCCCGCCGCCTCCTCGACGACGTACTGGATGACACTCCCGAGCCAGGACGACGGCCCGCTGTTGACATCTGGCAACTGCGGGTCACTTTTGGCCGGATCGAACACGAATGGCTCGACATCGCGTGCGAACGTGAGATAACGCACATCAAATTTGTCACCCAGCGGCTTCAGCAGCTTGTCACTCGCGACTCGCACAGCGGTTTGCGACAACTCAGCCCGTCGAATTCGATTCAACGTCGTGCGTGTGTCCGCATCGACAACGATTGGCGTTGGGAGAGACTCTTCTGCCCTTTTTGTCTCGCTGGAGGTGAGGTTGTCTTTTGGCGCGATGGTAGCCGAGGAGCTTGGAGTTTCCTCTTTGATCGCCCCAATGGCACGAGCCCCGTCCGCAAATTCCTCGTCGGTTTCAAACGGTCCCGCTGGCAGCCTCATGCTCTGCGAGTTGTCGAACAGGAATGCCACGATCGGCTTTCGTTCGTACTTGTGATCGATCCGCAAGTACGGCCCCGACAGCACGACAAACAACAGCGTCAGGATTGAAACACGCGTCACACACAACGTGAACAGCAACCACTTCGGCACCGTGTGCAGATTCAGCTTCTGTCGCCGATAGACCATCCATGCCAGCGGCAGCAGCAACACCGCCCCGATCCACAACACCTCGCCACGTTGAAACACCAACTCCGCGCGGTCCATGTGTTTGAGGACATCTTCGTGGATACCGAGCAATTGGAGAAATCGTTGAAGCATAAAGGGAGATAAATCGGCGGAAGGTCAGGGAGGCGTTGACGACCAAGGCGGGTCACGGGGCCTTCAAATCCGCCCCATAGAACGGATTCCAACGGTAATAGCCCTCTAAAGTCAAAGCAGTCATGCTGGTGAACAAGAGTGGATCAGCGTCGAGGCCTTTTGGCTTCCAGCTTCCGGCGGCGCAGCCTTCGCAAATTTGCGAATCGATCAGTGCTTTTTGAGTGGCTTTGTTTCAGTCTTCCCAATGTTTTCCCGGAAAATTGTGCATCGCCTGCGCTGCGGAATAGGGCAAGTAAGTGTTGTGGAGAGAGGCGATTTGATTCGCAGCGCGTTAATCTGAGCCACCTGTCATTTCTGGGGCGTTGGCTTCGCATCCACTATGTCGCCGACCAAGGAGTCCCACACCGGTCATCGCTGAAGAAGACCCCGATTCAGCGACGTAGGGAAAGAGGCTCTCCGATTTCCCCGGCGACACGGCCTTGAGAAACAGCTTTGATTTCAGCCGGAGCTTCGGATTCCCTTGCAGCCCCGCAAGCTGACCGTTGCGGTACGATTCACTCGCAGTTGAAACGCGGCAGAGATGGGATGCTTTTTGCTGTCCGTTGCGTTTTGATCGGCTTCCGGTTTTTCATCGAACGCGAGAACAGTCCAAGAGCACACCAAGGCAGTAATCAAGCCAGCGAGGCTGAACTTGCTCACAAGCTGTCGAAGTCTCATCGCGCAGCTTCCCCTCCGCGAAGCTCTCCGAGCTTCGCTGGCGATGAATACTCGACGGACGAATCGAGCAGTGGGAAGAGGGCTCCGCCGCGTTACTTCTTTTTCTTCGCCGGCTTCTTGACGATTTTGGCTTTGGCCTTTGCGGCAGGCTTAGCGACTCTCTTCACGGGCTTGACCGCTTTGGCAACTTTCTTTGCCTGGGTTTTGGGCTTCGCCTTCGCCGGTTTGACTTTCGCCTTGACCACCTTCACTGATTTGGCTTTCGGTTTCGCTTTCGCGGCGGGCTTAGCCGGCTTCGCGACCTTGGTCTTTTCGGGCTTCGGTGGTTTTGGCGGGCCGTAGCGCAACAAATCGGCGTCGAGCATCGATCCGTTGTCCCAGACGACAGCACCACTTTCGATGTGCGCCGTCTTGAAGAATTTCTCGCTCAGACGGACCTGTTTGTACTGTGGCTCTTGGACATAAGGAGTCACATCGACAGTACGGCTGAGTCCGTCATCGAAATCGAGTTGCAAATGCAGGTCGTTCAACGCGACGACCGAAACGACGCTCACCGGCCGTGGTGGCTCTACCATCTTGAGGTTCCTTTGATTGGCTTCATTCGAATTGCAACCTCCTTGTGCCTAAGACCTGCCTTGGTGATCTCGCATGCGTTCGATGCGAGATCGTGGATTACTTGACTGGCTGCCCCGCCTTCGTCAACCGTTTGAAGTAATCGCGGATGAATCGTTGATAGCCTTCCGGGCCTTCTTCGCGAAGGCTTTGCAGAAGCTCTTCACGCACGCGCGGTTGCATCTTGAGAATCATCGAGCGAGTCGACGGATCGAGGTCTTTCAGGACCGCTTCCATCGCAAATTGACTGGAGTTGTCACCTTCGAGGCCACTTCGCGGCTTCGGATTCGACTTTAATGGAGGAGGGGGAGCGTTGGGATTCTTCTGGCCTTTGTTCGGCTGCTCCGAAGAATCGCCGGCTTGCATCGCTTTGCTCCGCGCCGCCATCTGCATCGCTTTTTGAGCCTTCGCAGACTGGAGTAATTGCGCCAACTCCTCCGCTTTTTCAGCGGACAGCGGCGCTGATTCGGCGGGTTCGTTTGGTTCACCTGTCGCGGGCATCGGTCCATCGTTCGGCGAGGTTGCGGGGGACGCTTCTTCGCCGGGCATCGGGGCGTTCCCTTCTCCCTTTTCAGCCATTTCAGAATTCAAAAGCTCGCCGATTTCACTGAGCAACTCGTCAAGCGCTCGTTGATCGGCGGCAAGGCTCTCGTCCGCCTTTTGGAGTTGATCGAGCTTCCTAGCTTCGCGGTCACTCAACTTCTCGCGTTGCTCAGCGGCGTTCGGCTGACCCTTGGGCTGATTCGCCTGCGGCTTGTCAGCTCCCTTTTGTGGGTTCTGTGGCGAGCTTTTTTCGGGCTTCGCAGGTTTCGCCGTTGAAGCGTTTGGCTTCTTGGGAGCCGGCTTCGCGGGATCGGCAATTGCCGGTTGGAATTCATCGCCGTTGTCTTGCGGCGTTGTAGCGTCGGGCATTGGAGTATCGCTGTTGCCGAAATCTTCCGGAGTTGTGGCCATCTCGGGCGGGTTGTCGCCGGCAAGCGGATCGTCCGCAGGCATCGGTTCAGGATTTGCCGGATCGTTGGGTGTCTCACCGTTCTGCGGATTTTGTTTTTGAGTCTTCTGCTTCAGCGCCTTGTAGTCTTCACGCTTCTGCAGTTCTTTCGTCTTGGCGAGTTCCTTGTCGGCTCGGCGTTCGAGGTCGCGCTGCGTGTTGGCAATTTCTGGCAGCAACGATTCCGGAGCCTCTGGAGTGAATTCCAGCAACTGCGATTCCTCGTTAGCGAGGTTTTGCAACTTGTCTCGCAACGCTTCGATTGCTTTGCGAAGCTCTTCGAGTTCGCTGGCGGTCAGCTCGCCCGATTGCTTGAGCATCTCGCGATGCAATTCGTCAAGCGCCATGGCGGCGTCTTGCTTGGCATCTTTCTGAGCCTCACGCACCGCTTCGAACCGATCCTTCAGAGCTTCCAGGTTCTCCTGCACTTGGTCGGCGCGGGCCTCAAGTTTTTCGAGCTTCGGATCCGGCGTCTTCGCATCGGCCGACTTCTTGATCTCTTCCGCCAGAGTCTTGATCGGTTCGGTCGCCGCTTCCTTGAACGCTTCGGCAAGCGATGCGATTTCGCGCTGCAGTTCGGGCGGAAGAAGCTGCTGCCGCTCCGCTTCCTTGGCCAACTCTTTCAAGTCCTCGTTCAGTTGTTTGGCAGCTTCGGCGTTCTTGGCTTCCTCCTGTTGGACCTGAGCAAGTTCTTGCTTGAGCTGAGCCAACTCCTGCTGGGCCGCGGCATCGAGCTTCGGTTCCGGAGTTGGCATTGGCGTCGTCGCCGCGTCTTGAGGCTTTGGCAGATCTTTCGCAGCCGGGTCGTTTTTCGGCTTCGGCTGATCTTTGGGTTGGTCTTTTGGTTGATCCTTCGGTTGGTCTTTGGCTTGCGGGTCGTCCTTCTTGGCTTGCTCTTGAGCCGCTTGTTCGGCCTTTTCCGCGGCGACATCAGCGGCTTTTTCGGCGGCCTCTTGAGCCGCTTCGATTTTTTCCGTCAGCGGATCGAACTTCTCAGTGATCTTTTCGAGCTTCTCTTGGACTTTGGCTTGCTCTTCAATCAGCTTGTCGAGCTTCTTGGCGAACTCCTCTTCCTTCTTTTCCAACTGAGCGAGCTGTTTGTCGGCAGCATTCGGATCGTTCGAGACGATGCGGATTTGATAGTCCTGCGTCTGAGCCGATTGCCCCTTGCGGTCGCGGACTTCGGCTCGGTACTTCAGCACTTCGCCGTTCTTGACTGCTTCGCTGACGAGGTCAAGCATCACGAGCGACGTGTCGGCTCGCTTCAACTCGGAGAACGACTTCACCGGCCGACCGACAAAACCACTGTCGCCACGCTGCACGGAGAGTACGAGTTCGCCGAGTCCGAAGTCGTCGAAAGCAGCGATGACGATGGGCACCTTGACCGGCTCGCTGAGCACGAGATCAACCCCTGGCCGCTCGATCATAATCTGCGGCGGATTGTCTGGCACCGACGAGATGCGAGCTTCCTTCATCGGCAGGTTGGCTGCTCCGATTTCATTCTTGAGCTCGACGCGATACCAGCCATCAGCATTGATTGGGAATGTACCCGTCCAATGATGCGCTTCGCGAATGGCGGCGAAATGCTTCGACGCGACGGTCTTCGACTTCGTTTGGTCACCCGGTTCTTGTTCCTGGATCTTCAATGGAAACGTTTCGACGACGACGAAGTCCCGGACTTCGCGAGTTGCGGCGGGAAGCGTGCCGACGCGGCCCCACAGGGCTTTGCCACTAAACTGCGTGAAGTTCACCCCGCGAATCGAGTGGCCTTCGAGGTCCAAATCGCGCGCCGGAACTTCGAGCCGCACCCATTCGCCGGTTTTCGGCAAATCGCCGGCTCGGCGGCGGCTAGCGGTCTCGCTTTGACCAACGTTGATCTTGTCGGCACCCCAGAAGGCTCGGCGTTCCCAATTCTGACCGTCATGGAATTGCAACATCAACTCTTCGGCGGGCTGATCGGCTTCGACGAACACCTCCGCGAAAAGCACCTCGCCGACATGCACATCGAAGGCTGTGGTTGCGGAATGAAACAAGTGGTACGACAAGCCTGGCGCGGCGGGATGCGAATGCCATTTGGGCGATTCGGTCGGATCGGCACCGCGCTTGACCTGCGGAGCGTTCGGATCGAGACCCTTTTCTTGCGGTACCCAATTCCAGTGGCCTTCGACCGCATGACCTTTCGGCAGGACGTTTTCGAACCAGACTCGTAGCGGCCGATCCTCGACCGACACACTGTTGATTTCCTCTCGCAACAGTTGGATTTCACCGACGGAGGCGTCCCCTTCGACGTTGACGGTGACTTCGACGTTGCTTCCTACTGGGCCGGTGACATCCGCGACGTCCGGCGGATTGACTCGCGGTTCTGGCATCAGCATATACGACGGGTAATGCACCGCCGCCTGCAATCCGACCAACCGCGGCCGTTCCAGCATCGTCACCTTTGCCAACTTGGTCCAGGTACCGCCGCCGTGAACTCGGTATTCAAACGAGTTGTCGTAGGCCGGCAACCGAAATGTCCAAACCGTTCCGTCGGCATCAGGACGCAATTCATACCACAGGGTTTTCCCTGTCTGTTCACCTTCGACCGGCTTCATTTCCAAACGCAGGCGATCCACTTTCTTGCCGGAGACCTGTGCGCGAAAATCGACCGGCTCGCCACGCAAAACTTTGGTCGTTCCTGGCTGCACGTCGAGCAACACGCCTGTCGCCGGAGGAATATCGGCAAACGGCGAAAAGATGCGAGCCAACGCGGTCGGCAGGCGATCAGAAAAAATGCCCAGCGCCGTCGCAAACGCCAGCACACCGATCAGGGCGAACAGGGTGGCTCGTTTCAGGGCTGGTTTGTCCACAACCGCCGACGGCTGAAAGTTCTTGACTCGCTCGATCGCCTCGGAGATCAGGCGTCGCACGAACGCCATCGAAAATTTCTTCTGCTTCTCAGCGTCCAGATCCACGACGCTGACTAGGCGGTTGTGAATCCCCGGCAACTGCGCCTCAATCCGACGAGCCACAAACCGTGACGTCATTTTCCGAAACAGCGGCCGCAGCACGCCGTTGAAGAACGCCCAGGTACTCGGCACGGCGACCAGCAGCAGGCCGGTCAGACGCAGCCATTCGCGGAACGCCAGCGCCACGTCCGCCAGTGAAACCACCACCAGCAGAAGCAGGCCCAACCCGACAGTGATTCCCAAGCCAGTGGCCGTCCAAGTGGCCCTCAGCAGTCGCCGCGTGGAAGCGATAAGACGATGCAGCAAACCGATCTCTGGGACCGCGGGTCGCATTTCAGTCGTCATATCTGAGCCTCCGGCCAGGATGCTCTTTCCACCGAGTCAGCCCCGGTGGCGGAGCGAGTTTTTGATGGGGCGTGATTTCAGACAAGTTTGTCCCGAATCGCAACAGCTAAACTGTCAGAAGACCGAACTTTCCAACGATTCGAGACAGATTCTTGACCGAAAAGTGTGCATGGCGGGTCAGGACGAAGGAATTTGGAGTCTCGTTCCGACCACCGGCTTTCGGCCAACCAACAAGCTTCGTCGGGCTCTGCATGTTTCCCATCGAATCCAAAACTGTCCTCCAATTCTGTGGCCGACGGAGTCACCAACCGGACCAAACTTGCATTTAGGCTCCACTCGAAAACCCAGGGGTTGACTGAATGAACCGTCGCACAGGAGCCACCTTCGAGAGGGATCGCCTGTTTCAGCCGAGTTGAGAACGGCCCAGTAGTCAGGCAGCCATTAACTCTCACGTCGACCGAAATGGCATGGGCGGCTTTAGTTTGCGCGGACAGCGCATTACCTTAATTTGCGAGGGTTCGCTGACTCTCGAAGGTAGCTGGGGAGACGTATCCCAGCGACGAATAACGGCCTGATCCGTTGTGTTAACGGAGGTGTTGGACAGTTCCCGCACCGCTTCGGAGGAGTTGGCGTATTCCACCAGTTCGAGTTCTGTCTTTACCGTTCCAAGGCACGATTCCAAGAAGGCATTGACGTTCAAACGGCCGTCGATCGCCGGTGTCTGTTGGATCGGCACTGACAAATCGCTTGAGCCTCTTGTTGCGACAATGATCTTTAGGGTCCGTGTCATGTTCTCTGCCTTCGAGCAATCATCGAGCTTGCTGCCACAGCGCCGGAATTGGTTGCGGAGCGGAGCCGGCCTAGCTGTCGCTGCGACGAGTTGGCCATCCCGTTTGCTGGGACGAACCGATTTGAGTCGTCCACGAGAACAGTCCGCTGGCAGCGCAAAATCGTGCATTCTGATTTACCTGCTCGGCGGTCCGCCGCACCTGGATATGTTCGATCTCAAGCCGGAAGCGCCCCAGGAAGTCCGCGGGCCGTTCTCGCCGATCGCCACGAATGTGCCGGGAATCGAGATTTGCGAACTGCTGCCACAATTGGCTCGGGTCACGGACAAGCTAGCCTTGGTCCGCTCGGTCAGTCATCCGAACAGCAATCACACGCCGATGATCTACTACACGCTGACCGGCCGACCGACTGCTCAGCCACTCCTCGACAACGACATTCGCCCGCCCCAACGCAGCGACTTTCCACATCTCGGTTCGGTCCTGGCGAAGTTCAAACCGGCGACGAATTCACTGCCGGGATACATCTCTCTGCCCGAGCTCGCGATTCGCAGCAGCACGCAGGGCGAGTTTAAGCGAGCTCGCAGTCCGTTGCGTGGAGGCAATGCAGGATTCCTCGGCCCCAAGTTCGATCCATTGTCTGTGAATGGCGAACCGGGAACGCGCGAAGCGATCCCCGCGCTCGCCTTGCCCCACGGAGTTTCCGCCGATCGCTTGGAGTCTCGCGCGATGCTGCTGTCTTTGCTCGATCATCCCGCGCGGGGATCGGCCTCTCGTGCCATGCAGGACATGCAGGCGCAAGCGGTGTTGCTGACCGGAGCTGCCAATCGCGGAACGCTACCGGCATTCTCGCTCGACAACGAACCGGCGGAATTGCGTGATCGATATGGCCGCCACCGCTTTGGCCAGACGATGCTGTTGGCAAGACGACTGGCCGAGGCCGGTGTCCCGATGATCTCGATTCACTTCAACGAGATGACCGTCTGCGACGGCTGGGACACGCACAGCAAGAACTTCGACGCGCTGAAAAGCGAACTCCTGCCGATGGTCGATCAATCGCTTTCCGCGCTGTTGGCTGACCTCGATCAGCGCGGTCGCCTGGACGAGACGCTGGTCGTGTGCCTGGGTGAGTTTGGCCGGACTCCGAAGATCAACGGCAATGCCGGCCGTGATCACTGGGGCGACTGCGGCTCAGCATTGTTAGCCGGTGGAGGCATTCACGGCGGGCAAGTGCTGGGTGCGTCCGATTCGATTGGAGCGTATCCCATCTCTGACAGAGTCGATCCTGTCGACATTCACGCGACGATGTACCACTGCCTTGGACTCGATCCCGAACGGAAAATCTACGACGAACTACAACGCCCGTGGGAGATCTCCACAGGGCGAGTGCTCACGCGCCTGCTGTAAGTCACTAAGAATATCGAAGTGACGACTCGACGACACTTTCTGAAAACCGCTGCTGCCACCGTCGCCGCGACGTTCTTGCCGAATTGGTACTTAAAGGAACTTGCCACTCCGACTGTTCGTGCCGCTGATGATCAATCGGCCGTCGCTTTGATCGGCTGCGGCGGCATGGTTCGGGGTGATGCGAAGAACGCTTCACGCTTCGGACGAATCGTCGCCGTGTTTGATGTCGACGACAAACAAATCGCCGAAGCGAAAAAGCAGTGGCCGGACGCGGAAGCCTACAAAGACTTTCGCAAGGTCATGGATCGGCAAGACATTCAAGCCGTGGTCTGCGGCACGGTCGATCACTGGCATACGCTGGTCTCGCTGGCTGCGCTGCGATTTAAGAAAGATGTGTATTGCGAGAAGCCATTGACACTCACGATTGGTGAGGGCCAGCGTTTGGTGAAGGCCGTCAAAGAGACTGGTTGCGTCTTGCAGACGGGCAGCCAGCAAAGGAGCGACAAGAATTTTCGCCTGGCCTGCGAGTTCCTCCGCAACGGCAAACTCAAGCATGTCTCAGCCTGGTTGCCGAGTGGCCGGCGCGAGGGGCCGTTCAAGTCAGCAACTCCTCCCGCCGGATGCCATTGGAACACATCGTTCGCAAACCAATCCAGTGCCGCGCTCGCCCTAATCGATGTACAGAAACTCGTTACTGTTGAAGAGAACTCGCGCTAAGGTTGGCAGGCCGTGTTGTGTGGCAAATGTACGGAGTTCGGCGATTTCTAATTCGGATGGCTTCCGTCCCAACACCCTCTCAACCATTCGTGAGACGTCTTGGCTGGAAACACTGGTTGTGTTCTGTCGCTCAGTCTCTGCCAGTCGTTGCGACATCCGCAGCATGAACGAGTTGTTGAGCAGCGACAGGGCTTGCAACGGCGTGGTTGTCACGGCACGGCGCGGAGTCTTCGTGGATGGATCGGGACAGTCGAGAACTTCGAGGAACGGATTGCGTCCCGAGCGAACCCATGTTCGATACAGGCTGCGGCGGTAGAAGCTGTTCCCCACCGGGTCGATGATGTCGTAGAACTGCGAGTTGAATACGAACGTCGTGAAGTCGTGATAGCCCGGGCCGCCGACGGTCGGATTCAATTCTCCCGCGACGCGGAGCACGGCGTCGCGGAGGGTCTCGGCGTCGAGTCGCTGTGGGCTTTTGCGCCACAGCAGACGATTTCCGGCATCCTTCTTTGTGGCTTCGAATTGCGGACGGGAAGACTGGCGATACGTTGCCGAGGTCACCATCAGGCGATGGAGGTGCTTCAAACTCCAATCGTGGTCCATCAACTCGGTGGCAAGCCAATCGAGAAGTTCGGGATGGCTTGGCCGACCGCCGTTGAAGCCGAAGTCACTCGGGGAATCGACGATCCCGACTCCGAAGTGATAGTGCCACAGGCGATTGACGATCACACGAGCGAACAAGGGATTGCGACGGTCGGCGATCCAGGAGGCGAGTCCCTTGCGCCGCTCAGCGTCTGTGGCCTCCTTCGGGAGGGACAACTCTGGCGTCTCCTTCATCCGGCCGATGTCTGATGGCCGATGGCTGATGGCCGAAATCCCGCCACCAAACACTTCCTCGGCGGGAGTCGCTGGATTGCCGCGCAGCAACAGGTGCGTCGCCTCCGGATTTTTCGGTGCAACTGCGTAGACGCGGTCCTCGCTCGCTCGCGCGAGTTGTTTGCGGAGGTGGTCGGACTCGAATTTCAGTCGCGTTCGATCGGCCTTCACTGACTCCGTCAACTGAGCAAGCAGTTCTTGTTCGGAAATTGCGTCGGTGAAGACACCGGCTGATGCGGCGACTTCGCCGGGGGACAACGCTCGGTCGTACAGCGCGGCGCGGTCGATCGCGGCGGCGAGCATCCTGTTGCCACCGACAGGACTGTGTCGCAGGCCGAAAACGATCTGTGATTTCTCCGCCTCAAATGTGATTGTCCCGCTGCTCTTGTACGGCTGGCCGTATGACTGGCCGTTTCGGTAACCAGTGATCGTGCCATCGGCGTGGTAGACGATCGCCAGATGCACAACTTGGTTGTCCGCCTCGGTCTCTTCGGGAGCCTGAAAACTCTGCGTGCGGACGAAGCCGTCGCTGCCGGCCATCCAGCGGTTCGGTTCTCGTTCTGCAAAGACGATCGAGTCGAACGTCTGGCCGTCGAGAGTTTGCAGCGTGATTGCTCCGCCGCCAGTCTGATTGCGGTGTTCGAGCCGCAACCAAACCTCCAGCGTCTTTTCCTTGATCGGCTTTTTGAGCGGTTCGGTTGCCGCGAACGCCTGTCGGCCGTTGACGAGTAGCGAGCCATCCTTGAGCTTTGCTCCGTTCGCCGTGACGTGCAGTTCGCCGATGCTGTCCTTGAGATCGTCATTGAATTCCCAACGAGCGATTGGTTGTGGCGGAACCTTTTTGTCGATTCTCGTCCGCCGTTCGGTCAGGATCGTCTTGCGAGTGTCGGCTTCAAGCTCTTTCAGCCGCGCCGTCAGCGAGTCCAGTTCACGATTCATGTGTGCCACAATCTTTTGCTGCGACGCTCGCCACCCCTCGTTGCCGGCGGGAATTTCGCGATCGCCGGGGCGCACTCCCGCCAAGACAGCGGACATTCGGTAATAGTCTCGAGCCAGGATCGGATCGAACTTGTGATCGTGGCAGCGGGCACAATGCACGGTCAGACCGAGGAAAGTCTCGCCGATCGTGCTGACGTAGTCTTCCATCTCGTCCTGGCGCACGACGGCTCGCATTGCCGCGCTCTGTTGCGATTGGCCGACCTCGTCGTAGGCCCCAGCCACGAGGAAACCGGTGGCGATGATCGCTTCGGGATCATCCGGCCTGAGCACATCCCCGGCGAGTTGCAGTCGCACGAACTCGTCGTAGGGCAAGTCGCGGTTGAAGGCGCTGACCACCCAATCGCGGTATCGCCAAGAATTCATTCGCAGCTTGTCCCGCTCGAATCCCTGACTCTCGCCGAAGCGAATGATGTCCAGCCAGTGCCGCGCCCAACGCTCGCCGTAGTGCGGAGAATCCAGCAGACGGTCCACCAGCTTTTCGTAGGCTTTGGGTGAGTCGTCCTTTTCGAACTCCGCGAACTCGGCTGGCGTCGGCGGCAAGCCGATCAAGTCGAACGACAATCGTCGAATCAAGGTCCGCTTGTCGGCCGAGGGGGAGGGAACGAGAGATTCTTTTTGCAGTCGAGTCCAAACGAAGGCATCGATCGGATTTCGAGTTTCGGATTTCGAGCTTCGCACTTCCGGCACCGGCGGCCTTTTCACCGGTTGTAACGACCACCAGTCGTATCCCGCACGAGCGTTTGTCGTGAATGCGAACGGATCAATCGGCGACGCTCCCCATTTCGCTCCACCGTCAATCCAACGTCGCAGCAGTTCAGTTTCTTCTTTCAGCAGCGGCTTCTTAGGGGGCATCTCGCCGTCACGCACTCGCTGCCACAGCAGGCTGTCGGCCGACTTGCCGGGAACGATCGCCGCTCCCGACTCTCCCCCCTTAGTTGCCGACTCCGCTCGTGAGAGGTCGAGCATCCCTTTCTTCTCGGTGCCGCTGTGGCAATCCAAACAACGCCGGACCAGCAACGGAGCGATCTCGCGATCGAACGCTACCGGCGGTTCATCCCCAGCAACAGCGAAGCTTGTGACCGCAACGAGCACAAATCCCAGTCGCACGAGCAATCCAACGCGATCAATCACAGAGAACTCCACCGAAGTCAAAGAGACTTACATGCCCAAAAGCCGATCCTGCCCCTGATAGCACTTGGCAACGAACTCAAATCGGCCGGTCAAGCAGACGAATGGGGCATAAAAACATAGAAGGGCTTTTCTAGACATTCAAAGCTGCCTGCCTTGTGGAGCCCAAAAGCCAACGGAATTGGACTCAAGATGTAACCCACGAAGACGACCGCGAAGATCATCGCACCTCGGCCGGTTCGACTTGTCAGGGCATCGCCAGGTTCGCGCGGCCCGGTGTCGTCGATCATGCGGGAACCTCCAACATTGGCGAATGGATTTGCCTTCACGTCGTCAGTGGGCACTTCGCAGCCAGACCGGGATTCTGATAGTCTGGCGGTGTCCTCAGCAACCCAAGCAAGGTTCACTCGTGAAGATCGCTCTCGCTCAACTCAATCCAACCGTCGGAGACCTGCAGGGCAACACCGAGCTGGTGCGATTGGCGGCGGAAAACGCTCTGGCATTGGGTGCGGACTTGTTGGTCACTTCGGAGTTGGTCATCAGCGGCTATCCGCCAAAGGATTTGCTGCTGCGGGAAGGATTTGCTCACGCCTGCGACCGCGCCGTGAGTTCTTTGGCCAAGCAACTGCCACGCGGGTTGGCGGTGTTGGTCGGACATCCGACGAAGTGGGGCGCGACCGAAGGCCGCATCGCGAACGGGGCCAGCTTACTGCTCGATGGTGAGGTGCTCGACACCATTCACAAGACGTTGCTGCCGAACTACGACGTGTTCGATGAGCAGCGCTATTTCCGCCCCGCGGAGCGAGTGCGACCAGTCGAATTGCGAGGAGTGAAGCTTGGCGTTCACATCTGCGAAGACGCTTGGTACGGCGAGCCAAATACTTTTTATCACGACCGACCGCTGCAACAGTCTGATCCGGTCGCGGAGCTGGTGTCGCTCGGAGCCGACGTACTCATCAACCTTTCGGCCAGTCCCTTCGAGAAGGACAAGCCGCATCGACGCCTGAACATCTTACAGCGGCACGTCTCGCGGCATCGCAAGCCGTTCATGTTCGTCAACCAAGTCGGCGGCAATGACGATCTTGTCTTCGACGGCAACAGTCTTGCCCTCGACTCCGCTGCGAACGTGATCGAAGAGCTTGCTCCGTTTGCCGAGGACTTGCGTGTTGTCGATCTCACGCCGTCAGCCCCTCAACCTGTCAACTCCTCACCTCGTCATCCCATCCGCCCTCGTGAAGCCGACCTGCTCGACGCGCTCGTCCTCGGCCTGCGGGACTATCTGCGGAAGTCCGGATTCAAAGACTGTGTGCTTGGGCTGTCCGGCGGCATCGATTCGGCACTGGCGGCGTACATCGCGACTCAGGCGGTTGGTCCTGATCACGTCCATGGATTGCTGATGCCCAGCCGGCATAGCAGCGAGCACAGTGTCTCGGACGCAAAGCTGTTGGCCGAGAACCTCGGCATCGATCACGCGATCATTCCGATCGACGAGATGCACCGCGCCTACGAGGCGACGCGTGTCGTTGGGGCGGACCTCACCAGTCAACCAGGTGGACTCGCCGATCAGAACTTGCAGGCTCGGATTCGTGGAGCACTCGTGATGATTCGCAGCAATCGGCAAGGTTGGCTCGCACTGGCGACCGGCAACAAGAGCGAACTGGCGGTCGGCTACTGCACGTTGTACGGCGATATGGCCGGTGGTTTTGCGGTTCTGTGCGATCTTCTCAAACACGATGTCTACGCCGTCTCGCGCTACATCAACGAGGTCCGCGAACGCCGTGAAGTGATCCCGATCAATTCGATCACGAAAGCTCCCAGCGCGGAACTTGCGCCGGGTCAATTTGATCAAGACACATTGCCGCCGTACCCAGTGCTCGACGCGATCCTCGAAGGTTTGATCGAACGAGAGGAGTCGGTCGCGACGCTGAGCGAACAATTCCCAGCCGAGACCGTTCGCTGGGTCGCGGCAAAACTGGATCGCAACGAATTCAAGCGTCGGCAAATGCCGCCGGGAATCAAACTCACCGCACGAGCCTTCGGCAGTGGACGACGCATGCCGATGGCCGCGAAATTTGACTTCGGAGGTTCTTCATGAGCACCACCATCGTGCACACTCCATCATCGCGTTGCGAATTCGGTATCGCGTTCACCGACATCACGCCGCCGGTCGGGATGTACCACCGCATGTGGGGAGCGGCGGCGCACGACCGCTCGACCGGAATTCATCGGCCGTTGCGAGCGACCGTCGTCGTCATGCGGCCGTTGGATCGATCACGGCAGACGGTGCTCGTGTCGCTCGACCACTGCTTGCTGCGTGCGCCGGAAATGGAAGCGTTGTTGAGCGAGACGTGTCGGCTGACGGGACTGAGCCGATCGGAATTGCTCGTTACGTTTTCGCACACGCATTCGGCGGGATATTTGTCACGCGACCGAACCGATTTTCCGGGCGGCGATCGAATCGGCCCGTACCTCGACAGTCTGCCGAGCAAGATCCACGAAGCGTTTCGAGCGGCACAACTCAGATCGCAACCGGCGACTCTGACCTACGGTTCGACGACCTGCGAGATGGGCTGCCAACGCGACTACCTCGACGAGGCTCGCGGGCATTACGTCTGTGGTTTCAATCCGGACGAGGCCAAACCGCTGCCGCTGAATGTCGTGCGGGTGACGGCGGCCAACACGGTGCTCGCAACGATCGTCAACTATCCGTGTCACACGACGACACTGGCTTGGGAGAACACGCTCGTCAGCCCGGATTACGTCGGAGCACTGCGAGAAGTCGTCGAGCAAGAGACCACCGCCCCCTGTTTGTTTCTGCTCGCGCCATGCGGCGACATCGGGCCGCGAGATGGTTACGTCGGCGACACGTCGGTCGCGGATCGCAACGGACGGCAAGTCGGCTTCACGGCATTGGGCGTTTTGTCGGGCATGAATCCGGCTGAGACCGATCACGTCTACCAAGGACCCGTCTTCTCCGGTGCAACGCTTGGCAACTGGCGGCATCAACCCTGGACCGCCAAACGATTCGCCAGCGTCGAGATCGCGCAACAGGCTGTGTTGAACGTGCCGCTGCCGTACTTGTCGTCCTTGCCGAAGCTCGCTGCCGCCGAGCAACTTCATCGCGAGCTGATCGCCGAAGAAAGGTCCGTGCGAGAAGCGGGCCGCACCGATGAGGCCGCCACGCTGCGAGCAAAAGTGGAACGCCAACGCCGATTGTTGGATCGCATTCGCCCGCTGCCACCGGGAGAGAACTACCCGTTGCCGGCCTGGACTTGGCAATGGGGTGATGCGTTCTGGTACGCCGCCGAAGGAGAGCCGTATCATCTTTTGCAGTCGGAGTTGATCCGGCGATTTCCACATCGACCGCTGATCGCCATCACGCTGGCGAACGGGACGAACGTCAGCTACATGCCGGCTCGCGAGGCGTATTCGAAGCCGCAACTCTATCAGCCAGAAGTCGCACTGGTTGCCCCCGGAGGATTGGAAACGCTGACGGACGCGATCGGTCGGCAGTTGGCCGAGTGGGATTCGTAGGACGGCCACTCCTGCCCGTCGCAGGATCGGGCGAGAGTGCTCAAGCTACGACTTGTCACGTCGTTTGATCAGCGTGATTTCATTGCCGCTGGCGTTGTAAGAAACCTCTTCAACGAAACAACGAATCCGCAGCAATCCACGACTGCTGGCCTTGGCGAGATTCGCATCGTCTCGCAGATCAGGGAGTGATGCAGGATCGAAGCCGCGACCATCATCGCGGATGACACACTTGGCAGACTCGCCAGACAAGTTTGCCGCCACTTGCACCTTGCGGTCGCGAAATGGTGCCTCCTGTGAATACTTCTGTACAGAGTTGAACCAGTTGGGGCCATCTTCATTGCGCTGTTCGGAACTCAGCTCAAGATTGCCGTGGTAAATCGCGTTGGTCATCGCTTCCGACAGCGTGATCCCCAGGCGGATCTGCGCGGTCTCGTCACAAAGCTGCATCAATCCGACACAGTCTTGCAGGTGCGAAACCAAGTGCGGCACGACCGACAAATCGGTGTCGAGATCAAACCGCCGTTCATCGGTGATGAGTTCGTCGATGATCTTCGGATGCCACAGGTTTCCTCACGCGATGCCCAACAAGCATTCGACACACGGAATAAGATCAGAGTCAATCCGGCGTTTCGGGATATAGCCGACGGCTCCGCGATACAGGGCTCCGGCAGCGATTTCTTCACTGCCGCACCCAGTGATCAGGATTGTCGGCTCGCGTGGAAATCGGTAACGCACCTGATCGACCAATTCCAAGCCGTCCATCCTCGGCATCAGCAGGTTGGTGACCGCGACGTGCGGCGGCCGACGAGTGATCGACTCCCGGGCCACTTCTGCTTCTGCAACGACCGTCACCTCAAATCCGTGAGCTTCCAGCACCCGTTTGCTGAGGACTCTTTGGCTTTGACTGTCTTCGACCACTTAGACGCGACTCATGGACAAAGTCCCTGGCCTCGAGCCGTCATGTTTCCACGATAGTCGGGAGAGTACTGGCCGATTCACCTCATCAAAAGCGGGTTGTGCGGATTTCGTGGCAGAACCGCGACGTGATTCCCGATTTTGCGGGCCGGATCCGCCGCCTCCATTCGTCCAGTGGCCCTCGGCGTCTTGCGGACGAAGAGATGAGCAGAAACACTGTTGCCTTCGTCCGTTGGCCCGCCTGAGATTTCGTGATGCGTTTGTCTTCCGCTCGCATGCTGTCATCAGCCATCGTGGTCGCGGTGTTTTTCGTCGCGGAGATCTCCCCGCTGTCAGCGACTGATGTCTCTTTTTCTCGTGATGTGATGGCCGTGCTCTCGAAAGCCGGCTGCAACATGGGGACGTGCCACGGCAACCAGAACGGCAAGGGAGGCTTCAAGCTGTCGTTGCGTGGCGAGAACCCGGATGCCGACTTCGTCACGCTGACGCACGAGCAAGTCGGACGCCGAGTCAACACTGTTCATGCTGAGAGCAGTCTGTTGCTCCTCAAGCCGACAATGTCTGTGCCGCACGAGGGAGGCAAACGGTTCAACGAGGATTCACCGGAATATGCTCTGCTCCGTCAGTGGATCGCCGCGGGCATGCCTAAGACGTCCCGTAACGAGCCAGCACTGCAAACGCTGCTGGTCACGCCACTCGAGCAGTCCGTCGTCGAACCGGCAGACTCGGTGCGACTACAAGCGATCGCCAAGTTCGCGGACGGATCGACGCGCGATGTGACTCGGCTGGCTTGCTTCGATGCCGCGCAACCGAATGTCACCATCTCAGTCGATGCCGTCGTGCGACGCGAACGATTCGGCGAAGTCACGGTCGTCGCCCGATACCTCGACCAACAGGTTCCCGTGAGCTTGGCATTCCTGCCGGCTCGGCCGGGCTTCGTGGCGACTGCTCCGCCGCCGACCAACTTCATCGACGAACACGTCTTCGCCAAACTGCAATCGCTGCGAATGAACCCGTCGGAGGTCTGCGACGACGCGACCTTCCTGCGACGCGTGAGCCTCGACCTGCTCGGCTTGCCGCCGACCGCGGTCAAGTCGCGCCAGTTCGCGCAAGACCAACGGCTCGACAAGCGACCGCGATTGGTGGATGAGTTGCTGACTCGGCCAGAGTTCGCTGACTTTTGGGCACTCAAGTGGGCCGACCTGCTGCGGGTCGAAGAGAAGACGCTCGACCGCAAAGGGGTCGCGACGTTTCACGCCTGGATTCGGGACGGCATGGCTACAAACAAGCCGCTCGACATTTTCGTCCGCGAGTTGATCGTGGCGCGGGGCAGTACCTACGAGCAACCGGCGTCCAACTTTTACCGCGCGATGCGAGATCCGATTATACGAGCCGAAACCGTGGCTCAAGTGTTTCTCGGCACGCGCCTGCAATGCGCGAAGTGTCACAATCACCCATTCGATCGCTGGACGCAGGCCGATTACTACGGCTGGGCGAATCAGTTCTCGCAGATCAAGTACGAGGTTCTCGAAAACAACCGCCGCGACCGCAACGACTCGCACGAGTTCGACGGCGAACAACTCGTCCTGATCGGCGATGGCAAAGAGGTCGAGCATCCCGGCACCGGCAAACCTGTGAAGCCCAGACTCCTCGGAACTCGGAACTCGGAATTCGAAACATCCTCTGATCGCCTGATGGCCGTTGCCGACTGGCTGACCGCTCCGACGAACCGCCGATTTGCGGAGGCTCAAGTCAATCGAGTTTGGTTCCACTTGCTCGGCCGAGGCATCGTCGAGCCGATCGACGACTTTCGAGCGACCAACCCCGCGAGCAACCCCGCGCTGCTGGCCGCGCTCACCGACGATTTCGTCATGCACCGCTTCGACGTGCAGCATTTGATCCGCACGATTATGGCTTCGCGGACGTACCAACTTTCCTCCGCACCCAACGACACGAACCGTGACGACGAATCGAATTTCTCGCACGCCGTCATTCGCCGTCTGTCCGCTGAACAACTCGCTGATTCGTTCAGCGAAGTGCTCGGTGCAAAGTTGGAGTTCAACGGTTATCCCAGCGGCACTCGCGCCTCGCAATTAGCCGGCGTCCGAACCTTTCGGCGACGTGACTCCGCCCCGTCTAGCGGCGATCAATTGCTGACGATGTTCGGCAAGCCGCCACGCCTGCAAGCCTGCGAGTGCGAGCGGGCCGACGATCCGACACTCTCGCAGACCTTACAACTTGTCAGCGGCCCGATTCTCAACGAGGTACTGGCCCGTTCCGACAACCGCCTGCGCGACTGGCTGGAATCCAAGGTTGACGCGGACGCGGTGATCGACGACGTCTTCTGGACGATCCTCAATCGCGCGCCGTCCGCGACGGAACTTGCCGCTGCTATGAAACACCTCGCGTCGTCCGACAACCGCCGAGTCAATCTGGAGGATGTCGTCTGGAGCCTGATGTCCTCCCCCGAATTTGTGCTGCGGCATTGAGAGTGTGACACGATGTCAGTCTCCGAGTCTCTGCCAACACTCGAAGTGGAGGAGTCATCGTCGGTGACTCGAGACGTGACTCAGGTCCGCTCGCACGACGTGACCATGCTGTGCATCGCCGTTGCGGTGCTCGTTCTGTCGTTTGCTCTGCGAATCCGCGCGGATCAGCGCGTCACGTTGTTCGGCCTGAGTAGCCTCCCCGCGCCGGAGATGTGCGGTTCGCGGCTGTGGTTAGGGCTCGAGTGCCCCGGTTGCGGCCTGACACGCGGTTTCATCCGACTCGCCAGCGGCGACTGGTCCGGCGCGATCGCGCTCAATCGAGTTGTCCCACTTCTGGCGTTCGCGGTGCTCGCTCAGCTTCCCTATCGACTGGCGATGCTGCTTGGCTGGCCGCCTGCTCGACGCTTCGCCGACTCCATTTGGTCAAACGCGTTTGCCAGGGTCGTGATTGTGGCCTTGATCGGCAACTGGCTGCTGAAACTGCTGGGGTTGTGAGATCTCATCGGAGTGCGGGGTGTCAGCCCCGCACTCCAAAATCACTTCACCAACCGCACGTAGTCCACGCCGACCATGAAGCCGGGGACGGCGTCAGGGTGCTTGCCAGTGATCTCGAACGTCAACTTGTGGTTGCCTTTCGTCAGTTTCCGCGGCTCGAAATTCATCACGCCGGTGGTGATGACGTCCGGATTGTTGAAGCCGTCGATCGGACTACCGAGCGTCTCGTCGTCTATTCGCACTTGAACGATGCCGTAGTCGCGAGCTTTCGTGAGCACGACTTCCAGCACAAATTCTCCGTCGGCCGCGACCGGTAATTCGAGATCGAGCCTTGCTCCGCGCCGGCCGCCGGTCCACCAGAGCTGATCGTCACCACTCCACTTATCCTTGTTGAAGCCGCCCATTTTTTGACTGACCGCATTGCCTGCGGAGACTTTCAGAATCTTGAGCGACTCTCCTTCGAGCGCGCCGGGGACGTGTCCCGTCTTCGGGTCGATCGGCGACTTCGGGCCACGCAGCGCGACTTGCGTTGGGGACGCGAGGTACGCGACGAGGTCACGCACTTCATCGGGCGTCAGCGTGTTGAGCTGGCCTTCGGGCATCAGGGAGAGTTCGGACAGCTTGCGCTCTTCGATGTCGGCCTTCGCGATGACGATCGTGTCGTTGATGGTGCGAAGCGTGACCGCGCTGTCGGTTTCCTTTGTGATGAGGCCGTTGATGACTCGGCCGTCTTTGGTCTCGATGATCGTGGCGCGGTAGTCTTTGCCGACGATGGCGGACGGGTCGAGCATGTTTTCGAGGATGTAGTCGAGGTTCGCTCGGTTCGAGCCGGTGATGTCGGGGCCGACTTTTTGGCCTTCGCCGAACAGCGTGTGGCAGTTCTGGCACGTCTTGGCGAACAGGCGGCGGCCGTTGTTCAGGTCGCCGTTCTTGAGCCGCGCGGTGGTCAGGTTCGCCTTGTGTTTGGCGATCAGTTCTTGCTTGTCCTTCGCAGTCGCGCGGAACTCGCCCCAGACGGTCTTGATGCGAGCTTGCAGTTTCTCGTCGTTGAATCGCAGCAGAGATTGGACGTTGTAGGCGTGCAGATCGGTACGTGGCAGCTTTTCTTTTTCAATGGCGTCGAGCAGCGCCGCCGCGTAGCTCGGCCGCGTACAGAGCGTGTTGATCGCGTCCCGCTTTTCGGACTCATTGAGCTTGGCGTACTGAGCCAGCAGGACGGCCGGAGTATTTTCGTCATCGTAGGCCGAGAGTGCTCGGATCGCCGCGCCGCGCAGAGCCGTGTCGGCGACAGCAGCTTGAAACGCGGGAGCCGCGTCCTTGTCTCGGCCGCGGACCAGGATGTCGAGCGCTTGCAGCCGCTTGGCTTCGGGAGTTTTCGTATCGGTCAACAACGCTCGCAGCTTCGGCAGGATGCGTTGATCGCCGAAGATCACAGCGATCTGATCCGCCTTGTCGCGAATCGCGGCATCATCGCTCTTCGACAAGGCTTCATAGGCCGCCATCCACGATTTCGGCGCGGCAATGTTCACTCGCCCCTCAAACGCCGCGAGCGTTTCATCGATCACCTTTTGTTGCCAAGCGGCCTTGCCGGCCTCCATCACCGGCGCGGGAGGCGTCGTCACGGAAGCGAGAACCGCCGCCAGCGAATTGTCTTCCGAGGCCGCGCGTCTCACGATGAATTGCGAGACTTTCGGAATCCGACTCTCCGCCGCCAGGTACAACGCGCGCATCGGGTCCGCTGCGACGAGCGGTTCGACCGCGTACCAGTACATCAGCGGCAGGTTGTGATCGTCTGCGTCCTCGGCGTGGCTCAGCAAGACTTCCAAGACGGGCAACCGAGAATTGGGCGCATATCGCTGGAGAGAACTCGCCCAGGCCAAGCGAACCAGCGGTGACGATTCATTCTTCGCCAAATCGGCGAAATGAGTAAACGCCGTGGGCAATCGCAGAGTCTTCGTATCCTCGGCGGCGAGCAGCACCGCCCACGCGCGGATCGACTCGTCGGGCATCGAAATCCAAGCGTCAATCAGGAAAGTGGAACTCATGATCGGAATGTCCCGGTTCGAGGACATGGCATGCATGGTCCACATGCACCGCAACGTCTGCCGAGTCAGTTCCGCATCGAGCGGCTTGTCCTTGTCCGCGGGCATCGACGAAGCAACGAGCGCGAATAATTTCTGGACGCCTTCGTCATCGAGCTTCGCGGCTCGCTCTTGCAGCAGTCGTCGCGCCATGCGCGAATGCCACTCGTTCGGATGCCGCACGAGATCGACCAACTCCTGATCGCTGAGCTTCGCGAGGTTCGTGGCCTTCCTCTCACCCTTCGCCGCTCGCCCCTCGGCCCCCACATACCGCACGTTGTAAATGCGCCCGTTCGTGCGGTCCCAGATTTCCGAGTTCGTGCGGTGGCAGGCGTTTTTGTCGTACCAGTCGATGACGTACACGCTGCCGTCGGGGCCGGTCTTCAGGTTGATGCCTCGGAACCAGCGGTCGTTGGCGATCAGCAAATCCTTGCCGTGCTTGCCGACGTACCCGGAGCCTTTGCGAACCAGCAAATCCTGATTGATTCGGTTGCCGTGGATGTTCGACATGAAGATCGTGTTGCGGTACTGCGGCGGGAAATTGTCGCCGAGATAAATCATTGCCCCCGCGTGAGCGTGCCCGCCCCCCGCCGCCAACGTGTCGGCCGGAGCGTGCGGTTCGTGGCCCCACCAAGCGTGGTCACGCAAGTTGCCGACGTAATGCTGGTGATCGGCGATCGTCTTGATGTCGTCGAACGTGTACGGGTTGAAGTGCTGACCTCCTTGCCGCTGATACCTCGCCCCTTGAATAACGTGATACAGATGCGGAATCACGCAGGCCGTGATGAAGGCGTGCCCGTGCTCGTTGAAATCGACACCCCACTGATTGCTGGCTCCGTTCGCGAAGATTTCGAAGACATGCTTCGTCGGGTGATATCGCCACACCGCCGCGTTCATCGGGGTCCGGTCTTTATCCGCCGTCCCCGGCTTGCCAACCTTCGAATGCGTGAAGACTCCGTGACACCCATAGAGCCACCCATCCGGGCCCCAGATGAACGCATTGAGCGTCTCATGCGTGTCCTGCCAGCCAAAGCCGTCGAGGAGGACGGTCGTGCCTTCGGGAACGTCTTTTGGAAAGTTGAGAGTTGAGAGTTGAGAGTTGAGAGTCGCGGCATTCTTGTCTTGTGTCTTACTCTCGACTGTCGATTCTCCACTCTTAACTTTGTCCGGCACATCATCCCCGTCACGATCCGGGATGAACATCAAATACGGAGCCGCCCCGACCCACACGCCGCCGAAGCCGACTTCCAAACCGCTGACGAGATTCAGTCCCTCAATGAAGACCTTGCGAGTCTCGTGATACCCGTCACCGTCTTTGTCTTCGAGGATGACGATCTTGTCCTTCCCTTCGCCTTCCTTTGCTCGATTCGGATAGGTGTAAGCCTCGGCGACCCAAATCCGTCCGCGCGCATCGAACGTGAACGCGACCGGCTGATGCACGAGCGGCTCGCCCGCGACCAGCGACGCCTTGAACCCCGGCGGCACCGTCATCTGCTTCGCGGCTTCCTGCGGAGAGAGTCCGTCCGCCATCGCAATCGGCTTCTTCTTCAACGGCTGAGCTTCGAGCCATTCTTCCTTCGACACCGACTTCACTCGATGCCGCAAGACATGCGCCCCGACCATGCCCCCCGCGATGATCTCCGGCAACTTGTCGCCATCGATGTCCGCGATGTTGAGTTGCCGGCCGATCCCCGCTTCGCCATCGGCGAGGTACGGAATCCAGTCAACGGTTGAGGCTGATTGCTTTTCCTCTGACTTCTCTCCCCGACTGAGCTTGAACCAATACACCACTGCTCCCGCATCCCACATCGGCGACTGTCGATGATGAGACCAATACGTTTTACCAGTGACGATGTCCTTCAGCCCGTCGCCGTCCATGTCGTGCAGCTCGACCGCGTGCGGCTCCGTGAAGAGGAGGCCATACGGATTGTCCTCCGGCTTTTCTCCCATGATGAGATGCTTCTTGAACGAGATCGCATCGCCGTTTTTCACCTGCTCGTACCACGCGAGTCCATAAGTGTGAGCTGCCAGACTGGTGATGACGTCGTTGTCTCCGTCGCCATCGACGTCATAAGCGAACATGTCCGCACCGCCCGGCCCGGCGAACTGGTATTTGTGGAACACCCACAGCGGATCGCCGTCGAGCGACTTCGGCTGCTCGTACCAGCCACCTTTCCAGATCACGTCGGCGCGGCCATCGCCATTCACATCGCCAACGCCGAGACCATGCCCGAACGGGTACTCGCCGACTTGTTCCGAGATGACGTGCCAGACCCATTGCTCGGCCGGCTTCTTCACGTCGAACGTCAGGTAGCCAAACTTGCCGTTGTGATTGCAAACCAACTCCGGCTGCTTGTCGGCGATGAGGTTCACGAACTGCGGTGACTCATTACCGATCCCGTCATGCACCTTCTGAGTCTGCCAGTGATTCGCCTCGTCAAGCACCTTTCCTTCACCCGGATTCACGTAGAGCACCGCCGCTGAACCGGGCAGGCCGACGCTCACGAGATCGTTCCAGCCATCGCCCGTGAAGTCATAGACCCAGGTAAAGAAGTTCGTTGAATAACCGTCCCGATTCTGCGGCTTGGGAGCAAAGATCTCGCGCCGCACTTTGAACTCCGGCCCTTGCCACCAATAGGGCCCGTGAATGGCGTCGAGCTTTCCATCTTGGTTGATGTCCCCGAAGTTCGCCCCTTCCGAGAAATACACATCCGTGAGCTGCTGCCGCTCGAACGAATGCCGGACGTAGTCCTGAGCGTTGATCGCCTCGACCGAAACACCAAACCCCATCAGCGTCAGGCAGAGCAAAGACCACTTCACGGCGAGGCTCCTGTCAGTGGAGGACAACGGACAAGCGGGCGACATTCTGCGACTGGCGAGTCGTGATGCCAAGTCAGGGGCGGCAGGAACAGCAGTGCAAAGTGCCGATTGGCGAGTGCCAAGTGAGGAATGCCGGACAAAACACTTTGCAGTCTTCATTCTGCGCTTTGCACTGCGTTCCTCTCCTTCTTCCCAATGCACACTAAATTCGTCGCTGTCCGCAGAAAGAACTTCCCCTGCGAGATTGCCGGCGACGCATACACCTCCTCGCCGATGTCGTTGCGAGCGACCTCCTCATAACTGGCTTGAGTGGCATCGAGCACCAGGGTGCTGCCGGATTCATTCGTGAAGAACAGCTTGCCATCGGCCGAGACTGGCGACGCGGTGAACTTGTCGCCGAAGCGTTTTTTCCAGATCAGCTTGCCCGTGCGAGCGTCCATGCACGAGCCGATCCCCTTGTCGTCGGCAAGGTAGTACCGCTCGCCGGCGAGGATTGCCGACGGAACGAACGACGTTCCTTTGTCGTTCTTCCAAACGACGTGCGAGTCGGTAATGTCGCCACTGCCTCCCGGCTTGATGGCGAAGTGCGTCCCGTTCGGGCCGCTCACGACAAACAACATCCCGTGACCGATTACCGGCGTCGGCACGCACTCGCGAGCAAGCCCGCGAACTGTCCATAACCGACTGCCGGTACGCGGGTCGTAGCCGTCGAGTTTCTCCGACCCGCTCAGCACCAACTCGACCCGATCGCCGCTCGGTACGAGTTGCGGTGACGACCACGACAGCCACACCTCCGGTCGATCTGACTTCCAGCGGTTTGCACCCGTCTGTTGATCGAGCGCGATTACATACGAGGCTCCGTAATGATCGCACTGCACGATGAGCTTGTCCTCGAACAACAGCGGAGAACTCGCCGCCGCAAAACGATTCTCAAACGGGCCGTATTCTTCGGCGATCGCTCGCTGCCACAACAGGCCACCGTCGAGATCAAAGCAAAACACGTCCCCCGTTCCGAAAAACGCAAACAGCCGCTTTCCGTCCGTCACCGGCGAGGGACTCGCCATTCCACTGCGTCCGTAGAACAACGTCGGCGCCGTCCCCCACAGCCGCTGATGCCACCGCTCGCGGCCTGTGTCGCGGTCAAATGCGATGACGTGCAGTTCTCCCTGATCGCGACCTTCCGAAGCGGTCACGAGAACCTTGTCACCCCACACCACCGGATTCGACGTGCCGATTCCCGGCAGCGGCATCTTCCACAATACGTTCTCGGACGCCGACCACGTTGTCGGCACACCGGTATCGGTCGTTACGCCATTCCGATTTGGGCCTCGCCAACCGGGCCAGTTCTCGGCGGAACAATTGTCGGCTGACGAAAAAAGGACTGACACAAAAACGAGGGAAAACGATCGCAGGATGTGATGCTTCATTTTTCTGACCCCGTTTTTTCTGTCAGCCTTGATTGGAACACAATCCCTCGACCATCCGCGTCACACAGCCGGAGTTGCAGCGACCAGTTGTTAGGAACTTCCGGGTCTTTGTGTTGTGGCCCTTGGCAGATTTTGACGAGCAGCGTGTTGCGGCCGGCTTTCAATTGGATCGGCGTGATGAAGCGATCGAAGCGGGTGCCGTTCAACCATTGATCGCGTCCGAATACTTTCTGCCCGTTGAGCCAGACCGAGCAATTATCGTCGGCTCCGCAACGCACCTGAGCCGCTTGCTCGCGCGGGACTTCGATTTCGGTGTAGGCATACCCGACCGCCTCGCGTGTCGCTCCCAGTTGTTTGTTGAGGTCGAGTTGTCCGAGCGTGTCGGCCTCGCGATGTCTCTTCCACGCGATCTCCGCACCGCCCTGCCCACGATACTTGGCTTCCAGATCGACTTTTGATTCCGGCTCAAAGACGGTCGCGAAGCCGGTCTTTTGCGGTGCATCGAACGGCCCGACCAGCCACCAATCGACGACCAAGCCGAGATGACTGACCGCATCCGCCGCCTCGCCGAGTGACTTCAACTTCGCCGCCGCCTGCGTGACCTGCGTGCTGTCGCGAGCCGCCTCGAACGCCTTGCGAAACTCGGCCTTTGCCGTCGCATCGTCTTTGTTCTTGACGGCTTGGTCCCCGGCCGCCAACGCCAGCCCGACCGCCTCGTATCGAAACTCGGCATCGTCCAGCCGAGTTGGCAGCCACTGATCGCGAAAGGCCGGATCCAGCTTGTCGAGCAACGTCAGCACTAACCGTCGTGGTTTGCCGACTCGCTTCGCATCGCTGGCGTACTCTTTGAAGAACTCGATCGGCCACTTCGTCTCGGCTCGCTTCAACTCGCGAGCCACAATCTCTTCATAAACCGTCCGATACCAATTCGCTGCGACCGCATTCGAGGTATCCATCGCCACGAGCAATGGCGGCAGAATGTCTACGCCCTGCTTCGCTAATTCATCGCGAGCCAGCTTCGCCGTTGCCGAACCTTCTCCTTGCGGCCCGGACTTGGCGATCGCCGTCAGATGCGGCGCTGGATCGTATGGTGCGTCGAGCCACGCGAAACCCACCAGCATCAAACAAGCAACAAAGCATTTCACTATTAAGCTCCCGGTGAGCAAGAAATTGCATTCGCGAAGGCGTTGTGGGTTGGCACTCTGCCCCGACCACTCTTCACGTTCGGCATAGAATCCCAATCTACTTGGCCAACTGATCTTTGATGAACTCCAGCACCCGTGCGTTGGCTTCGGCGACCTTCTTCGGGTCACCGTCGCGGAGGCCGTGTTCGGCTCCGTCAATCGTGAGGAGTTCGTGCTTCACGCCGTGCTTGGTCAGTTCGCGAGCCATGTCGGTCGAGCAGTGATACGGGACGTCGGTGTCTTTGGTGCCGTGGATCATCAGGATCGGCGGATAATCCTTCGTGATGTTCTTGACCGGGCAGAAGCGGTCGAGCTTGCCCGGTTCGTTGAGCGCGTCGATGCCGGTGACTCCCAGCGACCAGCCGCCGGTTTGTCGCAAGTGACGATAGTAGCCGCCGCGAGCTTTTCCCTCGGCCGGGTCATCCGTGTTCGTGAGCACCTTGCCGCTCTTGTTGACGGCGGCGAGCGCTTCCTCGCGCGGAACGGAAACGCCGTGATGCGTGGATTTCGCGCGAGTCCACTCGCCGTCGATCTCGCCATAGCCCCAGTACGCGACGAGCGCCGTCGGTTTCGGTTTCACGACAGTGCCGGAGAGCATGGTCAAGAATCCGCCTGCCGAGCCGCCCGTCACGACGATGCGACTCGTGTCGGCGTGAAACAACTTTGGTCCGCTCTCGTGCAGCCAGCGAAAAGCGTCCTGCATGTCCTCAGCGACCTGCGGCAGCTTCACTTCCGGAGCCAACCGATAATCGAGCGACACACACACGAATCGCTCGCGTGTACACAGCTCCAAAATCTGCCTGGGCACCTGCGAGCGGCTGCCAACGATGAGCGCTCCCCCATGAATCCAAACCACCACCGGCCGCACCTCGTCCCCCTCCGGCCGATACACATCCGCCTGCACCTTCACGTCCTCCACCGTCTTGTAAACGTGAGTCGTTTTGACGAGCGGCTTGTCATTTTCCGCCGCAAGTGTCGGAGAAGTTGAGAGCAAGCACAGCGTCAACCAAACAGGGCAGGCACTGGTGCCTCGGAAGAAAAAGCTCATCCTCATCGCCTTTGAAAATCTTGGTTAGTCCCCATCTCCAAGCACCAGCTTGCAATAGCTCTGGAAACGCATGGTCGAGATCAGGCCGCGAGCGGCGGCGGATCGCACGCCGCAGCCGGATTCGTGGAGGTGGCGGCAGTTGGGAAACTTGCAGAAGCGGACGAACGGCCGGAACTCAACGAAGTAGCCTTCGATTTCTGCGGGGAGCACATCCCACAGTTCCATTTGGCGGATGCCGGGCGTATCCACAACCCAGCCACCGAACTCGAGTTCGTACAGCTCGGCGTTGCGTGTCGTGTGCTTCCCTTTCTTGGTCCAGTCGCTGACCTCGCCGGTGCGCAGGCTCAAGCCAGGCTGAATCGCATTGAGCAGCGATGACTTGCCGACGCCGCTTTGCCCCGCGATGACGGTCTGGCGGTTTCTCAGGAGGGCTCGCAGCCGATCGAGTCCGAGTTGGCGTTCGGCACTAAGCAGAATGACCTCATGGCCGATCTGGCCGTAAATGCCACAGAGCATTTGCAGGTCCGCCGGATCCACCAGATCGACTTTGTTGAGGCAGATGATCGCGCCAACATTTCCCTTCGCGGCACTGACGAGGAAGCGATCGACGAGATGCGGCTTGAGCGCTGGCTCAACAGCAGAGATGACGATGGCGACTTGATCGATGTTCGCGACCAAGATGTGCTCGCGGTTTTGGCTGCCGCGTGCGAGCACTCCGTGTCGAGGGTTGACCCGCTCGATGACACCTTTGTCGATGCTTTCTGGCAGAAACAGCACTTCATCGCCGGTGATGACGATGTTTCGTTCATCGCGTGACATCGTTCGCAGGACTTTGCGAATCGTGCATTCAAAGCGGCGACCGTCCGCACATCTCACGACGGTCGTCAGCCCCGCGGAACTGAGCACTCGGCCGGTCAGACATTTCGAGACGTCGATGTCTCGCTGCGGCCCGTCACCGCTCGCGGAGTCCCCTGCGGAAGCGATGATCGTGCGGCGGCGGCTGAGTCGTCCCTTTCCGGAGAGTCGCTCGCTGCCAGCCAGTTGATCGTGTGCGTTGTCGGAGGCCGCTTCGTTTCCCAACTGACGAGCCAGGTTGCCGAGGCGCGTAGTCTTCTCGCGGTTTTTGCGAAAGTCGACACGGACTTTGCGTTTGTCTCGCATGAGAGTTTTTCGCGGGGCAAGAATTCAAGCTGTCACAGCGGCAGATTGAAGAGTTGCAGCACCGCTTACAACTCAGAGAGCCACTTCATGGCCTCGTCGTCATTTGGCGAGGTTCGCTGCGACGATGGCGGCGGCTCCGATGCTGGTTCCCCGGACGATGGCCGGTGCGGCAATTCGCGATTTCGTTCCAGGCCAGCCTTCTCCAGCAGGCCGCGCGAGAAAAGGTCCTCTTGGTCCTCGGGCGGACGCTGACCCTCCGGCGGCGAGTAATGAACCTCGTAACGATGTTTTCCGATCGCAAGCACATCGCCGGGCATTAGCCACTTGGAGTCCAGTCGCTCGCCATTGACCTTGATACCGTTACTACTTCCCAAGTCTTGCACGCGCCAAAAGCCGTCGACGAATTCCAGTTCGCAATGATGCGATGAGATGTTGGGGAACTGCAACTGAATGTCGCAATGTGAACGTCGCCCAACCAATAACTTTCCCTTGAACAACGGCACAGGATCGCCGCCGCCACAAGGAATCAGTTCGCCAAGCACTGGGTGTGGAGCCATAATCATGGTTGCGTCGTCGGCACAGAAGACCGATGCGACGACGTTGATTGCGAAAAATACTTCGATGCCGATTCGCTGTTCGTCGAGATCAATTGACGTGTCAGGGAAAACTGGCGTGAATTTATTGTGGTCCGCGCGTCGCGTCAAAGGCCTGAACATCACAGCGTCATGCCGATCACCACAACGAGGTCAGGTAGCCGCTGACGGTCGGAGTGTGACCGCTCAAAAACTTGGCGGTTGAGGTCCGAATGTGTGATTTGCAGGGCGAATGCGAATCGCCTGACGGTTACAATCACGCACCCCGAAGTGAGCCAAGCGGTCGCGGCGGATTGGCTGAGTCGCCCGGCATGTCCGACGACTCGGCGGTTCGCCGAGGAAAGTCCGGGCTTCAAAGGACAGGGTGGTGGGTAACTCCCACCGGTCGCGAGACCAGGGACAGTGCCACAGAAAACAAACCGCCGCGCGGGTCACTCCGCGAGGTAAGGGTGAAACGGTGCGGTAAGAGCGCACCAGCAGGCCGGGTGACCGGTCTGGCTCGGCAAACCCCACCCGAAGCAAGGCCAAGCAGAGAGCAAGTCGAGTCGCGCGAACTCCGGTTCGTAACGCTCGACGCGGCACGGTTCGCGCCGGACGACTCTCGGGTCGGCTGCTTGAGGCGGCGAGCAATCGCCGTCCCAGAGGAATGACCGCTCACGACAGAACCCGGCTTACCGGCTCACTTCGGGGTCTTTTGATTTGAGATTGCAGATTTCCGAGTTTGGCATCAACTTCGTTTGGCATCCATTGAATTCGTTGGATTCACTTTGAATCGCGAAAACCCGAAAGAGCCAAAACTCGACATTCCTTTTTCGGCCTTTCGCGATCTGTTTGCCAACCAACCACTTTCTCGAAGGAGCGAGTCATGCCTACGGCTGTCATCGTTGATGCTGTTCGGACTCCGATTGCCAAAGCCTCTGCCGACAGCGGTTACTTCCGCGATGTGCGAGCCGATGAGCTTTCGGCCGGATTGCTGAAAGCACTCGTCCAGCGAACCGGCATCGAGCCACACCTCATCGAAGACGTCCGTTGGGGGTGCGTGCAGCAGCAAGGGGAACAAGGCTACGACATCGGCCGCATCGCCGTATTGATGGCCGATTTACCGATTGAGGTCGCCGGCGTGACGATCAACCGCAACTGCGCTTCGAGCCTGCAAGCCATCAACGACTGCGCGATGGCCATCATGGCTGGTGTCGAGAACATCCAAATTGCCGGCGGCGTCGAGCACATGGATCACATCCCGGCCAACAAGGACTACAACCCTGCCCCAACGCTATTCCGCAAGCACAGCGAGGCGATTATGAACATGGGGCTGACCGCCGAATTCCTCGCGATGAAGTACGGCATCAGCCGACAGCGGCAAGACGAGTTCGCCGCTCGCAGTCAACAGTCCGCCTGTGAAGCGACCAAGTCGGGCGCGTTCGCCGGTGAAATCATCCCGACATGGGGCCGCAACGAGATCGGCTTGAAGTCGCTGATCGCCACCGATCAAGGCTTGCGTCCCGATACGACCGTCGAAGGCTTAAGCAAGTTGCCCCCTGCGTTTAATCCCGCTGGCGGCAGCGTGACCGCCGGCAATGCTTCGCAAGTCAGCGTTGGTGCGGCGGCGGTACTGATGATGTCTGAGGACAAAGCGAACGAGATGGGCATCAAACCTCTGGCCAAAGTCCGCGCGATGGCTGTTGCGGGAGTCGCTCCCGAAGAAATGGGGATCGGCCCGGTTCCAGCCGTGAAAAAAGCTCTGAAACGAGCCGGACTCAAACTCGCCGATATCGACTGCATCGAAATCAACGAAGCCTTCGCAGTCCAGGTACTGTCGGTCTTGAAGCTGCTGGGGATCGACGAAACGAAAGTCAACACGCGTGGCGGAGCGGTCGCGCTCGGCCATCCGCTCGGAGCCAGCGGAGCACGGATCGCCACGACGCTGCTGCACCGCATGAAAGACACCGGAGCAAAAATTGGCCTCGCCAGCCTTTGCGTTGGCCAAGGCCAAGGGGTCGCGACGATCTTTGAAGCGTGCTAATTCGAAGTGCGACTCGCCTTGAGACTCGGCCCTCGCATTTCTACGCTGGCTATGGAGGTGAATCATGGTGTTTCGTTTGATGGTCGGCGTGTGCGTGTTCTCGGTGCTGGTGAGCACTGGCAACGTGGCCAATTCCGAGTCGCCGACAACGGCGTACGTCTTCCCGCCCGGAGGCCAGCGCGGCACGACAGTCCCGGTGCGGATCGGCGGGCACTTCTTGCATGACAAGGCAGACTTCCTGATCGTCGGTCCCGGCGTTGAGGGACGCTCGCCGATCGAGCAGACGTCGACGACTTGGTTCGAAGGACCGCTCATTCTGCAACCGGCGTCGCAGCAGAAAGAGGACTACCCCAAGGACTACGCTGGCGAAATCCAAATCGCGGCCGATGCTCCGTTGGGTGTTCGCTACTGGCACTGCACGACGTCGCAGGGAATCACGCCGGGTATGCGATTCGTCATCAGTGATCTGCCGGAGATCGTCGAAGAGGAATCAGAAGAGAACGTTCCGTCGAAGCCGCTGACCCTCCCAGTCACGATCAATGGCCGCATCTTTCCGCGCGAAGACGTCGACGACTGGACGCTCGATGCCAAAGCCGGGCAAGTCATCACCTGTGAGGTCAACGCCGCTCGCATCGGATCGGGACTCGACTCGCGATTGGAAGTGCTCGGCCCGAACGGCCAAGTCATCGCTGAGAACTCGGATACGTTTGGACTCGACTCGTTCGTCCGCTTCAAAGCGCCGAGCGACGGCAAATACATGGTGCGGATTCACGACATCCGCTTCGAAGGACTCCAGCACTTCGTCTATCGGCTGACAATCTCGTCCGGACCGTGGCTCGATCGCGTTTATCCACTGGGTGGCAAGCGCGGCGAGAAGGTGCCGCTGCAACTCTTCGGAGCGAACCTGCCGAACGACCGCCTGGAGTTCGTCCTTCCGAATTCAAGCGGAGCAACGACCGGTCTCGCGTTGGTGAGCGTACCCGTTGCAGGCGGAACGACGAACGCACTCTTCGAATCAGACGAATGGGTTGAACACCTCGAATCAGAACCGAACAACGAAGTCGCTGAAGCAAAAATGGTCGAGTTACCTTGCGTGCTCAACGGGCGCATCGAACAACCGGGGGACTCCGACCTGTGGACCTTCACCGGAAAGAAGGGAGACTCCTGGCAGTTTGACCTGCGAGCGAGTCGGCTTGGATCCGAATTGGATGGCGTGTTGACGCTGCTCGATGCGAACGGCAATGCCGTCGCGAACGCCGACGACTTGGCTAATGGACAGACCGATTGCTTGCTGAATTTCACGTTGCCGGCCGACGGCACATTCACGCTGAAAGTGAGAGATGGGCTCAGTTCTCGCGGCGGTCCGGAGTACACGTATCGCGTCCGTATTACTCGCCCGGGCGAGTCCACTTTAAGACTCTCCACGGCGATGGATGCGATCACGTTGTTACGCGGTGGCGAAACGAAAATCAAAGTGCTCGCCGAGCGTCCCGTCGGATTCGCAGACGAAGTGTCGCTGGCCATTGAAGGGTTGCCGGAAGGAGTCACTGCCACCGGCAAGCTTGGCAAGGGACAGAACCAAGTCGATCTGATCCTGAAGGCTGACGCGGCGACCAAGATTTCAACCAGCCACTTGCGAATCGTCGGTAAATGCAAGGTCGGCGAACAGGAACTCTCCGCGATCGCGCGAATCCAGCGAACATTGAGCGAGGCAGAATCGCCAGACCTGTTGCTGAGAATCGCAGTGGCAACCCCATTCAAGCTCAAGGGAATTTTTGAAACAAAATACGCCCCGCGCGGCACCACATTCACTCGTCGATACCAAGTCGAACGCAACGGTTTTGAAGGTCCGCTGTGGGTCGAAATCGCCGACCGGCAAGCTCGACATCTGCAAGGTGTCACTGGCCCGAAAGTGTCGCTCGCAGCCGGCGTGTCCGAGTTCGAATATCCCTTCACGCTGCCGCCGCACATGGAGATCGGCCGCACGAGTCGCACCTGCCTGGCGGTCTTCGGTGAAGTCGCCGACGCCGACGGAACCAAACATGTCGTCAGTCATACGTCCGTCGATCAAAACGAACAGTGCATCGTGTTGATCGACCCCAATCGGCTGAGCGTCGAGACGACTCTGCGAAGTATCCGTCGCGAACCAGGATCCGAGATTCGCCTCCCGTTCCGAGTCGCTCGCGGCAATGGATTGCGTGGCCCTGTGCGAGTCGAGTTGCTGGTTCCCAAAACGGTGCCCGGAGTCCTCTGTGATCCTGTGGACGTTCCCGAGGGGTCGAACTCCGGCGCGCTGACGCTGCGATTCGCCGCCCAGAGCGAAGGGAAGAATTCGACCAAAATTCTCAAGCTGCGAGTCTCGATGTCAGACGAAACCGGCTGGCCGGTCACGGACGAAGCAGAGATTCGATTGGCCCAAGAGCCGTGAACGTAATCCCTCAAGCCGGCAATTGGCCGCTCCTAAGCCAGCACGACGCTGCTCATGTCGGTCGCAGGATTTCCGCGGCGCATAGTTCGTTGCCACACAGGTCGAGCAACCCGCGTTCCGCGATCAGGATTGCAAACGTTGCGTGAACGCGGCGGGAAGCTCGTGAAATTTCTTGCTGCAGCGCGAGCAATCGAGCCGAATACTCGGCGATCGTTTTTTCGATGACTTGCAGGTTCGCTTCTGCGGACGTTTCCAGATCGACCAGCTTGCGTCCGCCGAGTGTCGTCGGCTTGGCCTCCCAGGCGTTGAGCACTTGCAGAATCCACAGCACACTGGCATCGCCGGCCAAGCGACGCAGCAGCAAGTCGGGATCGTGCGGAAACAAAAAATCGCTGATCACGACTCGCACGGTCTGCCGTTTCAGTGGAATCGCATGCTCGTCAAGCGCCTCGCAAAGTGTGCGTGAACCATCGAAACGCAACGTGTTCAGGCCATCGAGCGATTCAAACGGCAACGGTTCGAGCGGAGAGCGATCGGTAATCGGAATGAGCGCCGGACGACCGCCGAGATTTTCTCCCAGTGTTGCGAATAATCCCGCCAGCTGCCGAGCCGCGTGCGCCTTCATCGACTCGGTTTCTCCGAGCGGTCCCGTTGGATCGACCGAGGTCATCGAGCGGCTGGCGTCGAGCAAGATTTCCATGCGCGGGCTGATCTCTTCGCGATACAGCCGCACCATCATCGCATCCGTGCGAGCATACGCAGCCCAATCCAGATGTCGAATGTCGTCGCCGATTTGGTACTCGCGGTACTCCTGAAATTCGAGCGAGCTGCCAATTCCGCGGCCGAGCAATTCTCCGGATCGTCCTGACACCGGCATACGTGGCAGTCCGAGCTGATACCTTGCCGCCGCTTGTTGAACTTCGGGATCGAATTGCATGAGACGCGGCTCCTGGCTCGGTGGCAGAGTGGTCAGGCGGACTGTTCGGCCGGAGTGCCAGGTTGAGTCGCGGCAATAGATTTGGAAGTCGACGACGGGATGATGGGCTGCCGCATGATCTCACGGAAGCCGATCAACATGGGTCGTACATTGAGCAATACTCCCACCCCGGCTGCGGCTCCGAGAACGACCAACTCGCTGGTCGCGAAGTCGTTCGAGTAGTTGGTGCGGTTGATCAGTTCCAACATCACAATTGGATTCATCACACGCAATAGTCGGTACATCCACTCGTACTCGCGCGTGCCGAAAAGCAGCGGCAGGTACGGCACGATGGTTCCCAATGCGAACATGACAAAGATGATGACTCGCACGTGCATCGGACGGACTTCGGACGATGCGCGACGCAAGGCGCGGCCGAATGCCGCCCCCAATCCGACGTAGGCCAGCACATACAAGATGAACGTGACTGTCCACCATCCCTCCCACCGACCAGGGTTAAACACATCCACAAACATCCATTCCAGAATCACGGGGATGAGAGCGAGGTGCAGCACCAGATACAAAAACCCGCGATGACCTCCAGGCAAGAAGGGCGTCGACAACAGTCGCAACACCACAATCTTGGGGATTCCTCGTCGCACGCGACGCGACACGAAATCAGACTCAGTTGCGACAAAAAATCCGCAGATGGCCATGTAGAGAACGGCCCAAGTCGCCGCGAGGGCGACATCTCCGCTGGAACTGAAGGTCGACGTGCCCAGCATGTAATTTGCAAAAGCGATCGTTGACCAGTACAGGACGAACTGCACCGTGCAGGCCAATCGGATGCCGGTGCTGCGGTTGTCGGCATCGAAGGTCAGGTGCGCCGTCGCGATCTGTGTGAACAAGAAAAAGAACGACAGTCCTGCGATGACGATCGATCCGACGACGATCCAAAACTCTTTCTCGTCGAACGAGATGGTCTCCATCAGCATCACCGGGACCGCGCTGAAAATCATCGAAATCACAAACAGCAGGACAGAAAAAACCGCTGCCGTCATCAGCCCCTGCAAGTGCTTGTTTTGCGGGATTGCAGCCAGCATCAGCGTGAACATCGTCAGACAAAGCGTCACTAGGATTGAAATCGCCAGTGCGAATGCGACCAGCGCGACATCGAATCCTTGCAGCATCGACGTAAATGCGATGAATGGCGCGATCGCCGAGTAGAAAATGAAGACTTGCGCCATCGCGCTCCACAGTTTGCCCCAGATCATTTGCCGAGGAGATAGCGAGGTGATGTTGAGCAATTCCAGAGTCGTTTGGTCACGCTCATTCAAGAGTCCACGATAGGCCGAGTACGGCACGACCACAAAAATCGCGATCGCCAACACCACGAAGTACGACGTGAACAACCCACGCCCCGCCGAGCCAAATTCCAACGAATCTCCCGCCGCTAGTGTGCCGAACACCGAGATCAGCCACGCCGAAATCAGCATCAACAGAAACGTGACGATGAACTGCCGACTCTTGAGTGCCTGCCGAGTCTCCTTGACAAGGATCGGATTCAGGCGGTCGGAAACGTCTTCCAGCCAGGCGTTGGCTCGGACCAGAGTGCTCACATTGCGGCCCTTTGTAGGACGGACACTCTGATCCGTCCGACGTTGAACGTTCATCGCCGGCCAAGCGGAAGGGCATGAGTGCCCATCCTCAGATTTTCATACCGGCGTCTTGTTCCTGAGATTGCCCGTCAGAAACGCGGACGAGATGGACTTCGGAACTTCCGCTTCGGCAAGCACAACCTTCGCACGATTCTCAGCAGTGAGCGATTTCATCTGCTGCTCGGTGGCGACTGCTTTTGCTCGCCGCTCCTCGGCCTTCGCTCGCGCAACTCGCATATCGGCCTCAGCTTGATCCGCCTGCAGGCGAGCACCCACGTTCTCGCCCACGTCGATGTCGGCAATGTCGATCGAAACGATTTCAAATGCTGTTTGAGCATCGAGTCCTTTCGCCAACACGGCATGCGCGATCAGCGTCGGGTTCTCCAACACATCCAGATGCGTTTCCGACGAGCCAATCGCCGAGACGATCCCTTCACCCACTCGTGCGATGACGGTTTCCTCGGTCGCTCCGCCAATGAGCTGATCCAAATTCGTGCGCACAGTTACGCGAGCACGCACTTTGAGTTGAATGCCATTTTTGGCAACGCCGTCGAGCGTCTGACGCCCCGTCCGTTTCGCGTCGGGGCAGTCGATGACTTTCGGGTTGACGCTAGTCTGGACCGCGTCAAGCACGTTGCGTCCCGCCAAATCGATGGCCGCCGCTGTGTCCCAATTCAAGGCAATCTTTGCGCGATGCGCGGCGATCATCGCCTGCACAACTCGTCGCACGTTGCCACCTGCCAAGAAGTGGGCTTCCAGTCCCGATGTCACTACATCCGTCAGCCCGGCCTGCACCGCCATCACTTTGGTGTCCACGATCACCTGCGGATTCACCTTCCGCAGTTTCATCGTTATCAGCCGCACGATGCCGATGCCGGCTCGAGTCACGAAGGCTCGCAGCCACAAGTTAAAGAACATCAGAAACATCACTAGAAACGCCGCGCCGACCACCATCCCGAAAACGATCAGGCCCATCAATCCCATTTGCCAAAAATCGATTGGCTTATCACCCATGATGTCTCCTTGAATGAAAGCGGCAGATTCGCGAGGCGGGTTGCATTGTAGAACGGCGAGCGAAGGTTGCAAACCGGCAGTCGTGGTTGGGAAATCGTCGGCCAACCGTTATCGTGCTTCTGCACCGAGCCTGGGCACACTTGCCCGACTCTGAACGATGGATTTGAATCGACTCCGCGTGACAAACAAAGGTGTCCGTTTCGCAAGCCTTGGAGATTGCCTCATGAGCGCCGAAGCCCGCATCGCTGAATTAAAATTGGAACTTCCCAAGGCCCCGAAGCCTGCCGGCACGTATTCCCCGGTCGTAGTCATCGGCGACCTGTGCTACGTCTCTGGTCACGGGCCACTCAAGTCCGATGACACGTTGATCTGCGGCCGAGTCGGCGACGATCTGAGCGAAGAGCAAGGGATCGCCGCGGCCCGGCAAGTCGGGTTGGCAATCCTTGCGACCGTCAGGAAGCAGCTCGGCAGCTTGGATCGAGTCGTTCGCGTGGTCAAAGTCCTGGGAATGGTCAACAGCACACCCGATTTCAAGAATCACCCCAAGGTCATCAACGGTTTCAGCGATCTGATGGTCGAAATCTGGGGCGAGAATGGCCGAGCCGCTCGCAGCGCGGTGGGAATGGGCTCGCTTCCGAGCAACATCGCGGTCGAAGTCGAGGTGATATTTCAAATACATTGAGCACTTACGGCGTTGAACGAAGGCACGATTCGTGCCACAATCTCGCCTCGTTTTTTGGCTGAACCGCGAACTCTGATTCTGTTTGAGGCAATTGATACCAAATGGGAATGAAACGAGAGAATTTGGAATGGCAGCTCAATCGTGCGAGCACCGAGTTGTCGGCTTGCGAGAAACAGCTTGAGCAGGATGGCATCGCCGCCGATCGCCGGGAACTGAATCCCAAGTGGCGAAACCTCAGTGCTCGCTGTCGTCAACTCCGTCGCCGGCTGATTGCCGTCACAAAAGTGGAAGCCAACAACGCGGAAGTCACGCAGCGCAAAGAAGCGAAGTCGGCCGAAACCGCCTCCGCCAGCTAGGATCTTCCCGCACCCGCTGACAGTTGAGCCAATTCCCGCCAGCTCCGCGTTTGCCCACGGCGGCAATCGCGCATCACTGACGGATGTTTTTCGGAGAGGTGACAGAGCGGCCGATTGTGCAGCACTGGAAATGCTGTGTCTCCGAAAGGGGACCGGGGGTTCGAATCCCCCCCTCTCCGCATTCTCGCCCGGCTCTCTCGTGACATATTGCGAGAGAGCCTTTTGCATTGGCGAATCTGATTGGCACAGTTGAGTGTGTCAAAACTGTGCCAATCGAAGAGGTCTTAATGACCTCGATAGCCTATGTGAATTTGGTGAGTTTGAAAGAAAAGTGTTATCGCTATTGTGACCTTGGATGTCTTGGTTTGGGTTTGTTGGGAGCGGCGTCCTCCTGATTCCGACTGACTTTCGCCGGAATCGGACGGCATCGAGTTCTTGCGTGAAAGCCGCTTCGACCTGTTGGTCAGCGACTTCTTGCTAACGGGTCAAAGTGGTCTCGATCTGTGCTGAACAATCCAGGTGGATTCATCACTGCGCGATCTGCCAGTGATCGTTCTGGCTGACCAGGCAGTTCCGATCAACGTGCTGAAGGGCATGTCGGCGGGGGCCGATAGATTTCTTAGCAAGGCGTGCGAACCCAACGAAATCATCCGCTGTGTCAATGCCGCCTTGGATCGCGGTGCCTCATGCAAAACCTTTGAGAAGGTGTTGTTGTTTCTTGATTGCGACTTCCGGATCGTTGCCGGACGCGACCAACTCCTCGACATCTTGCTCTTGGCTTTCGAGGACTTGATCAATGCCAATCAGTGCTACGACGCCGAAATTTTTCAGCGGCGCAAGACCGATGCCAAATTAAAAGCGGTCGGTGCCGCTCAGGCGACCAATCAAGCGAACGGCGAATTTCTCGCCAACATGAGCCATGAAATCCGTACCTATGAATGGCATCTCCATTGCGTCAAATGCGCGAGCAGTGACCATTCAACGAAACAGGCCATTCCGTCAGTGCGACTCCGTTGCTAAGGACTTGATTTCGCTGTCAGCAACGATCTGCCTTCAACATCCGTTCGTCTCGTCGGCAGTGGGTGCAAAAATCGCGATTTGTCACCATCTTGGCGGCCACGTCACCCTTGTGGACGTACGCTGTTTGCCGCAAGCCACCGTTGTGTCTCTAAGAAGTGTCCCGCTCGACGATCCACAGGATCGGCAGAAGCCGCATCCACATGGCGTTTTCTTCTTCGGAACGAGGCTCCCGTCATTTGCCGCTCGCCTTTGGTTCGCGGTGAGGCTTGGTCAAGCCAAGCCGACGGCGCTGATCCCGACGCCATAGCAGGAGCGGATGCACTGATCCAACTGTGCCGAAGAAAGACGCTCGATTGCCCACTCAAATCAGTGACTATTTCCCTCGCTGGTTCCCAAACTGGGCGATCTG
>Ga0194131_10000855_pt1 | contig 52835 bp, 49 predicted proteins | sample TA2KigO120mmetaG_FD_148631 | JGI IMG/M metagenome (GOLD analysis project Ga0194131, IMG submission 148631) | Freshwater microbial communities from Lake Tanganyika, Tanzania - TA2015053 Kigoma Offshore 120m | ecosystem: Environmental > Aquatic > Freshwater > Lake | place: Tanzania: Lake...
TTGGAAAAGTACATCGTCACGCTCTAAAACTAAATCAACTAATCCCCCGTCTTTTTTCATTCCGTTGTAAAGGTGGGTAACAGTTTTTGCACCTGCATCAAATGCTTTTTCTGCTATCGCTCGCTCTTTAACTTCAAGACCTGGGATAGATCTAAACATCGTAATCGGTAGTACCGAGCCGATTAACATCAAGATCAACCATTCCAAGTAAAGGCCACTTCCAATCATCAGCCCAACTAAGGCTGCTCCGATGATTGCTGCGATATTCCAATTCATCGCCATTACTGAGTTATAACGTCCACGTAGTTCCTCTGGAGCAATTCGATTAACGATTGAGGGAGCTTTGGGAGCCCAGATCATTTCGCCAAAGGCAAATGCAACCTGGCTAAGTGATACTAAGACTCCGGCAATTACACCCGATGCTAAAGAGGCGCTTCCAATAATGATCCAAGATAAGCCCCAGAGATAGCCGACTCTTCGAAGTGCGACTAGATCTACAACGCTTTCCAGCCAGCGCAACATAAAGCCTTGTAAGAAGAAAATACTTATTGTGTTAGCGGCAAAAACTAAACCGAGCCATTTTGGCGATAGCTCAAGATATTGAGTTGTGAAGATTGCTAATCCAGCTTGTAAAGAGGCATAACCAAAGGTTATGTAGCCCAATCCGCCCAGAATAATCCGCATAAAAGTTTTATCTTTTATTACTTCTCGATATCCGGCGCCGGTTTTCTTAGATTCGGCTTCACTTGCCTGAAATTTATCTTTGATCGTTGAGACCATTAATAGGTACCCAAAATACGAGAGCGAATCGACAAGATATAGAGTCTGAAAACTTCTTAAGTTTCCTTCTTGAATAATAGTTGCAGCGATTAATCCACCAAACGCAATACCTAGATTTAACATCATGAAATTAACCGCAAATGCACTCTGTCTATCTGATTCATCAGTGGAGCGAGTAATCATTACCGTCTGTGCTGGCCAGATCAATAAAGTGCCAATTGCGCTTAGCGTTCCAACCAAGATTGCTTGTTCTTTACTTTCAACCATTGACCAGGCTGCCACAGCGCTGCCTTCAACGAATAGTCCAAAGATTATTACCGGTTTTGGTCCGATTCGATCAATTAACCAACCTGAGGGGCCAGTTAAAACAATCGCAACAACGGCCATATAAGAGAGTAAGAATCCGCCAAAGGCATTTGTGAAACCACGGATGTCATGTAAATAGACGAGCAATAACCAGAGCGTCATTCCAGTGCCAAAAGCGCTAATAAATGCGCCAGCAAAAAGTCTGCGTAGGGTGCCGGTCTTTGATACCCGGAAGCTGCCAAACATGATTTCAAAGAGATCACTGCTAGACAACGTGCACTCCATTCGACTAATAATTGAATGGCAATGCTATAAGGTTACGCTGTGGTTCATACGATTGACGCGGATTTTCTAGCTCTTCCGCTCTCTAACCTTGCAGATGCGGCAATAAACCAAGCTAAGTCATCGGGCGCATCACATGTCGATGTAAGAATCGAGCGAACTCGCACTGGGTTGCTTTCGCTGCGCGACGCTAAACCAGAATCACAAAGTGATGAAACTGTAATCGGGATGGGCGTGCGAGTAATCGTTGATGGCGCTTGGGGTTTTGCCTCCTCTCCTGAACTCACTAAAGATGTAGTAACCCGGTTAGCTGAAAAAGCGGTTACTATGGCAAAGATTTCCAAACCTCTTTCGACCGAATTCGTTACTTTGGCTAGCGAACCTGTTTATAAGAATCAACAATGGGCATCTGCCTACGAGATTGATCCATTTTCTGTTTCTGAATCTGAAAGAAAAGGTCGCATTGAAGAATTGAGTTTGAAGCTACTTTCTGCAAAATCAGTTAACCATGCAAATGCCCACACCATGTATGTAAAAGAACAGAAGTTCTATGCCGATTCTTATGGCACGAGCACAACCCAACAACGCGTTCGGATGCAGACTCAGATCGAGGCGATATCTATTAGTGATGCCGGTTTTGAATCAATGCGAACTCTGGCGCAACCTGCCGGATACGGCTGGGAATGGATGGATAACCGAAACTGGAATTGGGATGAGGAAGTTTCGAAACTTCCAGATTTGTTGGAAGAGAAAGTAAGGTCACCTTCAGTTACTCCTGGTAAATATGATCTTTTGATTCATCCATCAAATCTCTGGCTTACGATTCACGAATCGATTGGACATGCAACCGAACTTGATCGCGCTATTGGCTATGAAGCCAATTACGCCGGAACCTCATTTGCAACCCCTGATAAGTTGGACAAACTCAAATACGGAACCGAACTCATGAACATAACTGGTGATCGAATCACCGAACATGGCCTAAGCACCGTTGGTTGGGATGATGAAGGCGTCGCAGCCCAGAAATGGGATTTGGTTAAAAATGGCATGCTTGTTGGTTACCAACTTGATCGAAGAATCGCCGCGAGAGTAAATCAAGATCGCAGCAATGGTTGTGCCTTTGCTGATTCACCAGCGCACGTTCCGATTCAGCGAATGCCAAATGTTTCACTGCAACCTAATCCATCTGGGCCAGAACTTGAAGAAATGATCTCCTCCATTGATGATGGAATTTATATTCTGGGCGATAAGTCATGGTCGATCGATATGCAACGTTATAACTTTCAATTCACCGGACAGCAATTCCATAGAATCAAGAACGGCAAAATTGTTGGCCAAGTAAAAGACCTTGCTTATCAAGCGACAACGACAGATTTCTGGGGATCGATGAGAGTAGTAGGCGGTCCATCAACTTATGTCCTTGGTGGAGCCTTCAACTGTGGAAAAGCACAACCTGGACAAGTAGCTGCAGTAAGTCATGGCTCGCCTGCTGCAATCTTTGAAAAAGTAAACATTCTTAATACTGTTGCAGAGGCTGGAAAATGATCGCAGCACAAGATCTGATTGAGAAGGTTCTGCAAAAAGCAAACTGTGATGAATGTATCGTAATTGTCAAAGAGAAATCCCAGGCAAATCTTCGCTGGGCAAATAGCACTCTAACTACCAATGGCGTAATTCAAGAGCGTAATGTCACTGTCCTCGCATTTGTTTCAACTGGCGCAGTTATGTCAACCGGCGGTGTCACACGAACTAATGTCTCTGAGTCAGAGATTGATTCTCTCTTTTCCGAAGCGATATCTGCAGCCAAAGCTGCTGGACCGGCAGATGATTACGCGCCCTTAGCAAAGGATGTAGCTATTGGCGAATGGAGCAATTCTCATAATCCAACTGGCCCAGAGGTATTTTCGAAATTTGCTCCTGATCTTGGCGAAATGCTGAAGAGCTCTGTTAAAGAGAAGATTGAATTATTTGGATATGCAGAACATACAAATCTAACTACCTGGGTTGGCTCTAAAGGTGGCTTACGATTGCGCAACGATTCACCAATTGGTCGAGTTGAAATGACTGGAAAATCACATGAGCGCTCTCGCTCCACTTGGGAAGGTGTTGAAACCCACGATTTCAAAGATGTCTCGATTGAAAAGATCGAGAAGGCAATAAAAGAGCGCCTAAATTGGCAGGCACGAAAGATTGATTTAGCTGCTGGAAAATATGATGCAATTCTTCCGGCGGGCGCGGTTGCAGATCTCTATACCTGGATGATTTGGGTTTCTGGAGCCAGAGATACTTGGGAAGGTCAGAGTGTTTTTTCCAAGAAAGGCGGCGGAACTCGCGTCGGAGAAAAACTTTCAAATCTTCCAGTAAATTTATATAGCGATCCCGCAAGTAAATTATTACCGGGATCCCCCTTTGTTACTCATTCAGTTTCAAGCTCCCTTGGTTCAATTTTTGATAATGGACAATTAACATCACGAGTGGATTGGCTAAAAGACGGCGTCCTGCAAAATCTGATTCAAACCAGAGCATCTGCGCAATTGACTTCACTTCCCTTTACTCCAATCGGCGATAACTTCTTTATGGAGATTCCGGGAGCTAGCGGAGACCTAAATAGTCAGATTGAGCAAATGAACGAGGGTTTGCTGCTAACTACCCTCTGGTACATACGTATGGTCGATCCAAATACTTTGCTTCTTACTGGTTTAACTCGCGATGGCGTTTACTATGTTAAAAATGGTGAAGTGCAAGGCGCAACAAATAACTTCCGTTGGAACGATTCACCGGTAAACGCTCTATCGCGTATCAAGGCGGCGGGAGCGAGTGAGTGGACCCAACCTAGAGAATGGGCCGAGTACGCAACTCATTTGCATGTTCCACCGATGGTCATCGGTGAGTTCAATATGTCGACCGTTAGCCCTGGAAGCTAAAGGCTACAGAGTATCCAGTGCTAGGTTAACCAGGCTATCTGCTCTGTAATTCTCTTCCCTCGGAATCCAGGTGAAGGTAATTAGCTGCGCTGGGTGAATTGTCTTCGCCTGCATTGCCAGCCTGGCTATTGGAACGCTTTTTATCTTCCATCGCCCGCTCATCTGTTCGACTATCAATTTACTATCTAGGCGGGCTTCGATGTGGGCCTGCGGATCTATCCTATGAGCCGCTTTGATGCCAGCAATCAGGCCTTGATACTCTGCGACATTATTGGTGGCTATGCCAATTCTCTCCGATATTTCAACCAGAACTTCATCTCCCTGGCAGACCAGGGCTCCATAGGCAGCTTGCCCAGGATTTCCCCTTGAGCCACCATCGGCATAGATAACTAGCTTTCGCGACACTTAAGAGAGCCTAATTAGAATTCTGCGACAATCTTCGCAGCGTACTAATTCATCTACAGGTAGAGAGTTAATCCTGGTTAGTTCAGCAGCGCTCATAGCTAAGTGGCAGCCCTGGCACTTGCCATCAGAGAGTCGAACGGCTCCAATCCCATCAGCTGTCGCTCTGATCCTTTCGTAGAGGTCTAGTAGCTCACCCTTTATCTCTTGAGCCAATACCTCTCTATCTGACTTTGTAGCGCTCCTTGCTTGCTCAATCTGGGCAAGTGCAAGATCGCGCTCTCTAATAGTTGCTTCAACTTCTATTGCTAACTCATCTCGCCTCTTTGATAGCTCGGCAATTCTGCTATCAAGTCCCTCTAGGCGCACCATCACTTCAAGTTCAACATCTTCGAGCTCTGAGCGCCTCTTATTGAGAGACTCTAATTCATGTTGAATCTGCTCAAGTTCCTTAGGTGTGCCTGTCCCAGATGCCAGGAGCTTCTCATCTTTTTCAATGCGAGATAGAACTTGCTCCACATCAACCTCTGACTTCAAGAGCTCATGCTTGATATCACTTCGCTCAGTACTGGCCGCCACTGCTAGATCTCTGGCGCTGGCATATTCCAAGCGTTTTTCGTCAAGAAACTTTGAATGTGGCAGATTATTCGCCCTATGTTCAAGCTGCATTAAGGATGAATCAAGATCTTGGAGCGCAAGGAGGCGCTCTTGGGATAGTTTCTCAGACTTCATCACCGCCCCACTTTAGGCTAAGAGGGGAAAGTGTCTATAAATCGCGCACTTTTCGTATCTGATTTAGGCTTGCGGCCTCATGAGAAGGAATCTTGCAGCCCTTATCTCCCTAACTCTCACCCTCTGGCTTTTTCCTTCCACTACCGCCACTGCAGTCAATCCAAAAAGTGGATCAAAGTGCACCAAAGTAAAGCAAGTGAAGATCTATAAAGGATTGCGTTACACCTGCCTTAAGTCAGGAAGGAAACTGGTTTGGAGCAAGGGAGAAAAGGTTGTTCCCGTTACAGCCATGCCCACTCCTACTCCGACCCCGACCCCGACCCCGACTCCGACCCCGACTCCGACTCCGACTCCGACCCCGACTCCGACCCCGACTCCGACCCCGACTCCTACTCCTACTCCTACTCCTACTCCTACTCCGACGAAGGTTGGATACACCATGGATCAAGTGCGAGCCAATAACAGCAACGCTAGCTGTTGGACCGTTATAGATAACAATGTCTATAACTTAACGAGTTGGATTTCCTCTCACCCAGGAGGAGCTGGAGCGATTCGCTCCCTTTGCGGCGTTGATGGAACTGCTTCATTCAGAGGAAAGCATGGAACTGGAGGATCACCCTCAGCCACTCTGGCAACTTATCTTCTAGGTCCGCTCTCTAGGTAACTCTCATTACCTCTTTAGGCTCTGGATATTTAGCTTTATCATCTTGATTAGCACTCCTTCATCTACCTTCCAATCGATGGGAACTTGAATCGTCTTCTTATTTACCTTATAGCCCTCAAGATCCTCCTTCATCGCCAATAAGATGCTAGCGTTCCAGGGAGCGATGAGAATGTGGTTTTTAAGTATTGATGCGCCAAATAAGTACTCATCACCCAGCTTAAACATAGGTTGATTCCAAGCAATGACCAGTTCTAGTTTCGGATATTTCTTCTGGATTACTCCAAAGATCTTCTTCATAGTCTCACTCTTTACGCCATCATGGCCTCTTAGATAACCATCTAGGTCATCAAAGCGCCTAGAACTCTTAGAACCTCTGGAATACATCACCAGGGCATTGGCGTGGGCCTGGCTAAATCCATGCTCCTGCTTTAGAAATGCAATCTGCTGCGGGTATTTAAGATCTGCGATTTCCTTCATGACCAAAAACCAATAGCTCATTGGCTGGCCATATTTGGCCTCTATCTTGGGAAAGTAGGCCGAACGCTCCTTTCCTGTCGAGGTCAGACTCAACTAATCCCGATCAATTAGCGATGAGAAGCCCCAGCCCCAAGCAAGGCAGAATAGGAAAACACCTAGCACATACAAGAGATCGCCCATGATTTAGACCCTCCTTTCTATCTTAACAAACTTGATGCAGACAATCTTGTACCCGATACCAACATTACAATCCTTTGGCTTTGCTTGAGTGGCAACCTACTTAGCCTAGGCAGAAGTAATAAAACTAACACCGAAGCCTATGGTGCTTGCTGAAAGCAAAGGGAGAAGAACCACAGCCCCGTGGACTATGAGTGGATGAAGCGGCAAACCACCCAGCGATACCCGCGTTCCATAGGGAAGGAAACAGACACCAGCGATGACCACTTCGCCAATCAGGGCAATTGCAACAAAACGCTCCGCAAAGGCGATTTCAATGGAACTTTCTTGCACCCGAGTTGATGGTGAGAGTCTGGGTGTGCGTATAGAAATCAAGGGCAGCTTTGCCTTGTTCGCGCATTCCGTACGAGGAGTCCTTATCGCCGCCAAATGGCGCATGGAAATCCACGCCGGCCGTGGGGCCATTCACTTTGACCATACCCGTGGCAAGTCGACGTGAGATTCGAAGCGATGCTTCAAGATCCCCAGTATGAATCGATGCAGTGAGTCCGTATCGGACAGCGTTAGCAAGTGTGACTGCTTCATCAGTCGTTGCAACTGTCGCGATGTGGGTTATCGGCGCGAAGACTTCCTCGCACATGAGCTGGTGTTCTGGCGGAATGGAATCTGTGAGCGTTGCACTGGGGAGATTGCCTCCAGTGGAATCAATCTTTCCACCAGAGATGACTTCTCCGATTTCCTTTGCTGAAGCAATTGCATTGGAGTAGTTCTTGTAGGAATCGGAGTGAATCAGCGGACCGAGGAATGTCTTCTCATCTCGTGGGTCTCCGGCGACAAGTGTTTCTGCGCTTGCAACGAGTGCTTCGACGACTGCAGTCTTACGTTTCTCATCGCCGACGATGATGATCCTTCTTGTGGCAGTGCATTTCTGTCCTGAGTAACTAAATGCGCCAATCTGAATGTGGGTCGCTAGCAAATCCAGATCGGCATCAGGGAGAACAATCGCCGGGCTATGTCCGCCCATCTCTGCCTGAACTGGCTTTCCGAGGGTTGCAGCGCGAGCGACAACACTCCTACCCACCTTGGCTGAACCAGTAAATGAGATGACATCGGCTAAGTCGACCAACTCAGCACCTATCTCTGCACCTCCGGGAACGAGATTGAAGATTCCCTCTGGCAGAGCCTTCTTCATCAGCTCTGCAACGAGTTGTGCGATCTTGGTAGCAAACTCACTCGGCTTGATGATCACTGCATTACCCGTGGCGAGAGCGGGAGCCGCCTTCCAGAGTGGAATAGCAACCGGGAAATTCCACGGTGTAATCAATCCTGCGACACCGTAAGGGCGTCGAAGCGAGAGAATTAGGTTCGGATCCATCGTAGGAATAGATGTGCCATCAGGATCAAGGACTGCCTGGCTAAAGTACTCGAGTATCGCAACGGCCCGCCCGAATTCTCCTCGCGCCTCTGTGATTGGCTTATGCACCTCATCGACCATCAGATCAACAAGTTGATCGCGATGAGCCGTGAATGTCCTAGCCGCTGATGAGAGAGCGGCGCTACGGGCGATGGGGTTTGCTGACCAGGATATCTGCGCTTTACGTGCGCCAAGAATGACCTCTTGAATACTCATCAACTAGACCAAGAATCCTTCCGGAAATGGATCACTTGCATCAAGTGTCCATGTGGATTCGCCCATTACCCATGCTCTGCCTCTTATCGTAGGAACTATCGCATCGAGAGTTCCGACTTTGGTCCGTTCCTTGATTCTTCCTTCAAAGATCGAACCTATCCATGACTCGTTGATCAAGACTTCGTCATCGCTCATCTCGCCCTTTGCAACTAACTGCGCAAGGCGAGCGCTCGTTCCAGTTCCACAAGGCGAGCGATCAAACCATCCTGGGTGAATTGCCATCGCATTTCGCCAATGAAGCCGGGAATCTCCAGGTGCGATGAAATCGACATGATGACAGACCGCTATCTCTGGATTCTCTGGATGGACGGGACGATTCTGCTCGTTGATCGCGTCGCTGATGCGAAGGCCGAGATCGAGAAACTTATTTCCATTTTCCCGTTTGAACTCGATGCCGACACGTTCGATGGGGACGATGGCATAGAAATTTCCACCATAGGCGATGTCATACCTCAGTTTTCCAAATCCTGAAACCTCGACATTTTGGTCGGTCGCCAAGAGAAAAGAGGGAACATTAGTGAGAGTCACGTGAAGTGCTTTTCCATCTTTGACCGCCGCATCAACGACAACCAACCCTGCAGGCGTATCGAGTCTGATTGTCGTAACGGGCTCAGTGACCTCCACCAAGCCCTTCTCCACTAAGACCGTGGCCACGCCGACGGTTCCGTGTCCACACATAGGAAGACATCCCGATACCTCTATATATACGACTCCCCAATCGGCATCGGCCCTGGTTGGCTTTTGCAAGATCGCTCCGCTCATTGCCGAGTGGCCACGAGGCTCGAACATCAACCACTTGCGAAAACCATCGGAGTTGGCCATGAAGTGAGCGCGGCGCTCGAACATCGTTGCGCCAGGGATCTCACCGAAACCATCGATGACCACGCGAGTAGGCATACCCTCGGTGTGAGATTCCACGGTTCGGACTGTACAAAGGATCTTGCTCAAGCGTTGAAGGCTTTCTTGAAGTGAAGATACTGCTGGTGAAGTTTTTCCTTATCCTTCCAAGGCAATGGAAGGCGTGGCAATCTCGTCGGACCACCGTAACGACCTTCGAACTCCATCGTCGTCTTGATTGCTTGGATGAACTCCTTCTGGCTATCCCAATGGTAAAGATCGTGAAGCGCTGCATAGAGCGGGCGAGCTCGCTCGAAATCTCCAGCCATTGCAAGGTCATAGACCATCTTCGATTCGCGAGGCAATGCGTTGGTGAATCCAGCGATCCAACCTGATATCCCGCCGGTCGCTAGTTCAAGGAGTAGATCGTCTGCGCCAACGATTACTTCGACGCGAGGTGCCAACTCATGTATCTGCCAAACCCTTCGCACATCACCGGAGAACTCTTTGATTGCTACGACATTCGATACTTCATCGCAGATCTTGCCCAGAAGTGATGGGATCAGATCGACCCTAGTATCAAAGGGATTGTTGTAAGCGATGATGTCGATTCCGACCCTCGATACCTCTTTGTAGTGTGCGATCACTTCTTCGTCGCTTGCTCGATAAGCAGTCGGTGGGAGCAGCATGACGGCAGATGCGCCCGCCTCTTTTGAGTGCTCAGCCCATTCCCGCGCTTCTCGCGCGCCATATGCTGCAATTCCTGGAACTACTTGAAAACCCTTCGGTGCGGCCTCAATCGCGGTGGCCACCAACTTCATTCGCTCTTCGCGGGTGAGGACTTGGTATTCACCGAGTGAACCATTAGGTATGACGCCAAGGGTTCCGAAGGATGCAAGCCAGGCAACATGCTCGGCATATCGATCGAAATCAATCGACAAGTCTTCGCGAAATGGCGTTGCTGTCGCGGTGAGAATTCCCTGCCAGGGTTTTGTGCTCATCGATGCTGTACCTATCTCTTCTGCTTAGGTTATTTTCTTCTACATGGCCATCATGCTAGTCGGAAAGTCCACCAAGCGTCACTACCCCACCGATCGGACGCACTGTCTCGCGATTTGCATCGGTGGCGTTCGGCACATCACCTCGCATGAAGTCGATGATCTCCTTTACATTCTTCTGACAGATTCGCCCCTGACATAGACCCATCCCGGCACGAGTGAAGAGCTTCGCTGTGCGCGCAGAATCGGCGCCAAGTTCACTTGCGGACTCCCTTATCTCGCCAGCGCGAACCTCTTCGCAACGACAGACGATGGTCGAGTCATCAAGGGATTCGATCCAACCTTTTGAAACTGGATATATCTTGGCTAACCCTGCTGCAAAGAATTGTTGCCTCATTCGGCGCCATTTCAATAGTGCGGTAGAGAAATATGAACCCCTGGATCTGTGACCCTTCTTCAAAAGATCCCTCGCAGCGATAGCGCCCTCAGAGATTGCAAGCTCATGGCCACCTATCCCGGTGATCTCGCCCGCGGCCCAGACGCCATCGAGAGAAGTTCGCTGATTTCCATCAACAAAAACAACAGCATCACCATGGAGAAACTTTCGTTCGAGACCGAGAATGCTTGCAAGAGTCATATCAGGGATAAATCCAAATGATGTCGCAATCAGATCAGCCGATAGTGACTTCTTAATTTGATCCTGCCTGAGATCACTTTTCACTCTGGCGATTTCGACGCCGATGATCTGCCCTGCATCGATTTTTCCCTCCGTGATAATCGTTTTCGAAAGAGTCTTTACGTCGTTGCCTTTCATGAACATCACAAAGCCAATTGCTTCAATAATCTTGCTCGGATTGAGTAGGAATGCAAAGGTATTTCGCCACCACCGAAAGAGACTCTGTGCTTCGATGATGCTTACTTCTACTCTCGTGCCAAGATCCTTTGCCACTTTCTTGATCGTCTTTGCCACGGGCATCGCGAAAACTCCACTGCCCGCGATGACGATTTTCTTGCCGGGAATGACTCCATACTCCTTCGCAAGGCTCTGCAAAGCACCCGCGCTCATCACTCCTGGCGCACTCCAATTCCCAAAGGGCAAGGTTCGCTCACTGGCTCCGGTGGCGATGATGATCTTCTCCACCTCAAGCGTCGTTGCTACATCGCCGATATCTAAGGCGATATGGATCCGAAAAGTCGCACCTACTCTCTCTATCTGCCAGACCGAAGAGGAAAGATGCCAGTTGATTTCAACCGAATGTGAAGGGTGATGCCTTGCATCAAACTCTTGGGCGGGAAAAGGACCGCCTACCTGATGGCGCCAGAACTGCCCGCCGATGCGCGGATTGGAGTCGATGACTGCGACACGAAGTGACCTCGAGGATTTCTGTAGTTCGCGAAGCGCAGATAGTCCCGCTGGTCCGGCTCCGATAATTGCAACTCGCTGTCTAAAGGGATCCTCGTTCAATCGCCTCACCCTGCGCCATCTTGAAACTCGACTTTGATTCCCTCTGTTGCAGAAATGAGACAAGCGCGCTGATTCGCTACGCCATCGACAACGACGATGCAATCAAAGCACTGACCGATACCACAGAAGATCGATCGTTCTTCGCCACTAAATCGGGTTCGACGAAGTGATTTCTTTCCACTGCGAATCAGAGCCGCTGCAACGCTATCTCCCGGTTCGAAAGAGATGCCTTCGCCATCAAAGGAGAAAGAATTCACCAACTTAGCGCACCCCCGCTAACTGGAAACGCCCTGGCGAGAATGGTTCCGGATTGATGAACGGCTTGACGCCTGTAATCATCTCGGCAATCAACTTACCACTTGCTGCCGAAAGCCCAATCCCTGCTCCTTCATGTCCAGCACAGTGATAGAGCTCTTTGATCTTGCTATCTGGGCCAATCACAGGAAGATGGTCGGGAGAGTAAGGACGAAATCCATTGTAGACCCGGAGCAATTGCGCATTCTTAAGGATTGGAAAGAGTGAGGTCGCTTGGCGCGCCAACTTCTTTATCACGGACACGCTGATCGACTTGTCATAGCCCACACGTTCACGGCTCGCACCAATCAAGATGTTTCCGCTCTTCGTCCCCTCAATGACTGTTGAGGTCTGAAGGTCGGCATCACTACTTGCGACATTATCCACATAGTCAGAGTCATAGACCTTATGAAGGACGTACTGTGGAAGTGGCGCTGTCACAAGAATGAATCCACGCCTTGGCATGATCGGCAGATCAGAACCAGCACGCTTTGCAATCTCACCCGCCCAAGTTCCAGCAGCATTGATCAGATGAGTTGTGCGATAGATGGAATCAGATGTTGAAATCCCAAGACCGTTGCTCCTCTGCTCAATAGACAGGACTTCTTGATGAGGAATGACTTGACCACCGCGACGCTGAAAGTCTTGGAGTATTCGGGCTGTAGCAAGCATCGGCTGACATTGGGCATCTTGCGGATAATGAACTCCGTATTCGATCTCCGGTGAGATGTATGGTTCTAGTCGCGACAATTCGCTCTTATTCACTTCTCGCGCATCAACGCCCACCTGACTCTGTGATTGCGCGAGAGCACGAAGTGGTTCAGGATTATTTCGCGCGACTGAGAGACCACCTTTGGCCACTAGTTCGAATGTGTCACCAACCCGTGCTCCGACCTCAAACCAGAGTTCACGAGAGATCAGTGCCAAATCGAGTTCTGGCCCCGGAGTCTTATCCGAGACCATGATGTTTCCTTCGCCACTACCAGTCGTTCCACTCGATACTGCATTTCTATCGATGACGATGGTTCGAAGGCCGGAAGCGATTGCATAATGAGCGCACATCGCGCCCACTATTCCTGCCCCAATGATGACCAGGTCTGAGCCGATCTCCCGCTCTGACGAAGTGGGATTTCGGGTCATGTGAGAAAGTCTGCCAGAAGGTCAATTTCCATGGGGATCCCCTTGGGTCTTATGGGAGTTCCATTGGCAATAACGAAAAAGTTACTCTGTCTCGCTCGCTCGATTTCTGCCCCTGCTGGTCAAAGGCCCCCTACTCACCCTAGGGTATCCCTTGAACCAGGGGGTGACCTCTGGTTAAACCTAGGAAAGGTATACCTAATTAAATGAAGTACAAATCTGCAAAGATCGCAATTGTTGCTATCGCAACCGCTGCTCTCGGCTTGGGACTCGTCTCAAGTGCGCAGTCAGCTCCCAAGACACTCTGGATCTCATCTGACCTGCCAAAGCAGGGCGGATCTGCTGATCAGAGCGCCTCGACCAACAAGGCGATCCGTTTGCTTCTCAAACAAATGGGCAACAAAGCTGGCCCGTACACAATCAAGTTCCGTGAGTACGACAACTCAACGGCAGCCAAAGGTTCTTGGGACGATGCACAGTGCGCGAAGAACGCACAAGCACACGTCGCATCTCGTGACGAAGTAGCAGTCATGGGTACCTACAACTCAGGTTGCGCGAAGATCATCGTGCCAATCCTCAACCAGGATCCAAAGGGTCCAATGATTATGGTTTCCAATGCGAACACCAACCCAGGTCTCACAAAGAACTGGGATCCAGGCGAGCCAGGCAAGTACTACCCAACCGGATTCCGTAACTACTGGCGTGTAGTCACCACCGATGACAATCAGGGTAACGCGGCTGCTGCGTTCGCAAACAGCCTCGGCGTTAAGTCTGTCTACGTCCTCAATGACCGCCAGACCTACGGCCAAGGTGTTGCACGTGCATTCACTGCTGCCGCCAAGAAGTTGGGTATCAACGTGCTCTCACCTGGTGATGCCGGCGAAGGTTGGGACGAAAAAGCTCCTAACTACGAGGCACTCTTCGTCAAGATCGGCGCACTCAAGCCAGAAATGGTCTATGTCGGCGGTATCTTCGACCTCAATGGTGGACAGCTCGTCAAGGACAAGGTTAAGTTCCTCGGCGACAACACCAAGGTCAAGTTCATGATGCCAGATGGCTTCACCGGTTACCCAGACTTCTTGGCTCTGCCAGAAGCTGCTGGTGCATACCTCTCCTTCACTGGTCTTTCAATCGATCAGTTCCCGAAGGGTGGCGCAGCCGAGCAGTTCCAGAAGGCATATCTAAAGGAGTACAAGGAACCTCCAACGAGCTCCTTCTCCGTCTACGGTGCTGCTGCTACACAGGTAATCCTTGATGCAATCGCACGTTCCAATGGAACACGCAAGGACATCTTCCTCAAGATGAAGACTGTCGATATCCCAGCTAAGAAGTCTACAGTTGGAACCCGCCTGAAGTTCGATGACAACGGTGACATCCTCTCAAAGGACATCACCATCCTCATCGTCAAGGACAAGACAGAGACCTTCGTCAAGAAGATCACTATCAAGTAACACCCATCAGTAACGGATCTGGGTGGTCGCCTAAGCGGCCGCCCAGATTCACAACTTCTTGAGTCTAGGAGTTAGTCTTGGCAAAGTCCGCAGAGATGCAGAAGTTCAAAGGCACTCCCGGCCAAATCCGTAGACAACGTATCGAGCGAACCGGTGCAATCGTCATCTCTCTCGTCCTCGCAGCATGGATTCTGGTCAACCTTCTCAAATCCCCACAACAGGTCGCCCAAGTGGCAGTCCTCGGCCTACGTAATGGTCTTCTCTATGCTCTGATCGCCCTCGGTTACACGCTGGTCTACGGCATCATCGAGCTGATCAACTTTGCGCATGGCGATCTCTTCATGCTCAGCGCCATCTTCTCTTCATATTTCATCACTGTCTGGTTCAAACAAGATGAATCCAACCCAGCAGGTTGGCTCACCTTCATTTCGGCGCTATTTGCGGTGATGGCCTTTGGGGCGGTGATCAACGTTCTTATCGAACGACTCGCATACCGAAGGCTTCGAAACGCGCCACGGTTGGCGCCACTCATCACTGCCGTTGGTATGTCCTTCCTCCTAAACTTCATTGGATTGAAGTGGAATGGTTCGACTCCTCGCCAGTGGCCCTCAGTGATTCCCAACAATGACATCTACATTGGTGAAGTTCGCATCAACATGACGACAATTCTGCTATTGCTCGTTGGAGTCCCATTACTTCTTGCACTTAACTTCATCGTTACAAATACAAAGAGTGGCAAAGCGATGCGTGCGACCGCTCAAGACAAGCAAGCAGCAGCTCTAATGGGTATCAACGTCAACAAGACCATCGCTTTCACTTTCGCAATCGGTGGCGCGATGGCTGGTGCAGCAGGGTTGCTCTACCAGCAGTCAATCGGCACCACGAACTACAACCTGGGATTCCAACTCGGTCTTATCGCCTTTACCTCTGCGGTCTTAGGCGGAATCGGCAATCTCTGGGGCGCGGTCGTTGGCGCTCTTCTTATCGGACTTGTTCAAGGCCTCAATGACGGACTTCCCATCGCTTTCGGTCAGCAATGGTCACAGACCGTTGTCTTTGCCATCCTGATCACCATCTTGGTCTTCAAGCCAGCGGGCTTGTTGGGCAAGGTCACGACGGAGAAGGTGTGATATGTCAACAGCTCTGGTAAAACCCCAAAACGTCACACGCTCCAATCGAAAGTGGATAATCGGCTATTCGATTGCCGGTGCTTTTCTTTACTTCGTCTATCAATTTCTCCTCAACTGGGAAGGATTGCCACTTGGAATTTATGACGCCATCAATCGATGGATGCCCCCTGCTGCCGTCAATGAGTCACTTGTTTATGTGATCATGGCACTTGGCCTCAACATCGTCGTGGGATATGCAGGGCTCCTAGATCTTGGGTATGTTGCTTTCTGGGCGATCGGCGGATATTGCGCCGGGTGGTTCATGTCGGAGTTCTTCTACTTCCTTAAAATTCACTTCTTTGGGGCCGTCCCGGCCGAAGCGCCTGGTATCCATATCAACTTCTGGTTGGTCTTGATTATTGGCGGCTTTGTCTGTGCCTTCTTCGGTGCCTTGATCGGGGCACCGACGCTTCGTCTTAAGAGCGATTACCTCGCCCTTGTGACCCTGGGATTTGGCGAGATCATTCCTCAGATCTTCTTCAACGGTGAGAACTTCTTTGGCTTCAATATCTCCAACGGCACTAAGGGAATCGTTCAGGTCGATCCAATCCCGGTCGGATTCAAAGATCTTGGTCCGTTCGACTTTGGATGGAAACTACTTATCTTTCTCTTCCTCGCTGCCGTCATGGTCTTCATCTCACTTCGCCTACGACGCGGACGTCTTGGACGAGCATGGCTTGCGATTCGCGAAGATGAACTCGCGGCGAGCATGATGGGCGTTCCTTTGATGCGCACCAAACTCCTCTCCTACGCAGTCGGTGCATTCGCTGGTGGACTGGGTGGCGTTGCATTCGCAACACACGTCAATGGCGTCTACGCAGAGCGTTTTAACTTTGCCATATCGATCTTCCTCCTTGCGATGGTTGTCTTGGGTGGAATGGGAAATGTCTGGGGCGTGATCCTTGGTGCATTCGTTCTCTCCTGGGTCAATGGAAATGGACTCTCTGCCTTTGGCGCCTTGTATAACGAGCGATTCGGCACAGAGATAGATTTCGCATCCTTCACCTTCCTACTCTTCGGACTCGTCTTGATCCTGATGATGCTCTTCCGTCGAGAAGGGTTGCTCCCTGAGTCAAGGTTGAAACTGGTTCTCCATGAAGGCGACATTGATGAGAGAGAGGCTTCAGGAAAGAAGGCAAGATGAGTAACGTCCTGGAAGCAAAGAACATCAGCGTTGCCTTTGGTGGTCTCCTTGCCGTCAACAGCGTCGACTTTGATATTCCTAAACGCAAGATCGTATCCTTGATCGGACCAAACGGAGCTGGCAAGACCACGCTGTTCAATGTGCTCACTGGTCTCTATAAGCCTTCAGTGGGAACGATTAGCTACGAAGGCAAAGACATCACAGACCTTCCGCCTCATAAGATCGCATCAATTGGAATCGCTCGAACTTTCCAAAACATCAGACTCTTCGGTTTGATGACTGCACAAGAAAATCTCCTCGTTGCGATGCACTCCAAATTGAAGTCAGGTATCACCTCCACGATCCTTCGCACTCCGAAACAACGTCGCGAAGAGAGCGAAGCTGAAGACAAAGCGCAGTACCTCCTTGACTATGTCGGAGTCGGAAAGTGGACCTATGAGTTTGCACGAAATCTCTCCTACGGGGATCAGCGACGCCTCGAGGTTGCACGCGCACTAGCACTTGACCCCAAGGTCCTTCTCCTTGACGAGCCGACCGCGGGTATGAATCCGCAGGAAACAGGAGTCTTCATTGATTTCGTCAGGCGACTCGTTTCAGAGAAAGACATCTCTGTGATGTTGATCGAACACGATATGAAAGTTGTCATGAGCGTCTCTGAGCGAATCACCGTCTTGGATCAAGGCGAAAAGATCGCTGAGGGAACTTCGGATCAGATAAAGAGCAATGCACGAGTCATCGAGGCCTACCTCGGTAGGGCTAAGGAGGGGCGAGCATGACCGCGATGCTAGAAGTCAAGAACATCGAAGTCGCTTACGGAAAGATCGTCGCGGTCAAAGATGTCTCACTCACCGTCAATCAAGGTGAAATCGTCACTCTCATCGGTTCTAACGGAGCTGGAAAGTCGACGACGCTTCGCACAATTTCAGGTCTTCTCAAGCCGCGAAAGGGCGAGATCACCTTCAAAGGCGAGCGCATCGATGGAAAGCCAGGTCATACGATCGTCAGCGCAGGAATCTGCCAATCCCCTGAAGGTCGCCGAATCTTCCCTCGAATGTCCGCTCGAGAGAACTTGGAGCTTGGCGCATTCCTTCGCAATGACAAGGCTGGAGTCGCTGCCGATATGGAGCGAGTCCTCGACCTCTTCCCGCATCTTCGCGAGCGAATCGAACAACGCGCTGGAACTATGTCCGGTGGCGAGCAGCAGATGCTCGCTGTCAGCCGTGCGCTGATGGGAGCACCTTCCCTTTTACTCCTGGATGAGCCATCAATGGGTCTTGCACCCATTTTGGTAGAGGCGATCTTCGATACCATCGTCAAGATCCGAGAGCAGGGAACCACGATCCTCCTTATCGAGCAGAACGCTATGGTCGCCCTCGAGGTGGCAGACCGGGCTTATGTCATGGAGTCAGGCGAAGTGAAGATGAGTGGTAAAGCCTCTGATCTGAAGAAGGACGAAGCGATCACCAAGGCATATCTCGGCGGACACTGATCCCTCAAAAGCTATCCCTCGGATAGCGCCTCACTTGATCGCGTTCTCGCCCGTTAGCGCCAGCCCTATGACGAGGGTATGTACCTCGTGCGTACCCTCGTAAGTCAATACCGTCTCAAGATTGCTCATATGACGAAAAACCGGGTACTCGGTGGTGATTCCTGCGCCACCTAGAATCGAACGAGCAGAGCGAGCAACTTCTAACGCGCTTTGTACATTGTGATACTTACCCATACTGATCTGTTCTGGCTCTATCTTTCCGGCATCTTTCAAATCTGCAAGGTGATAGGCAAGAAGAAGTGATGCGGTGACCTTCGAAGCCATCTCCGCGTACTTTGCTTGGGTCAACTGATAGGCAGATATCGGACGATCGAATTGGATTCGAGTCTTTCCATAGCCAAGCGAACTCTCGAGGCAATCACGCGCCGCGCCAACGACCCCGAAAATGATTCCAAAACGCGCCTCTGCAAGACACATCAGCGGTGCGCGAAGGCTCGTCGCTTTCGGAAGGCGATACTGGTCTGGAATGCGCATACCCTCAAAGACCAACTCTGAGGTGATCGAGGCGCGAAGTGAGAGCTTGTGTTTGATGAGGTTGGCCTTGAAACCTTTCGTATCCGTGGGAATGGCAAAACCACGGATTCCTTCATCGGTATTTGCCCAGACAATTGCTACATCTGCGATATTGCCGTTTGTGATCCACATCTTGGAACCGTTGATCACCCAATCATTTCCATCGCGCTTTGCGAATGTTCTCATCCCAGATGGGTTAGACCCGAAGTCGGCCTCAGTCAGGCCAAAGCATCCAATCAACTCTCCCTTTGCCATCCCCGGAAGCCATCGCTCCTTCTGGGCATCACTTCCGTACTCATGGATCGCAAACATGGAGAGCGAACCTTGCACTGAGATAAGGGAACGAAGGCCAGAATCGACCGCTTCTAGCTCAAGACATGCGAGCCCATAGGAGAGCGCATCAGAACCTGCACACCCATAGCCATCCAAATGCATCCCAAGGATTCCAAGTGATCCGACTTCACGAGCGATTTCTCGAGCCGGTATCTCCTCGCACTCAAACCACTCACCGATCTTCGGTCGTAGTTCACGGTCTGAGAATTCTCGAAGCATCTTCTTGAGAGCGCGCTGTTCTTCATTAAGACGCGCATCAAGCGCTAGGACCTCGGTGAGATTTCGAGCGGGTTTCTCTTTGCTCATCTGGTCATCTTAGACGATATTCAATTCTGGTCTCAGTGAATCTGGTCGAGAGAATCTCTCTGCAGATAGCGCAGTAATGTCGATGAACGGTTCCTTTTCGAGATATAGGTCACGCAAGATCTCCCCGATGGCTGGACCTTGCAAGAAGCCATGGCCACTAAATCCTGTCGCGTAGAAGAACCTGCTCACCGACTTGTATTCACCAAGGATCGCGTTGTGATCGGGCGTCACTTCATAGAGCCCGCTCCATCCACTCTGTATCCCAAGATCAAGGAGCCTTGGCGCCCTCTTCTCTGCAAGTGCGCCTAACTTTTCTGCGAATCGGGGGTCTCGCTTCAACTCGAATCCAGGAGGATTACTCGAATCCGAAAATCCCATCAAGATTCCCTTGCCTTCGCGGTGCCAGTACAGCGAGGTCGAGTAATCAATCGTCATCGGGAATTCTTCTGGCAAGTCATCAAACTCTCTGCCTAGCGGTTCTGTGATCGCAAGTTCTCGTCGATAGGCAGTGACCGGGAGTTCAAGTCCGACCATTGCCGCAACCTCAGGCGACCAAGCTCCAGCACAGTTGATCACAGCGCCTGTCTTGATTCTCCCCGCACTTGTCGTGACCGCCTCGATTTCACCGCCTTTGAGCTCGATTCCAGTGACACGAACTCCAGTCTTCACTGTTGCACCATGTTTGCGTGCACCTGCCGCATAACCCAGAACAACCGCTTCAGGAGTGCAGTGACCATCGTTAGGTGTGAATGAACAAGCAAGAACTCCCTCTTCACTCAGGAGGGGTGAGATCTTGGACGCCTCTTTGGCGCTGAGCATTCGAGATTCGACTCCAAGACTCTTCTGCAACTCTGTTGATTGTTCAAAGCGCGATACATCCTCGCTCTTGGTGAGGGCGAAGAGATAGCCGGGGCGACGCAGATCAATTTCATAGCCAGGGCGCTCCAAGAACTTTGAGAAGAGGTCGAGTGAGCGTGCACCTAAAGCGATATTCAATTCATCGGAGAAATTGGCTCGAACACCACCTGCTGCCTTCGACGTTGAACCACTCGCTAATTCTTCTGCTTCAAAGAGCGCGACCGACACCCCCGCCTCAGCGAGATGAAAGGCGGTGGAGGCGCCCATCACTCCCCCGCCGACGACGACGACATCGACTCGTTCCGGCAGTTGCATATCAGAGCGTGAAATCAGGATTGTGATCGATTTCGATCACATCCATCTGTGCCTTCTGTAACTTATTCGACCAATCCCAGTTCATCGACTGCCATCGTGTGAACTGATCGAGGACCCAGATTCCGCTCTGCCGCGATCCATTTCCGCTCTTGCCATTTCCACCAAAGGGAAGATGCGCCTCTGCGCCCGAGGTCGAGTTATTGATTGAGACCATTCCGGCAGAGATTCCCTCTCTAAAGCGCCAGACGCTATCGGGATTTGTGCTGTAGATCGCCGACGAGAGTCCGTAGCCATGTCCATTGGAAAGCTCGATCGCTTGATCGAGATCTTTGAATGAACCAACGGTGACAAGGGGACCAAATGTTTCGGTGTAATAGAGCTCATCATCACTGTTTATCCCAGAAATGATAGTTGGATGGGCGTAGATACCCTGTGAAGCATCCCCTACAAATCCTGCGCGAGGATTCTCGGCAGTGATCCTTCCAATTCCCGATGAACCTGAGATTTTGTGATGTGCCTTGATCATGGCTAGATGCTTGAGGTGATTCTCTAGGTACTTCTCGCTGATCATCGGACCATAGAGCACATCCTGGAACGGATCCCCAATTTTCGCCCCCTCAACCAACTTCGAATATCGAGCCAAGAATTGATCGTGAATAGATTCATGAAGCCATAGCGTTCCGAGAGAGGTGCAACGCTGTCCTGCCGTGCCAAAACCGGCGAAGAGCGCACCTTCCAGAGCGAGGTCGAGATTTGCATCGGGCATCACCACCATCGGATTCTTCCCGCCCAGTTCAAGACAAGCGCTCTGGACATACTCGCCCGTCTTCGCTCCGATGCGTCGTCCGACCTCTGTTGATCCTGTAAATCCCACTTTATTGATCAATCCTTGCTGCAATCCCTCTTCGAGAGCAGAGAAGGTCTCGCCTCCCTCTGCTACTAAGGTGATGAGTAAGTCCTGAGGGATCCCGCCAGCATGAAAGAGTGAAGTCAAAGCTTTAGCGACAACTGGCGTGAATTCGGATGGCTTCCAGACGACCGAGTTGCCGGCAAGAAGGGCCGGGACGATGTACCAAGAGGGAACAGCGGCAGGGAAATTTCCTGCGGTAATGACAAAGACGCTTCCTACTGGATTTCTAAAGGTAAAGAGATTCTTTTTTGGCATCTCACTCGGCACTGTCTGGCCATAGAGCCTTCGCCCTTCGCCAAGGAAGAAATCACAGGTGTCGATGACCTCTTGAACCTCACCAAGTGCTTCCAGGTAGACCTTTCCCATCTCTCGAGTGACAAGTTTCGATAGCGCTTCCTTGTTCTTCTCAACTAACCGTCCAACATTTGCAATGACGCGGCCTCGTACTGGAGCCGGCACCTTCGCCCAACTTGCTTGGGCGATTTTTGCTCTCCGAAGCGCCTCGACGATATCTGCGCTCTTGGCTTCTGGGGCTTCACCGACTTTATCGCTGCGGTTGGATGGACTAAAGGAAGTGAATGTCATCTCGTTATCTAACACCAAAGAGAGATGAAATTCCATGAGTTATTGTTGAGCCGTGACACATACGCAAACCGTTGCTGATGCAATCCTTCGAATCCTGGCATCTCACGGAGTCCGCTTTGCCTTCGGAATTCCTGGAGTTCATAATCTCGCCTTCTGGAAATCAGATGTAGAGGGCGCTCCCCGAATCATCAATGTCCGACATGAACAGAGCGCTGTCTACGCTGCTGATGGACTCGCGCGAACAACTGGCGGAATTGGTGTCGCACTCACCACAACTGGACCTGGTGCGGCTAACACCCTCGGTGCATTCGGCGAAGCAGCCATTTCGCGATCACCACTACTGGTGATCTCATCTGAAGCACCGATTGGTTTTCGGACCAAGGGCATCTATCGCGGATATCTCCATGAAATGGGCGACCAAGCATCTCTCTTTGCTCCCCTCGCAAAAGTGACCGTGTCAGGTTTTCCTTTGGCCAAGAGTGCAACGACTGCATCAGAGGCGATTGGATTTCTAGAAGAATTGATAGCTGAGATCATGAAGGCTCCAACCGGTGCTGGATATCTCGGTATTCCCGCAGATATTCTCTCTGCGCATTTTGAAGGAAAACTGGATACGCCTACTGTATCTTCCGATCCTCACATCAAGTTTGATGATCTATCAGAGCTCATTAGAACCTCTGAGCGAGTCATCTTTTGGGTGGGTGGTGGCGCCACTGGAGTGGATCTAGAGATTGCAAGACTCTCTGAACTTTTCAAAGCACCGATCATCACGACATTTGCCGGTCGAGGCATAGGCGCTTCAAGTCGCTTCTCACTCGAGATTCCAGTACATGAACCTGAAACTGGCGAACTCCTTGCTAGCGCAGAGCTCTTACTCATCATGGGAAGTCAGTTTGATGGGATGAATACCAAGAACTGGAGCATCAAACTCCCGCCAAAGGTTGCAGTTATCGATGCAGCTCCTGAACTAATCCAGCGAAATACCAAGATAGATATCGCTATCAAGGCCAACCTGAAGTCCGTGCTCCTTGAAACGCTCTTTTCCTTGGAAGAGAAAGATGAGTGGGTCGATGTCGCCTCGATAAACAAGAAGGCTCGAGCGAGAATCGCCTCGACTCCTGAGGGAATTGCTGGAATGGCTCTCGTTGATGCCATTGATCGAAGTTGGCCAGATGAGGGGCGAATCGTCTTGGACATGTGTATCGCAGGGTATTGGTCTGGCGGATACGCTCGTGGAAAGCGAGCACGGCGGATGGCTTATCCGGTCGGTTGGGGCACTCTTGGATTCGCATTGCCATCAAGCATCGGCGCGGCAATTGATGGCACAGCAACGCTCGTGGTCGCAGGCGATGGGGGAATCGCTTTCGCACTCTCCGAACTTGCAACGCTGGTTCAGGAATCACTTCCGGTGACCATCCTGCTTCATGACGATGGCGGCTATGGCATGTTGCGCTACGACCAGAAGGTGATGAACGCTCCCGAGCGGGGGGTAGATCTTGTCAATCCCAATTGGAGATTGCTTGCGGAAAGTTTTGGAGTTTCCTTCAAAGACACGAACCTAGATTCACTATCCAATGATCTTGGCGAATCTCTCAATATCAAAGTTCCGCGCCTATTGCTCTTGCGTGATCGGCTCTTGCCGCCTCGGACTACATCACCGCGCTGGAGAGAGAGTCAGGCGAACTAGCGCGTGAGCCCTGCTTCACCGAGGAAGAAGAAAATCGTCAGCGCCACTGCCGCCCAGAGGAATCCACTCCACCACGATTGACTTAACTTCATCTTGTAGGGAGTCCAGTCCATGGCGCCAAGTTTCTTATCTTGGCGAATCTTGTTGCGGTAGTTGATCACCATGAAACCAGCGACGAATATTGCCCAGATGAACATAAATCTACTTGTCATGAGCCGAGCCTATCTAAAGCGATCTGGATTGACTCAATAGGGTTCACAGTCGCTTATAGAAATATGTGGTTGCGACCAGAGTTCCATCAGGGTTAGTCGCATAATCGGGAATCGATCCCACTCGATTCCATCCCCAAGCTTCATAAACGACATCGGTGAGAAATCCTGTCGCCGAGTCCAAGGTCAGAAGAGTCACTCCCCTGCGCTTTGCCTCATCACAAGCTTTGGATTGCAAGGCTGAAGCTATTCCTCGTCTCTGATATGCCGAGTGAACCATGAGCTTTCGAAATTCTGCTCGATGTCTTGCATTAGATCTCGACTCCCTGGTGATGATCGTGCACCCTGCAACCACTCCATCGACTCGAGCTACAACCAAGAAACTGCCACCGGTGAGATTAGAACTCTCACTTCGCCAAAACTCAAGGAGATCGGCATCGCTATTTGATTGAAGAAAGCCGATTGAGAATCCGCCATTAATCGAGTCGCGGAGGAGTCTTACAAGCGCCTGGAAATCGGCGTCGCTTAAGTTTTCGGCCGAGTCAATGATCTCCAGTCGAACGCCATCCTCGCTCGCCACCTCTCCATCCTATTACCCTGAAGTGAACTAGGACGACGAGCAATGACTAAGTGACTTCTCGTGCCATAGGATTTTCGACATGGCTACCTTCCTCTCCCAATCAGAGATAGAAGCTCTCTGCACTCTCGAGGAAGTGATTGCAACTCAAAGAGAAGTTTTCGCCAGACACGCACGGGCGGAGACAGTCCTTGGGCCTCGCGCAGTTCTCACCCAAGGTGAGAATGCACAGTTCTCCTACATCGCACGGGCAAGTAGCGGAGGCCCAACTATCGTCAAGTTCGGAACGGTCGTGCCTTCGAATGCTCAGAGAGGATTACCAGCAGTCCAAACTACCGTCGCAGTTCTCGATGCTGAGACCGGATCTCCCACTCACTTCTTTGATGGTGAGACAGTTACGAGACTTCGAACCGTAGCTACCAGCATGGCTGTAGCCAACACCGTGACTGCCCATGCCAAGAGAATCGCAATAGTTGGAATAGGACACCAAGGATTAGCCCACGCAACGGCCGCACGAGAAATCTTCCAACCGCTAGAACTCATCGGAATCTCACGCCAGGCAAATAGTTCATGTGCAGGCGACTCTCCCTTTACCTCGATTACCTCTGACATCTCATCGCTCGACGGTTTTGACCTAGCCTTCCTCTGTACTAACTCCATGGCCCCAGTTCTTAGCAACCCCCTTGCTGAAAACTCCCTAGTGGTATCGATTGGATCATTTGCACCAAACCGCTCAGAAATCTCACCCGAGTTGCTATCAAAGGCTGACCATCTTTTCGTTGATGACCCAGCCATCTCAATCGAACAATGTGGATCGGTCCGGGGGGCCCTTGCCCAGGCGACGCGCAGCTGGACCGAACCTCGAGGAATCGGTTCACTCTTCCACGGACCTACCCCTACTATCTTAGGGAGAAGTTATTTCTTTAGCGTAGGGCTAGGTATTCAAGATGCTGCCCTCGTTGAACTCCTTCTTAAGAAGATGGGGAGGTGATGGCTATGGCTTTGAGCATTGATACGGCATCATCCCTTCTCAAAGACCATTGGAATTGTGAAGGCAAAATCACCGCGCTTATTGGTGAGCGCGATCTCAACTTCAGAGTCGATGGCGAGAAAGTCCACATCTTCAAGGTTTATCAGGATTCCGAGGAGAAACGGGCGCTTCTTCATCTGGAAGATCGTGTGCTCGAGCACCTCAATGCATTAAGGGATCTAAAAGATTCGATAGTTCCTCGCGCGCTTGCGAACGAGAGTGGATCCACTCTCGTTGCAACTGATGGAAAATTGCTTCGTCTTCTCACTTGGATTGAAGGTCCGATGTGGGGCGAGATTGGATCTCATTCAAGTAATGACCATCTCAATCTTGGGCGGATGATTGCGCTTGTTGATAAATCACTGGCGACCTTGCCGATGGACGGCGATGAGATCTCGCTAACTTCACGTTCCTTCATCTGGAATATGAATCAAGCTCAATCACTTCTCGGGTGGAGCGAGAAGATTGAAGATACAAGGATCCGAAAACTGGTAGAGAATCTTATCTCGAGGGAAGCCGCACAATCCCTAGACACCTTGGCGACTTTGCCTCCTCAACTGATCCATAACGATGCCAACGAATGGAATATAGTCCTTGGTAAGAACTCCCTCGGGCTTATCGATTTTGGCGACCTTATCTATGCGCCACGAATCGTGGGAGTGGCTGTCGCATCGGCTTATCTAGCCATGCACTCAGAGAATCCTGCAATAAATATCTGTGATCTACTCCGTGGTTATCACTCGCTTTCACCACTTGCCAGTGACGAGGTTGCACTTCTCTACGACCTAATGCGAGTGAGAATCGCAACGAGCATCGCAAATGCCGCCCTACAGAGTTCGGAGAATCCAAGAAATCACTATCTCAATATCAGCCAAGGTCTTGCGCCGAAAGCGCTCTCCCGTTTACCCGATAGCGAGCGCAACCTCTGGTTCTATCGGTTCCGAAATGCCATCGGCCTGGAAGCAGATCCACTCTCGAAGGAGATCCGCTCCTATCTTCTAAATCGAGTGAATCCCAAAGATGTCCTTGGTATCCCACTCCACTCAGCCAAGAAAGTCTGGATCGATTGGTCGGTTGATGCGCCAAAGCTCCCCCTCACCACTGAAGAGGTCGCAGATTTCCTACATAAGAACAGCGCAGATGTTGGAATCGGAAGATATTGTGAGAATCGAGCGGTCTACACATCAGATTCTTTCGATGCCGACGCCCCAAGTGCTCGCACATACCACCTCGGCGTCGATCTCTGGCAGAGCGCCGGTGCACGGGTACATGCGCCACTGGCGGGAACTATTGAAATTTTCAATGACAACGATGCCTACCTTGACTACGGACCTGTCGTGATTCTTCGTCATGAGACGGATAAGGGCCATTCCTTCTTTACTCTCTATGGTCATCTCGCCAAGGAATCTCTAACGCTCTGGCAGGTCGGAAAGAAGATCCAGGCTGGTGAGTTGATCGGGTGGATGGGCGATGAAAGTGAGAATGTTGGGTGGCCACCTCACCTTCACTTTCAACTCATCACAGATCTCTGTGGAATGGGAATCGATATCTACGGCGTCGCACCGCGAGATGAAGTCTCGCTCTGGCGGAGCATCTCCCCAAATCCCAATTTGATTCTTCGCATCGCAGAAGGTACAGATGCTCATAGTCGAATCACTGGAGAATCGATCAAACGAGATCGTGGCTCAACTATCTCGCAAAATCTCTCGCTCAACTTCTCAAAGCCCCTCCATATCGTTCGCGGCGAAGGTGCATACCTCTATGACGAGAGTGGGCGCGCATTCCTCGATATGGTCAACAACGTCGCACATGTCGGCCATTGCCATCCACGCGTGGTCGAAGCTGGGGTGCGCCAGATGCGCACCTTAAATACCAATACTCGATTCCTTCATCAGGGCATCACAGAATATGCCCGCTCGCTCATTGCCACGCTTCCAGATCCACTGAGCGTGATCTTCTTCGTCAACAGTGGAAGTGAGGCGAACGATCTCGCCATTCGACTTGCACGTGCCCACACCAAACGAAACTCTGCGATCGCCTTAAGGCATGGCTATCACGGTCATACCGAGTGCGTGATAGAGATAAGTCCCTACAAGTTCCTCGGGAAAGGTGGGCTTGGCAAGCCTTCTCATTGTGGCCTCGCTGAACTTCCAGATACTCTCCGCGGTCTCTATCGTGGCGAAGGCGCTACCTCTCGTTATCTCGCCCAGCTAAGTGAGGTGATTGACTCATTTGCCGGTGGAGTCGGTGCCTTCTTTGCCGAATCGATAGTAAGCACCGCAGGTCAGATAGTCCTCCCCGATGGCTATCTGAGATCTGCATTTAAGGCGATTAGAGATTCTGGTGGAGTCTGCGTCAGCGATGAGGTGCAGATCGGCCTGGGACGAGTTGGCGAGCAATTCTGGGGATTTCAACTCCATGGCGTTCTGCCCGATATCGTCACGATGGGAAAGCCACTCGGTAATGGCCACCCGTTAGCTGCAGTCGCGACTACTCCCGAGATCGCCGCCTCATTTAACAACGGTATGGAGTACTTCAATACCTTCGGTGGAAATCCTGTCAGCGCAGCGATTGGTCAAGCAGTCTTTGATGTCGTCGAAGATGAAGGGCTCCAGCGAAGCGCCCTTCGTGTCGGTCAATACTTGCAAGATGGAGTTCGACGGCTCGCTCAAGATCACCCCATCATTGGTGATGTGAGGGGACATGGCCTTTTCATCGGTGTCGAATTGATTAAGGACCTCGATCACCCTGCGACCGCTGAGGTTGCTGACCTGATGGAGTTTGCCCTCATGCAAGGTGTGATGCTCTCCTGCGATGGACCAGCCAATAACGTCTTGAAGATCAAACCCCCGATGGTGATCACGGAGAAGGATGTTGATCTCTTCCTAGAAGTCATCGAGCAATGGTTGGTGAAGAGATGACAACTCCGGCTCTTCATGGAATCAAGATCGCCGATTTCAGTCGCGTCCTTGCTGGCCCCTATGCCACGATGCTTCTTGCCGATCTTGGTGCCGAGGTAACGAAGGTCGAACGGCCAGGAAGTGGTGATCAGACGCGGAGTTGGGGACCGCCTTTCGATCAGAAGGGACGCGCTACCTATTTTCAATCAGTCAATCGCAATAAGACCAGCGTCTCGTTAGAACTAGGTGATGAAGCGGACATGTTGAAAGCGCGCGAACTGATCCTTGCAAGTGAGATCGTGGTTGAGAACTTTGGTCCAGGCGGTATGAAGCGCTTTGGACTTGATTTCGAGTCCCTCTCGAAGGAAAAGCCATCTCTCATCTATTGCTCCATTACGGGTTTCGGCGACAGTGAAGCGGCGCAATCACTGCCTGGTTATGACATGCTGATCCAAGGGATGAGCGGACTGATGAGCATTACTGGAGAACCATCGAAAGGCGGAACCAAGGTAGGTGTAGCCCTTATAGATGTCATCGCCGGACTCCACGCGACGACAGGAATCTTGGCCGCCCTCCACGCAAGGGAGCAATCTGGAGTGGGCCAGGAAGTGAAGATCAACCTCTTCAGCTCGGCCCTTTCGGCAATGGTCAATCAAAGCGGTACATTTGTCGCCGCTGGCGTTGTTGCAGAGGCGCTGGGAAATGATCACCCATCTATCGTTCCCTACGGAGTTTTTCATAGCGCAGACCGAGACTTCATCATAGCGGTGGGAAATGATCATCAGTTCCAAGCCCTGCTAGAGGCGATTGGCCTCGAAAGAGATGATCGATTCGCGACCAATCAGATGCGCGTGGAGAATCGCAAGATACTCACTGCTCGCCTCAATGAGATCTTCGCCTCAAAGCCATCAGAGCATTGGATAGCGCTCCTCACCGCATCAAAGATCCCTGTTGGACCGATCAATCGAATCGATGAAGCCTTTGCACTCGCCGAGCGGCTTGGTCTCAACCCAACTGTCGAAATCGCCAATTCGAAGTCAGTTGCAAATCCGATTCATCTCTCGAAATCACCACTGGCTTATCGTTTACCGCCACCAGAACTTCATTAAGCGCCTCAATAAGAGCGCCTAGCAAGGGCGCTGATTCTTCGCGGCCTTGCTTCGTCCTTGTCGAGAAAGAATTGCCCAAGTCACTGCAATAACGATCCCTGTAGAGCAGGCCAGAGTTGATGGTGGGACGCTTTCACCGAGAATCAGGACTGACCAACCCAAAGTCATAAATACTTGCAGTTGCTGAACCTGCGAGCCGCGAGCGGTACCCGCATCTTTCAATCCTCGATACCACGGCATGAATCCGAGGTACATAGAAGAGATACCAAGGACAAGCATTCCGATGGTGGCGTGCGAAGTGATTGCTCCGTGATCTTCTACTTGGAACCAGAGCCAGATAGTCACGGGCATCGTAATGGGTAGCGCCATGATCACAACCCAAGAGATGACCTTCCACCCCGGATAGATACGGGTCAACTCTGCGCCTTGCACATAACAAAAAGATGAGGCAAGGACTGCGCCGACGGTAAGGAGATCAGCGATCAAATCTTCGCCATCAAAGGAAGCACGCGATGCGGTGAAATAGGACAAGATCGCAGTCCCTATCAGTGAAGCAATCCAGAATTGATTTGAGACATTTTCGTGTCCGCGAAGCACTGCAAAGATCGCAGTCGTCAATGGCATGATTGAGGCGATGACAGCCACTGGTGCAGTTTCAGTTCGTAGTAAGGCAAGCGCAATCAAAATGGGCCATCCGAATACTGCGCCCAACATGGTGTAGATGAATTCCCTGGTGTGGCCAGGTGGCGTGATGCGCTCTCGCACAATCTTGAGAAAAATGATGGCAAGGAGCGCCGCAATAACTGCCCTACCCGTCGCGGTGAAGAGTGGCGTGAATCCCTCGAGGGCCCACCGCGTCATCGGTAGTGAGAGCGAGAAGAGGGCTACGGCGAAGAAGGCAAAGGCGATTCCTTGCGCTTGGGTCTTATTCACTTCTGACCCCAAGTTTTCGCACTCTCGAAGGGTACGCCATTGACTTCATCTCACTATGTAACTCATATCCCCGAAAAGCCGATTGACTTTGAGTAAGTGAGCAATAGCATTCGGCGAATGCGAGCAGTCGTCATTGGCTCTGGAGTCCTCGGATCATCCATCGCCCTCCAACTTACTCGACGTGGCCATCACGTTACTGTGATCGATAGAAACCAGGGCCCAGGACTTGGATCAACAAGTGCATCGAGCGCTGTGGTTCGATTCAACTACTCCACTATTGATGCCGTGATGCTCTCTTGGGAGTCATACTTCCATTGGATCGATTGGAAAGACTTGATCGATGGCACCAAGCATTACAGCAAGAATCCAAGCCCCGATTCACGGCCACACTATGCCTTGATGGAGGATCGGGGTTATGTGATGCTCGATGTTCCAGTCTTGCCTCACGATCGCACCATGAAACTCTTTGATCAGGCAGGAATCCCCTATGAGATATGGGATTCAAAGACCCTTGCAGAGCGCGTTCCAGGAATTGATGTCGGAAAGTACTGGCCAAACAAACCAGTGAAGTCCGATGCATTCTGGGAGGAGGCGACTGAGCAACTTGGTGGCATCTTCAGTAGACATGGTGGTTATGTCACTGATCCACTACTTGCCAGCGAGAACTTAGCTTTCGCCGCAAAGCGCGAAGGGTGCGAATCCCTCTTTCGTACCGCAGTGATTGATATCAAGAAGGATGGTGGCGGTCGAGTGACTGGAGTTGAAATCCAAGAATTCGACCCAGAGACCAAGAGGCTCACTTCATCACCGACTCGAGTCATTGATGCAGATGTCATCGTCAACGTCGCAGGACCATGGTCAACCCTTATCAATCGCATGGCTGGGGCAGGAAGTGATTTCACCGTCGAGTTGAAGCCGATGCGCCAAGAGGTGCACCAGATCTCAACACCTAAAGATCTTCTCCCTGGCCCCATCATCGGCGATCTCGATCTGGGCACTTATCTCCGCTCAGCACCGGGTGGAATCACTCTGGTGGGTGGCACAGAACCAGAATGCGATCCGATGTACTGGGTTGAGCCAGATAAAGTAGATGAGGTCAACATGACCCGCACCGTCGAGGTCTTTGAGTCACAGACATATCGATTCGCACGGCGATTTCCCGCGGCACAGATTCCCTCGTCTCCCACCGGTGTCGTCGGGGTCTATGACGTCTCCTCTGATTGGACACCGATATACGACAGGACTGATGTGCCAGGTTTCTACGTTGCAATCGGCACTAGTGGCAATCAATTTAAGAATGCACCTGGGGTTGGCTTCATCATGGCTGAGTTGATCGAGCAGGTAGAGAGTGGCATCGACCACGATAACAATCCAGTCATCTACAAGTGCATCAAGACCGAGCACTCAATTAATCTCGGGACTTTCTCTCGTAAACGAGAACTGAATGCTGAATCAAGCGGAACAGTGATGGGTTGAGGTGAGAAAAGTGCTGATGGAGATTCCTTCTCGCTTCCCTGAATATTTGGTTGAAGCAACCAACTATCACGCCTCGTTTCCCGGCTATGACCAAGATACTGCTAAGTCAGCTGCCGATGCCTATCTCAAATCAATTCTTGGAAAGCAGACAGGACAGAATTACAAACTGGACTAGGTACTAGGCCCCTTATCGCTTTGCTAGGAACTCCTCGAGTCCACTGATCAAGCGAACTACATCCTCTTTCGTCGAGTATGGCGCAAGGCCTGCGCGGATGGCTCCAGTATCGCCAAGTCCGAGTGCCCTTGAAACTTCGAGCGCATAGAAGTTATGGCTAGGAACATTGACCTTCTTCGTGGCCATGAACTGATGTACTTCACTCGGTTGAACGCCCTTAAAGTTGAAATAGGCAGTTGGGGTGTGACTCTTGGCTCGTGAATAGATGGTTATCCCAGGGAGTGCTTCCAGCGCTGACTTCATATGAGCATAAAGAGATCGTTCATACTCTTCGAGAGAAGTTAGGGAGTGAATCAATTGTTCACGACGCGATCCCTTTGCTTCATCATCGAGTCCAGCCACATAATCAATAGCAGCAGTAACTCCAGCCATCAACTCATAGGGCAAAGTGCCAAACTCGAATCTCTCTGGCACCATCATCGTTGATGGCAAAAGCTTGTCGTTATAGAGAGTCTCGAGAAGAGAAGGGTCTGCAACCATGGTGGCGCAATGTGGTCCAAGGAGTTTGTATGGTGAGAAGCCGTAGAGATCTGCTGTCATAGCCCTGAAATCAATTACCGCATGTGGCGTGAGATGGACCCCATCAACGACAAAGAGAGACCCGTTCGCCTTAACCGCCCTACCGATTGCCTCTATATCCGGTTTGGTTCCAAGAGTGTTTGATGCTCCCGTCACCGCAACGAGTTTGGTTCGTGGCGAGAGAAGATCGGTAACGGCGCTGGTATCCAACTCCGCTGTTTCGACATTTACCTTCCCCCACCTAACCTCCACGCCTTTTGATTCAGCCGCTTGAATCCAGGGCCTTATATTCGAATCATGATCGAGCTGTGAGACGATGATTTCATCGCCTTTGCTCCAGCTCTTGGAGATGGTCCGTGAGAAGTCATAGGTGAGTTGAGTCCAACTCCTGCCATAGACCACTCCACCGGGGTCGCAGTTGAGAAGATCAGCGACAGCGCTTCTATAGCCACTGACGTAGTTATCAGCGTTGATCTCGGACTCCGTCACAACGCCGCGATTTGAGGATGGCTGAGTTATCGCCCGCGCTAAGGCTTCGCCCACAACTCTGGGAACTTGCGATCCACCTGGTCCATCAAAGTAGGCAATTCCGGTTTCAAGTGATGGAAAGTCTTTGCGGATGCGATCGACGTCATAGGCCATGCCGAAACATTAGCGAAGGATTTGAAGGGAGAGGAAGACCAATCCTTATTGAAAAGAAGAGGCTGCGTGGGCGCTGAGGGTTTCCCCCCGCTTTTTCCGGGTACTTCCCCGGCTCTTAGATTGTCGGGTCATAATTGGTTAACCTACCTGGTCGGTTCCAGAATTCAAAGCCTTCGGTCATCAATCAGCAAACGACTCTGCTAGGAAGTTGGGCAGACTACTACATGACCCTGAGCTTTGCCAGATGCAAAAAACTCAACGGCCTGGGCGCTCTGCTCTAAAGTGAAGACTTTTCCTATCACTGGAGTAATCCTTTTCTTCGCCAAATCTTCAAGTAGGACAGGCAGGTCATCGTTATTGTCAGACTGGAGAAAAGATTTTAAGGACTCTTTCACAAAAACTGATAGCAAGGCTGCTGCCAGGTTGCGCCCCAAATTACTGGAGCCAGCATTAGCTGCCGCCCCAACAATTACTAATCTGCCGCTCGGCACCAATAACCTTCTCAATGCCCTTAAGGACAATGAACTTGAGGTATCGATAATGCAATCAAACTTACCTTTTATGGATTGCGATTGATAATCAACTACCTGGCGAGCTCCCAAAGATCTAACATAACTCTTCTTAGCTCCTCGACACACACCGGTCACCTCTGCTCCAAGTGCCACCGCTATCTGCACTGCAAAGGAGCCGACGCAGCCAGAGGCACCTATGATCAAAACTTTTTGTCCGGCGCTAACTCCTCCATGTTTTCGAACTGCTTGAAGTGCTGTGCGGGCTGACACTGGAATTGTTGATGCTTCATCAAAATCAACCCCATCGGGTAATACAGCGACACGCTTTGCACGGGCCACCACTAGATCTGCAAACGCACCGGGTGCAGTTCCACAGACCCGATCTCCAACTCTTAGATCCTTCACTTCGCGACCAACCTCAACTACTGTCCCGGCGAATGATTGCCCAGGACGCATGCGTGGTCTACGAAAACCTGCAAACAATCTAACAAGTGAGACATCTGCCGTTACAAGATGCAGGACTGCCGCATACACACTGGCGGCCTCTACCTTTACCAAAATTTGTTTTGAATCAAGCTTCGGAGTCGGGATATCTGATAAGACAAGGGAGTCTAAGCCGTACTTGCTCTGAGTTATTGCACGCATGCTTGCCTCTCTGTTTTGAAGAGCTCGAAGTCTAACCGACTTTCTCTAGATAGATATTAGAAGACTAAGGCCAACTCCTATGGTGCTAACTGATAGGAGTATTGCGCCTATTGGCACTAATTTTACTAACGCTGTTGCTCTTGCCCCCGAACTCCGTGGAGCCCCACCAAAAAATCCGGCCGAGATAAATAAAGGCGCTAGGAATAACCCAAAACGAATACTCCATGTCGCTGCTGCGCTAAATCTCGAATCATCCAGAACAATCTGGCCCAATATTGCAAGTAGTACTAGGACGCCAGCGTGGGCATGGCCTGCACGAAAGTAATCTCTTTGCTCAGTGGTGAAATTCTCTGTGCCAACTTGCCGTTTCAGTATCGATAATAAGAAGTAGCCACCAAGAGCAATAGTAGGGAGAGATATGAAGGCTAACGCAATCATCCAACGAGCTGCATCGCTCACGGCTTACTCCTTACTTGACTCTGGTGGGCGCTGAGGGCTTTGTCCCTTTTGTTTGTTTTCTAAAAAGATATGCGCTATTCAGTTTGGAACCAATGCCCAATATACCCTATTCAGTCAGTCTTTGAAAGTTTGCATCAAAAAAAGAAGTTAGATAACTTTTAGAAAGATTGAGGAACTTGTTTGACATGTACCTGCTGGGCAAGTGCGATCCGCAACTTCTACCCATTTGAATCCTACAGACTCAACAATTTTCCGAGATACAGCATTCAGGTCAGAGATACATGCCGAAAGTGCTTTTATATTTGGATCATTCTTTGCATAGTTCTCCACGAGCCGAAGTGCTTCTTTAGTCGCTCCCTTACCTCGTCCCCAAGGTGAAACCCAGTAACCGATATCAGCGACCTTCGCTTCATTTACTGAATGAATTGAAATCACACCCACAGGTTGCAAGTTTTCATCTTCTATCGTCCATATCTTGTACTCTGGAAACTCTCCTTTCACAAAAGACTCAGCGTGTTCCAGCAAATATGGTCTGGGAATTGTTGTCCAATACTGAATTTGTTCATCCTGGCAAGATTCATAAATCCAAGAAGCATCAGTTAAGGCGATCTCTCTAATGGAGTGGCTTGCCATATTCCAAGAATAACAATAAGCATTTTGTTTCATTCACGATGGAGCCTGGTGATGGAATTCTTGGTGGGCGCTGAGGGTTTTGATAGAACTTGCTCAGTACCTGAGCCATATGGATTCAATTTTTCTCGACTTAGCACCCATATTAGTCCATTGGTCTGACATTTTGGAATATGGAAGGTAATTTGGACGAATATAGGCGAGTGACTCACCAATCGTCTCCTGAGCGAGCCTCACAAACAACCTTAGTGAGACTAGATTTGTCTTTCACCGATTGAGGCAAATACATCAACCCTTCATCTTCTTCAAGAGTCCGAATCTCAGCCCCATTTCTCAATACATAGCTCTCGCCCTCAAAGTCCAACCAGCCCTGTTTTCGATAAAAGTTTTTCTCACCCGTTGACAACATGGAAAAGAGAAAAGTGGTTCTGCAATATGAAGTAATTTCGGCCATCAAGTTTGATCCAAAACCACGACGCCAATACATGGGCGCTACTGCAAGGCCTTCGACATACCCAATCTTCGCATCTTCCCCGTCTATCTGCACGCTCCTCTCTATTACGGAACCATGGGCCACTATCTCTTTTTCAAGATACCCAAGGAACCTCAATCCACCGTAGGTGTGTTTCCAGTCTTCATTGGAAAAATCCCCATCAAAAGCATCAGCTAGGAGTTCTCTAAGACTGGCCTCGACTCGATGATTCAAGTCTGCATCAGTTAGTCGAGAAATTTGGAACACATCCAAAGTCTAATTTGATAACGAGCCAAAGAACGATGGTGGGCGCTGAGGGCTTTGTCTTTTTTTCTTGTGCTCTGAAAAGATATGCGCTACTAAGTTCGGAACCATTGCCCAACATATCTTATTCGGGCTGAAAGTAACCTTAATAACGATGCCCTATAAACTGTTCTTGTGTATATCGTAGATTTTCAGCCGTCGTGGAAAAGCGATTTTGACAACATTTCCCAATATCTCAGCCTCTCGCTTAATGGCACTTACACAAAAATAATTCACGTGGGAAGCACTTCTATTCCTGGTGTAATCGCTAAACCAATCATTGATATTGATGTAGTTCTAGATGAAATTGAACAAATGAAAGATGCGCAAACCAGACTTGAGTCGATTGGATATGCACATCGAGGAGACTTGGGAATTTCGGGTCGTGAATCATTTGCCCAGCCGGCTCATTTGCCCTATCACCATTTGTATCTGGTTCACAAAGATACGCAGGCGTATTTGGATCACATAGATTTCAAATCTGCTTTGATAGAGAATCCCTTGTTGGTAGAAAAATACAATAGTCTCAAGCGAAGTTTAGAGCATCTTCTTTTGAAGGACCGCAACGCTTATACAGAGGGTAAAAGCCAATTCATCAATGAGGTGTTGGTTGAATTTCGTAGCAACAAACCCAATCCAATCAATTCTTAGATTCCCTGCAGATTTGGTGGGCGCTGAGGGTTTTGAACCCCCGACCTACTCGGTGTAAACGAGCCGCTCTACCGCTGAGCTAAGCGCCCTACATAAATACCTGTGCAGTCTATAACGATGCTAGAGCGCTTCTGTAATCCTCGATTTTTCTCGCCTCGGCCGGGCTATTTACTACGCGCCAGCGCACAATCCCAGCTTTATCGATGATGAATGTGCCACGCAGTGCAAGACCGCGATCTGAATCAAATACTCCATATTTCATAGCAACTGCTCCATGAGGCCAGAAGTCAGAAAGTAGCGGGAAGTTATAGCCCTCTTTCTCCGCAAAAACTTTCTGGGTATACATGGCATCACATGAGATGGCAAGCAGCTCTACATTCTCATTTTGAAACGCTGAGAGATCATCCCCTAGCGCGCATAGCTCTGCCGTGCAAGTGCCAGTGAACGCAAATGGAAAAAACACCAGAACAACGCTCTTCTTACCCTTAAAAGATGAAAGAGTGACTTTCTCTCCAAATTGATTTGCTAATTCAAAACCAGGAGCGCTATCGCCAATATTTATTGCCATTATTTCCTTCCACTCTTTCTAGCAACCAACCTGGTTGCGGTCCAATCCTTTGATGCCGGAATTGTTGAGGTAAGACTTAGGCCTGCAGTCTGTGCCGCATCTTGAATGTCGCTCGGTTCAACGTGTCCCGGCCTGGAAACCTTTGGAGTGAGCAGCCAGATGGGGCCAACTTCTGTTAGATAGGTGAGACAATCAACTAACTCATCGATTAGGTCGCCATCATCCTCGCGCCACCAAGTGATAACTGCATCTACTACTTCTTGAGAGTCTTCATCAAGGAGAGCGCTTCCTGTAGCAGTTGAGATCTCGCTGCGAATTGCCTCATCGCAATCACTTCCAAGGCCCCGCTCTAAAACAAGATGACCGCTCTGGATTCCCATTCGGGATGCCAGTTGCCCTGGCCCCACCGGCGGGGTGCTCAATACCTTCTCCTTAGCTTTCTTCTTTGGCCCAAGAATTGAGCCTTGTTGGCTAAGTCCACACTCTTAAGGCTTAGAAAGCAACTTGGTGGGTGGGACAAACTCATGCTCCTTGGATTTCGCTCTATGCGCCATTTGAGGCAAAGATAGCCCTGTGAGCCCAGACCCAAGTGATAGCGCCAACCTGCAGGACCTGTATATCGACCAGTTGATCGATGCCAACCCTGAAGAGACGGCCGAATGGCATCAGAGCCTGGATGCCCTAATCAAACATGCCGGCCCAGCAAGAGCTCGATATCTCATGCTCTCACTCATTAAGCGAGCCCATGAGGCAAATGTCCAGCTTCCAAATCTGCGACTAACCGATTACATGAACACCATTCCTCCTGAGAGTGAACCAAAGTTTCCTGGTGATGAATTTCTGGAAAGAAGAATCCGGGCATATATCAGGTGGAACGCAGCGATCATGGTCCATCGGGCACAGAGGCCCGGAGTTGGCGTTGGTGGACATATTTCAACATTTGCTTCATCTGCTGCTTTGTATGAAGTTGGCTTTAATCACTTCTTCAAAGGAAAAGACCATCAAGGTGGCGGGGATCAGATATTTTTCCAAGGACATGCCTCACCTGGAATGTATGCCAGAGCATTTCTAGAGGGGCGTTTAAGTGAGCAGCAATTAGATGGATTTAGACAAGAGCTCTCACATTCAGGTGGTGGGCTCTCCTCTTATCCTCACCCAAGACTTATGCCAGAGTTCTGGGAGTTTCCCACAGTATCTATGGGACTTGGTCCGATTAATTCGATCTATCAAGCACGATTTAATCGCTATCTTCATAACCGAGGAATCAAAGATACTTCTTTGCAACATGTCTGGGCATTTCTTGGCGATGGTGAGATGGATGAACCAGAGAGCGTCTCGGCTCTAACTCTTGCCGCAAGAGAGAATTTAGATAATTTGACATTTGTAATCAATTGCAACCTGCAAAGACTTGATGGACCAGTGCGTGGCAATGGCAAGATAATCCAAGAACTAGAGGCCCTATTTGCTGGAGCTGGATGGAATGTCATCAAAGTGGTCTGGGGAAGGGAGTGGGATCCGCTATTTGCCATTGATAAAGAGGGGGCGCTAGTGGAGCTGATGAATAAGACCCCTGATGGAGATTTCCAGACCTATAAGGCCGAGAGCGGAGCCTTTGTAAGAGAGAATTTCTTTAATCGCGATCCAAGAACTGCTGCCATGGTGGCTAATTGGAGCGATGATGATATTTGGAATCTAAAGCGTGGCGGCCATGACTATCAGAAGCTCTATGCCGCCTATCAATCAGCGGTCAATCACAAAGGCCAACCAACTGTGATTCTGGCCAAGACCATCAAGGGCTGGACCCTGGGATCACACTTTGAAGCTCGTAACGCCACCCATCAGATGAAGAAGTTAAAGCTAGAGGACCTAAAGGCGCTAAGAGATCGCCTCTATCTAGAAATTGATGATGAGAAGTTAGATGAGAAACTTCCGCCATATTTCCATCCTGGTAAAGAATCTCCAGAGTTTGCCTACCTGATGCAGAAACGCGCCGAACTTGGCGGATCTCTTCCCAGGCGGCGCGCTAAATCAAGAGCCCTGCCTCAACCCCAAGACTCTGATTTTGCCGTTATGACCAGAGGCTCTGGAGCGCAAGAGATCGCTACCACTATGGCCTTTGTTCGATTATTGAAGGATTTAGCCAAAGTTGAAGGCCTTGGCCATCGAATCGTTCCAATCATCCCTGATGAAGCTAGGACTTTTGGAATGGATTCGCTCTTTCCAACGATGAAGATCTACTCACCACATGGCCAGCAGTATCTTGCGGTTGATCGTGAATTGATGCTCTCTTATAAAGAGTCAACCTCTGGAGTTATCTTGCATGAGGGTATTAATGAGGCCGGATCTACTGCCTCATTTACCGCAGTAGGGACCTCTTACTCCACCCATGATGAACCAATGATCCCGGTCTACATCTTCTACTCCATGTTTGGTTTCCAGAGAACTGGAGATGCCTTCTGGGCAGCAGCTGATCAGATGGCCCGTGGTTTTGTTATGGGAGCGACAGCTGGAAGAACCACGCTAAATGGTGAGGGTTTGCAACATGAGGATGGCCACTCACAACTTCTTGCCTCGACAAACCCAGCAGTGGTTGCCTATGATCCCGCCTTTGCTTTTGAGCTAGGCCATATTGTTAAGGATGGCTTGCAGCGAATGTATGGAGAGAATAGTGAGAACATTTTCTACTACCTAACTGTCTATAACGAGCCGTATGTCCAGCCTGCAGAGCCTGAGAACCTAGATGTCGAGGGTCTATTAAAGGGAATCTATCTATATGCAAGGGCCAAGAAACAGCGTAGGGCAAAGCGCCAGGTCAATCTCTTAGCATCAGGCGTTGCTCTTAATTGGGCCCTAAAAGCTCAAGAGCTACTAGCTAAGGATTGGAAGATAGGTGCCAACGTCTTTAGCGTCACCTCTTGGAATGAGCTAAGACGAGATGGTCTGGAAGTTGATCGTCATAATCTTTTGAATCCTCTAAATAAGAAGGACGCCTATCTCACAAATAGACTTGAAGGCTATAAAGGAAGCGTCCTTGCGGTGAGTGATTACATGAGAACGGTCCAAGATCAGATTGCTCCATGGGTGAGGCAGAACTTTGCATCTCTTGGAACTGATGGCTTTGGTCTATCTGATACTCGAGGTGCGCTGCGTCGCCACTTCAAAGTCGATGCTGAATCAATAACTGTTGCTGCGCTCTCGCAACTAGCAAACCAAGGCAAGCTCTCGGCCAAGGTCGTAAAGAAAGCCATTGAGAAATATCAATTAGATAATATAGCTGCAGCAGATCCTGGAAATACTGAAGGATCTGGATGATCTATCGCTTTGGAATAAGCGATATCTCCCCTGCGACTTTTTTTGGTGGGGAATTCATCGGTGCCAAAGCAGTAGTCGATGAGGCACTTGCAATCTCTGCCACCATCATAAGAGCGGGTCATGAAGGCTTTGAGGCCTTCGCAGTCTTAATAGATGAGAAGGGCAAGATTGCCTCCAGGCAGAAGATGGTTGAAGTTTGGCCCAATAGTTCAAGGTTTGAAGCTCACTTGAGGCCAAACTCTCTAGGCGATTGGAGTTTTTACATTGAAGTGATGGCTGAAAATCCTGGAGAGTTTGCCATGACTTTGACTGCAAAGTCTGAGAGCTATCCGATCAAAGTTGAGCGAGTGCGGGCACTTGTTGGGAATTGGTATGAATTCTTTCCTCGAAGTGAGGGGGCGATCAAGAATAGTGATGGCTCAATAACTTCTGGAAACTTTAGAAGTGCTGCCGATCGAATAGAGGGCGTTGCAAGAATGGGCTTTGATGTCCTATATCTCCCCCCCATCCATCCCATCGGATACTCCCACCGAAAGGGCAAGAACAACTCACTTACCGCAGGCCCGCGAGATCCTGGCGTTCCCTGGGCAATTGGCAATGAATCAGGGGGCCATGATGCGATCAATCCTGATCTTGGTAGCTTCGATGATTTCAAGTATTTCCTAAAAGTTGCCAAGAAAAATAATGTTGAAGTGGCACTTGATCTAGCCCTGCAATGCTCCCCTGATCATCCTTGGGTGAAGACCAACCCCCAGTGGTTTACCAAAAGAGCTGATGGCTCTATTGCCTATGCCGAGAATCCTCCCAAGAAATACCAAGATATCTATCCCCTAAATTTTGAAAACGACTATCCCGGGCTCTTTGCTGAGATCTATCGAGTAGTGACGCTCTGGATAGGGCTGGGGATAGACATATTTAGAGTCGATAATCCTCATACTAAGCCGGTTAATTTCTGGGCAGAGTTCATTGCCAAAATAAATGAGAGATATCCCCAAGTGATATTTCTAGCAGAAGCCTTCACAACTCCAGCAATGATGCACGCTCTAGGAAAGGCTGGTTTCCAACAGTCCTATACCTACTTCACCTGGCGAGTAAGCAAATCCGAGTTAGAAGAATATGCCAAGGAAGTTGCCTATGGAACTAGCGCCTTCTTTCGCCCAAACTTCTGGGTCAATACCCCAGATATCCTCCCCTTCCATCTGCAGAGCGGAAATCCTGCAGCCTTTGCCCTGCGCGCAGTCCTGGCCGCAACTCTTAGCCCATCCTGGGGGATGTATGCCGGATATGAACTATTTGAACATGTCCCAATTGGTGAGGGTAGGGAGGAGTATCGAGATAGCGAGAAATATGAAATCAAGGTGCGCGATTGGCAGGCAGCAAGCAAGAAGTCTCTCACTCTTACGCCTTTCATAACTAAACTAAATGAAATTAAGAACCAAAATATTGCCCTTCAGCGATTAAGAAACATTACGTTCCATCAAAGCGATTCAGAGCAGGTAATTGCCTACTCCAAAAAGGAGGGCGATAATCTAATCCTGGTCGTTGTTAATCTAGATCCATTCCAGGCTGTAGAAACAATGGTCCACTGGAATCTCTCATCACTTGGCCTTGAGGACAAGGGCTTTGAGGTTACAGACCTGCTAGATCAAGCAAAATACAGCTGGGGCAGGGATACTTTCATTCGCCTAGATCCCTCTCGTCCAATGGGAAGAGTTGCCCATGTCACACGTGTTAGGAATTAGGCTAAAGCCCTATGCCCCGCTTTCTTAGGAATATGTTTTCAAAGCGGAGCTCTCTTCAATCACCGCCTACTGGATATCTAAATCCTCATAGCACCTTAGGTGAATTGGATATCTATCTAATCACCGAAGGAAGGCATGAAGCCCTCTGGCAAGTCTTAGGGGCTCATGTAAGAAGAGATGAGGCCGGTGAATTAGTTGGAACTGCCTTTAGCCTCTGGGCGCCAAATGCCAGGCGCGTGAGTCTGATTTGTGACTCTAACTCTTGGGATAAAGAGATTAATCCCATGATTCCACTAGGTCCTAATGGACTATGGGAACTTTTCATTAAGGATGTCGGTCCTGGACTTAAATATAAGTTTGCGGTTCAAGGACGAGATGGCCGATGGGTCGATCATGCAGATCCATTGGCAAGGCAGAGCGAGAGAGCTCCACATACTGCATCCATCGTTAATGAAAGTGCATATCAATGGAGCGATGATAAGTGGATGCAAGAGCGCGGCCCTTATCAACCATGGAAAAGTCCGATCTCAATCTATGAAGTCCATCTAGGTTCATGGAAGGTGGGACTTAGCTATCTTGAATTAGCCCAGGAACTAGGTCAATATTTGGTTGAATATGATTTTACTCACGTAGAGTTCATGCCAGTTAGTGAACATCCCTATGATCCATCTTGGGGCTACCAAGTAACTTCATACTTTGCGCCAACTTCTCGCTTTGGAAGCCCTGATGATTTCCGGTACCTAATCGATCACTTACATAAACTTGGTATTGGGGTCATCTTGGATTGGGTCCCAGCGCACTTTCCCAAAGATGAATGGGCCCTAGCTCGCTTTGATGGCACCTGTCTTTATGAACATGAAGATCCCAGATTAGGTGTGCACCCTGATTGGGGAACGTTGATTTTTAACTACTCAAGAAATGAGGTGCGCAATTTCCTAGTAGCTAGCGCGCTTTATTGGCTGGAGAGCTTTCATATCGATGGATTAAGGGTGGATGCAGTCACATCAATGCTCTATCTAGATTATTCGCGAAAAGAAGGCCAATGGATAGCCAATGAATTTGGAGGACGTGAGAACCTAGCAGCCGTTAGATTCTTGCAAGAAGCCACCGCTACTGCCTATCAGCGCTTTCCAGGGATCATGATGATCGCTGAGGAATCAACGGCATGGGCTGGGGTTACCAAGCCAACTTCTGAAAATGGCTTGGGTTTTGGATTTAAGTGGAATATGGGATGGAAGCATGACAGCCTGCAATATCTCTCCCATGACCCGATTCATCGCCTATATCACCATGATGAGATTACCTTCTCAATTCTCTATGCCTTTAGTGAGAATTTTCTTCTACCCCTATCCCATGATGAAGTAGTCCATGGCAAAGCAGCTCTGGTCAATAAATTCCCGGGAGATCGTTGGCGGAAAGTCGCCACGCTTCGCGCTCTCTATGGCTATATGTGGTCTCATCCCGGAAAGAAATTGCTCTTTATGGGTTCTGAATTTGCTCAAAATGATGAGTGGAGCCATGACAAGTCCTTAGATTGGCACTTAACTCAATACGACGAACATAAAGGGGTTCAAAATCTAGTTAAAGACCTAAATTCCCTTTACAAGGAAAACCCTGCTCTCTGGCAGAAAGATAGTTCGAGTGATGGTTTTGCTTGGTTGGTTGGCGATGATGGAGCAGGAAATACTCTGGCTTATCTTCGAGTTGGAGATGACGGCTCGCAAATCATCTCTGTCACGAACTTCTCACCGGTTCCCCAAGAGCAATATCACCTGCCAATTCCTCAAATAGGTATATGGTCTGAAGTTCTAAACACCGATGATCTCAGATACGGTGGATCTGGTGTAGTAAACAGCCAAGTCACAGTTCTGCAGCGAGAACATAGAGGTTTTGATTCCTCCGCAATGATTCGCCTTGGACCCCTAGCAACCCTCTGGCTAAAGTCTAATTAGGCTCCCTTGGGATGGCTCGCGGCTGCTACAAAGAAAGCTACAAGAATCAACATCACTCCAGGAATCGCCATGGCAATTGGCAGAGTTGCAGCTCCTGCGACAAGTGAAATCACTGCACGGCCGATGAATGTAAGAACTTGATTGACCGCTCCGAGTTCAGCAACGACAACCCCTCCAGGTTTGCCAGAGCGTGCACTGGCATACCCGAAAAATAGTGGCCCAACGAAAGATATCCCGAAGCCTGAAAGTAAGAATCCTAGGCAAAATACTGAGTATCCAAGGGCTAAGTTGCTCTCCTTTATCTGCATGCTAAGAGACAGACAGGCGAGAAATATTGTCCCACCCATCACCACGAAGGGCTGGACCAGTTCCTTAGCACTGCGATCACCCTTAATCCTGCTGTAGGTGAGCCGGCCAATAACCATCGCTCCCATAAATAGGAAGTAGGGAGTGACTGCAACAGATTTACTTACTCCAAATTCTTGACGGGCCATAATGGTTGCCCAGTCACCGATTGAAACCTCAAGCATCAGAGCGCACAAGAATCCCAAGCTGACTACCCAATCAATATGAAAGGAAGTAATCATCTGTCTAAAGGTTACAACCTCATCATCTTCAGTCACCTCATGTCCTTGAAGGAGATAGTTCTTTGAAGCATTAATAGATCTAAGGGTCAATGAATAGACCACTGAGATCAAAGTCAATATGTGCCAATTGAGAGAAACAAAGGAGGAAATCAGTAGAGCAGTAAAGGCGGTAGCAACAGCCCCTGCACTCCAGAGTCCATGGAGCATCGGAATGATTTGCTTGCCACTTTCTTTCTGGCGATGTAGCGCTTGGGCATTAATGGCTATGTGATAGGAAGCCCAAGCAAAACCACAGGCAATGTTCATGACCAAATAAATTGCAGCGCTCTCAAGTTCAATCAAGAACCCAAGGGTTAGATAGGTAAGTGTTGAGCTATAGATCAAAACGCGATAGACGCCAAGTCGATGCACAACATGCCCCATTACCAATTGAGCCGATAGCGCACCGATAGAACCTGTGCTCATCAAGAATCCAAAGTAGGCGGTAGAAACATCAAGATTTGCTTTGATTTCAGGAAGGCGTGGAGCCAAACACATAATCCCTAGCCCGAATAGGAAGAAGAAAGCTTGTAAATGGCGCAACTCACTACCTTCTAGGGGCTTATTCAAAACAAGGCGCTCGCTAACTCATTTCTGGAACGGATTAATTCAGGATCGGCAGGATCTACTAACTGGAATAGTAATAATAGATGTTCCTTAGCCCTCTTCTTTTCATCTCCACTGGAGTTCTTAACAAAATTTATCAATCTTGCAAAAGCGCTCTTCTGTAGCCCTTGAGCGATCTCTACATCAGCAGCCATTAAGGCCTTCTCCAGAGAAGTAGGAGCGCCATCGGCATCCTTGATGGTTAGGGCTGGATTAAGAGCTGAGATGCGTATCATTAATTCGCATTGTGCAAGGCCAATCTTGGCCACTGCCTCATCAGGTTTTCTCATTAGCCAGTTTCGATAAGCCATCGCAGCTCCTGAGTAATCACCCTTCTCTAAGGCGCTAAGAGCGGCTGCCTGCTCTGACTCCATTGGAATTTCCTTCACCTCTGGAACTTCAACATTCAAGCCCTGCTCTTTGGCTAATTCAAATAGCTTAGCAATCACCATAGCAATCTGTTCTCTGGGATAGATGCGATCAAAGAGCGCTACTGGTTGCTCATTGATAAATGCGATGGCAAATGGCACTGCCGTGATCTTAAGGGCTTGGACCAATTGCACTTGCGTATCGGCATTAATTGCTCCAAATATCCAACTGTCGTTATCTTCTTTTGCGATGCTGGCCATCAATTGCCTTAACTCGACCGTTGCTGCACTTCTTGGCGAATAGGCCAGTAAGACCACGGGCTTTTCTTTAGAGCGGCCAAGATAATCAGGCATAAAGTTTTCTACAGTTGCCTCATCAATTGGCATATCACTTGCTTCGACTTTAGGCTTTGTTAGCGAGCTAAGATCAAAGGCTCTGCCAAAACCAGCAGGAGGCATACTCATAGCGTTATTCTCTCAAATACTTGGAGCGCCAGAATCCATTCTCTCTGGCAATACCCTTGAGATGTAATCCTGGGTGGAAAATTCAAGGCCTAGATCTCGCCCCGCTCTCTCTCCCAGATACCAGCGGTGTTCTAAGACTTCATGAAATATCTGGGCATCCTCTACTCTCCCCCGCATCTGCGCCGGCACTGCATTAATTACTTTATAGAAAACTTCATCAAGCCATCGCTTAGCAGCCTCTTGCTTATCGGGAGTTCTTTCAATTTCGCGCGATCGAAATCGATCAAATGAGGCCAGAATCCTCTTGGCTTGAAGTTCTTCAGTCTCAAGTCCCATTAGCTCACTTAGTCGTTGTGAGTGATAGTTAGGGGCAACGAGCTTTGGAATAAAGGTCACTGTTGATCTATCACCAGCTAATTGAATATCAACTTCCTCAACCGCAAAGCCGATATCTTGGAGGGAACGCATGGCTTTCTCAACGGCATGTCTATCCCCTGCTGGTAGCACCTGAGGCTCACTTAGAGACTTCCATATTTTTCGATAGCGAGTGATTACCGATTCACTGGCCCTTATTGGATCCATGGCGGGAAAGAGAACTCCAGCAATCCTTAGATCTTCAAGTTCAGCAGCTACATTGAATCTTGCTAGCTCTAGATCATGCTCTCTTTGCCCATCACTTAACTTCCTCTGGAACTCTCCGGTTTCAGCATCAACTAGGTAGGCTGCAAAGCCCTCGGCATCTCGTCTAAATAGAGTATTTGATAGCGAGCAATCCCCCCACCAAAAACCTAGTAGGTGCAGACGCACCAGTAGATATGCCAGAGCATTAGCCATATTGGTGATCTCATGTTGGGTGATTTGGCCGCTTAAGATGACTCTGTACGGAAGTGAGTAGGGCAGAAACCTGGTGACGATGGCACATGCCAGTTCCTCTCCACCTAAGGAATAGCGATTGGTGACGATGGCCACTTGGGCCACAGCCGGTGCTCCCCGAAGGCTTAATTCCTTAAGAGCTTCATATTCACGCACCGCAAATTCTTCAACGGTTTCTTTGACTGCATAGATCTCACTATCTGGATCAGCGGAGGAGCGAACTAAGCGGACAATATGTCGTGAAATACCACGTTGGGCTGCCAGGGTCTCATCCTCTGGCCACTGTTCTAATGGAACATCCCAGGGCAGGTTATAGAGGGAAGAGATTTCCTCGCCAACACCTTTTATATGTAATTGTCTATCTGTCGCTGCCACTGCTGCATTCTTTCAGGCTCTACACTTAAGATATGGCAAAAATTGGAAGAGTTCTTAGAAAAGTTGGAATAAAGCCATCTAAACATCATGAAATTCAAGATTTTGGAAAAAAAGGTGCCCCACTTAACACCCAACGCCCTTTCTACTTTGGGTTTCTGGCAGCCTCAGGAGCCTTGGTTGCCATCACCCTACTTCGCGCCCTCCAATCAGCGAGCCAAGTATTTGTCCTAATAATTATCGCCCTCTTCCTTGCAATGGGACTTAATCCCACGGTCGAAACTCTCCAAGCAAGAAGGTTGAGTAGATTAGCAGCAGTCTCAGTAGTGGTCTTTCTAGCCATTGCAATAATTGCCCTCTTTGCACTAATAGTCATTCCACCGGTCGCCTCACAAGCAAATGACTTGCTAGAGAGTGCTCCACAGCTTCTAGATTCTTTGCGAAGTAATGCCACCTTAAATCAACTAAATAATGATTATGGCTTTATTGATTCACTAGAGAAGAAATTAGAGGAGTGGATCTCTGATGGAAAGATACTGACGGGAGCATTCGGTGGAGTCCTTGGCGTAGGACGTACCGTTTTATCAGGGGCATTTTCTGTACTTACCGTCTTGGTGCTTACCCTCCACTTCCTAGCCTCACTCCCGTCAGTGACCAAAATCCTTTATCGCCTAGCTCCAGCATCAAGAAGGCAGCGGGTCTCAAGCTTTGGCGATGCCATCATCTCGCGCGTTGGAAGCTTTGTAGGAAGCCAGGTACTAATCGCTGCCCTGGCCGCAGTATTTGTCTTCGCTCTTGCCCTAGGACTTAACCTTCCCTACGCAGCGGCGTTGGCCATGGTGATTCTATTTGTGGCTCTCATTCCACTAATTGGTCACTTCCTTGGAGCAAGCATCGTGATCTTAGTGGCCCTTACCCAATCACCAAGCAAGGCCCTGCTTGCTCTAATTCTCTATACCGCATATGTCCAGATTGAGAATTTCATAATCACACCAAGGATCATGAAGCGATCCCTGGCTATTCCAGGTTTGGTAACAATCGTTGCAGTTCTTCTTGGCACATCACTCCTAGGCCTTGTTGGTGGAGTTCTTGCTGTTCCAATAGCTGCTGCGATACTACTCATTTTGGATGAAGTGGTATTTCCCAAGACCGATGCCTCTTAAATGGCTGCTCACCTGAAAGCAGCAGCTAACCTCCTCTCAATAAACTCTCGAGAGCTAATGGCCATCTTCATATTGTCAGTCCAAAGATTTCTCCAGATAGCTAGGGTATTCGAGAGATCCTTACTTACCACAGTGGAGGAGAAAGATTCGAAGGTTATTGCACCCTTGTAATTAATCTCTTTCAAAGCAGCAAAGAACATATCGAAGTCGATGTTGCCAGTTCCGAGTGAGCCGCGGTGAGAGGCGCCTATATGCACATATCCCAATTTTTCTCCAGCCCTTAGAACAGGAGTTCTCATATCCTCTTCTTCGATGTTCATGTGGTAAACGTCAGCGTGAACTTTTACGTTAGAAGCACCGATTTCCTCTATGACTTCAAGAGCTTGATCTATCGTGTTGATGAAATTCGACTCGTATCTATTTACAGGCTCCAAGCCAAGAGTTATTCCTCTATCAAGGGCGGAGTTGGCCAATCGCTGAAGGGAGCCAATCGCATTTGCCCTCGCTTTTGGAGTTATAGGTGCTTGGTATTTGCCCAGTGCGCTAAAAATGACACCACCTAGATAATCGCCCCCAATCGCTTCGACAACACCTAAAGCGCTGAAGAGGCGCTCCTCGCCACGTTTCACAATGGCCAGATCTTCATTATTGATATCAGCATCAAATGCCAAGAGAGCAAGCTGCCTTGAGCCCGTTTTCAGCCAGAACTTTTCCTGTATCCGCTGTATCTATTGATGATGGATCGAGAGCCGGTATCTCGATCATTTGGAACCCAGCCTGAACCGTCTTGGTTATAGCCTCGCGACACTCAGCCTTCGACCAACCACCGACCCAAACAAGTGCATGCACGCCAAGAGTATGAGTTGATTGTTTCATTTCAGTTGCCTCCTGTTTCAAACGCTCCTTAATATGTTGCTCTTCCTCCGGAAGCATCAAAAGTGAATCCTGTTGTGAAAGAACACTCTCTTGAGACTATGAATGCAAGCAACTGGGCAACCTCGGTCGCCTGACCTAACCTTCCCATTGGAATCCTAGAAACCATGTATTTCAATGTCTCATCACCAGTGTCGGCATTCATCGGAGTCTGGATTACGGCTGGCGCAACAGCGTTTATCGTCACACCTTCAGTTGCGGCCTCTTTCGCAACTCCTTTGACGAAACCGATTAGGGCAGCCTTCGACACGTTATAAGGGGTCATTCCTGGATTGCCTTCTTTTCCCGCAATTGAGGAGACATGGACGATTCGACCGTATTTTGCGCGCTTCATAATGGGCAATACCGCTTGGGTCATCCAAATGGCGCCATAGAGATTGATTCGAAGCGTCTCCTCGATTTGGGCCGTGGATAGTTGTTCGGCCATGATGTTGGTGGGACCGACTATTCCAGCCGTATTTACTAATCCATGAATACCTCCAAATCGAGAGGCAATTTCGGTGATCACTGTTTTCAATTTCGCCTCATCAGCGATATCGACGATACGGGTATTGAGATTCGGACTACTCACTTGATCTTGGAGGTTCCCCAGACCAGATTCCGATCTATCTATCCCGATAACACTTCCGCCCAAAGATGAGATAAGTCTTGCGGTTTCCATCCCGATACCACTCGCAGCGCCAGCAACGACGATTACTTGATCTTGAAAACTCTTGGATTCAGCCACGCTTAAGCCTACCTAAATTCATTTGATAAATCACCAAATACTCTTGATATTTCGGGGGCCATCAAGGCTAGCGCTGATTCAGGATTGCAATCGCCTCCTCCTGCAGAATGTAATCAATTAGAGCGAATCTTGCCAAAAACCAAGTTCGCTAAGTTCCTTAGCTCCAATGCCAAAGCTTCCCGGCAGGAGGATGGTTGGCACCTCATGGTGATTGGCTAAGTCGAAGACCCTCGTTGGGCCTTTCCCGCTGATTCGATCTCATATCCAAAACATTCAGCTACATCGAGAGTCCATCTTCCCCATCGGCAATTGGGCATTCCAAGCAACTCAAATCACTATTCAAATTCTTCAAAGCCTTTGAGATTGCCTTGGTAAATTCAATTGAATTCGGACTGCCCTTGAGAGAGTTAGGCGCGATGAGGATTTTCACAAATTCAGTCTAGAGATTCCAGGTTAGACTTCCGCCATGCGCTTGGCACGACTTGGTGAAATTGGATCGGAGAGACCTGCGGTCCTAATCGATAACAAGAATGCTGTATTGGTTGATCATCTAATCTCTGACTGGGACCGGAAGAACTTGGAAGGCGGCGGCCTAGAGCGAGTTCGCCAAGCCGACTTAGGCGCACTTCCCACTTTCCCTATTCCAAAGTCGAGCACTGATGGCGAAGCTAGTGCAGGCTCGAGATTGAGAATCTCTTCTCCCATAGCCCGCCCAACTAAGTTGATATGTATTGGTCTCAATTACGCCAAGCATGCAGACGAGTCCGGACTTACCCCACCACCAGAGCCGGTCGTTTTCATGAAAGCTCCTGACTGCTTGATTGGCCCTAATGATCCGATTCATATCCCACCGTACTCAACTTCTACAGATTACGAGGTGGAACTTGCGGTGATTATCGGAAAGCGCGCGCTTTACCTGGACTCTCCAGACCAGGCAAATGATTACATTCTTGGGTATTCCATCAGTCAAGATGTCAGTGAGCGCGATTGGCAATTGAATCGATCCGGTCAGTGGATGAAAGGGAAGTCTTTCCCAAGCTTCAATCCAATAGGTCCCGTAGTCGTAACTAAAGATGAAATCGATCCTGGAAATCTGCGAATTCACTGCTCGGTTGACGGCGAAGTCCGTCAAGACTCTCGAACTAATGATCTGATTTTCGGAGTCAATCACATTGTGTGGTACTTGAGTCAGTTCATGGAGCTGCATCCCGGAGATGTAATAAATACTGGAACACCTCAGGGGGTTGGGATGGGATTCAAGCCCACCAAATACCTAAAAGGTGGAGAGTTAGTTTCCTCAAGCATTGAGGGAATTGGCGAAATCAGATCTAGAGTAGTTAGGGTCTAGTTAGCCTCAAGCCGTAGATTCGAGCTGCATTCTTGCCCCAGAAAAGCTCTAGCTCGGTTTGACTTAAGTTGCTAGTTAGACCTTCTGCTAATTCATAAACCTGTCTGTAGTTCCCAGAGAGATTACAGACTGGCCAATCTGATCCGTACATTAGTCGATCTCTTCCAAAGCACTCCAAAGCGACCTCAAAGTAGGGCTCAAAGTCAGATAGCTTCCACTCATGCCACTTAGCCTCAGTTATCGATCCCGAGACCTTGCAAGCAACATTTTCAAAGCCTGAGAGCTTTCGAATATCTTCTTTCCAAATCCTCAAATTCCCTATCTTGATACCTGGCTTCGACAAGTGGTCTAGAACTAGACGAACGAATGTATGGAACCAAGATCTCGAGGCTTGATTAAACCCCCTCTATTGACGAGGGTCTTGCATCAATCTTGCATGACGTGGTTCCAATTCATCTAGAGAAGTCACTCCTAGAAGTTTCATATTCCGGAT